>WNEZ01009796.1_pt1 | contig 10645 bp, 10 predicted proteins | sample 5400521 | NCBI WGS metagenome assembly WNEZ01 (sample SAMN13153339, study PRJNA577476) | soil metagenome | isolation source: 120 cm saprolite under Douglas fir tree site 2 hole 1 replicate 1 | place: USA:California | collected 2015-04-18
GGCGCCAGCGCGGAAGCTTTTTGATTTCGTCCCAATCGACGTCGCTGCCGTAGAAGCCATAACTGGCGCGCGCGTCCGCTGCAAACTGTGTCCACAAATCGTCGATCTGGCGGCCTTCGCTGACACGCTGCCAGAAATTTCGCAGGCGCGTAGAGAAATGGTCGCGCGGGCGCGCCGAAGACGTGGAAGACGCAACAGGTGGCGTGCTCATCAGGAGAGAGTATAGGTCATTCTTTTTCGTCGTGCTCGTCGCTTGAGTCGGAATCGCCGGCGCGCAGCGAGCCGCCGAATTGCACGGAGCCGAAACCGAAGCGATCGCGCAGGAGGTCGGTGGCGCGCGTCAGCTTTTCGAGTTTGGCGCGGCGTTCCGCGGCGAGCAGATCGAGCTGCTCCGCGCCGTGCGTGAGGGCGCTCAGGCTCACGCCGAGGAGGCGGATTTTGCGAGCGTGGTCGCGATGCTCGCGGAAAAGATTCTGAAAGACCGCGAAGATGTCTACATCGAGCTGCGTGGGTTCAGCGAGCGTTTTTGAGCGAGTGTAAGTGTCGAAGCCAGTGTAGCGTAGGGTCAAAGTAAGCGTGCGCGCGACCAGCCCGGCTTCGCGCAAGCGCTTGCACGCCTTCTGCGAAAGATGGCTGAGCATGGAGGAAAGCGCGGCCGAATCGTCGGTGTCTTCGCCAAAGGTGTGGTTCTGCGAAATCGATTTGGGCTCCGCATCGATCACGAATTCGTAGGAGTCCCCGCCGCGCGCCTTGCGGTACAGCGCGGTTCCCCACTGACCGAAAACTTTTTCCAGTTTTTCCAGCGGCTGCGCCGCAAGCTGTTCCACGGTTTCGATGCCGAGCGCGCGCAAGGCGCGTTCAGTGACCGTGCCGATGCCGGGAATTTTGCGCACCGGTAATGGCGCAAGAAAGCGCGCTTCGCTTCCCGGAGCGACCCAGAGTAAGCCGCGCGGCTTGGCTTGGTCGGAAGCAACTTTGGCGACGAGGCGCGTCGCGGCAAGTCCGCCGGAACACGGAAGATCTGTGGTGCGCGTGATCGTGCGCAGGAGCGTGTCCGCGGCGGCGAGCGGCGGCCCGTGCAAGCGCTGGGTGCCTGCGAGATCGAGATAGGCTTCGTCAATCGAAACCATTTCGACGATGGGGGAAAATTTCGCGAGGATGGTAGCGACACGATCGCTCCACTCGGAATAGAGCTTGTGGCGCAAGTCCAGAAAAATGGCGTGGGGGCAAAGGCGTCCGGCGGTACGCAGCGGCATCGCCGAGTGAATGCCGTATTTGCGCGCTTCGTAGCTGGCCGCGGAAACCACGCCGCGCTGATCAGGTTGCCCGCCGACGACCACGGGCTTGCCGCGCAATTCCGGGCGCTCCAGCAATTCCACGGAGACGAAAAACGCGTCCATATCGACGTGGAGCATCGACGCGGCGGTCGGCGGCAGCTGCGCGTCAAGCGGGCCGTGCTTAGCGCGGAAGCGAGCCAGTTCCGGCACGCTGCCTAGCCTACGCCTTTCACCTTTTCTTCGCTATGAGATTTTGACGGAAACTCGCTCAGCGGCGAGGACCCGGGGGATGCTCGCGAGGTCGCTGGTCACACCGACGTTAGTCCAGTTCGCCGCGTCGAGAAGCGGCTGGACTGCAGGGAGACTGCCGTGGCCGAGTTCCAGGACCAGAATTCCGCCGGGCTTGAGAAGCTTTGCAGCTTGTGCGATAAGCGGAACGTAGAGTTCGTAGCCCTCTTCGCCGCCGTAGAGGGCGGCGTCGGGTTCGTGGTCGCGGACTTCCACGGGGAGAGAGGCGGCTTCGCGGCGGCCGATGTAGGGAGGGTTGCTGGCGATGAGATCGAAGGAAAGTGAAGAGTGACGAGTGACGAGGGACGAGCATAGAGAGTCGAACAAGTTGGATTCGAGGAAGCGGATGCGGTCGGCTACAGCATGGCGTTGGGCATTGCGCAGGGCTACCGCGAGCGCGACGGTCGAAACGTCCGTGGCGTAGAACGCGGCGGCGGGGAGTTCCTTTGCTAGGGCGATGGCGATGCAGCCGGAGCCGGTGCCGACGTCGGCGATTTGCAGGCCCGCGCCGTCGGTCTTTTGCGAGCGACCGGCGCGAAGTTCGCGGACGGCCAGGCGATCGAGGGCAACCTCGATGACGTGTTCGGTTTCTGGGCGCGGAATGAGAACATCAGGTGTAACCTCGAATTCGAGGCCCCAGAATTCCTGTTTGCCGGTGAGATGCTGCGTGGGCTCGCCGGCGGCGCGGCGTGCGATCAGGTTGAAGAAGCGATTCGCATCTGCGTCGTTGATCATCGCTTCAGGGTGCGCGTAGAGCCAGGTCCGATCCCGGCCCAGGGCGTGAAGAAAAAGGAGTTCCGCGGCCAGCGTGAAGGAGCAAACGTCCGCTTCGCGCAGGCGCGCGATGCCCCGCTTCAATAGAGAGCGGACGGAATTATCCAGGGATAATTCGATCATCTGAAGAGCTTCTCCATCTGCCGGCCGCAGGCCTCATGATAGCCAATGGCGATTCCGTTGCCCGCGTACGCGTATGCGCCTATGGAGAGACCGCCAAAAGCCCGATAGCCGACGGCGCCGCCTCCCATTGCGCGCCAACCGACGGCAAGCCCCGCCAGGGCAACGAGACCGAGCGAAAGGCCACCGATGGCGATACCGCCCGCCGCCAGTCCTCCTACGGCGATGATGCCGAGGGCGATGCCGCCAATAGCCACGACGCCGCGGGGACGGCCTCCGATAGCGACGATGGCGACGGGCGCAGGACCAATCGCAAGGACCGGAAGTCCGGCCCATTGTGCCGCGGATTCGTAGGAGCGCATGTTGCGCATGTCGTACGACTGCATGGCACGGCGCTGCACCATGGGCAAGATCATCAAGACGAGAACCATGAAAGCAAAGTAGGCAGCCCAAAAGCGGCGCGGAGGGGATTGTGTGTCGACCGGGGCGGAAGCCAGGCGTTCGCTCATGGACCTCATCCAACCGGAACCAGGAGTGGAACCCGAACGAGTCAACATGGGGCACCTCCTGAGACGATTATGCCTCGGCAAGTTCCTGCTTGAGGCGCTCAGCTTCGTAATGGGAAACCAGGGCGTCGACCATGGGAGCTAGCTTTCCGTCCATCACCTCGGTCAGTTGATGCAAGGTCAAGCCGATACGATGGTCGGTTACGCGATTTTGCGGATAGTTGTAGGTGCGGATTTTTTCGGAGCGATCGCCGGTCTTGATTTGGCCGCGACGCTCGGCTGCAAGAGCGGATTGCTGTTTTTCCAGCTCCATTTCGTAGAGACGGGCGCGGAGAACGCGCATGGCCTTGGCGCGATTCTTGATTTGCGATTTTTCGTCCTGCTGCGAGACGACTAGGCCGCTGGGAAGATGGGTGATGCGCACGGCGGAGTAGGTAGTGTTCACGGACTGGCCGCCGGGGCCGGAGGAGCAAAAGGTGTCGATGCGCAAGTCCTTCGCCTCGATTTTGACGTCGATTTCATCGGCCTCCGGAAGCACGGCGACGGTGGCAGCGGAGGTGTGAATGCGCCCCTGCTGCTCGGTGGCGGGAACACGCTGGACGCGGTGCACGCCGCTTTCGTACTTCAGCTTGGAATAGACTTTGTTGCCCTGAATGGCGGCGACGATTTCCTTCACTCCGCCGAGAGACGAGGGCGAGCTTTCCAGGACCTCGACTTTCCAACCTTGCGTTTCGGCGTAGCGCGAATACATGCGGAAGAGATCGCCGGCGAAGATGGCCGCTTCGTCGCCCCCGGTGCCGGCGCGGATTTCCACGATGACGCTCTTTTCGTCGTTGGGATCTTTCGGGAGAAGCAAGAGCTTGAGCTCGCGCTCGACCGTTTCCTTGCGAGCCGCGAGCTGCTTTTCTTCGTCGTGGGCCAGCTGTTTCATTTCCGAGTCCTCGGCTTCGAGATACATCTGGTGCGCGCCGGCGAGATCTTTCTCGATCTGCTTGTATTCGCGATGCTTGGCGACGATTTGCTGGAGCTCAGCGTGCTGCTTGGCGACTTTCTGGAAGCGCGAAGAATCGGAGACCAGCTCCTGCGTAGAGAGCTGCTGGGTCAGCTGGTCGTAGCGGGCGCCAAGTTGGTCCAATTTTTCAGAAAGTGTAAGAACGGCCATCGCAATACCTCGTAAGCTTTCAGCTGTGAGCTAACAGTTGTCAGTAAAGAAAGAAAACCGAATACTTTGAATTTCCCAGAGAAGTGCGGGCTCCCGGTCAGGAAGCGAAGAGCGAGGCAGCTAATAGAAGGCAGCGTACATCTTGGTTCTCTTCTTTAAGAATAACCCTGAACCGGTGATCGCGCAATTGGATGCGCAAGTCGTTGCCGGGTTGCAACAGGCTATACTACGATTCGTCCTGGGTTTACCGGCCGGCGGCCCTAAAGGACGGTCTCTACACATGAGCGAAGCACGAACCATTTTGCAGGCTGCGAGCGCGGCGACGAACGAGCCGGTGCGGGAGCCGGAGGCCGGTTTTCTGTGGGATTTCTGGTACCCGGCGGTGCGCAGCAGCGAGATTCGTGGCACTAAGCTGGTAACGGCGATGCTTCTGGAGGTGCCGCTGGTTTTGGGGCGAACGTCGGAGGGCAAAGCGTTTGCCATGCGCGATTCCTGCCCGCATCGGGGGATGCCACTCTCTTACGGGCACTATGACGGTCAGACCGTGGCGTGCAGTTATCACGGGTGGAGATTTGAAGCGTGCACGGCGCGCTGTGTGGAAATTCCTTCACTGACGAGCCAGGACAAATTGAGAGTGGATCGCGTTGTCGCGGGGCACTATCCCTGTGAAGAGCGCGATGGCTATGTTTGGGTGTACATGAATGCGCCGGGAACGCGGCTGCCGGAAAAAGTTGCTGCGGCTCCGGCGCTGCCGGTGTTCAGCAAAAAATACAAGGTTACGCATCTAGCGTGCGAGTTGCCGTCGCATATCGATCATGGAATTATCGGCTTGATGGACCCCGCGCATGGGCCCTTCGTGCATCAATCGTGGTTCTGGCGCAGCCGGGGCAGCATTCACGCGAAGGAAAAACAGTTCGAGCCGATTCCGTATGGATTTCGCATGAGCCCGCACTCCCCCAGCTCGAACAGCGCTCCGTACCAGTTGCTGAAGAAAATGACCGGCGAGGCGGTGACCACGACCATTGATTTTGTCTTGCCGAATATGCGGCTGGAAGAGATTCACAGCGGCAAGCTGTGGTTTTCGAGCCGCGCGACGGTGACGCCGGTGCGGCGCGATTTGTGCCGGATCGATTTTGTGGCCGCGTGGAACTTGTTTTTTCTGCCCGTGTTTTTGTTGCGCATGTTTGGGAAGACCTTTTTGCGCCAGGACCAGGAGACCATGATCAGGCAGGCGGAAGGACTGAAGCACGACCCGCACCTGATGCTGATTGACGACGCGGACCGGCCGGCGAAATGGTATTTCGCCCTGAAGGCCAACTTGCTGGAAGCAAGGCGCACCGGAACCGCGATGGCGCACCCGATGAGCGGTCCGGTTACGCTGCGGTGGCGATCGTAGAGCGGCTGTCGGTGATCAGCCGGTCGGTGGGCAGTTCAACGTCCAGCCCTTCCCTGCATCGAACCCTATGAGCGTTCGCGGTGAGCAAAAACGACCAGGATAAGGGCCCTCCCCCCTCCCCCCCTTTTTCACAAGTGTTCATTCTAAAGGGAGTTAAAGTCCTTTGTTTTGATACACTTTTACAAGTGTTGATTCTAAAGGAGTTGGAAGGAAGCATAATTCCGAGTCAAAATTTGCGCTCTTGCCTCGTTGTGTATGCGGCGGATCTTGCCCTGGGGAACGCTTTTAATCCCTGAAAAGAAAAAGCGGGAGAAGGCTCCCGCAGTCGAGGCGCAAATTTTTACGAGGTTCATTATAGCTGAAGGGTTATGACAAATCAAGGGGAATTGCGCGGAGGTAGTGGGGGTGATTTAGCGGAGGGCAGTAAGGTCGAAATCGACGGAAACTTCCGAGCCTTCGGGCGGGAGGATCTGAACGGTGACAGTGTCGGAAGTGAAGAGAGTTGCGGGGAATTCGAGGTGAAGCGTGGCACCGGTCAGAATGCATCCGCCCTCGGAACAAAAGTAGGTGGGTTCTCCCGTGAAACGCTTCGGAACGCGATCCTCATCTCCTTCAAATACCTGTACGTGAAAGTCTTTCCAGAAGTCAGAGGAACGCAGCCGATAGCCTTGAGGCGAGCCGGACCGCGAGCCGGTGGGTACGGTGAGGAGCGAGCTGTAAGACGGGGTGAGAAGAATCTCGACGGAGATCTTGACGACCTCCTCCTGAGCCCGATGATTCAATGCAGCTTGCTGCGCGCTGTAGCTTCCGGCATAAGACTCTGAGAATCGCACGATCTGAGCGAATGGGGTAAGGAAGATGACCGAAGAAATATGCGGGCCGGACTGTGGCGGCGGCAGGCGCTTGGAATATTTGTCGAGGAGGCGCGCAAACGAACCATCGTGGCGCTGGCCGAGGAAATAGGCTTCGCGGACGGCTTCGTCCGACAGCGGGGAGTTGAAAGCGAAGGACGCCGGGGAGAGAAGAAGCGTGGCGAGGACGAGCGAGAGAGCGGGTCGCGCGAATGTCGGCATGGCTGGGATCCTGAGTATTAGATGGGGATAGATGGTGGCGAGTTTTCCGGCGGTTAGCAAGGGTTCTGTGAAGCCAGGGGGGAATCCGCGGATGGGGGCGCTGGCACGCGCTGTCGATCGCCTTGTGCAGGGCGACCAATAAATCATATATTTCTCGCCAACGAGCGGGATTGGGCCAAAGTCCGGCTGCGGTGCGCTTGCGAGGCATCCTCGGTGCAAACCATCGGCCCTGGAGCGCTAACGATGAGTCGTGTATCGCGGCGCCGCTTTTTGCAGGCGGCTTCCAGTGCGGGAGTCGCATGTGGCGCGAATCTTGCGCTGGGTCCTCAGCTCCTTTGGCAAGCATTCCCGGCGAGCAGCGGGACCTCGGTGCGAATCCTCGCGGATACGCGGCGGATGCTGGCGCCCATCGAGCGGAATTTGTTTGGTTCGTTCCTGGAGCATCTGGGGCGTGCGATTTACGAAGGCATTTACGATCCGGGCTCTGAGCTTTCGGACTCGAATGGATTCCGGAAAGACGTGATGGAGGAAATTCGAAAGCTGGGCGTGCGGATCATTCGCTATCCGGGCGGAAATTTCGTGTCGGGCTACAACTGGCTGGACGGGATTGGCCCCAAGGAGAAGCGCCCGCAGGTGCTGGACAAAGCGTGGAATTCGATGAATTCGAACGCGTTCGGGACCGACGAATTCCTGACGTGGTGCCGCGCCGTGGGCACGGAGCCGCTGCTGGCGGTGAACCTGGGCACGGGGACGCCAGAGCAGGCGGCGGCCCTGGTGGAATACTGCAACGTGGATAACGGAACGCAATGGAGCGATCTGCGGCGAAAAAATGGAAGCGCGGAGCCCTATAAGGCGCAGCACTGGTGCCTGGGTAACGAAATGGATGGTCCCTGGCAAATCGGACACATGAGCGCGACAGAGTACGGTTTGAAGGCGGCCGATGCGGCGCGGCAGATGCGCGACGTAGATTCGTCGCTGAAGCTGGTGGCTTGCGGGTCGAGCGGTCCGGGCATGCCGACGTATTTGGAATGGGACCGGCAGGTTTTGGAGGAATGCTACGAATATGTCGATGCAATTTCGCTGCACCGCTACTTTGAGAATTCGGCTACTTCGAAGGAGACCGGGGGAGACTACGCCAAGTTCCTGGCGATGAATCTCAGCATGGAGCGACAAATCGACGAAGTGACGGCGGTATGCGACCTGGTGCGCGGGCACAAGCGGTCGCCGAAAAAATTGTGGCTGTCGTTCGACGAATGGAACGTGTGGTATCGGGCGCGCAGCGGCGCGGCGATGAACGGAAACCGGCAAAGCGCGCCCCACTTGCTCGAGGAAATTTATGATTTGGGGGACGCGCTGCTGGTGGGAGGGCTGCTGAATTCACTGATGCGCAAGGCGGAGCGAGTGAAACTGGCTTGCCTGGCGCAACTGGTGAATGTGATTGCGCCGATCATGACCAACGCCAGCGGGCTCTATCGTCAGACGATTTATTATCCGTATAGCTGGGCGCTGCAATTTGCGCGCGGGTCGGCGCTGGAATTGCTGGTGGAATCGCCGGCGTATGAGGTTTCCGGGATGGGCGCGGTGCCATCGGTCGACGCGGCAGGGACGGTGGACGCAAAAGAAGGGAACATCTCGCTGTTCATTTTGAATCGTGATTTGAGCAAAGCGCATGAAGTCGAAGTGAACTGGCAAGACAGCTCGCCGCGCCTGGTCAGTTCTTTGATGCTGACGGGCGCGGACTTGAAGGCCACGAACACATTTGATGCGCCAAACCGCGTTGTGCCGCAAACCGGGCCGAAGGCAACAACTACGAACGGGCGCAGCCAGTTTGAGGTGCCGCCGCGGTCGTATACCGCGATACAGTGGAGACTGTCCTAATTTCTGGCGAAGAACGCCGCGGAACAAGAAGCACAACTTATGGAGAGACGAGCCGATTTTGTGCCGGTAGAGACGAGCCGATTTTGTGCCGGTGGGGGCGCTGGACAAGCGCGCCGGGCCGGTGCGCGCGCAAGCGAAGCGGGTGGGGTCGAGGCGCGAATTGCTGCACGGGTTGGTGGCGCAGGCGCCGTTTGTGGCCAAGAATTTCCGGCTGTACTTCCGCAATGGCTGGCGGCGGCATGTTTTGCGGACGAAAGTTGTGGCGCCGTATGCGGTGACGTTTTATGTGACGCACAAGTGCAACCTGGCTTGCAGCTACTGCACGCAAAAGGAGCCGGACGTTTTTAGCGACGAGCTGGACACTGCGGGAACGATCAAGTTGCTGCGGCGCATTCGCAAAGAGAGCGACTCGATCGTGATTACGGGCGGGGAACCGACACTGCGCAGCGACATCGAGGAGATTGTTGCGGCGGCTAGGTTCGAATGCAAATTCCGGTCGGTGCTGCTGATTACGAACGGGACGCTGCTAGACCGCAAAGCCGGGATTCTGTGCGGCGTGACCGGGTTGGTAGTGAGCTTGGATGCGCTGGCGGCGGATCCAACAAATCCGTTGTCGAAGCCGGCGGCTTTGCCGAAAGTGATGGAGAATCTCGAGTTGGCGAAGGAACGGCTCGGTGCGCGGCGCATCACCATCAGCACGGTGATCGAGGAGTGGAACATCGGGGAAGTCGAGCGGCTGCTGGATTGGTGCGGGGAGCAGGGCTTTGTGTTTGCGGCGCAATCGGCGCAGATGGAGAAGATGCCGAACCTGGCGCTGCTGCGGAACGCACGGTATCAGGCGCTGGTGGACAAGATCATCGAGCGGCGGCGAGCGGGACAAGCGATCAACGGCACGCCAAAAACGATTGAGACGCTACTGCGGTTCCGGGAATTCCAGTGTTATCCGACGATGTTTCCGCGAGTGTACCCGAATGGCGATGTGTTTTATCCCTGCGAGCCGCTGCGGAAGGTCGCGGGAAACCTGCTGCGGGATGGGTCGCTGGGGAAGATTTTTGCGCAGGGGAAGAAGATGTATGGAGACATTCCGCCCTGCCAGGGGATCTGCTATTTGTTTGGGAATGTGCTATCGCACTACTACGTGAATGACTTCTGGGGCTTGGCCGGCGATTTTATTCGTTGAGAGCAGAAAGGGCTCAATGCAGAAAATGTGGAGGGCGGCGCGCATAGGGCACGCGGAATACTAGGAGAGGGCAGCGATTTTCTTGTCGAGATGGGCGAGGGCGGCTTCCAGGGATTTGCGGTGATTGGGGTGGGTGGCGGAGGCGAGATCGTTCACGATGCGCGTGCGTGATAGGAGCAGGTCCCCGAGGTCCTGGTCGCGCTGTTGCTGCTGCGGGCTCTTGGCGCCGCGTCCCGAGCCCGCTTTGCTGTCTTCCTTGGATTCGACTTGCGTTTCTACGCCCTTGCTTTCCCAGCCTCTGGCCATGGACATATTTTGACACAGACCGAGCGAGAAGTGGGTGTTTCTGAGGGAAGGTGTCGATCCAGAACAACCCAGCCGCTCCTGAGCAGATCATCGGGGCCATCGATTTGCGCACCAAGGAAAACGGCAATCGCGGCTTCTGGCTGGGTCTGCCTTAGCAAGGACAAGGTCTGATGAGCGAAGCCCTGCGAAGTGGTAACGGACTTCTCGTTTGAGACGCTGAAATTTCCCGTGCTGCGGGCCCTGAAATCCATTCAAAATGTGGCTTCGCGGCGCATCTCGGAAAAACAAGGCATGGGCATGATTGGCATCGAAGAACGAGACTACGTCTCTGGCCGTCTCCCATCGGAAATTTGGGAGACTACCGTCGAGGAGTGGCGCGCCCGCAAAGTCTGCGGCCGAACAAACAACTAACTTCAGCCGACCACAACAAAAAAAAGCGCTCTCGTGGAGAGCGCCTCTCTTGAACTGCGATGTCGAACACAAACGAAACCTACGGCTTGGGTGTTGCGCCGGGCTGCGTCTTGGCGTTGTGCTTTTTCCGGTAAATATTCTTCGAGGCCTGGTTCTGCTCCTTGTTGACCTGTCGCTTCTGGCTGGCCGTCAGCGTGCCGCCGTTGGCCTTGCGGTCCGTGGCGACTTGCTTGTTGATGCCTTGCTGTTGTTTTTCCAGCTTGGCCGTTTCGCC
>WNEZ01006804.1_pt1 | contig 10642 bp, 11 predicted proteins | sample 5400521 | NCBI WGS metagenome assembly WNEZ01 (sample SAMN13153339, study PRJNA577476) | soil metagenome | isolation source: 120 cm saprolite under Douglas fir tree site 2 hole 1 replicate 1 | place: USA:California | collected 2015-04-18
ATCGCTGCAGCGAACTTTCGAAGATGTTGTCGGCGAGCAGCACCACCATGCGGTCGCCGACCGCGAATCGCTCGGCCAGGGCCAGGGCCTCGGCGATGCCGCCGGGTTTCGCCTGGTATGCGTAGAAAAGTCGCGAGATTCCGAATTCCTCGCCGTTGCCGAGGAGGCGCAGGAACTCGCCCGCGTGATTGCCTCCGGTGACGAGCATGATCTCGGTCAAGCCGGCCTTCACCAGCGCCTCGATTCCGTAGCTGATCATCGGCCGGTCGAAGATCGGCAGCAGGTGCTTGTTGGTGATCTGGGTCAAAGGGTGCAGGCGGCTGCCAGTGCCGCCCGCGAGGACTACGCCCTTCATAGCACGGGGATTGTCCACCAACGGCCCATCAACCGATCTCGGATAGGCTTGCTCTACGTGTCAGATGCTCCACCGCCGCTGCCACCAGCACCGGGATCGCCGGGACAGCCGGACGATCCGGTAGCGTCCGGCCCCGCGACACCCCCGCCCGGGCCGGCCGCGGTCCCGCAGGCGGTCGCCCCGGTTCCAGGCGGGCAGTCGCAAGGACGTTATTCGCCGGACGGCTTCTGGTGGTGGGACGGCGCGAGCTGGAAGCCGGCCTATTCGCAGGACCGTCTGTGGCGGTTTCGCCGGACGGCTTCTGGTGGTGGGACGGCGCGAGCTGGAAGCCGGCCTATTCGCAGGACCGTCTGTGGCGGTGGAACGGCCAGACATGGGTGGCCGCCCAGGCTCCCCCGGCCCAATCGAAAGGCGGCTCCGGGCTCGCCATCGGCCTGATCGTGGGCGGGTTCGTCCTGGTCCTCGTCGTGGTGGCCGTGATCGTCGTCATCTTCCTGGGCTCGCCCAGCCCCTGAGCAACGACTGAGGGGTGCGCTCGGGGAAGCCGCTCGCAAATTCATCGGCCCATTTCCGCCGAGCGCCCCGAATTCGGCTCTTCTGACGCCAGCCGCCTGCATCCTGCCCTTCCGAGGCACGCGTTTGGCGCCAGACGTTTGGAATTCTGGTCTTTGCCTTGTCGACCTTTTCCCAAGGGCACACCCCTAGGACAGCACCCAAAGCGCCCGAAGCGGGATTGGGCCACAAGTTCTTGTGGCAGACTGGCCGCCACAGCATGGCTCGACCCGACAACTGGCCCCGCACCATCCTCCACGTCGACATCGACGCCTTCTACACGTCGGTGCACCAGCGCGACAATCCCAAGCTGCGCGGTGTGCCGGTGGCGGTCGCGGGGCGGTCCCGCCGAGCGGTGGTCATGGGCGCCTCCTACGAGGCGCGCGCGTTCGGGGTGCGCTCTGCGATGCCGCTGCACGAAGCGCTTCAGCTGTGCCCGCAGCTGGTCGTGGTCAGCCCTGACGGCGCCCGGTACCGTGATGCGAGCCGGCTCATCCACCAGATCTTCAGGCGGTTCACCTCCCCGGAGCTGGTCGAAGGCGTGAGCCTCGACGAGGCCTATCTCGACGTCACCGCTCGCACCCGCCATGGCACCTCCAATGCCGAGGAGGTGGCTCGCCGTATCAAGTTTCAGATCCACACCGAGGTCGGGCTGAGCGCATCGGTCGGCGCGGCCACGTCCAAGCTGGTCGCGAAGGTCGCCAGCGGCACGAGGAAGCCGGACGGGCTCGTCCTGGTCCCACCCGGGACCGAAGCCGACTTTCTCGCCCCACTCCCCATCGGCGCGATCCCCGGCATCGGCCCCAAGACGGAGGAGAGGCTGAACGCGATGGGCGTGCGCACCGTCGGCGAGCTGGCGGCATATGAGACTCAGCGGCTGGTCCAGGCCCTGGGCGTTGGCGGCGCCGTGCTGCAGAGGATGGCGCAGGGGCGTGACCGCGCGCCAGTGGACGGCAGCAAGCCGGCGAAAACCATCTCAGCAGAGACCACGTTCGAGAACGACGTCAGCGACCGCGGACAGCTCGACGCGGCACTTCGCGAGCTGACGGATCGCGTGGCCGAGAGGCTGAAGGCCGACGGCGTGCGCGCGCGCACGATCTACGTGAAGCTAAAGCTCCCGGACTTCAGGCTGGTGAGCCGCCAGGTGAGCCGGACGAGCCCGACCGACGACGTCGAGACGATCTTCCGGGCCGCGCGCTCGGCGCTGGAGAAGTCGCACGTCGAGTCGCGGCCGGTGCGCTTGATCGGGGTTGGGCTGTCTGGCCTCGAGCACCCTGAGCCCGACCTGCAGCTGACGCTCTTTGACTAGGGTGCGTGCGATCGACGACGGGCCGCGGTGGCAATGCCGCGAGCACATCGCCAACAGTTTTCCAGCCCGGGGTTTCGCGGGCGCGAGCGATCAGGGCGCGAAACACCATGGCTGTCGCCCGAGCGTCGTCGAGCGCAGCGTGCGCCGGGGTGATATCCAGGCCGAGCTCGTCCACCAGCCGTGCGAGCCCAGGCGTCTGCCCCTTCGGGAGGTCCAGGATGAGCCTCGCGAGTGTGGACGTGTCGATGATTGGATGCTCGAGAGGGATCTCGAGGCCACGCCCTACCAGCCAGGTGTCGAAGGCGTCATGGCTGTGCTCGACCAGCACGGCGCCGCGCGCAAAGCGAAGGAACGCCCGGCGCACATCTCTGAACTCCGGCGCGCCGATCAGCATGGAGCGATCGATCTGGTGGCGCCGGCGCGCATACGGGTTGATGGGAGCCCGGCAGTCGACCAGCGTGTCGAAGAACGAGAGTGGGCCGTCGAGCCGGAATCGCTCAGCCCCGATCTCGAGAACGAGGAATGGCGCGTTGCCCGTGGTCTCGACGTCGAGGGCCACGAACTGCGCATCGTCAAGTGGCGTGTGCGGCCCGAGCTCGGGCATATCGACCGCGATCTCCGTCCACGGCACCGACTCGATCGCGCCGCGCGGCTTGAGTAAGACCGGTTTCTGCGTCACCTGGCCAGCGCTAAAGCTCTCCGAGCGAACGCGATCTCGTCCGCGGTGACTGCGCGCAGCAGCAAGGCCGCGCCCGCGTAGACGGCGGCGCCGACCACGATCGGGATGAGGATCTGCACGCCATCCAGGTTACGGAGCGGGAACAAGGCTGCGCCCATGACCAGGCCGGCGAGGATCGGACGCCAGCTGATTTGAAGCACCGGGATCCGACCGATATGGCGCGCGGTCAGGATCCAGCCGGCCACTCCCAGGACGACCTCGGTGAGCACGGTGGCCCAGCTCGCGCCGCGATAGCCGAAGAACGGGATGAGGATGAGATTGAGGCCTACATTGGCAACCAGACTCCAGCCGGCGGCCCATGTGAAAGACAGCTGGTGGTCGGAGGCGCTGAGAGCCCCGATGAAGGCGTTGTTGACGAAGCCGACGGCGAGCGCCAGCGAGAGGATCTGCAACGCCGGCTCCGACTCCGGATAGAGGAATGTCCTCGTTAGCGGGTGGGCGAGCATGAAGAGGCCGACCGCGATCGGCCAACCGACGACGAGCAGCGCTTTGAAGAACCGGCTGACCGCATCGGCCAGCTCCTGCGGCCTCTCGCGGAAATAGACGGAGAGGACTGGGAACACAACCGACAGCAGCGTCATCGGGATGAACAGCAGCGCTTCGAACGGCTTGTACGCAGCGGCATACCAACCCGCCTCTTCATGCTGCCGCAGCGCATAGAGGATCGGCTGGTCGACCTTGAAGTAAAGGATCGTGAGCACAAACGTGAGCGCGAACGGGAGGCCCTGAAAGAACCATTCTCGGAGCAGCTGTGGCTCGAACCTCCAGCCGATGATCGCGATCTTCTTCCAGGCGAGGACGAACGCGAAGTACGCGCAGCTGAAAGCGTACTGGGCAGCGTAGGCCCAGACGAAGTAGGAGACCCCGGCCCGGATCTTGATCCCGATGATCACGAGCGCGAGCAGGACGGCGCTCTCGAGCACGACCGCCACCGCTTCGTAGCCCAGACGCTGGACCGCATAAAGCGTGTTCCGGAGCAGGCTCGAGTACGAGGTCAGGACCATGAGCAAGAACCCCGGCACCAGAAGGCTGCTCAAACCGGCGATGGCCAGCGCGATCGCAAGGATCACCAAGCTGCCCACGGCCATCAGGAGCCGGAGCGACATCACGTTGCGCAGGTAGCGCTGGATCTCGGCCGGATGGCGGGCGCCCTCGCGAACGTAGAGGACGTTGAAGCCGAGATCGAGGACCACGCTGACGATGGCCGTGTAGTTGACAAGGGTCGTGAAGGTTCCGTATGGCCCCGGCGTGAGCCACTTCAAGGTGGCGATCACGGTCACCAGGGCGATGAGCCGCGCGACCACCTTCGCCGCCAGCACGAGAACGGTGTTGCGGAGGGCCCGCGAACCTAGTCCGGCGGTCGCGACAGGAATTTCAGGTGCGCGGTCGGTATCTGGCAACTTGGGCAATGCTAACGCCCGGTCCCTGGCGCCGATCCCTCGTCAAATACACTTTTGGCCTGATGGCCGAGCGTACGAGGATCTTGAGCGGAATGAGGCCCACCGGGCGATTCCATCTCGGCAACTACCTGGGGGCAGCTCAGAACTGGGTCCAGCTTCAGAACGAATACGAGTGCTTCTACTTCGTGGCCGACTATCACGCGCTCACAACCGAGCCAGACGGCCATACGGTCGAGAGCAAGATCTTCGACCTCACTGCGGACCTGATCGCCGTCGGTATCGATCCGAAACGCAGCGTCCTCTACCAGCAGTCGAAGGTGCCGGAGGTGGCCGAGCTGAGCCTTCTCCTGTCGATGGTGACTCCGCTGAGCTGGGTACAGCGAACCCCAACCTTCAAGCAGATGGCCAAGCAGCATCCCGACAACGTCAACCTGGGCCTGTTCTCCTATCCGGTGCTCCAGGGCGCTGACATCGTGATCGTGAAGGGGGTTGGCGTACCTGTCGGCAAGGACCAGCTCGCCCACGTCGAGCTGGTGCGAGAGATCGTGCGCAGATTCAACCGCATCTACTCCCCGGTTTTCCCGGAGCCTCGTGCGCTGCTGACCCAAACTCCGCACATCCGCGGCACCGATGGCAAGCAGCGAATGTCCAAGACTGTTGGCAACATCGTCGGCGTGACCGAAGAAGCCGAGGTGATTCGCAAGCAGGTCATGAGCATGGTCACTGACACGAAACGCCCACGCATGACGGACCCCGGCCACCCCCGGACCTGCAATGTGTGCGCGTTCTACAAATTCTTCTTCGACGACTGGCAGCACTACTGGGACCTCTGCCGCAGGGCCAAGATCGGCTGCGCTGAGAAGAAGAAGCTGCTCGCCGAGCGCATGATCGAGGTCTTCCGCCCGTTTCGTGAGGTCCGCGCAGAGCTGACCCCCGAGGCGGTCAATCGCATCCTGGAGGAGGGCAGCGACAAGGCACGTACCGTCGCGCGCAGAACCATGGTCGAGGTGCGCGACGCCGTCGGTCTGCCCCCTTACTCCCGGACCTGACGGGAAGTTAGAATTCGCTGCGGATGGCTGATTCCAAGCCGCGCAAGTTCACCCGTCGGAACTTCATCGCTTGGCAAATGGCCGTCCTTTTGACCTCGGTGGTGGTCATCCCCTTAGCGCCCATCCTGGTCTTCATCTGGCCCGCGCCGCCGAAGGGCCAGAAGAAGACGGTGCTCCAGGTGTCGCTGCCCACCCCCGTCGACCAGCTGTCCACCGGCCAGGCGGTCAAGTTCGACGCCCCGACCAGCCCGAACTCGGCCTTCATCATGGCGGACGGCGGCGGAGACAACGCCGCCGGCGAGCTTGCCTTCGGCGGATACGTCGTCAAGGACCAGACGGGAAAAGTGAATGTCTTCGCCATCAACTGCTCCCACCTGGGCTGTTCGATTGCGCTCAACGCCGACGCCGAGACGTTTGACTGCCCGTGCCACGGCTCGCGCTTCCACCTGGACGGCACGGTGCTGCACGGCCCCGCGCAGGACCCGCTGTCGCACCTCACGTGGTCGCCGGGGTCCGATCCCAAGACCATCAACGTCGACGGCATGATCCTCGGCTTCTGAGCGAAGATGGCAATCCCACACCCGCGCGACATCCAGATGGCGGTGGTGCAGTGGCTCGATGACCGTTATCCGTTCACAAAGGGCGTCGATGAAGCCCTGTACCAACGGGTGCCGAACTTCGCCAATGCCTTCTACTACTGCTTCGGCGGGATGGTGTTCGTTCTCATCGGCGTCCAGCTGCTGACCGGCATCCTGCTCGCGCTCTATTACGTGCCGGACGCGAGCGGAAGCCCTGCTCCGGCTTACACCAGCGTGAACTTCATCCAGAACAGCGTCTACCTCGGCTGGCTCATTCGAGGCACGCACTTCTGGGGCGCCAACCTGCTGATCATCATGGTTCTGCTGCACATGGCCAGGGTCTACTGGACCGGCTCGTACCGCGCGCCGCGGGAGCTGAACTGGATGGTCGGCGTGATCATGCTGCTCCTCATCCTCGCCTTCTCCCTGACCGGCTACCTGCTGCCCTGGGACAGCAAGGCCTACTTCGCGACCCAGGTCACCATCAAGATCGCGGGCTTGACCCCGCCGGCACAGGTCGGCGCTTTGCTCAGGGACCTGCTGCAGGGCGGCCCAGTGGTCGGGCCACCGACTCTGCAGCGCTTCTTCACGATCCATGTGTTCCTGCTCCCGGCGCTGATCGTCCTTCTGATGTACGTGCACTTCCGTTTCATCCGCGCACACGGAATCTCGGAGCCGATGTGATGAGTGACCGGAATCTCTCGAAGAAAGGACCCGGCGCGGCGACCGCCGAGACGGAGATAGCGGTCGTCGAGGCCGAGTCGCACGGCCACAACCTGGAGCCGGAGCACAAGCGGCTCCCGATCGGACCTGACCACATCCTCTACCCGGTGGTCGTCGGCATCGCCCTCTTCCCCTTCCTCATGGGCGACTCCGGCCACCACCTCGCCGACGACATGCCCGATGACGAGACGCATCCGTTCTTCCCCGACCACTTCTGGCCCTACCCGATCATCATCGTCTTCATCTTCGTGGTGGTTGGGCTGCTCGCGTTCTACGAGCAGAAGAATCTCCAGCTCGAAGTCTCAGCCGACCCTCGCACAGTCACCATCCCCCGGCCGGACTGGTACTTCCTGTTCCTGTTCCAGTTCCTGAAGCTGGGGAACGAGGTGTTCTTGGCGATCGTCGTCCCGGGGGTTGTGGTCGGCGCCTTCCTCCTGTTCCCGTTCATCGACGCCATCGCCGGCCCGCCGATCGCCAAGCGCCTGCACTGGAAGCAGTGGCCGGTCCCAGGTCGCAACGTGATCACGGGCACGGTCTTCGTGGGCTCTTTGGCCATCATCGCCCTGCTGGAGCTCTGGGCGCTCGCCGGCCCTCAGTTCTGCCTGCCGTGGCCGTTCGTAGGCCAAGTCTGTGGAGCTTGATATGAGGGGGAACCTCGAGGTTCCCCCTCATCGGTGCGCTCAGCCGGCGTAATTAGGCCTTACAAGACCCCACCGATCTGTCGCCGGGATTCGCGCACCTGCTCTACCTTCCCGAGCGGATTGGATTGACGAAGTAGTTACTCCTTGCCACGCGTGGAGACGCAAAGACAAAGCGCGGCCGGGATAAACCCGGCCGCCCATACCACGCTGGTTTAGAGGTCCCCTTTTACCTTCTGCCCTCATGAGCTTCGTACAGCTGCTTCGTCAGCTCGATCTGGGCCAGGTGCTCCCGCGCATGGCCGTAGTTCGAAAGCAGCCACTCCAGGCCCGGCTTGGGAGGCCGATCGCCACGCGGCCGCATCTCAATCAGGTCGGCGGCTGTGAGCGCGCCGACGTGTTCGTCCAGCTCGCGATCGGCCCTGTCCAGCATGGCCAGCAGGTCGGCGGCCCCAGCCTCCGCCTTGAACTCCGCCGTCCGGTCACGCTCGGTCGAAAGCGAACGCACGGCCCGGATCATCTCCCGCTCCGAGCCCAACGTATGGGCGACCAGCACCACAACAGAGTTCGCGTCGGGATGCGGCTTCCAGTTGAGAGCCTCCCGATCGACACCTTCGACCTGCTCCCGAATCCCCTTATGCATTTCATGAAAGAGGCGACCGACGGTGTCCGCCACGCTCCTCGCTCCGGCTTGATCCATATTCGTCACACCTTCTCCGTAACTCGGTATTCCAGATAGCGGCCGAGGAGAAGGCGCGTGTGCGCTTCCAGGGCCGGCAGCACGCTCAGCACCAGGCCGACGATCGGGTACGCCAGGTATTGGAAATGGACGGCGACCTTTTTCCAGAAGGGCCAGTCGGCCGGCTTGGGCGGCAGGATCGACATCTCGAAGAAGAGAAAGAAGATCACGGTCGAGAGTGTCGTCGACAGCAGGACGCCCGACCAGGACCACAGGCTCTGGCCCAGGTCGGTGAGCGCGAAATCCTGGCTCACCCAGATTGGCACGGACGCTCCGAACATCAGCAACAACGGAAGGAAGATCCAGTTGAGGTGATTGAGGAACAGGTTCATAAAACGTCGGATCCGCAGCACCAGTGGAATCTCGGGATGCTTGAAAAGACGGGCCAGTACGTATGGGACATCGGTGACGCCCCAGGCCCAGCGCTTGATCTGGTTGTACTGGCTCATGTGCGTGGATGCGTAGTCGCGTGAGTTGGGCGAATCGCCATAGAGAGGTAGATAAACCGACTTCACCGAGAACCGCTTTCCGAACGTGAAGAACGCCTTCCAGTAGAAGCGTGAGTCCTCTGGAATCACATCCTTGTCCCAGTAGCCGACCTTGTGGACGAACTCGAGGCTGCAGGTGTAGCTGCTGAACGCGACCAGGCGGTGAGGCCGCGAGTGCAGGAACATCTGCCACTGCGAGGTGGCCCCCGACATGACGCGAACCGCCATCGGCACCTGCCAGATGTTGTTGTGGAACAGCGGCACGGGCTGCCAGATCACGAAGTCGCGCAGCGCCTCGCGTGCGTGGTGGTGGCTGATCCAGGCGAAGTACTGCGGATGGACGCGATAGTCGGAGTCCAGGTCGGTGATCAGGACCTGGTTGAGGCGATAGCCCTCCTCGGTCAGCACGCGGACCATCCAGCGCCCGCCCCAGTTCATGGCTGCCGATTTGCCGATGACGATCCCGGGCTCGAGCGGGTCCTTGATGTGATAGAAGCCACGGAGCTGATCGCCGAACTTCGCCTTCAGCCGGGCGACGTTCTCCCAACCGGGCTTGTCGGTCTCGCGCGTGATGATCCCGATCATCTTCTTGTCGGCCGGATAGTTGGAGTCGACGATCGCCTGGACCGTCTTCTCGAGCACGTGATAGGGCTCCGTGTACGTCGGGATCACACAGAGGTGGATGTACTGGAGGGGGTCACCCAGACCCTCGGCTTGGTCGCGCTTGCAGATCACCAGCCAGTCCGTCCTCATGTCCCGGCGCATCTGGGAAAGCGTGTTGTAGACCCCAGTGACCACCGTCATCGACCGCAGGAGCCAGTAGATGTCGAACAGGAGCACCCCGCCCGCCACCACGAAGGCGCCGGGCCAGGGGAAGATGATCGGGATCCAGGCCGGCGCCAGGAGCAGCACCCAGGTGACCAGCCCGGGAGCCGCCTCGAAGAGGCGGGCGCCGAACTGGTGGAGGGCCTGATCGAAGGCAGACGAAGTCCGGACGCCTGGGGCTGGGGCGGAAGCCATCTGTTAGCGATTATCCCCGCGTGGCATTGGCGGCCGGGTTTATCCCGGCCGCGCTTTGTCTATGCGTCTCCCAAGCTCAGCCAGGAGTCACTACTCCGGCAATCCCATCCTTTCGGGAAGGTAGAGCAGGGGCGCGAATCCGGCCGTGTTGTCCTATCGGGTAGTGACTACGGTGCGACGGCCGTTGAGCGCCCCGATGAGGGGAAACCTCGAGGTTTCCCCTCATATCCAGGTCCGGACGCCTGGGGCGGGGGCGGAAGCCATCCTGACCCGATTATGGCCGCGTCCGGCGGCCGGCATCCCGATCCGGAATACGGGGCGCCCGCCCAGGCTTGTAGTTGACATGGAAAACATGAAGCACTTCGACGGCCCGACCTTCGAGGCCGACGTGCTCCAGTCAAGCCAACCCGTGGTGGTCGACTTCTACGCCGAATGGTGCGGACCCTGCCGGATGATGTCACCCCTGGTGGAGCAGCTTGCGGGCGAGTACGCCGGTCAGGTGGTCATCGGCAAGCTGGACGTAGACATCAATCAGGACATAGCGATCCGTTATGGGGTGATGGGCATCCCGACCCTGGGCCTGTTCCGGGAGGGCAAGCTGGTCGACCGGTTGATCGGCTTCCCGGGCGGCAAGAACCCGATCAAGGCCTGGATCGACAAGAACCTCCCCGCCGCCGCATCTGAGGTGACGGCGAGCGAAGCGGGCGCAGCCTAACCGAGTTTCAAACTAGTCGGGTGCGGCCGGAGAAATCCCGGCCGCACTTTCTTTTTGTTGCGAACGTCGCTATGGCGACCGGGCTTAGCCCGGTCGCAACCTGCGTACTCAAGGCCGGCGGTTCCCCCCTCATAACTCTTAGTGGCCCCACATGGCGCGTTCGCCATGCTTGACGGTTTCTGCGCCGTGTTCGCCGGTTCGGATGCGGACAGCATCTTCGACCGCGATGACAAAGATCTTGCCGTCGCCGACCTCGCCGTGATAGCCGGTGCGAGCCGCTTCGGCAAGCTTGTCGACCACCGTCTTCACGATCTCCGACTGCATGACCGCCTCGACC
>WNEZ01018339.1_pt1 | contig 10642 bp, 9 predicted proteins | sample 5400521 | NCBI WGS metagenome assembly WNEZ01 (sample SAMN13153339, study PRJNA577476) | soil metagenome | isolation source: 120 cm saprolite under Douglas fir tree site 2 hole 1 replicate 1 | place: USA:California | collected 2015-04-18
GGCGACACGATCCCGGTGCCATTCCGCGTCGTCTGCGTCCGGACCCAGCGCATCGCGTTCGCCGCGTCGTACGGCATCTACGTGATGAGCGCCAGCGGCGGAGACGCCGCGCCGCTGGTCTCTAGTGCGAGATTCACAGAGGACTGGCACCCCGCGTGGTCGCCCGACGGGACCCGGATCGCCTTCACGAGCTCGCGCGACCGCAACGTGCAGATCTACGTGGTGAACGCGGATGGGTCAGGCCTCGCGCGGCTGACCAACGACGCGGCGAGCGATCAGGAGCCGGTGTGGTCGCCTGACGGGACCAAGATCGCGTTCGCGAGCAGCCGTGACGGCCGGTACGAGATCTACGTGATGAACCCAGACGGCTCCGGCGTCACTCGGGTGAGCAGCGAACAGGCGGATGAATTCGAGCCCTCGTGGTCACCGGACGGCTCACGGATGGCGTTCACCAGCGGCCGCGACGGGCACGAAGAGGTCTACGTGATGAACGCCGACGGCTCCGGCATTACGCGGCTGACTAACAATCCGGCGGGGAACCTCGAGCCCTCGTGGTCACCCGACGGCGCTCGGATCGCGTTCCGGAGCAACCGCGACGGCAATCCTCAGATCTACGTCATGAACGCCGATGGATCGGGCGTGACGAGGCTATCCAATAACTCGGACGGCGACATGCAGCCGTCGTGGTCTCCGGACGGCTCCCGGATCGCCTTTACCAAGAACGTATCGGGATGTGACGACGTCGACTGCTGGGACTTCTACAACATTTACGTGATCAATGGCGATGGCTCCGGCTTGACGCACCTCGTCGGCGCGGATACGGTGCTGGATTTTGGCCCAGCGTGGAGGCCGTGAGGCCTTTCAGGAGACAAACCATGAACAGGCAGGACGGCGCTCTCTGGTGGTGTCGACTCGCGCTCTGAAAGCCCTAGGAACCAGGTCCCGGAGGATCCCTGGAAGCCCCGTCTTCATGTGCGCCGAGCCTCGACGCACAGCGGCCCCGCGGGAGAAGCAGGATCGCCGTGCTGTGAGTTTTGCTGTGAGTTTCTCACGACACCCGGTTGATCTTCGGGGCTGCTGTTACGACACCGATGCCCAGAACGTCGCGTAATTGCTACTTGGTGTCGTAACTCGGTCCCTTAACGATTCGCATTGAACGCAGCAAGTGGTCCGCTACTTGATTCCGAGCTGTTGCATGTACGCCGCGTTATCCCAGAACAACTGTTCTTCTGCGATGCAGCCATTCTCCCACCGCGCGAACGTGACTGCCGTCAGCTTCAGCTTGTTGCCAGTTGGCGGGATCACCTTGCCTCCCATGGGCCAGGGCTTCGTGAACGTACCTTCCATCACGATGGTCGTGGCTGTCCAACGCCCACGCTTCAATCGTGCCGCTGACGTTCGTGTGTCAGGAGTGGTCGACACCCACTCGGAGGCACTGAAGCTGACGGGATGCGCGGAGACCCGCAGATCCGGTGTGCCAACGAACAGGGCTGCCATGTCACTCTGGTGCTGTTTGATACCCCGTGTCTCGCGACCGTCAGGTAAGACCACCTTGACGTCGGCGCAGTGGATCTGGTTGAACAACGTCCAGTCCTGTTTGCTGAACGCATCGAAATCCAGTTGATCAAAACGCACAAGCGTTGCGATTGTTGTGTCCTGCTCTTGGGCCATGGCGGCGTCACCGCCGAGGGCAAGCAAGGCGACGACTAGGACCACCCAACGCTGAGAGCCGTCAATGCGCATAGAACCTCCTGGTGAGTTCGCCTTTCGACGTGTTCCGAATTGTCCGCCTGTTCAGCACCTTCCCGGGGCGGTGATTCGCCCGACGGCACTTTGACACTTTCCCGATTCGGAGTAAATACACGTGGGCATTATTTTCCGGTTATTTCTGCTACTTCGTGGCAGCTGAATAGGTTAGACGTCGGAAATGGCGTGATCGCGCACGGGAGTTTAGCCGCGAGGCAATGAATAGATCGACCAATCAGGCCGGCGTGGTCCGCCTTGGTGACTTCGAGCTCAACGTCCGAACCGGGGAACTGTTCTCGATCGGACGCGGGGCTGGAGAGGCTGGGCCCCCAAAGGTTCTGCTCCGCGAGCAGCCCTTCCAGATTCTGCGCATCCTGGTCGAGCGGCAAGGCCAAATCGTTACCCGCCAGGAAATCCGGCAGATTCTTTGGCCGGACAATACCATCGTGGAATTCGATCGCAGCATCAACGTTGCGATGGCGACCCTGCGCAAGGCGCTCGCAGACGATGCCGACCATCCCACCTATATCGAAACGCTGGCGCGGCGCGGGTACCGACTGATCGCTCCAGTCGAATGGCAACGGAGCGCGACAATCACAAACGACTCACCAGAACCGCGAGCCGATGCGCGACCGACGATCGAGGACCAAACACATGAGCGGGAACCAGGCGCGCCAAGGTACCCGCGCAACGCTGCCATCCTGGGTGCGTCCGCCGTCGTTATAGCCCTGGTCGGTTACATGGCGTGGCGAAACGTGCGGGCTGTAGCGCCGCCACAGTCGACAAAGATCATGCTCGCTGTACTCCCGTTTGAGAATCTCACCGGCGATCCCGGCAAGGAGTACTACGCGGACGGGCTGACCGAAGAGATGATTTCGCGGTTAGGCCGGCTGGACCCCAACCAGTTGGGTGTCATCGGGCGAACGTCTGTTATGGGATACAAGCACACAGACAAGCGCCTGGACCAGATCGGCCGCGATCTCTCCGTGCAGTATGTCCTGGAAAACAGCCTGCGGCAGAACGGCGATCACCTGCGCATTACGACTCAGTTGCTACAAGTGAAGGACCAGAGTCATCTCTGGTCTCACGATTACGACTATCACGCGCAAGATGTTCTTACTGTGGAAGAGAACGTGGCCGCGTCCGTTGCGAGGGAAATCCAATTGCGCCTGCCTGCAGGGGAGCAAGCGGAGTTGGCTCGGTCCCAACCAGCCAACCCGGAAGCCTTCGACGCGTACTTGAAGGGTTACTACTTCTTCGAGCGGAACACCGACCCAGATACGTACATGGCCGCGCAGTACTACGAACGGGCCACACAGCTCGATCCCTCCTATGCGTTGGCCTGGGTCGGATTGTCCCGGGTACGCAAGTGGCAAGCCATGCGAGGGCTCATGCCCACCGAGGAGGGCTACCGGGTGGCGCGTGAAGCGGTCGAGCGGGCCTTGGCGCTGAACCCGAACCTGGCAGCGGCCCATGTCCAGATGGGACGGATGAAGGCACAGGTCGATTTCGATTGGACTGGGGCGGATGCTTCCTTCCAGCACGCGGTCGAGCTCGAACCCGGCAATCCCGAGGTCGTAAGCACGGCGGCCTTTTCGGCGGCCACACTCGGCCGCTTTGACGAAGCGCTGCAAATGGCCCGCCGGGCCGTTGAACTGGATCCGCTCAATGCCGGGAGTCTGGACTTCCTTGCAGAAACCGAGTTTGACATGGGGCAGCTGGACCAGGCTGCAGCGGATGGCAAGAGGGCTCTCAAGCTGAGCTCCGACGTTTGGCCCGGCCCGATCCTGCAGAGCAAGATCTATTTGATGCAGGGGCACTGGCAGGATGCATTGTCTGAGATCGTGCTCGTGCGTGATGACCCCTTACGTGCGTATTTGTCTGCGATGGCGTACCACGGGCTTGGTCGGAAGCAAGAGTCGGACTCAGCATTGAATTACGTAATCAAGAATTTTCCCAGCTACGCGTACACGATCGCCGAGGTGTATGCGTTCCGGAACCAGCCCAACGAAGCGTTCGAGTGGCTGGACCGAGCGCATGCTCAACGGAACTCCGGTATGGTCCAAACGAAGTCGGACCCGCTCCTGAAGAACTTGCACCACGACCCGCGATACGCCGCACTATTGAGGAGGCTCAACTTCCCCTCCTGAAGTAGTCGGCCACCGTCCTGCTGTGAGTTTTGCTGTGAGTTTCTCACGACACCCGGTCGATCTTCGGGTCCGCTGTTACGACACCGACGCCCAGGACCTCGCGTGATTGCTACTCGGTGTCGTAACTCGGTCCCCTCGAGAACCGCATGGGGTTCAGGGGGTCGCGGGTTCAAATCCCGCCGTCCCGACTAAAGTAATCGGCCCGGTCGTCAGTTCGGCGACCGGGCCGTCGTTCTCGTAAACCGACCAGCCTCTTTTGGGGCTTGTATCATCAGGCACGCTTCGCCCGGAGCGAAGTGCGTGCTCCAAGCTGGTTCCGGTCCTGCGCAGCGACGGCGACGTCAATGGATCGTGATCTGCTTCTCGGCCGCTTGGTTCTGAGGGCGGCTAATGTGTTGCTGGTACGTGCTGTTTGTCCCCCCCTGGCTTCAGCGCGGTCATCATGACGGCCTTCACGCCGTAGGCTTCGGCTGAGTTCTGCGTCGACTCCTTGCGGAACCGAAACCGCGGAACGACCGCGGATCGGACACGAGTAAAGCCAGTCTCCTCGAGCAGCCGGAACATCTCTCCTTCCAGGAGAGCGCCGCCGATTCAGCTGGCCCAAAGCTTGCCTCAAGACCCGAAACATCTCCTGCGCCACTCGGCGCTTGCGGAACGACAGGTTCATCACTCCATTCGAAATCACGACGTCCACGGAAGCGTCCGGCACCGGAATGTCTTCCATGCGACCTTGGTGACATTCCATGGCTGCACCCGTCGCCGCCGCGTGGGTTTGGGCCTTCAAGCACATGGCTGGATTCAGATCCACGCCGATGACTCTTCCGGTCGGACCCACTTGCCAGGCGGCGACGATCGCGTCGAGTCCCGCGCCGCTGCCCAGATCGAGGACGGTCTCCCCCGGTTGCAGGTGGCTGCGCTCGTGCGGGTTTCCGACCCCCGCAAATGACGCGACCGCGCCTGGGGACGCGCGGTCAAGCCACTGCGGTGCATAGCCGAAGAGTTCTGCCGCCTCGCGGCCGTGAAAAAAGTGGAACTCGCCATCTGGATGGTCGGCCACTTCCTGATACATCCGGATGATTTCGGCCTTGAGGTCCGACTCCAAGGAGGCTTGGGTATCAGCAGCTGTGGTCATGGCGTTGCTCCTCCGAGCTCTCGACGATTGCGGATAAGCTGCGGCCTCTGGGCGTCCCATACAAGTATAGAGAGCCTTCCTTCTCCTGTAGTTGGCGGTGTTAGCTGCTGGCTCGAGGCTCCCGGCGAGGGTCGCGTCCTCGGTGGCGACCTCGCGGCCGGCGCGCGCTTCGCTTTTGAGGAAGACGTTGCGGCAGATCGTGAAGAGCCACGCTCGGCGCTCCCCGACGCGTACTGCGCTCGATGCGCGAGGGCCCGCAGGTAGGTCTCCTGCACCAGGTCCTCCGCTCGGACCGGGTCCCGCGCGAGATGCAGCGCGAAGCGGTGTACCGCGCTCACTGCGCCGAGCAGTTCCTGCTCGAATGCCGTCGGCGACACGGCAGCCACGGGCTTCATCGCTGGGCGAGTGAATCCGTTGCATAGACGGAAAGTTCCCGAATCGGTCATCTCACGGGCGTGTCTTCGCTGGACAGGTGCCGGCGGGGGGGTATGTTGGAGCCAAAATCACGGACAGGGAGACGCAAATGAAACGAGTCGTATCGCTGTTCGTCCTGACCCTGCTGCCGGCGGTTGTCATGGCGCAGGCGCAGATGACCAAGGATCAAAAGATCGCGGACGCGATGAAGGCGGCTCCCGCGTCGATCTCGGCGGCCGCCACGATCATGGACTGGACCGCAACCCCCGGCGGTCCGATGACGACGCTCCGGCCTGGCACCAACGGGTGGACTTGTCTGCCGGACTTCCCTGCGACTCAGGGTGATGATCCGATGTGCGTGGATGACGTCTGGATGGGGTTCATGAATGCCCTGACCAAGAAGGCCGCCCCACAGGTGGCCCGCGAAGGGATCGGCTACATGATCGCCCCCGGCGGCGGTTATGGTAGCAACAAGGATCCCTTTGCTGAGAAGGAAGCGCCAGACAACGAATGGGGATACGACCCGCCGCATGTGATGCTGCTCGTCCCCGACCCGAAGGCGCTGCAGGGTTTGCCGACCACGCGGCAGAGCGGTGGCCCCTGGGTGATGTGGGCCGGGACGCAGTATGCGCACATCATGGTGCCAACCGAATCGACGAAAAAGTGAATTGACGTCGCTCGCGTAACTCCGAAGGCCAACCTCTGACGGGCGGAGGTTGGCCTTCTTGGTATGACCAGCCTGCGAGACGGGCCGCTCAAATCATGTAGGGCACGTCCGATCCGCTCGTTGGGTAGGCGTACAGGAGATGCTTTAATTCCGTCGCCGGTACACCGGACCGGATCGCCAGGGCAAAGAGGTTGATCAGTTCCTCGGCGTGCGGGCCGAGCAGGTGGGCGCCCACGACGCGGTCCGCCTTGTTGTCGACGATCACCTTGAACATCGCACAGGTTTCGGCTACGCGACGGTTCGAGTACCAGCTCGACGTGTCCTCGACGTTGATGCGCACATCGAGGTCCTGTGCCCGTGCGTCGGCCTCGGTGAGGCCGACGCCCGCGAGCGGGGGAACCGTGAACACGACGCTCGGAATCCCCCGATAGTTAGGTCTCTGTGTAATCCCCTTCAGCAAGTTTGAGGCGACGATCAACCCCTCGTATGCCGCCACTGGGGTGAGCGGGAGGCTGCCTGCAGAAGCTGCCGCGTCGCCCGCCGCATAGACGCGCGGATTCGACACGCTCTGGAGAAACTCATTCACTCGCACGCCCCCATCGGGCTCCGTCGCGACATCCGCCGCCCTGAGGTCGAGGCTCTCGGTGTTGGGCACGCGTCCACCGCCGTGGACGACCAGATCTGCGTCGATCGTTTCCCTCCGGCCCCCCGCGTCCAGTTGTAGGCGGTAACCGCCGCCGCGCTTCTCGAGCCCAGTCACTTCCGTATCGAGCCGGAGCTCGATGCCAAGGCTCCGGGTGTGGTCCACGAGCCGCGTGACGAGGTCCTGCTCGAAATGCTGCAGCGGCTTCCCTCGGCCGATGATAGTCGCCTGAGCGCCGGCCCGCCGGGATACGTGGGCGAACTCGAACGAGATGTACCCTGCACCAAGGAACGCAATCCGGGGCGGCAGCTCGTCGAGCTCGAGGAAGGCCGTGCTCGTGAGCAGGTGTTCCTCGCCGGCAATGCCGAGGTGTCGCGGCTTGGCTCCGGCAGCGACCACGAAGTGCCGCGCCTCGAGCACCTGGCCATCCACCGACAGCCTCTCCGGACTCACGAACCGCGCGGGCCCATGATAGGTCGCGATCCCAGCTTCCTGGAACGCCTTCTCCCGATCGGCCGGCACGGGATCAGTGAAGGTCCGTTTGAACTGCATCAGCTCGGGCCAGGAGATATGCGCGTCGCCACTCACTCCCCGGCCGCGCATTCGACGGTGCCAGTCCGCGAGCTCCGCGGCGCCGGCGAGCACTCTCTTTGGGTCACAGCCGCGCAACGCGCACGTCCCGCCGTATGGGAGCTCATCCACCACGGCGACGCGCCAGCCGGCTTTCCGGCACCGGTGAGCCAGCCCCGAGCCGCCCTCGCCTGTGCCGATTACGATGAGATCAAATGGTTCTGTCATGCGTGCAGGCTGAGCCCGATCACCCCTTTATGAGCGCTGGACTCCACCGTGCGCCGACCATCCTGCGGCCGAGTTCGAAGGCATCTGACACGGAGATGACCGACGTATCGGGATGTGTTTTCGTCCACTCCGTTGCAGAGTGGCTATCCGGGAAGAAAAAGATGAAGTGGCAGAAGGCCGCCATCGCCTTGAGGGCGTCCGCCTGAAAGGTCTCGGCGCTCGGCAGAAGGAAGGACATGACGGCGCTCGGGGGCTGGATCCGTTCGACTCCGTCAGGGGCGACGCGCAAGCGGACGCGAACGGTGCTTCCGGGCGCCGGCGATTCCACTTCGGCCTTCAGGCCGAGGATCACCGGGATGAAGAGACTATCCCACGCGCACCACGTGTACAGCGTCCGACCGTCAACCTTGAACCGATGGGGCATTTCTTGGACGGCAAGGCCACCAAAGCCGATGATCTGCCCGTCCTTGTCGGCGTAGGTGAGGGACTTGAGGTTCGGGGATTCGAGCAGTTCGTCCACCGTGTGGGACGGAACCTCCAACGCCACCGCGAGCTCCGACCTCAAGACGGGCTCCCCCCGGGCGAGCTGGCGATAGATCTCGAGCCCCACGCGCCGCTCTTCCTCCGTCATGGTCGGAAGCCGGGCAAGGAGCTCGGAGGCAAGGGCGGTTAGGGTCTTCACGCTGCGCAACACGAGAGCTTCGCGACGTCCTTCGTGAACGTCTGCGCCGCGAGCTTGACCCCCTCAGACAGTGTCAAGTATGGGTGGAACGTACTCGCCAGGTCCTCGATCGTCAGTCCAAGCTTGATCGCGAGCGCCGCCTCCGTGATCATCTCACCGGCCTCGGCGGCGAGGATGTGCGCGCCGACGATCTTCTTGCTGCCGGCGTCCGCCACGAGCTTGATGAAGCCCCGAGTGTCCCGCGCCGCCAGCGCCCTCGGCACGTACTCGAGCGGCAGTTTCGAGACGAGCGGCTCGATCCCCTGAGCGCGCGCCCGGTCCTCCGTTAGGCCCACGGAAGCCACCGCTGGATCGGTGAACGTCACTTTTGGGAGTGCCGAGAGATCGTACCGGCGCTCGTTCCCGGTTAGGGCGTTCTCGGCCGCGAGTGCGCCGCCGTACGCCGCCACGTACACGAACATGGGGTCGCCGATCACGTCGCCTGCAGCATACACGTTCGCGTTCGTCGTCTGCAGGAACTCCTTGACGACGATCTCTCCTTTCTTGCCGAGGCTGACGCCGATCCTTTCGAGCCCGAATCCGGCCGTCTTGGCTCGGCGGCCCGTCGCGACGAGCAGTTGGCTCGCGCGTGCCGCGCGCTCCTCGTGGCCGGCGCGGAACTGGACCGAATAGCCGTCGCTGGCCCGGCTTACGCGGTCGATCTGGACGTCGGTGTGCACTTCCAGACCCTCCGACCGCAGATAATCACCCAGCGCGTTGCCGATATCCGCATCTTCCGCCGGCACGACGCGGGGGAGTGCTTCGAGGACGGTGACCCGCACGCTGAGCCGGGCGAACAGCTGCGCCAGCTCGAGCCCGACGGCGCTCGCGCCGATCACGATGAGTGACTCCGGTAGGCGCTCCAACGCCATCGCCGACGCATTGTCGAGGTAGCCGGCCCCGGCGAGCCCTGGGATCGGCGGTGCCCAGGGAGAGGAGCCCGTGGTCACGACGATCTTGCCCGCAGTCAGCGTACGACCACTGACAAGTCGAGCCTCGAGACCGGAGATGAAGGTGGCGCGCTCCTGAAAGAGCGTGATGGAAGGGTAGGCCCGCAGCACGTTCCAGTACTTCGTCTGCCGCAGTTCGGCGACGAGCGCATCCTTCTCGGCCCGCACCGTCGGCCAGTCGGGCTGTCCATCGGTCGCGGGGATTCCTCGAAATCCGTGATGGACCCTGCGGTGCTGTGCTTCGGCCGCGCGGATGAGCGTCTTCGACGGCACGCAGCCAACGTTCACGCATGTCCCGCCCAACGTGCCGCCTTCCGCCATCGCCACGCGAGCGCCCAGATCGGCGGCCGTGATCGCGGCGGCGAAGCCTGCGGAGCCGCCCCCGACGATCAGCAGGTCAAAGTCCATGGTTAGTTCTTGCGTGCAGTGTCTGGTAGAATCGTGGCTCCAAACCCGGTGAGTCGGGTGAGGTGGGCGGCGATCTGTGCCGGCTTGAGCGCGCGTGGGTCGTAGCGCACGACGCCGAGACTGTCGTCCAACGTCACGCTGGCGCTGTATACGCCCTTGAGTCGCTTCAAGGCGAGCCGCGCGGTCGTGGGACAGCTCCCGCACGTCATCTTGGAGATGTGAAGCCGAACTGTCGCCGTGTCCGGAGCCTGCAGGGCGACGTTCGCGAGAACCAACGCGATCTTCAGTGATGACAACATGGTGAACCTCCTAACCCAGCACGAGTTTCGACCACCAGGGGAACGTAAGTAGCGGGATCGAGACGATCGTCGCGATCCACAGCGCCCACTTCATCCGGCGGCGGGCGATCGGCGAGGCACACAAGGTGCCAGGCACGCACGCCCGCTTCTCCTCACCGCGCAGCACGACGAAGCCGAAGCCGAGGGCGACAATCGTCCCGGCCACGAAGTAGGGCCGTAGCGGTTCGAACGTCGCCGCGAGCCCAGCGCCGCTTAGGCCCAGCGCGACCGCGACGAGCGGTCCCGCACAGCAGAGCGTTGACGCCACCGCAGCAGCGACACCGCCCGTGGCGGCGAGTACCGTCTTAGTGACCGACGTCGGCATGATCTTCCAGGACCTCGAGGATCGGGCACTCGGCCGTGGGTCGCCGTACCGCGCACGCCGCAGCCAGCCGCTCCAGCGTGCGCTTCATGCGCTGAAAGTCGCGGATCTTCTGTTGGACGACGTCGATCTTCTGTCTGGTTTTCCGCTCGACGGCATCGCAGGCGGCGCCGTGCCGGACGCGCAGCCCGAGCAGCTCCTGGATATCCTGCAATGAGAAACCGAGCTCCTGGGCGTGCTTGATGAAGCGGAGGCGCGCCACTGCATCGTCGGCGTACTGGCGATACCCAGCCGGAGTGCGCCGCGGGGTCGCAAAGAGGCCCCGTCGCTCGTAATAGCGGATCGTCTGGATG
>WNEZ01006021.1_pt1 | contig 10641 bp, 9 predicted proteins | sample 5400521 | NCBI WGS metagenome assembly WNEZ01 (sample SAMN13153339, study PRJNA577476) | soil metagenome | isolation source: 120 cm saprolite under Douglas fir tree site 2 hole 1 replicate 1 | place: USA:California | collected 2015-04-18
CCGATCACGCGCGACGAAGTGCGCCCGATGCTGACGCCGCTCGGCACGACGCTCGCTGCTGACCTCTCGATGGTCGCGATTCTCGACGATGCGCCGGTGGGTGCGGTCTTCTCGGTGCCCGATCTCAGCCGGGCGCTGGCGCAGGTTCGTCCGGGCGTGAGGCTCAAACCCGAGCGTGGCGGCGGTACGCGCGGTGCGCTCGTCAATATCGGCGTGATCGAACGCGCGCGCTCGCGCGGCGTGGCGCGCGCGATGGCGGCGCGATCGTTCCTTACGATGGCGGCGCATGCGATGCGCTTCGCAGGCTACACGCTGGTGCTCGATGACAACTGGCCCTCGCGTCGCACGGCCGAGAGCCTCGGCGCCCGCGTCACCGGCAATTTCGTCACGTACCGGCGGGACCTGTAGGCCCCCACCTTCAACGTATTCTCTTGCCAGTGCCGGCACGGCGGACTACAAGCGCATAGATGTTTACATTGCGGCTCGTCGTCCTGTTCATCCATGTGACCGCGGTAATAGTTGCGCTCGGCGGGTCGCTCTTCAGCACGTTCGCGCTCACGCCGATATTGGTCGAGGAACTCGTGTCATAAACATTGTACGGGTCATAAACATTTGCGTGATGGAAAAATGTTGGAGCCCAAGCCACAAACCAATCTCAAGGAGGACTTCTCGCGTGTCTGACTCGAACTCAATCGCCCTGCTCGAGCGGACATCTTTAACTGTTTATGAAGCGGACATCTTTAATTGTTCGCGACCCCGCGGTTCGGGGATCATCCCGAGGGGTTTGTGGCCAATTCTCCTGACTCCTGGAGTTCGGCAGGTGGCTGTCCCCCCAGGTAAGGGTTTCAACCCGCCCTAAACCGCGGTCGTGATGGGGAAGATTGCGGCGAGGAGCCATGCAAGCCAAGCCGCTTCCACGAGTGCTATCAAGAGGAGATTACGCGAAATGCTATACACTGCGGCCGCGAAAATCTCGGTCATACCGAGAAAAACAGGCGAGAACAGCACCAGCATTACAGGGAAAAAGCGTAAATGCAGACCTACCAGTAGGAGTATTAGAATCAAGAAACGCCCAATCGTCGCGGAACAGATTGAAGCTGCCAGACCACCACACCTGACAAGAAATTCGAAGGCGATCCAGAATGGAAACGTAAGTAGTGTGGCGACAAGGGCAATGACCAAGCGTTCACCGGTGAGCGCCAAACGGTGGAAAGGAAGAAAGATATATATCTGACAAACGTATATAATTGAAAACGCTAGAACACTTGCAGAAAGGGTCGCGCCGACTCTGGCCCGAGTCAAACGCCAGTCTTCCAAGCGCTTGAAGAGAGCCAAGGGGCTTAGAATCACGCCCCCTGCAGCGAACCACGGGACCGCACCACCCCCGTTAAAGGCAGAAACAAGGGAGGACGGCCAAAGGATTCGCATAAGCGCCATCGCGGTGACTAACCCGATTCCGACGAACACAATACCTACGAGTCCGTTCCGGCCGTCGTTATGCGGGGGCCACTTCGTCGCTAACGAGCCGCACAGACGCCCCAGCCAGATCAGGAAAATAACAAACACGGCGAATGCAAATGCTGAGGAAGCCAATCGTGGTTCGGCCAAATCGATAGGCTTGGAACGCTGAATTCCAAATGTATGATCGAGCCACTGGACTATAGTTCGAGCCGTCACATCTGAGTAGATTATCTCGAAATGGCCGACTCCGGGTACTTCCATGGCTTCGACCGCGTTGCCCTGACTAAAGTCTCCGTAGATCTTGCCAAATTCAATTTCTGGTACACCGGCGAGCGAAGCGGCGAGCCCGGCAGACCTTCGCCGAACGAGAGACGGATCCTGTTGAGCGAAAAGGAAAAGCGCATTGCTCGGACGAGTCGCATTTATACTTATTCCACCGGAAATAGCCACTACAGCTTTTAGCGCCGGGTCGTGTTCTGCGTATTCTAGCGCGGCGTTCGCACCCATCGAATGGCCGATTACAACGATTCGTGTGCCGTCGACCATCTTGCTTAACCTCAAATGATCGACTGCCAGATGTACCTCGTCGCGCAAAATGCCAAGGTCATCGACGAACGTGGTGGCATTTTCGCCATGCCCTGGTAAATCTATAGCCAGAACAGCAAATCCGTTGCTCGCGATGCGCCGCGCGAGCACACTCATTGCCTGCCGATCGAACGAGAGCCCGTGAATCAGCACGACCGCGGCGGGACGCGTTTTCGGTTCGAAGATTCCGGGTGGAGGCCCCGGGAGATAAATAGTCGCAGGCTCGTTTCCTACCTGCATGAACGAGTGTGTAGGCCCACCGTCATCAAATAGAGACAGCCGAACTATCGAGACAAGCAACAGAATACCCACGACCGTTGTCGTGAAATATTTGCCGAAACTCATGTTGTCTATGGTCGGCGCGAATCAGTGATTCCGCAGCAAATGAACGACCACGACATGAGAATACTGATTAACTGATGCGATCCTGACGTCGTTGTTGCGCGGTAGCTCGGCGGCCGCACCTTGCAGTCCCTTTGCACTGATCAGCCAGGCGCCTCCGGAGTTGAGGGCCTCCGCTGTGATTGATTTAGCTGCTTCGATGGGATCAGTACCCGAAACGGCAAGCCGAGGGTTGCTTCCATGAAAATAGAAATCGAACGGCACACGAAGGAATCCGTCGGGATATTCGCCCTCTGTTCGTGCGCCGACATCATCGGCATCGCCGCCGCTCTGAGATTCGAAGACTACCGGTTCCGCAGGATTACCCGAGGTCGATATTTGATCCGCAATTTGTCGCCACGGCCCGGACGGTCCCGGTCGAAAAACAAAGGCCAGAAATAAGAGAGCCGCGAGAGGAAGTGCAGCCAAATTTCTGACCCTCGAGCCGGCCATGTCCAAGACATACGAAAGAGCCAGCGCGATAAAGACGCAGGATGGGGCCACATATACGACTTGGAACATCGGCCTCAGGATTACCGAGCCGCCGATCAAAGCGATAAATGGCAAGGCGAGATAGGTGAGACACCGATGGAATGATTCAGAGCGTTCCCCAATCTGTGCTCGCGCAAAAGTCAGCCACACGATCGAACCGCTCGCGAAAAGTCCAACGAATAGTTTTTCGCTGATGGGATACTTCTGTGGTAAGCCCAACCAATCGATCCAGTGGCCGAATAGGTAGGCGCGCGTCTGGGAAGCCGCTAGGGGGAGAAAGGGCAAAAACAGGCCAAGGGAAATCATGACCGCCGGCAGCGTCGTGCTGCGGCCGTATCTACGAAGCTCGCGAATAGAAACCACGCAGTCCGCGGCAATAATCAAAACTCCATCCAAATGCGTGTACAGCATCGCCGCGCCCAGCAATCCAGCCAAAGCGGTCGTGCCTGCGCCCCGCTTATGCCTCAATTTTGATAAAAAAAGCACGTGCGCCAATGCGAGGGCTGTGAACAAAGCGTATACACGCCCAAGACGGGCGATTGCTAACGCCTCCGGATTGAATGCCCAGAGAAGCGCCGCCACCATTCCTAGACCAAAGCCAAACAACTCCTGACCGAGGGCGAATAGCAGCCCTACCGTCGCCACTTCAAAAATCACCGACATCGAACGTACGGCAACCTCGCTGTGCCCGAAGACGCTACAGTACCAATGAAGCAATATGTGGTAGAGCGCAGGCTTGCCTGGATCAAACCGAAGCGCGCTCCACACGACGAGCGTGACGTTCGGTTGAAACGCAGCCAACGCAGTATGGGACTCATTTGCTAAAAATGGCTGGTCAAGCGAATGGGCGTACCCCGCTGCTGCGAGGCCGAGCACAGCCAGAACCAGTAGTTTGTTCGCCAGGGATTGTCGGGCAGAAAGCCTCGCCTCGGCCAAATCCGTGGGGAGGCGATGAGAAGCGGGTAAAGCCCCAGCTTGGCACTGTGCGCTGGTTTCTGTCGCGGTCTGAATTTGGCCTGCGGGTAGGGGCTGTGCCACTATTCGCAATTCCTCAGTCGTGCTTTTAGTCGTCTATAGATGGATTTGAATTGTAACGCGGTGGCTACACAATAGAAAATACTTTTTTTAGATCCGTACGAGTAACAATTTATCGCTCTGTTCAAAGCGCCGCCGTCAAGAGGGGCATCTCAGGCAGCGGAGGATTCAATCTATTGGCGGAAAAAAACCCGAACAATCTCAAAAGCTCAGGATGACAACCCCACTTCTGCAGGGGTTCCCGAAAGGAACGCATTGCGGAATGGGCTGCTCAGGTCACGGGTTTTATACACGGCAGCGGTCGTCCGGCGTCCGCACCCAACTCCGTAATCAAGCCTTCTGTGCGCTCCTGCGGACCAAAACCGCGTACTTTCGATCGCCTGACGGCGAGCGGCTGTTCAATCCGGAAAGCACCACAGCATGCTACAACTACCTCGTGACGCAACGGCCGTTCGGCCCGGACGGAATGCCGGTCAATGCCGAATGGTGCCGCGAGGACCGCGCGTGCTTCAAGCCAGAGAGCTGAACATCACGCCAGAGAGCTGAACCGATGCATGCGCTTGAGCCGACGGAAATCTTGAAGCACGATTCCAGTCGCTGATCCCTCGCAAGGGCGCGCCGCGTCACCGGCAATTTCGTCACGTACCGGCGGGAACTGTAGGCCCGCGCCTTAACGTATGCCTGTGCCGCGCACGTCTCGACGGCAAAACCGTCACCTCGTGCATGGTCCTCGCTATCGACGCCCGCTCCATCATCAGGGCATCGAGCGGCGCGGCCATGCTCAATTTGCTCCCGAGCAGCCCGCTGGTTCGGGGCTCACCTTTTGGAAGCCGACCTGCCCAAGCTGCCCCGCAAACAAATAGTTGTAGCAGTTCAGCGGATCGCGGCCCGTGTTGACGAAAATTTTATCCGTACTGGTGATATCGATCCACTGCGAATAGGTTGGCGCCGGGCTTGTCGGCGGCGTTGTCGCCTGCAGGGTTTGGAAGCTGTAAGAGGCCGCCGCCGGGCTGCCACATGCTCCCGTGCCGTCATCAGGCCCCATCAGGACATTCATCCCCCCGGTCAGGTTAGCCGGCACTTTGTTGTTTGAATCGAAACTGCCCGGGGGACGCTGCGCGAAGGGCAGATCGATGAACATCTCTGTGATTCCAACATCCAGCAGGCCGGTGCCGCAGAATTGATTTGGCGCCGACAGCCCTGGAAAGCTGTAACACGCGCATTGCGGATTCCAGTCGCCAGGCACGCTGGTGTCGGCGGTCAGAGGAATTGTGTTGAAACCAGTGGTCGAGTTAATTCCCAAGGTTACTCCATTTGCACTCAGTATATAACCCGGACTGATGTCCGTGCCGTTATTGGCGTCGGTCACGTGCAGGAAAGCATTCGCGGTCGGGCTACTAAAGAGGTCACCCGGCGCGGTACTGCCGCGGTCGAAGCCCACTCCCATGTAATGAAAGTCGACACTGCTGGTGCACGTGCTCGCGATCTTGGTCAACGTCTTACAGTTCTCCACTTTACAAAATTGATTGACCGCAAGCACTATAAGCGGATTGGTCCGAATGCTCGTAGTGCTGCCGCCGTCGGTAACCTGAATATCCACCGGGGCAAGATAATAGTTGCCGAAGAAAGCATTGTTGCTGCTGTTGTAACATTTCGCACCCGGGCTTCCCGGACCGATCACGAGCGTGTTAACGCCGTCGCTGCTCGGCAGGTCGCTGGCGGTTACAATGGTTCCTAACGAACCAGTGTCGATAGTGTAAGTGTTGAGATTGCTATTCGCACCGCTCGCGTTGAGGTAGCCCACGGCCCCCTTTATTTTTAGCGCGTTGGGCAGTGTACTAATGAGAGGCACGGAATAATTCACGCTCCCAAATGTGGAAGGCGGCTCGTCCAGCAGGATCTGGGTCTGGCCAATTGCGCTCTGGCCAATTGCGGCGCCTGCGGTCTGATCGGTGATCCAGGCGTTTACTGAAATATTGTTGGGGAAAGCTGCGCCGTTATAGCTGAAAGTGAATGTCGAACCGCTCGTTATTGTGTCGGTAATGACCCCAGTTGGAGCCCCATAGACGTTCACGTGCAGCGGATTGCTCGTGCTGGGAGTGATCTCATTTCCGTTGCAGTCGAAGGCGGTCATCTCAATATCAATCGAATCATCGCTGTCGCCGGCGGTTACCGTCGTTACATCCGGCGAAAAGGTAATCTGGTCACAGGTTTCAGTAGCTGGACAGGTTTCGGGACAGGTGTCTGTAGCTGCAAGCGACGTGGTGGTATTGATCTTATTGTTATTCGTGCTGTTCTTATTATTATTGTTCCCATAGGCGGCCGTCGATAAGGAGACCAAGAGCACGATTAGTAATAGTAGCGGCGTCGGCTTTGACCGCCGCGGCGATTTGTTCATGGTGTAAGTTCTCCCGCGTCAAACGCTGCTTTCACACTAAACCGGAATTTCCCATTTAAATCGCGATTCAGACTTGCACAGGCACCAGACAGTTTTGCCCGTCGGCTCCCAGAAGGTCCTGGAGCGCTAAGCTTTGATCTCTCGTCTGTCATCACTGTTTAAAATATGTACAAATTGGCAGTCGAGTACCAAGATGGAAACAAATTGACAGTCGAATAGCAAGATGGAAATCTGAGCTTACACGGTAGGCGGACTCAACCGCTGCCATACGATCCTCGGCGGAGGCCCATCTTTTATGGCGATAATGGCTTTATGGCGGAGACATTGAAAAACGGCTTCTGTGCGCTCCTGCGGACGAAAACCGCGTACTTCCGATCGCATGACGGGGAGCGGCTGTTCAATCCGGAAAGCACTACGGCATGCTACAACTGCCTCGTGACGCAACGGCCGTTCGGCCCGGACGGAATGCCGGTCAATGCCGACTCATGCGGTTCGGACCGCGGATGCTTCAAGCCAGAGAGCTGACCTTCAGACCAAAGAGTTGAACTCACGCACGCGCTTGAGCCGACGGAAATCTTGAAGCACGATTCCAGTCGCTGATCCCTCACCCGACGCGATTTAACCCAAAAACCAGACTTTCGTTTGAACAGGGGTAAGGCATCGCCCTGAAAAGCTCGTTTGGTATGGTTGGGTTTGCCGCTCAACGGTAGCCAAGCGGAGCGACAGGACGATGCAGACGAAGAGCAGCGTTTTTGGCGGGCCCAGCGCCAGTCTGGAGGTGACTTATACCGGCAAGCCGGTCAGCGGAAAGTTGGCCTCGCGCTCGCAAATCGTTGCGAACCAATACTCCAAAATCAGCTTATTTGCGCGTTGATCTGCGTGCTGCCTGCATCGTTGCCGATCTTCAAGTTAACCGTGACTGGGTTTGTGATGCCGCTAAAGTTGGCGCCGCTGCCTTCGGCTTGGAACGTGTAGCTATTGCCCCCTGTCGGGTTAATTCTGACCTGGATTGAGACGCCATTTATGGTCCCCTCGAACACATAAGCTCCTTTATTGTTCTTAGTGAAGGACCCTGCCGGAATCGTCACCGAGTAGGCGCCAATCTGAAAAGTTACGTTTTCCGTCAAAGGATTGATGCCGTTGCTTGCAGCGCCAAGAGTGAAACTTGAGTTAAGATCGAAGTTGGAGGGCGGGCCAACGGAAATATCCAGCTTGGCTGCCAAAGCTGAGAACGGAGTCATCACCGTCGTAGTTGCTTCAGCCGAGGTCTTCAAAGGCTCGACGTTGCCGACGAAGTCGCGCGCATGGCTGAAAAATCCGTAAGTGTGGCCGACCACACCGGGATATACGTCTGCAGTGTCAATCGTGTTCGTCATCCAGGCAGTAAATGGGCCGCCATTGTCGGACACATAAATGGTGTAGTTTTCAATCCCCGAACCTACATCGGTGCCATGCCAGCTCACTGTGAAATTTGCAGGGCTTTGCGCAGCGAGAGGGAGAACATTGCTGACTGGCGGAGAATTGTCCAGCGTGTTGCTCCATGTGGGTGTCACAACTGGTGGGTTTACATCGAAAACAACGGTGGCATTGTTGTTAATCTGCTGACCCGTACTGAGGCCGCTCTTGGGAAACACTGAAAAGAGCACTTGGCCGTCGCCTTGTGGCGGGACAACATTCGGCGGCAGAAAACCGACGAGAGGGTTGGTCGGCGCTTGGCCCGTTGAGGGGTCCAGCGAGTTAAAACTCCACGTAGCAGTTCCCGTAGCTTTATTTAATAAGGCATTAACCCCCACAATAACGTTTACGGCAGGGCGTAGATCGACATAGGTTGAGAATTGGGAAAGCCCAGGAGGCGGGACAATCTGCTGATTACCGAACCCCATTGGGCCAAGCGCGAATGTACTGAGGTCTAGATGAGCTGTGTCCAACTGATCGATCACCGTGACTGATTGAGCTGGGGCCGTAGCGCTTGCTACATTTTCAAACGCTATAGAGTAGGGCGAGGGCTGAGACGCTGACAGGTACTGCTGGGGACCAACTCCTACCGACCCGAGCTTGGTGTTTGGGTCAAAAGAACTGACGGTGAGCACTGGTAGCGAGCCTGTTTGCACCGGCAACCGGCATTCACTATCGGCAGAAGCGGAACTGATCGCAGACACAGAACCGATTGAAGACACAGAACCGGTCGCCGGACACTGGAAATCGAGGGGTTTCCCAAACGGGTTGCCCAGATCCAGACTAAAATCAGTAGTTCCGCAGAAGGGAATGAGCAGCGTCAATTTGTCGAGTTCCGGCCCGGGCTTAGGTCCCCAAATCGGGTTTCCATTGCTGTCGAACGATCTCAACATCTCGACCACGTCAGACATACAGGAGAAGAACGGTTTGTAATAATGGTCCAGGTAGTAAAATCTGCCCGATGGCGAGCTTATGATGGTTCCGCTATGGCATGGTTTCACGGTGCCGACTTGTGTAATACGCCACCCAGCAAGTGGACTTCCTGCCATGGAGCAATCTGTCACGAGATCGGTCCCGACGCGTAGCGCATTGCCAAAACAGAGGTCTAAGAATGGTAACTCGCCAGCCGCGAGCTGGACTGCACGCTCCAGACCGGCTCGATCCGATCCCGGATCGAAGCTAGGAGTCGGGCAATTCAGAGTTATCGTGGTCGTTAGCTCTGGCGGTAAGACGTCGACGGTGAGCTGTCCGGCACATGTGGCAACCATGAAAGCCGACAAAGAAATCAGAATCAGATTAAGATGAATCGAGTAGACTAAGTAGGTTCTCACGGCGCAAACACCATCGCTTTTAACTCGAAGCTCCCGGTGGAGGGCATCGTGATGTTGAACGGTAACGCACCAGTATAACCGGGCGGAATGACAGGAATATAAAGCGGCATTAGCTTGTCCGTGTGGGTTTCTACGATTGGAGGTGGCTGGACCGAAGTATCATTAACAGAAACAGTGTAACTGAAATCTGTACTTACTGTGGCCTGTATGGGAATGCCTCGAATCCAGATATGATTCCCGACGGCATCAATGTTGCCGCGGTTACCGAACAGCAAGATAAACTGGAAAGGCTGTCCAACGCGAATCGCCCCTCGCCCGACAATGTCTGCCCAGACCTGAGCGGAGCCTCCGGCTATGATTGTAAATGCCGCCGGTAGAGTTATGGGCGAACTTCCCGGCGTTGTAATGACCACATCCCAGATGCCACGCGGCCTGTTCGTCAGGTCAAAGGTCGCGCTCAAAATGGTTCCATCTGGGGAGGCCCTAACGTTGGTACCCAGGATACCGGCAAGTCCGGATCGGGAGAGCTGGACGCTGGAGCCTGAAGCGAAACCGCTGCCGACGATATTCACTGAGACCTGCCCTGTATCACCGCCTGTAGATGGAGAAATGGACCGAGTGGTAGATGTGGCAGTCTTGCACTTGCCGGCCGCTCCAGCACTGAAAATCGATTGAAGTTCCGTCTCGGTAAGTGCGCGGTTATAGACGGTGACTTCGTCGAGCAGACCGTTCATGAATCCCAGGCTCTCGGCTTGGCCTATGGTTAAAGGCGCGTTCGCCGTCGGGATGGCATTTGTGTTCACCGCGGAACCACTAGGAACGCCATTGATGTAAATTGTATAAGTGCTGCCGCTTCGTGTGATAGCCAGGTGATACCACTGGTTCACCGTGGGTGAGAATGGAGCTAGCGGGAAAAACTGGGGCCCGAGAGTAGGGCTGTTAATGTGAAACTCCAAATTACTGCCACCAATGGCAAAAAACCACTTATTCTGATCACCCGGTCCCTCATCATTTCCAATAAAAATGTCGGCGGGGTGCCCAGTAGAACCCCCAGGCGAACTGGCAAAATTCACCCAAAACTCGATCGTGAAGTCCTCTGTGCCAAACGCCCAGAGATTACTTTGGGCTGCGCTAAGGAAATCAGTAAAGCCGTTGAAGTTGAGGGCGCCAGCGACCAAGCCTGGTGTCTGGACAGGGGGCGGGGAGCCAAAGTACGCGGCCGGCTCCGTTCCAACCGAGTCTTTAGCAACGATGCCGGAAGTTTCGTCCAAGGTCCACCAAGCGATCATCCCAGATGGTGGAGTAATGCAGGTCTGGGCTGAAGCCGCTCCGGAGAAAAGGATCAAACTTAGGATCAGCCATATTAGCCTCAAAGCGAAAAAAATTCTTGCCGGTAGAGATCTGCTGATTGAAGAAAACGGGCCTCTCGTGCGTTGTATAGAGTGCGTAGCCCACGCAACTCGACGCGACACGGGAGGCCCCAGAGATGCGGTTGAAGGTAGG
>WNEZ01006022.1_pt1 | contig 10640 bp, 10 predicted proteins | sample 5400521 | NCBI WGS metagenome assembly WNEZ01 (sample SAMN13153339, study PRJNA577476) | soil metagenome | isolation source: 120 cm saprolite under Douglas fir tree site 2 hole 1 replicate 1 | place: USA:California | collected 2015-04-18
CATTCGCACCGACGTCCCCGTCAAAGAGGTTGTTGTAGATATTCCCGCCCGATACCTGTGCCCCGGAGTTTGCCCATATATGGATTCCGTCGTGGTGGTAGCTGTTGGATGAGGTATCCCAAGTAGCGTAATCGTGGATGTGGTTGCCGTAAATGTTTATGTTCGTGAGCGTTCCAGTGCCTGTCAATGCGTCTGCCACGCCGTGGTCCACGTTGTAGATTTCTGAGTTTGATAGCGTGAAGTTATTGGCGGTTCCGACAGCACACCAAGTGACATCATGGCAGAGAATATTGGTAATCGTGAGGTTGTCTGCGTTGTAATAGAAGCGAAGGCCATTTACTTGGTCGCCGGGAACGCTGCTGTCCGCTGAGGAAGTATGGACATAGATATTCGCAATCGTGATGTTCTTGACGACGCAATTTGCACATCGATCGGCCAAAATGCCACGACTCACTTGGCCATACGTTAAGCTCGACCCGTTGGCTGTGTTCTCGATTACGCCTTGATGTCCGTTTGTCAGGTCGCCATTGATAGTAAGCCATGTGTTGCCATTTGTGTTGATAGCACCGTTCGGGGACCAGTAGGGCGCGGATAGCCGCGCGCCGCTCTCGAAGAGCAGGGTGATTGGATTTCCACTCGTACCGCTTCCTTGAAAGGTCAGCATCGTGCTGCCCGGGGCCCCGGTGAAAGTTCCGCAGAGATGCACGGTCGTTCCCGGCCCGATCTGGCTGGAACCGCTGCCCCAATTGGCGGAGTTGTTGAACGAGGCGACGGGGAGCGTATCGGTGCAGCTCGTGCCGGTGCCTGTCCCACTTTGCGAGATATAAATGTCTTTCGCCGAAGCAGGCGAGGCCGCCAAGAACAAAATGGCGAACATCAGCAGAAAGCAGAATGTGAAACGGGAACCTAAGCGGCGTTGCGCATGAGTTTCAGCCGATAAAATTTGATTACTCAGGCTTCTCATCTGTGCACGCCCCCAACTTAACTGGATATTTGAAAACATATCGCTCAGCCGCGGCACGATAGTAGCAAGGGCCGCATTGACGGACAACTGGCCCCGGGTCTAGCAAGCGAACAGGTGAAATTACCTGTACGTTTTCTGACGGCATTTTCTGACATCCGATAACCGTTCAACTGTGGTCTCTGCCACCCAACATCCTGTGGCCGAACGGGTTGCACTTGCCTTGTCGTCCGACCGGGGTTGTCAAACCCGGTATCGGAACTCCACACGGCTATACTTGCCGCGATTAGCCTCTTGCTCTCAAGTCGGCGCCAACGAATTCCCGCCGCAAAGCAGAAAATTCATGAATACAGAGAGAGTTTTTCAGGCGAGAGAGGTAACAGCAACAGATTCAACGATCTTCTGAACGATTCGTCGCTGCTGCTTGGCTTCCAGCCGTGGATACATCGGCAAAGAAAGAATTTCCGAAGAGATTCTTTCTGTGATGGGGAAATCTCCCTGTTTACCTCCAAGGTTCGCGTAGGCCTTCTGAAGATGAAGCGGCAGGGGATAGTGAACCCCTGTGTCGACATTCGCCTCGGCAAGGTGTTTCCGAAGCCTCTCGCGATCCTGTACCCGGATGACGTATAGATGGTAGACCGCGCGAGACCAATCAGGCTGGTACGGAGCAATAACACTGCCAACGGAGGAAAACATATCATGGTATCTGAGCGCGGCTTGCTGTCGTTGCCGGTTCCATTCGTCCAGGTGCTGGAGTTTGACGCTCAGGATGCCCGCTTGAATCGAATCGAGGCGGCCGTTATATCCTTCGACATCGTGGAAATACTTTCTCGCCTGGCCGTGGTCACGCAGCATACGGACTTTGTGCGCCATCTCTCCACTGCTCGTTGTGACTGCTCCTGCTTCGCCGCAAGCACCCAAGTTCTTACCCGGATAAAAACTGAAAGCGGCTGCATGGCCCATCGAGCCGGCGCTTCTCCAACGATTCTCCTTCTTGGAAAAGTACTCCGCCCCATGCGCCTGGCAAGAGTCCTCGATCACGATCAAGTTGTATCGTTCCGCGATCTCTAAGAAGCAATCCATGTCGGCCATCTGGCCGTACAAGTGCACAGGGATGATGGCCGTGACGGGTCTTCGCGTCTCTTGGTTCAATAGTTTTCCAGTCGCAGCGTCAAGACAGCATCGCGTTTCCAGGTATTCCCCGAGTCTCCGCGGATCCATGTTGTAAGTGCGCTCGTCGATTTCTACGAAGTCCGGTCGCGCGCCGGCCTGGGAGATGGCCTCTGCAGTCGCGATAAAAGTGTTCGGTACCGTGATCACCATATCGCCCGGCCGCACTCCGGCGGCGATCAATGCGAACCGCAATGCATCTGTGCCGCTCGCTACGCCGACGCAATACTGCACACCGCAAAACTGTGCAAACTCCCGTTCGAATTCTTCGACCATCGGTCCGCCGACGAATCCAGCAGTCTTCAGGGCGCTTCGAAAGGCCGCCAACAGTTCCTCTTCGAGTTCCAAGTGAGGCGTGACCAGATCTAAGAAAGGAATTTTGCTGTTGCCGGTCATTACGCAACTCGCCGTTCTGAGGCGATGAAGCGGAGGAGCCTCGCTGGATTTCCAGCGACAATCGCATTGTCAGGCACATCGCGAGTCACCATGCTGCCGGCGCCGACCAGAGCGTTCTCACCAATCACGAGGTTCGAGAGAATCGTCGCACCGGAACCGATGGAAGCGCCTTTTTTTACCAGCGTTGGCTCCACTTTCCAATCCCTCTCGGTCTGGAGTTCGCCTTCAGGATTGGTAGCGCGTGGATGAGAGTCGTTGATGAAGGTCACGCCGTGGCCTACGAAAACATTATCCTCAATGGTCACTCCTTCGCAGATAAAAGTATGGCTGCTGATTTTGCAATGTTTGCCGATCTTGGCGTTCTTCTGAATCTCCACAAACGCGCCTATCTTCGTCTGATCGCCGACCTCGCAACCATAGAGATTGATGAATTTGGAGAGCTTTACGTCTTTTCCCAATTGCACATCGGGAGCGATGCACTGATGCTTGTTCATAGCCGGATGATTTTCCCTCTTTCTTTCAGGGATCGGTCGGCGGCTTCGAGTATCTTGACCACGCGCAAACCTGCCACCCCATCATTTAACGGCGCTCGATCGTTCAGTATGCAGTCGACGAAGTACTTGAGTTCGACCTTCAAAGCCTCCGTTTGTTCAACTTTGGGCGCCCACACATCGCCTGAGCGGTAGCTCACCAGCAAATCATAGACGCCCTGCCCGTTGGCAATCTGTGCGCCCTTATCGTAGACCTTGATTTTTTCATCGGCCTCGAGATCATTCCAGACCAGCATCTTTTTCTCGCCGCCGATCAGGGTGGTGCGCACTTTGACGGGAGAAAGCCAATTGACATTGATGTGGGCGATTACGTTCCGGGGAAAGTACACGGTGATAAAGGCTACGTCCGCCAGACCGTTCAAATGCCTCCCGCCCGTGGCAACGACAGCTTCCGGTTTCTCCTGGATGATGTAATCCATAATGGAGAAATCATGCGGCGCAAGGTCCCAAACAACGTTTACGTCATGTTGGAACAGACCCAGATTCACTCGGGTCGAGTCATAGTAGTAGAGATCACCTAAGGTGCCGTCGTCGATGAGCTCGCGGATTTTCCTGACTGCGCCGGTGAAGAGAAACGTATGATCCACCATGATCTTGAGCTTACTGCGGTCCGCCAGCTCGATCAGCTCTTCGGCCTGTTGCGGCGTCGAAGTGAATGGTTTTTCGACGAAGACGTGCTTGCCATTTTGCAGGGCAGCTTTCGCCAGATCGAAATGGGTCCAGACCGGGGTGACGACAGCGATGGCGTCGATTTCGGGAGAAGTCAGGAGCTCAGAGGAGTCCGTCATCAGCTCGACGCCTGGATGGGCCTGTCCTGCACGTCGAAGGCCGGCGGGATTCTTGTCGCAGATTGCGGCGAGCTGACAGTCTTCCAGGCCATAGAGATTCCTGACTACATTCGGTCCCCAATAGCCGTAGCCGATAACGCCAACACGAACTAGATTGGCCGGGTTCCGGTCGGCGCAGACTTTCAGCCTCTTGGGTAGCTTTGCCGTGATCCCTGATTGGTAGCTAGGGAAGACGCGATTTGCCAGTGTTGCCATGACGCACTCTCCGAGAGAACTAGGTGTTGTTTTCCTTGTCAGCGTTCTTGGCGCTTCTAGACGTTCAACCCTGGGCGTGGAGCGGGAAAAGGCAAGCGCACGAGCATTGCGTGTCAGTAGGCGCCTTCGCCGAAGAGGACGGCCCGTGGGGTTCGTAGAAGGATTTTGATGTCCAGCCATAGCGACCAGGTTCTTGCGTATTCCAGGTCAGCACGAACCATGTCGTCGAATTTGAGCCTGCTTCGACCGTTCACTTGCCAAAGCCCTGTGATCCCGGGTTTGGCCTCAAGCACTCGACGCCTATGCCAAGGCTGATACACCTCGAACTCGTAAGGGATCGGGGGTCTCGGTCCGACTAGAGACATCTCACCCTTGAGCACATTTATGAACTGGGGAAGTTCGTCCAGGCTGGTCCTGCGTAGAAACTTCCCCACGCGAGTGACCCGGGGATCATTCTGAATTTTGTAAACGAATTTTTGATCGTGGCCAGGTTGCACCGAATCGATTTCTCCGGTGATGAACCGCTTGACATATTCCTTATGAATGTCAGGGGCGTTCACGCACTCCATAGATCTGAATTTCAAGAACGTGAACCGGACGCCATACAAACCCACTCTTTCTTGCTTAAACAGAATTGGCCCCTTCGAAGTAAGCTTGATGGCCAGCGAAATAGCGACAAACAAAGGAGAGCAGAGGATGAGGGCTATAATACTTCCCACAACATCCAGAGCTCTTTTCACGGAATGAGAGAACTTCCTCGCGGTGCCAGGCTCGACCAAGTCTGGATAAAGTTTCTCATCGGAGGAATGGCGGAGATTCAGTTTGTCCCAATCCTCCGGAAAGAAGTGGAACGTGAAGTGGATCTGATCGACCTGTTCTGCAATCAGCCTTGCATTCAGCGTCGCTGTCACTCTGGTGGACATTAGGCTTTGCAATGCGTTCCTGTCTTCTTCGCGAATCTCCGTGAAGATGACCCCCAGAACGGCGCCATCTTGATACCACCCGGAAATGTCTGTCTCTCTCGTGGAACAAGAAAGAGCCGACCATATTTCTCGCAGCAATCTTTCTCCCTGATTCTCCTGGAGGACCTTTCCTGTATCCATGATGAGCATCAACAGGAAGGACTCGCGAGAACGCTCCGCTCTCTTTCCTTCCCAGCAGAGAATTCTCCGGAACATATCCTCAGTGAGGATCTCGCGAGGCTCCAAGTTCAAGGAGCGTCTGGCTCGCAGAAAAAACCTGGGGAGTACTAGGTATTTGGACTTCTGTCTCGGCGCGCTCATTTTCGAGGGATTAGTGCCTCAGCTTTGATCTTGCAGGGGCAGAGTGAAGCGTCAAATGCTCTCAGATATTCGAACCGGATGCGTACCGCGAGCACTCGCGGGAGAACTCGAAGGAGTCGGGCTGACCCACACGTCGTCGACTTCGACAGCTACGGAACGCTGCAGCAGGGTTACTGACAAAACCAGGCGATGATGCCCCTTAAATCCTATCAAAATTCCTTCAACCCCAGTAAGCGGCCCGGATTCGACTCTCACTCTCTGCCCCATTTGCAAGAACGGCCATGGTTGTCTGGGCAGCCCGGAACGAACGGCAGTCTGGATGGCAACAATATCCGCATCGTCAACCGGAATCGGGCTTTTTCCAACTCCCACAATCTGGATGACTCCCGGCGTCATAAGTATTGGAAGCCGATCAAGTGGATTGAACCGGCAGAACAGGTAGCCGGGAAATAAAGGCAGTTCGAGTTCCTTGATGCGGTCGGACCAACGGCGCCGACACTCGTAGAGGGGCAGGAAAAGTTCGTAGCCCTTGTGACGCAGCTGTTTTGCCACGAAACTCTCACATCTGCATCTCGTTTGTAGCGCAAACCAGGGGTAACTCCCCGCTGTTGGTGTGATATTCATTCTCAAGAAGGCCTTTCAAATGCTTCCAGTTGACCCCCAAGCGCAACATCAAGAGAAATTTGGACAAGCTACCGCTATCAGAGCCCCATATCTTGGGCCCAAGCTGCGGGCAGGCTAGAAAAGCCCGCGGCGGAGCGCGTATGTCGATGACGAAACGGGTAGACGCGCCATCATCTCTTGTCCATCCCGTTTCCGGCATAGTATGAATAAGCGCCGTAGGTTCTCTCTTCTTCGGCGCCGTTCAGGACTACACCGAGCAGATTTCTTTCCCGGAACTCCTGCAGCGTTGTCTCAACCAAGTCGTGGGCCGTCGAATTCGCCCGCACAACAACGATCACCCCATCACACAGTCCCGCCAACACGCTGGCGTCTGACACGGGGAAAATAGGAGGCGCGTCCACGATGATCCAATCGAATACCGGAGCCACTCGATCGAGCAACACTTTCAGCGGATTGCTTGCAAGTAATTCCGCTGGGTTTAAGACCGATCTCCCGGCGGGGATAAAAAACAGATCGTCCTTTGGGTCGGCTTGGATAATGGAAAATTCATCGACCTTCCCCGTGAGGTATTCGGTTAGACCCGGTGCATCGGGGGCCCCCATGCGTACGCGGAGCCTCGACGCACGCAGATCCGCGTCAATCAGCAGGGCTCGCCGTTCGTGTTGTCGTGTGATCGCTAGAGCGAGATTCAGGGCCACGAACGATTTCCCTTCTCCGGGCAAAGTACTGGTGACCAGCAAGGTGCGGATGGGCCCTTTATCTCGCAGCCGGTACAAACGTGAGCGCAAAGTGCGGAATTGCTCTGCGCACAGGGCGAAAGATTGCCCGCCGCCGAAAACAACGTAGTCCGGGCTTAGCTTCCAGCCAGGCTTTGAGCAGCGCTGCCGCAGGTCATCGAGCCGGAGATGATAGGAAGTTGGGGACGCGCTTCCTGGTCCCAGAGGCGAACCCATTCCGGGGGCCGGCCACGCTGCTCTATCGCGGTGGGCGACTTCGGGCACGAGAGAATCGAGTGGCTTGGCCTCATTGGCAAACCGGCTTTGCGCTCTCTCTTGTTCGGCCCTCTTCAGAGCTTCGTGAATGCGGCTCATTCTTTCCTTTCTCCGGGTTGCGCAGTCATCAAGGTGGGTTGACGGAGCCCGTCCAGAAGTACGAGTAGGCCTTCAAGCCGTGACTCAGCCGCACGGGAATTTTCCGGGCACACAGCGGCTCTTGGAGGGGCGGTCGGTTCAGGGCTGTCTAGCTCAAATTCCCGCGCTACTTCGTCGACGAGGCGAGCCGGCACGGGCCTCTGCTGATCCGCATAGGCGTTGATTAGCGCATGCTCGCAGAGCACATTGATCACGCGGGGGATTCCGCAGGCGTACTGGTACACGCTCCCGATGGCTTCTGGAGTAAAGATTGGTTCACCGTTGGCACCGGCGATGCGGAGCCGCTCCGTGATGTAGCCCTGAGTTTCCTCCAGCGATAGCGGGCTCGTCCTACAGCGAACCGTAATCCGTTGTCGAAGTTGTCGTAGCTGGGGGTGTCTGAGTTTCTCTTCCAGCTCCGGCTGGCCGGATAGCACGATCTGAAGCAATTTCTCCGTTGATGTCTCCAGGTTCGTGAGGAGACGGATTTCCTCGAGCGCTTGCGCAGAGAGGTTTTGCGCCTCATCCACGATCAGCACTGGCGTCTCTCCAGCGCGGTACCGATCCACCAGCCAGCGGTTGAGCCGCAACAGTATTTCGTTTTTCGCGCGTGATTCGCAGGAGATTCCGAAATCGGCCATCATATAATCAAGCAACTCGTTGACGCTGAGTTGCGTGCTGAAGATAAAGGCAGTAGTCCCTTGCTTTTGACGTAGCCAGTCCAACAGCTTGTTGAGGAGAGTGGTCTTCCCCGTTCCGACCTCGCCCGACAGCAAAATGATGCCTTTTCGGCTCTGGATCCCGTAGGTCAGGCTCGCCAGTGCTTCCTGAGTGCTTGGCGTCAAGAATAGATACTGGGGATCCGGATTGACATTGAACGGCTTTTCTCGCAAACCGAAAAACTTTTGGTACATTTTCGTCACTTTCACGATGACGCGGGGCGCAAGCTGAATTCGTTTCGCTTCGCCGGGGCGCCCCTGCCGATACTATTTTTTCCCCCCGTAGCGGGCCCGAAGGAGGAGATTACGGCCAGGGTTGGCACCCTGAGATAAATCTCGACATCCCGTTTAGTCCGTAGAGACTTATCGCGCGACTCTGAAAAGTGCACCATCCCCACTCCCAATGCCAACCCGATACCCAGCCCACCGAAACTGAAAAGCGGCCGATTCGGAAAAGAAGGCCGCTCTGGCAAATTCGGCGGATCCAGCACGCGGAACTGCTCGCCTTGCTGACGGCGTTCCAGATCGGTGGCCATTTGAGACTCGTTGTGCTTTTTGAGGAGATCGTTGTAAAAGTTAAGGGCGGTCTGATAGTCCCGCGTCAAGGCTTTGAACTCCTGCTGGATCACGGGGCTTAGCTGCAGCCGGCCTTGAAAGACCTTGATCTGCCGTTGAAGCTGTTCCTGCTCGTGTCTTTTCTGATTAATGGTCAGTTCGATCTGGTGAAGCTGCGCCCGAAGTTGCTGGATCTGCGGGGGCTCGATCACTGGCACCTTTTCCTTCCGTTCACTTGACTGACCCTGATCCTGCGTGGAAGCATCTTTTATTTTTTCCTGCTTTAACTCTGCGATACCGGCTTTCAGTCTCACCACGTCGGGATGCTTATCCGTGTACTGTCCCTTAACCGAAGACAGCTGTTTCTGTAAGTTGCTGAGCTGTTGCTCGACTGTTTGTGGATTTTGGCCGTCCGGCGACGATTTCCAGGCCGCGAGCTGCTGGCTGAGTAGGGATTCCGTAAAAGCCTTCTCTTGCTGGGCTTGGTTGAGCCCCTGGGTGACAGCTTCGAGTTGCGGAGTCATGCCTGTCAGCAGGGTGAGATTGGTCTTTTCGTCCTCGGGAAGTTCTCCCATGTAGCGACCTTGGAAGGCAGCTAATTTGGCGTCCTGCTCGTCGAGTTTGGCCTTAGCCTCCTCTAGTTGCTTTGCCAAAAACTGGGTCGTTTCCTCCGTTCGCTGCTGGCGGGCGCGTAAGTTCTGTTCCATGAACATCGAGGTGATCTCGGTGCAAATCTGCTGGGCTAGCCGAGCCTCTCCGAGGGTCACGTCAACATTAAAGCCGGGCAGTGCTTGGGATAGTGTCCCAGGCATTGGATTTAGCGGAGTGACCCTGATAGATTTGCGCAACCGTTCGACCAGGAGCTCCGTTGGGACCCGGTTGGCATCCTTTTTGAAGAGATTGAATTCCTCCACGAGATGTTGCAGGCGAGTGCGACTGAGGATCTGCCCTTGCATGCTGGCTAGGCGCTGGTTCAAGTCTTCGCTGACCACTGGCTTGACGTAGTTATCCGGTACGACGGGCTCCTCAACCAGAACCATAGTGTGCGAGGTATACCGCACCGGTAGGACTCGGGAGAGCAGGTAGCCAGCCGCAGCACCCAAGAGAGCTGGGATTATGATCAGCCGACGTCGCCGACGCAGAGCCGCCAGCCAATCCTCGAAACTAAACTCTCGCCGCAAGACCATTCCTTCCTCGCTATTGTCAGATCTTCTGCTCTGCACGCCGCCATTCGATAGGGAGTGCCAACGAGCGCTAATCGACACCTAGCGAAACCGATTCCCACAGAAAACTCTTTCCGCAGTTTGTCCCCACGCATGAGCCGATATCGGAATCCTGAAACTGCACCCGATAACTCGATAACGGACTCGTGTGCCGGCTCAACGACGGCCAATTTTCACCCCACCAAACTAGTAGTTGTAGAACTGGCTCGGAGGCGTCGCCACGTTCTATCCGCTTGCGTGCAAAGTCCGAAGGAATCCACCTCACCACGCGGGACAGCGGGCTGCCTGCGGACCCGCGCACTTGTTCGTTCACCACAAAAGTTCTCCTCGGAACTCTTTCATCTGAATCGCAGCCTAGTGAACTGAGCCGTTCCCAACAATCCGGTATGTCTCGCAAATGAAGAGGTGAAAATTACGCAAAGGAATATGAGGGAAATCCCTGCAATCTCGACCCAGGGGTCTACTGCCCTAAGGGAAAAGGCCCTGGTTGTGGAAAAAGCCCAGGGCAGCGCGATTGCGATCCAACTCAAAGGCGAAAGGAATGTTCCCGCCGATTCTCTGCCGGATATATGCGTATCCGACGTGAAACAGAAAGCCGTACCCGAGCGGGTACTTCGAGGCGCTCCATGAATTAGCTCAGCGTTGCCGTCTCGCAGCCAAGAATAAGGAAACTGTTGATCAGGTTTTCTAACTCCCGGATGTTTCCGGGCCAATCATATTCCTGCAGCCGATGCAGGCATTGAACCGTCAATGGCGGAGCCAGGCGGTTGTATTTCGCGGCGTAGTGCTGGAGAAAATACTCCGCAAGCACAGGAATATCTTCCCTGCGTTCCCGCAAGGGCGGCAGGTGAATGCTCATGACGTTGATGCGGTAGAAAAGATCGGGCCGGAACTCGCCCCTCTTCATCGCTCGCTCAAGTGAGCGGTGAGTTGCGCACAGGACGCGCACGCCCCCGCTCATCTCTTGCGGTGCTCCAATTCGCAG
>WNEZ01008415.1_pt1 | contig 10640 bp, 12 predicted proteins | sample 5400521 | NCBI WGS metagenome assembly WNEZ01 (sample SAMN13153339, study PRJNA577476) | soil metagenome | isolation source: 120 cm saprolite under Douglas fir tree site 2 hole 1 replicate 1 | place: USA:California | collected 2015-04-18
AACTGCAACCAGTCGGTTGCCATGCTGCATCCCCGCGAGGTGAGCCTCGCCACCGGGAACTACATCGTTCGTTGTGACTGCCAGCAGTGCGGCCAGGAAGTCCTCCTCATCCTGAGCTGATCTGACTTTCCCCTCGTGCGGGGACCTATTTCTGACTCCCCCCTGCGGCGAAGGCAGCATTCTCCCTCCCCCCAGCGGGGAAGGCATCATTCTCCCTCCCCCTTGCGGGGAGGGTTGGGGCGGGGGTCTCGGTTCACTCCCTTGGGGTCAGCGTGGGGGTGCGCCAGTTAGACCGGCTCGAATCCCTCGCCAGTCCAGTAGCCGAGCATCTGCTCGGTCTCGTGATAGAACCAGATCAGCTGCCGCTCCCGGGCGGCCTCCTGTAAGAAGGACACCTTCCGCTCCATCGATTCCACCGGGTACAGGTCCAGGCCGCTCACCCAGTTCACTTTCAGGAAGGCCCGCATATACAGGAAGTCGCCGGTGAAGACGACCGTCTGCTCCTGGTCGGTGACGTAGATGGCCTGGTGGCCGGCCGTGTGCCCGCCTGTCACCCGGACCCGGACCCCCGGCGCGACGGTCGCGTCCCCATCCACCACCAGCAGCCGGTTGGACTCCTCCAGGATGCCCAGGTTTTCGGGCTTGTAGGAGGGCTTGCTCCGTGGATCCGGCTGGCGCCACGCTTGCAACTCGCGCGCCTGGACGACGTGCTTGGCCCTGGGAAACAGAGGCGTCAGTTCGCCGTCGCGGCCGGGGGTCACCAGCGCCCCACAGTGGTCGAAGTGCAGGTGGCTCATGACCACCAGGTCGATGTCCTCGGGCCGGAGCCCCATTTCGGCCAGAGAGGCCGGCAAGCCGGGCTCGCGCTCATAGCCGTAGATGTCCCGCTCCTTGTCCGAGAGCTTGGGTCCGACCCCAGCCTCGATCAAGATGTTGGCCTCGGGTGTGCGCACCAGCAGGCAGTTGGTCGCCAGGGTGACGCGGTTGCGGGCGTCCGGGGTCTTGACCTTTTCCCACAGCACCTTGGGCACCACCCCGAAGACCGCGCCGCCGTCCATACGGAACTGGCCATCGCTCAACCGCTGCAGCTGGAACCGGCCGAGCTTGCGCCCCGCCGCGATCACTTTCGCAGCCGGCTGTTGACGAAATCGACGATCGTGGCCAACGAGGTCCCGGGACCGAAGATCTCGGCAACACCCAGCGTCTTGAGCTCCGCCGCCTCATCGTCCGGGATGATGCCCCCCGCAAATACCACGATGTCATCGGCGCCTCGCTCCTTGAGGAGCTCGAGCACTCGCGGGATCAGGGTCATATGGGCGCCGCTCAGGATGCTGACCCCGATGCCGTCCACATCCTCCTGGATGGCGGCTTCCACCGCCATCTCGGGCGTCTGGCGGAGCCCGGCATAGATCACCTCGACGCCCGCATCCCGCAGGGCGCGGGAGACGACCTTGACCCCCCGGTCGTGCCCATCCAGTCCCAGCTTCAGGGTCAGGACTCGGATCTTCTTCTGGGACGCCGGCTCGCTGCGCGGCCCGGGCTTGGCCCTAGAGGATGGTCGGCTCGCGGTAGACACCGAACACCTCCTTGAGCATGGCCATGATCTCGCCCTCGGTGACATAGGCCTTCACGCAATCGATCAGGACCGGCATCAGGTTGTCCTGCCCGCGCGCCGCCGCCTGCAGCTCGGTCAGCCGGTTGCGCACGCTCGTCCCATCCCGGCGCTCGCGCAGCGCCCGCACCTTCTTCGCCTGAGCTCGTTCCGTCTCAAACCCGATCTTGAGGGTGGGCACTTCGGCGCGTGTACCCTCCTGGTACGCGTTCACCCCCACCACGATCCGTTCCTGGGCCTCCAGCTCGCGCTCGTACCGAAAGGCCGCGTCCGCAATCTCTCGCTGGAAAAAGCCATTCTGGATGCAGGCCAGCACGCCGCCCTGCTCATCGATCCGCTTGAAGTAGTCCAGTGCCCCGCGCTCGATCACGTCGGTCAGCGACTCCACGAAGTACGACCCTGCCAGTGGATCAATGGTGTTGGTGACGCCGGTCTCGTGGGCGATGATCTGCTGGGTCCGAAGGGCCACCTGGGCCGCTTTTTCGGTGGGCAGCGCCAGCACCTCGTCCATGGAGTTGGTGTGCAGGGAGTTGGTCCCGCCCAGCACCGCCGAGAGCGCCTCGAACGCAGTCCTGGAGATGTTGTTCTCCACCTGCTGCCCGGTCAGCGAGCAGCCCGCGGTCTGGGTGTGGAAGCGGCACATCCAGGACCGCGGATTCTTGGCGTGGTACCGGTCTCGCATGATGTGGGCCCACAGCCGCCGCGCCGCCCGGTACTTCGCGATTTCCTCAAAGAAATCGATGTGGGCATTGAAGAAGAAGGAGAGGCGGGGGGCAAACTCGTCCACGTCGAGACCGGCTTTGATCGCGGCATCGACGTAGGCCATGCCGTCGGCCAGCGTGAAGGCCAGCTCCTGGACCGCCGTCGACCCGGCCTCACGGATGTGGTACCCGGAGATGGAGACGGCGTGCCAGCGGGGCATGTGCCGGCTGGCGAAGACGATGGTGTCGACCACCAGCCGCATCGACGGCTCGGGCGGGAAGATGTATTCCTTCTGGGCGATGTATTCCTTGAGGATGTCGTTCTGCAAGGTGCCGCCCAGCTGGGCCGGCTCGACCCCCTGCTTCTCCGCGACGGCGATGTACATGGCCCACAGGATGGCCGCCGGCGAGTTGATGGTCATGGAGGTGGTGATCTGGTCCAGCCGGATCCCGGCGAAGAGGTCCTCCATGTCCTGCAGGGAGTCGATGGCGACGCCGCAGCGACCGACTTCGCCCTCGCTGGCCGGGGCGTCGGAGTCATAGCCCATCAGGGTGGGCATGTCGAAGGCGACCGACAGCCCGGTCTGACCCTGCGAGAGCAGGAACTTGTAGCGGCGGTTGGTTTCTTCGGCGGTGCCGTAGCCGGCGAACTGGCGCATGGTCCACAGCTGACCTCGGTACATCGACGGGTAAATGCCGCGGGTGTACGGAAACTCGCCCGGGTCGCCGAGCTTCTCGTCGTAGCGGAAGGCGCCCAGGTCCTCGGGTGTATAAAGCGCCTCGACCGGCACCCCGGAGATGGTGCTGGCCGGCTTGGGCGCTTGCCCCGCGCGGCTGTCCTCCGGCGAGGTCTTGCTGCGTAGGGCCATCAGTTCGCTCTCCCCATGAGTTCGGCCGCCAGCGCGTAGGGGTTCAGCTTGCCGTTGGGGTTCTGGCGCAGCCGGCGGCCAACCGGCGTGTCGCCCTCCAGCTGTCGGCGAGCGTCGTCGCGGGCCTGCTCCGCCACCAGGGCCAGCACCTCCTGCTTCAGGCGTTGCAACCGACGGTCCTGGAGTCCCCCGCTCTGGCGCAGGAATTCCCAATGCCGTTCGATCGCCTGCCAGAGCTCGACGCCGCCCTGGTCCCTGACCACAGCGGTGAGCAGGATTGGGGGTTCCCAGGCCGGGGCCGGCCCCAATGCCATCGCGTCCTGGATGAGGCGGCGGGTCTTCTCGGCGCCGCCCAGGTCAGCCTTGTTGATCACGAAGATGTCGGCGATCTCCATGATTCCGGCCTTGATGCTCTGCACTGCGTCGCCGGACTCGGGCACCAGCGTGAGGACTGTCGTGTCGCAGACGGTGGCGATCTCCAGCTCCGACTGCCCCACGCCGACCGTCTCGACGATGATCAGGTCGCGGCCGTACGCATCCAGCAGATGGATCACCTCGCGGGTGGCTGCGGCCAGGCCGCCCAGGTGCCCGCGGGCTCCCATGCTGCGGATGAACACGCCTTTGTCCAGCGTGTGACGCTGCATCCGGATGCGATCGCCCAGGACGGCCCCGCCGGTGAACGGACTGCTGGGATCGACCGCGACCACGCCCACGGTCTTGCCCTGCTGCCGGATCACGTGCAGGAGCAGGTCGACCAGGGAGCTCTTGCCGCTCCCGGGGGGCCCGGTGATCCCCACCAGGTGCGCTCGTCCAGTCTGGGGTTGGAGCTCGGTCACGATCTGGGTGGCCTCGGGATCGCGGTCCTCGGCCAGGCTGATCGCCTTGGCCAGCGCCCTGACGTCGCCCTGCAAGAGGGAGGCGGCCAGGCTCATTTCGAATTCATCGTACCAGCCGTCCCCCGCCCAACTCCGGCCACGGAGTCTACCGTCGCTGTCGCACTCGAGGCCGCCGGGCGACGTGCGGCAAGTAGGTCCGATCGCCGATCCATTGGGCCGGGATAATGGCCAGGAACTGGGCCATCTGGTTCAACGGTGACCCGTATCGGGAGCGCAGACGAGCGAACTCCGTCCACGCCTGGTCCGGCGTCTTGCACCGGTAGCCGGCCTTCACGAGGCGAGCGTGCGCCTGGTCGAATTCTTCCCGCTCGACGATCGGGTCGGACGACGGCCGGAGGCGGAAAAACCAGGTGAAGTCCTCGACCAGGTGCCCTCCCACCTTTGACATCAGCCGGGCCGGCCCGTCCGGGATACCCTCCAGGGTGCTGATGACCAGCGTGGCCGCGTCCATCCCCGCGCCGAACGAGTTGAGCCAGGCCTCGTTGTCATGACTCGAGCGGAACCAGATCAGGAGCGGGTAGGCGAGGTGGCTTTCCAGGACGGCGGCTGACCAACGCCGCCAATCGTCGAACGTCTGCCTCAGCTCGGCGGGCATGCCGTGATCCGCCGCGTTTTCCAGGATCTGCACGCCTGATGGAGGAGCGCCCGCCAGGGCATCCAGCGCCACCACCAACTCCTCCCGGTCCTGGAATGAGCCGTACAGCGAGAAGAGCAGGGTGATCACCAGCGCCGCCAGCCCGACCCCGCTGGCGCTCTCGAGCAGCGTCACCACCCGGGCCGGCACACCCACCGGCACGATGTCGCCGTAGCTGAGCGGCACCAGGGTCGTGGCCGAGAAGTAGAGCGATGTCCCGAAGTTGGTCGGGGCCTCGTGGAGCTGGTCGCGCAACGCGTCGAAGATGAGGCCGTAGCCAAGAATGAGCGACAGTCCCCAGAACGTCAGCAGGATGATCAGGCTGGTCGGACCAAAGATCGCCAGCCGGTTCTCACGCTTGTCCATTCGAGAGCTGCGGGTGCCCACCCATCGCCACCAACGCCAGAGTGGGCGGATGACGTAGGGCGTCAGCCGGAGTTTCCCCACGGCCGGCCGGGGAAGGATGACGGACTGGAACAGGTCGTAGAAGATCGCGGCGGTCAGGAGGACCCCTGCCACACCCTCGAGCAGTCTCATATCTGAAAGTCATTCTCTAGGAAATCTCCTTTCCGACACTTTTCCCCTCCCTTCAGCTCAGGGAGGGGCAGGGGAGGGTGCCTCGGTCACATTCTCCCTCCCCATTGCGGGGGGAGGGTTGGGGAGGGGGTCTCGAAGCCCGACGACCCTCTAAGCTACGCGGGGATCACACATGCCAACCGTTTACCTTGGCCACGGCGCGGCCGGCACGGCGGCCAGCATGAAGCCCTATGTCGACGGCCTCAAGCGGCGCGGCGTGGACGCCACCGCAGTCAACCTGAAGCCCGGGCGATCGGTGCCGAAGGCCGAGCGCGCGCTTCCGCTATTCCGTGAGCAGGTGCCCGACCTGCTTCACGCCGTCATTGGCGGCCATTCCTTCGGCGGCCGGGTGGCCAGCCTGCTGGCGGCCCAAGCGTCTTGCGCTGGCCTGGTGCTCTTCAGCTATCCACTGCATGCGCCCGGCAAGCCGGAGGCCTGGCGGGAACGATCGGCGCACTGGGCACGCATCGCCTGCCCCGTGTTGGTGCTGAGCGGGGAGGCGGACCCCTTCGCCGACATCGACCTCCTTCGCAAGGCGGTCCGGCAGCTCACGAAGGCGGAGCTGGTGACCTATCCGCAAGTCGGGCACGGCCTGCCAGGAGTCCTCGATCAGGCGCTGGATCGAGCCGCCGACTTCGTCAAGGGTCTGCGCTAGGTCAAACGGCGCGGCGACCTACCAGCAGCTTGTAGACGATGGCGATCACAGCCAGCACCAGCAGCCCATGGATGGCGGGCCCCAGGCGAAAGACCATGTAGCCCAGCAGCCAGACCACGAACAAGATGACAACGACCGTCCAAACCACCCCAGCCATGTCCTCTCGCTCGCGGTAATCCATGCCTGCTATCTCTTTTCATGCTAACTCCGCTATCACTCGCTGGCCACCTCACGATCTTGACGGCGCCAGGCGGTTGACAGTCCGCTAGTCGATGTCGTATAGTCGGTATCGACTAATCGATGACTACTAATCGAGATCTACCAAAGACCGGCTTGGCCCTGGCGGTGCTGACCCTGCTCAACGAACGGCCGATGCACCCCTACGAGATGAAGGTCCTGATGGAGGAGCGCGGCCATGAGGAGGTCATCAAGCTCAAGGGTGGCTCGCTCTACGACACCGTCGACCGCCTGGAAAAGTTGGGCTTCATCAAGTCCCGGGAGCCGAGCCGCGAGGGACGGCGGCCGGAGCGGACGGTTTACGCGCTAACCGACAGCGGCCGGGGTGAGGTCCAGACATGGATGCGGGAGCTCGTCTCGGTTCCGGTCAACGAATATCCCCGATTCACCGCGGCGCTGGCCTTTCTGCTGAACCTGCGGGACAAGGACGAGGTGCTCCAACTTCTGCAGCGGCGGGTCACCTTCCTGGAGGTGGAGATTGCCAGGGTGCAGAGGATGTTGGATGGCGCCCATGCCCAGCCGCGCATCCTTCCGATCTTCCTGATCGAGGGCGAGTATGCGCAGGCCATGCGCCGCGCTGAGGTCGCCTGGGTCAACAAGCTCATCCACGACATCCGCGACGGGGACCTGTGGCCGCCCCACGAGGCCCTGCTGGCGATCGAAGCGGAACTACAAAAGGCCAGAGAGGTGAGCTGATGTGAAACCAACGACCTCCGGCGGGTGCGAGCGCACTCACCAGAGGTCGTGATCCTCGAGTAGACCCGCGGAGGGCCTGCACTCAAGGGCGCGCAACCCGAGGATAGCAGGTTCCCCGGCAAGATCAAACCGAATTCCAAGGAGGGATACGCCTCACCATGGCTATCGAACAACCGCGCTTATCGCACGTCAATCCAATCCCGGTGCTGGTGGTGCTCGCCGTGGGCACCTTCATGACACTGCTCGACCTGACCATCGTCAACGTCGCCATCCCCAGCATCCTGGATGGGCTGAATGCCAGTCTGGATCAGATCCTGTGGGTGCTCAACGGCTACAGCCTCGCCTACGCGGTGCTGCTGATAACAACCGGACGCCTGGGCGACATCGTCGGCCCCCGCAACCTCTTCGTGGTGGGCATGGGGGGCTTCACCGTCGCCTCCGCCCTTAGTGGCCTCGCCCAGGATCCGACCCAGCTGATCCTCGCCCGCGCGGCCCAGGGTCTGGGGGCCGCCATCCTGGCTCCGCAGGGAATGCCCATCCTGCTGTCGATCGTCCCGCCCAAGCAGCGCGGCAGCATGTTCGCCATCTTCGGCATCCTGGCCGGCGTGGCCGTGGCGGCCGGTCCGACGCTGGGCGGCTTCCTGGTCACCCACTTCGGCTGGCGCTCCATTTTCTACGTGAACCTGCTCGTGGGCACGCTCACCATCGTGGCGGCCATGCTGATCATCCCCGACCTGCGGCCCGGCCGGCGGCACCGCCTCGATTTCCTTGGTGTCGGCCTGGCGACCGCGGGCTTGCTCGCCGTGGTCTACGGCCTGATTGAAGGCGAGCGCTACAACTGGGGAACCGTCACCGGCTTCGTCACCATCCCCGAGATCATCGCGGCCGGCGTGGCGTTGCTCCTCGTCTTCCTCGGCTACCAGGCGTCGCGTCAGCGCGGCGAACCGCTGCTGCCGTTCGCCATCTTCCGCACCGGAATTTCTCGCTCATGTGCCTCGTCCTGGCGGGGATGGGCTTCGCCATCCTGGGACTGTATCTGCCGCTCACGATCTATTACCAGTCCGTGCTCGGCCTGAGCGCGCAGGACGCCGGTCTGACGATCGCCATCCAACCGGTGACCATGATGTTCGTGTCCGGCCTGGCCGGCGCATTGACGCAGCGCGTGAGTCCCAAGTACCTGCTGATCCCGGGACTCTTGCTGCTGGCGGCCGGCTCCGCCTACATCGCCTGGACCGCGCAGGTGAACACCAGCCGCTGGGCCTTCACGCCCGGCCTGATTCTCAGCGGTATTGGCATGGGCTTCGTCTGGACGCCCGTGTTCGCCCTGGCGACCCGCGACCTGCGCCCGCAGCTGGCCGGCGTCGCATCCGGCGTGATCAACACCATCCAGGAGCTTGGCGCCGTCATCGCCAGCGCCTCGGTGGGAGCACTCCTGCAGAACCGGCTGGGGCCCGCCCTGCACGACCAGGCGGTCCAGCGCTCAGCCCAACTTCCCGACGCCTTTCGTTCCCGCTTCGTCGACGGCTTCTCCCACGCTGCCAAGTCTGGGTTCGAGGTCGGGCGCGGGCAGACGGGGGGCAGCCTGCAGTTGCCAGCAGCTGTTCCGTCATCGGTTGTCCATCAGCTCCAGCAACTGGCCCACGATGTGTTCACCAACGCGTTTGTGATCGCGATGCGTCCCACGCTGGCGCTCCCCATCGCGGTGCTCGTGGTGGTGGCGTTGAGCTGCCTCGCGGTTCGGGCCCACAGCGCGACCCAGCTCGATACGAGCCTGGTCGAGGAGCCCGCATCGGTCGCGTAAATCCCATCCCGGGTCCCTCCCCTTGTTTCCCTCCCCTCCAGGGGAGGGGGTCTTCCCATCGAACCTCATCACAGGAGAAGGAGCCCGATTCTCCTCCCCCTGTAGGGGGAGGGCAGCGAGAGGGTGTCTACCATCCAAACCTCATTTCAGGAGAAATGAAATGAACGCAGTGATCGACCACGACAAGAGCAGATCGGTTGCCGAATCCGGAGCAGTGGCACCGGGGCGGCTGGAGTTCGTGCGGGGAGCGTCGAACGTGACCATCGCGGGCGACCCGTCATTGACCGACCTCTACAGCGCTCAGTTCGGCGGCCCGGCCCCCGACGTGCGGCGGGTCGGGAGCGACGTGCTCATCGAGTACCCGCGCCTAATGCTGTTCGGCTGGACGCGCGCCCAAGCCCGCATCGGCCTCAATCCGGCCGTCCCCTGGCGGATCGAAATCCGGCGCGGCGTCTCCAGGCTGGTGGCGGACCTGCGCAAGGTCGATCTTCTGCTGGACATCCGCGGTGGCGCCAGCCGGGTCACGGTGGACCAGGAGGGCTAGGAGAGGGTAGCGAGGGGAATCGGGGCTGCAGGCTCGGGGTCAACCGTCTGACAGACCTGCGGCCCCAGATTTCCATCAACACCAAGACCAGCACGAACGCGGCGGCAGCCGCCAGGACCAAGCCCAGCGGTGGGAAGCCGATGGCGAGTGCGGCTAACGCCCCAATGGCGGCGCCGACCGCCGCGACGATCACGGTCAGCATGCCCGGCAGTGTTTGCAGCAAGTGAAACAGCGACCCCGGCCTGCGACCCGTTCTTATGTCGTCGATGCCAAGCGTCTGGAGTGCGCCGCGCATGTCGTCGTACGGGCTGGCGATGAAGTGGGGCTCTAGCTCCGGGTGGAGCTCGAGGTACGCATGCCGGAGCCTGTTCATTCCGATCACCCACCGGAAGTCATCGCGATTGAGCGTATGAAGACGCGCGATAGTGGCGATGCCTGTGTACAAGACAACGGTGAGCAAGGGGATGGCGATCGAGATGAAAGCCGGCCCGAATCGATCAACCTGCGCGACCAGTGCCAGCGCGATCATCGCGCCAGAGAGGATGGCCAGGAATATGGTCACTCGGTTCAGGGACTCTGTGTAAGTCAGCGAGCGGGTCGCCAGCAGGCTCCAGTGCTCGGTGGCCAGGATCTGCAGCCTGCCGGCGGACCCAGATTCAGATCTCGAGGGCGGCATTTCGGTCGACATTTTTCCCTCCTAGTCGCGAGATAGGAATCCACAACGAGGTTGCATGCTCACGCCCCAGAGGTGCGCTCTTAGAAGCCTCGGGCTCCCCCACCCGTGGGGCCGATCACGGGCACAATCCCCAGGTGCCATGCATCGCTGGTCTTCATCTCCACGGTCCACTCACCGGCTCCGAGGAACAATGGAGTGGACTGCCCCAAGTGAAGCACATGTCCATCGCTCGCCCGTAGGTCAAGGGAATACGGGTTCACCGAACCCCCAAACCAAGGAGCACCTGATCTCCACTCTCCAATGGTCAGCTCGATGTCGTACAGACCAGTCTGTGCCAGCCGAAAGCGGGGCTCCTGCCCACTCTGTAGCTCCGTCGTCTGCGGTGGCGGCAAGGAAGGACGCCAGGCCGGTGGTGGCGCTTCCCAGGAAAGCATCGAGTTGAGCACCACCTGGCCCATCCAGGCGCAGGTCGGTGTCCCTGTCTCAACCTCAAGGTAGTACATACCCGTGGGTAGGACGTGCTGTACCAGGGGCGCCACGACTTCGCCCGGGGCTACCGGAATGGCGGCCCAGTCCGGCAGACTGTGGCCACGTTCATCGACGACCGTGAGCGATCGGACCGCGACGCGTGGGTCGTACCATGCAAAAACCGTGTAGCGCCCGTGGGGGAGACGAAAGGGTGGTGTCCTGGTGGTCCCGGCGCCCGTCACGGCGGTCGCCAGGCGATCGATCTGCACAAACCG
>WNEZ01009552.1_pt1 | contig 10640 bp, 11 predicted proteins | sample 5400521 | NCBI WGS metagenome assembly WNEZ01 (sample SAMN13153339, study PRJNA577476) | soil metagenome | isolation source: 120 cm saprolite under Douglas fir tree site 2 hole 1 replicate 1 | place: USA:California | collected 2015-04-18
TGATGACGACGTCGGCGATGCGGCTCGCCTCGAGCAATTGCGCGCGCAGGACCTCGCGCTGGTCGGGCACGATCCCGAGGTCGGTGACGCTGCCCCCGCACTGCTCGACGAGGCCGCGCAGCGTGAAGCGATTGGCGTCGTAGATCTGGCCCGGCTTGCGCGGCGTCCCCGGCTCGGCCACCTCGTCGCCGGTGGAGAGCAGGGCGACGCGCGGCCGCTGACCGACGAGCACCTGCGTGTGCCCGAGCGAGGCGAGCAGCCCCAGCTCTTGCGGGCGGAGCACGCTGCCGCCGGCCATGACGACGGCGCCCGCCACCACGTCTTCGCCGCGCCGGCGCACGTTGATGGACCGCTCGATGCGCCCGATGCGCACGCGATCTCCGCTGCGCTCGACGTCCTCTTGCGGAAACACGGTGTCGGCGCCCGCCGGTATCGGCGCGCCGGTCATGATGCGCACGGCCTGGCCGGCGGCGAGGGCGCCGGCGAACACGGCGCCGGCGGCGGTGAGCACGCGGCCGAGCGCGTCGGCGAGGGGAACGATTTCCGGCGCGGTGCTCCGATCGATTTGGGCGAGGATGCGATTTTGACCATCCCGCACCGAAATCATGGAGCGTATTATACAGACGCCGTGACCACCGTGCCTCCCCGCGAGACGCCACGTCCGGCCGGCTTCTGGATCCGCGGCGCCGCGCTCGTCGTCGACTTCGTGATCCTCTACCTCGTCGAGCGCTCGTTCCACTACGCGGCCTATCGCCTGTGGGGTGAAGACATACGCGATCCTGACGGCGGAGGCGCGACCCTCGTCGTTCGGATGCTGGCCAGCGTCTTCACGCTCGTGTTCGCCGCGCTGTACACCACGGCGCTCCACGCCCTGGGCGGGCAAACGGTCGGCAAGATGCTGGTGGGCATCCGCGTGCTGGACGCCGACGGCGCGTCGCTGCCGCTCGGCGCCGCCCTCCTACGTTACTTCGCCTATTTCGTCTCGGCGGCGCCGCTGCTGATGGGCTTCGTCATGGCCGGGCTGCGGCGCGACCGGCGCGCGTTGCACGACCTCATCGCGGGCAGTCGGGTCGACCGCGTCCGCTCGCGTCCCCGCGTGCGAGCGGCGGCGCCGCCGCCGGCGCCCGTGCCGATGACGCCGCCGGTCGTGTGATTCCAACGTTGCCGCTGCGCGCGCGCGATCGCCTGGCCACGACGATTCTGGCTGCGCTCCACGACCCGTCCGCGCGGCGAAGCCTGGCCGACGTGGCCGGTGGCACCGTCGACGAGGACGACTGGCTCGGCACCGATGGGCGCGGCGCCGGCGTGCTGCTCCGCCAGCGCGCGGAGAGCGCCAGCCGTGTGTTGGCCACCATGCCGCTGGGGGCGGCCGCGCCGCCGCTGGCCGACGCGCTCGCGCAGGCGGCGGTCCTCTTCGACGGCGGGCTGGCGTTCGAGGTCCACGAGCTGCTGGAGCCCTACTGGATCCGCGCTCAGGGCGACGAGCGGGAAGCGCTGCAGGGGTTGATCCAGATCGCGGTCGGCTACCAGCACCTGGCCAACGGCAACCTGGCCGGTGCGCGAGCGTTGCTCGACGAAGGCACGGCGCGCATTCGCGATCGCCGCCTGGCCGATGTCGATTGTGACGCGTTCGCGCGCGCGGCGCGGGCGACCATTCCGCGATTGACGGACGGACCGACCGCACCGGATTTTCCCCGACGGAGGACTTCCTGATGGATCTCGGACTGCGTGGCAAGACGGCGTTGGTCACGGGCGGCAGCCGCGGCATCGGCCGCGCGGTCGCGACGGTGCTCGCCCGCGAGGGCGTACGCGTGGCGATCTGCGCGCGGAGCGCGACGGCGCTGGAGTCGGCGGCGCGCGAGATCGAGCGGGTGGCCGGCACGGCGCCGGCGCGGGTCATGGCCGATCTCTCCCGGCTCGAAGACGTCGGTCGCGCCGTCGAAGCGGCCCGGGATCGCCTCGGCACCGTCGACATCCTCGTGAACAACGCGGGCGCCATTCGCGGCGGTGACTTCCTCAAGACTCCCGACGAGCAATGGCTGACCGATTGGAACCTGAAGCTCCACGGCTACATCCGGATGTCGCGTACCGTGTTCCCGATCATGCAATCGCAGGGTGGCGGCCGCATCTGCAACGTGATCGGGGCCGCCGCTCGCAACCCGAGCGCGACGTACCTGGCCGGTGGCGCCGCCAACGCGGCCCTCATCAACTTCACCAAGGGTCTGGCTGACCTCGGCGCGCCTCACGGCATCCTGGTCACCGCCGTGTCGCCCGCCGCCACGCGCACCGAGCGGTTGGACTCATTGATCGCTCAGCAAGCGGCCGCTGCCGGCAAGACGGCGGAGCAGGTGCAAGCCGAAGCCGAGCGCGCCTACCCACTCGGTCGGATCGCGACACCCGACGATGTGGCCGACCTCGTCTGCTTCCTGGTTTCAGCAAGGGCCTCATTTTTGACCGGAATCTGCATCACGGTGGACGGCGGATCGAGCCGGGGCGTGTATCTCTGACGCCAAAATAGGCCCTTGGATGTGACCTTGACAGGCGTTACTTCCTGTCACTACTCTTGGGGCCCAGTTGACCAGAACCTGGGGGAGTGCCCTAGCTCGGCGGCTTCTACAAGCGGCAGGAGGTTCGTGCGATGCCCGCAAAGCTCTTCGTCGGTAACCTCTCGTTTCAGGCCACGGAAGAAGACCTGCGCGAGTTGTTCGCCCAGGCCGGAAACGTGGAGACCGTGCGCATCATCACGGACCAGTTCACCGGTCGTCCTCGTGGCTTCGGCTTCGTCGAGATGGCGACCAAGGAAGAGGCGTCCAAGGCTGTCGAGATGCTCAATGGACGTTTATTCCGGGATCGGAATCTGGTGGTCGATGAGGCACGGCCCCAGCCGCAGCGCGGCCCGGGCGGCGGTGGGGACCGCGGCGGCGGGCGCGGCCCACGTCCCGGTGGTGGCGGTTCCGGCGGTGGAAGCTGGCGGCGCTGATCGCTCCTTGATGTGATCAGGAAGGAAAGCCGGTGATCTCCCCGGGGCTTTCGTGTCAGAACAGTGTGAGCTGGGGCGAGGGCTCGTCGTCCGCCGGCGGGCGCAGGCCCTCGTTCTCGGCGAACGGCCGAAACCGCGCCCAGATCTCTGCCACCTTCGCCTGGTAGTACTCGACGTTCTCGTCGGGCCGCTCGACGTTCCATTCGCTGAGGAGCCGTGCCTGCTCGTTGACGGTGACGTTCACGCCGCGGCCGGCGACGTAATACGAGATCTGGTCTCCGGGCTGCCAGGCCCGGCCGGCGGCGGTCGCCAGCTCGTACGCCGCCGAAGGGCTGCGGCTGCCGGCGGCGAGCTTCTCGCGGTACGCCTCCAGCGTGTCGCCGAGCGTCTCGGTGCGCGCGAACATCTTCGCCGGAACCCGGCGTCGCGCGAAGTCCTCGAGCCACCGGTCGACCACCGAGCGCACGTCCTTGCCGCGGCCCTCGAGCAGCAGTCGCACGATCTCTTCGATGAGACGTCGCTGGAAGGGCTCGAGGCCGCGCGAGCGGAAGGCCGAGCCCTTGAGGCTCACGCGGCCCTGCTGATCGAGCAGCGCGTAGGTCTTCAGCTTGTACGACAGGAAGGCGGCATAGCGACCGTCGAGCTCGAGCCGGATGGTGTCGGGCAGGGCGGTCGCGATGCGCTCGAGCAGCATCTCGTCGTCATCGGGGCGATGGTCGGGCGGAGGCACGAAGTACACGCCGTCGGTGTCCGCTTCCAGCGGCACGCAGCCGAGGACTTCCAGTCGATCGATGATGCCGGTCACGACACCGCGTCCCTCCGCGGTCACGCGGTCGGCGGCGGCGAAGTCGTTCCAATGCCCGGTGCTGAACGCGAGATAGCCGTAGAACGCGTTGATGAGGATCTTGAAGGACTGGGCGAGCGCGCCGTGATGCTGGCGCTCGAGCGCCGTCGCAGCCTGCCGGGCCAGTCGCTTGGCCGTCACGCGCCGCTCCGTGAGATGGCGCAGGAGCTCGAGGAAGATGCCGGCCTCGTCGGCCGCGGGGCCGATGGAGCGTGCCAGCATCAAAGAGGGATAGAGCGACGTCACGTCCACGTGCAGCGCGGGGCGGGCGACGCCCTGCTGGAAGAGCGCGACGTGGCCGCCTCCAACGGACGCGGGCGGCCCCGGCAAGGGCACGGCGTGCCGCCGCCGAAGGCTTTCGCGCAGCATCAGCGCGTCGATCTTCGCCGCCGCACCGCGGAGCGCCGTCGACTGGTAATCGAAGGGGACGAGCTGGGCCTGGGCGAAGATGGGCGGCGCCAGGAGCGCGGCGACGCCGAGCGTCTCGGCGGCGTCGTCGAGGGCGTAGGCCATGAGACGATCGGGATCGTCTTCGAACAGCTCGGGGATCGTGGCGGCGTCGACGTACGTGCGGTTGGCGGCGGCCACGCCCAGGTGGCGCGCGATCTCCTTGAGCCCGAAGCCGGGCAGGTCGCGGGCGCCGACGTCGTGGAGCTGGGCCAGGATCCAGGTGTCGATGATGTGGCGGCCGGCGACCTCGTAACGGCGATAGCCGATGGCGCGCTCGGCGATCTGGAGCCGCGCCGGGCGGCCAGCCAGCGCGCTGCCGTCGCGGCCCCACCCGAGCGTCACGCCAAGAAGCCGGGCGCGAGCTTCGAGGTACTCGAGATCGAAGCGGAAGATGTTGTGACCTTCGATGACGTCGGGATCCCGCTCCCGCACGATGCGCCCGCACTCCTCGAGCACGGTGGCTTCGTCGAGCCGATCGCCGCGGATCACGTGACGGAAGCCGGCGGAATCCGCGAGGGCGACGGCGACGATGCGGTCCCCGGGCCTGGCCGCGCTCGGAAACTCGAAGCCCTCGGTCGTCACCACCTCGATGTCGAGCGCGAGGCGCCGGAGATCGGCGAACGTGAGGCCGCCGAAGGATGTGCGCCCGGAGAGCAGCAGGTACTGGTGAATCGGGTCGGCCAGGAAGAGGTAGGGCGCCTGGGGGGCGCCTGGTCCCAGGCCCGATCGCTCGCGGCAGCGATCGCGCGCGGCCACGGCGTCACCCCACGCTGCGAAGCGCGCGAGCCAGCGCAGTGCGCCCTTGCCCTCGAGCGGGGTGAGATCGATCAGGCCGGAAGTGTCTGCCATCAGTGATTGATCCGTCACCAGAAGGAATGGCTGGAAGGGCACGGTCTCGGTCTTGAGGCCGGCGGGGTCGCGGAAGTACAACCGGACGGCGCGACGGTCCTGGGCCAGGTGCCCGGCCAGAAGGCCGGGCGTAGCGTCCGAGAGATTCAGCGCGATGCTTCCTCGATCGCCGAACGGTACTGTGAGAGATCGGCGAGCCCGACGAGGGCGCGCCCGGTCTCCGGGAAGACGACGGTCGGGATGGATCGCACGCCTTCCTCGACGGCCTCCGTGTAGTCCTTGACCACGCCGTCGCGTCCCGCTCCGGCCCGGTAGTCGGCGAGGAAGCGCTCGACGTCGAGGCCGGCCTCCCCGGCGATCTTCACCACTTCGTTGGGATCGGCGATGTTGCGGCCTTCGGTGAAGAACGCGCGATAGAGCCGCAGGTGCAGGTCGTCGAATGCCTTGGTGCCCTGGACCGCCGCGCATTTGGCGGCTTCGAGTCCGGGCAGGCTCCAGTTCGGATAGTGCTCGAGGTGGGGCCACGGGTTGAAGGCGATCCCGTCGGGCTGCGCCATCTGTCCGCACCGCGCCCACGCCTGCTCCCGGTAGGTTCCCTTGAACGACGCGGTCGGATCGGGCGCGGGTCTCAAGGGGAAGGCGCGGTGCTCGAGCACGAGTGAATCACCCAGCTCGTCCTCGAGCGTCCGGAGGCGGACCGCCGCCGGATAACACCACGGTCACAGGTAATCGGAGTAGACGATCGCTCGGACCGGCGAGTTCATCGCACGGATTGTACCCGCCGGGGATGTATGCTCAAAGCCATGCCGCGCGCCGTCGTGCTGGCCCTTGCGTGCCTGCTCGCCGCCGGCTGCGCCTCGTCCACCGTGCGCTTCGTCAACGCGACGCCGAAGACGCCGCGCGAAGTGCCGGGGAGGCTGTATACGCCGTCGGGCGCCGGGCTGTTCCCGGCAGTGGTACTCCTGCACGGTTGTCAGGGCGTGTCAGCCTCCACGCGGCAGTGGGCTCGATGGTTCCGGGATCGCGGGTACATCGCGCTCGTCGTCGACAGTTGGAAGGCGCGCGGGATCAGGGAAGACTGCTCGCCGGTCTCGCCCGAGGTGCCGAACACCGAGCGCTTCGATGACGGCGTGGGCGCGTTGCGCTTCCTGCAGTCGCGCAGCGACGTCGATCGCGATCGCATCGGCGTCATCGGCTGGTCCAACGGCGGCGTCTACTCGATGGCCCTCGTCAATGGTCCCAGCCGCGAGCGGGCGCGGCGGCGCGGCGTCATCCTGCCCGAGCCCGGCTATCGGGCCGCGGTGGGCGTGTACCCCGGCGGCTGCCACTCGCTCATCGACCAGCTCGTCGAGCGGCCACTGCTGGTTCTCATCGGCGACGCCGACGACTGGACGGAACCCGGGCCCTGCGTGCAGATGGTCGAGGCGATGCGCCGGCGCGGCGCCGACGCCTCGATCGTGCTCTATCCCGGCGCGGTGCACTACTTCGACGTCGAGGGTCAGAAGCGCACGTTTCTCTCCGGCGTGGTCAAGGACGAGGAGACGGGCCAGGTCGGCGCGACGGTCGCCTACGACGCCCCTGCCGACGCCGACGCACATCGCCGGGTTGCCGAGTTCTTCGGCTATCATTTGCATCGTTGAGGAGTAGTCTTGGCCCGAACGTCGGGCGCCGGAGCCCAGCGAAGGCGCCCCGACGGCAAAGGAGATAACCGCGCATGGATCTCGGGCTGCGAGGCAAGAGCGTCTTGGTCACGGCGGCGAGCAAAGGAATGGGCAAGGCGTGCGCGATGGGCTTTGCCGCCGAGGGCGCGCGCGTGGCCATGTGCGCGAGGACCGAGGGCGACGTCAAGACCGCCGCCGAGGAGGTGCGCGCCAAGACCGGCGCCGAGGTGCTCGCGATGACGGCCGACGTCACCAAGGCCGAGAACGTGAAGTCGATCGTCGCCCGCACGAACGAGACCTTCGGCGGGATCGACGTGCTCGTCGCCAACTGCGGCGGTCCCCCGCGGGGCATGCTGCACGAGATGACCGACGAGCAGTGGTACGGCGCGTTCGAGGTGTCGCTGCTGTCGGTCGTGAGGCTCGTCCGCGAGGTGACGCCGATCATGCGGGCCCGCCGGTGGGGCCGCATCCTCACCATCCAGTCGGTGTCGGTCAAGCAGCCCGTCGAGGGTCTGCTGCTTTCCAACGCCGTGCGACCGGGCGTGGCCGGCCTCAGCAAGACCATGGCCGGCGAGCTCGGCAAGGACAACATCACCATCAACGTCGTGTGCCCGGGCCGAATCATGACCGACCGCTTCCTGGGGGGCGCCAAGCAGTCCGGAATGCCGACGGACGAGTACGTGGCCAGGAGCGCCAAGGACGTTCCGCTGGGTCGGATCGGGACTCCCGAGGAGTTCGCCAACGTGGTGGTCTTCCTCGCCTCCGAGAAGGCCTCGTACGTGACGGGGGTCGTGATCCAGGTGGACGGCGGCATGGTTCGCGGGATCGTTTAGCGCGCAATGTTCGGCGGGCTCCGCGGGGCATTCTCGCGGTTCATCGCCGGCGACGGGTTCTTCCTCGCCGCGGGCCTCGCCTTCTTCTTCCTCGTCAGCCTCATCCCGCTGACGCTGCTCGGCGTCGCGATCGTCGGCTTCGTGCTCTCGTCGGAGCAGGCGGCCCAGGAAGTGGTCGGCCAGCTCGCGCGCAACTTCCCCGTCTACCGAAACCAGATCGCCCGCATCCTCCTCCGGATCGTCCAGACGCGGAAGACCTCCGGCGCGGTCGGCACGCTCGTGCTCGTCGTCTTCGCCTCGCCGCTCTTCGGGGCCGCCCGCCTCGTCATGCACCGCATGCTCGGCATCCGGACCGGCCGGAGCTTCGTGCGGAACATCGTCGTCGACGCCGGCATGGTGCTCCTGCTCGGCGTCTTCCTGTTCGCGGTGACGGTGGCGACGTGGGTGCTCCAGTGGGTCCAGGAGTGGCTGCTGGAGCCGGTGCACGTGCCGGGGCAGTGGATCCGGTGGGCGACCACGGCGGTCAGCCTCGGGCTCTCGGCCACGATGTTCTACCTCGGCTATCGCTACGTGCCCTATCGCCGCGTGGGAGTGGGCCCCGCGCTGGCCGGCGGCATCGTGGCCGGCGTCCTGTGGGAGATCGCCAAGCAGCTCTTCCGGCTCTACATCCGCCAGGTCGGCGTCTACGACCAGATCTACGGGCCCTTCGCCGTGCTCATCGCCTTCATCATGTTCGTGTACTACTCGGCCGTCGTCTTCGTCATGGGCGCCGCTTACGTGGCCGCCCTCGACGCCCGGCGACGTTGAGTTGGAGGGGGCCTCCGGGGCCCCCTCCAAACCTCCCCATTCGGTTTGGCGCCCGACACGGGCCCCTCCAAACCTCCCCATTCGGTCTGGCGCCCGACACGGCCCCCTCCAAACCCTCCCCATCGCGCGATCCGCGACACGCGTGCCGTCTCCAAGCCGCCCCATCGGTCTGGCGCCCGACGCGGTCTCGCTGAAACTCTGCTATCGTGTCGCCCGCTGTTTGCAGTCGCAGGCCAGGGGGCTCGCATGATCCTCAAGGACAGGGTGGCGGTGATCACCGGCGCGGCGCGGGGAATCGGGCGCGAGATCGCCCTCTTGATGGCCGGGCTCGGCGCCCGCGTGGTGGTGAACGACTACGGCGGGTCCGAAGGGGGGCAGGGCGCCACCCAGGGGCCGGCCGACGACGTCGTCAGCGAGATCCGGAAGGCCGGCGGCCAGGCCGTCGCCAACTACGATTCCGTCGCGACGATGGCGGGCGGTGAGCGCATCGTCCAGACGGCGATCGACGCCTTCGGCCGCGTCGACGTCGTCGTGAACAACGCGGGGATCCTCCGCGACCGCATGATCTTCAACATGACCGAGGAGGAGTGGGACGCCGTCTCGTAGGCCTGACCAAGGTGGTGGCCCTGGACATGGCGCGCTACAACGTCACCGCCAACTGCATCTCGCCCTTCGCCTGGACGCGCATGATCGGCACCATTCCCACCGAGACCGAGGCGCAGAAAGCGCGCGTCGAGAAGATCAAGAAGATGTCGCCCGCCCACATCGCGCCGGTCGCCGCCTTCCTCGCCTCCGACGCGGCCAAGGACATCACCGGCCAGGTCTTCGGCGTGCGGGGGAAGGAGATCATGCTGTTCGGCCACATGCGTCCGATTATGCGGGTCCATCACGCCGACGGCTGGACGGTCGAGCGCCTGGCCGACATGTTCCCGGGGACGCTGCAGCACCACCTCGTCCCGCTCGACACGTCGGGTCAGTATTTCAACTACGACCCACTCGTCTAGTTCATTCAGACTGACCTGGTTCATTCAACTGACAAGTTTTCCGACGGTGGCGGCGCGTATTGCCGCCCAGATTTTTGTCACTTTCACAATTGCACCTTCGACAAAAAAATCTGTGAAATCCTCTTCCACTTCTGCGCGGTTCGTGTAAGAATCCCCCGTCCCAGTAGGAAAAAAGTAGAAAGGACTCTCGTACGAGACACCTCGGGCTGTTCGTCCTCTTCATCGTCGCGCTCGTCTCGGGATGCGGGAGTGGCCGTCTCGTCGTGCCCGTGACGATCGAGCCAGGCTCGCTCGCGCTTCCCGACAATGCGCGGGTGATGACGACGCACGAGCAGGCCGTGCGGGGAATCAGCGCCATCCTCGTCAGTGATCTGCACCTGCCGGTGCCCGAGCAGGTGACCGTCTTCGTCTACGACTCCCGTCGCGTGTTCGAGAAGGGACTCGTCAACGACGCCAACGTCTCGCCCGCGCGCGCCGCCGAGCTGTCCGATTTCGCCATCGGCATCGGCAAGCGGCGCCAGCTCCTCCTCAACGACGAAGGCGCCGACCGGGCCGGTCGCGAGTGGCTCCGCCTGATCGCCCACGAGATGGCCCACGTCTGTCAGATCGAGCTCGCCCAGGGTGAGGGCCTCGCCGAGCAGTGGCTGGCCGAAGGGATGGCGGAGTGGGTCGCCTTCCGCGTCCTCGAGCGCCTCGGGATGGACTCGATAGAGCGCCGCCGCACGGTCTCGCGGGCCGGCATCCGCAATCACGCGGCGCTCGTCGCCGCCCGCCTCGATCTCGAGACGCTCGGCTCCCCGCGGGGATTCACCGTGCGCCACCGCAAGGAGGGCTCGCTGCCCACCTACCAGTTGGCGTTCCTGATGGCGGATTACCTCATCGAGCGCGACGGCTTCGACCGGGTGGTCGAATACTTCCGCTCGTTCTCGCGCGGCCAGGATCGTCACGGCAACTTCAGCCGCGCCTTCGGTCAGAGCATCGAGCAGTTCGAGCACGAGGTTCTGGCGTATTTGAAGCCGTCGGTTGCCCCGTAGTCCCGTCACCGACCACTCCCTCCGCCTGATCGGCGTCGCCCTGCTGGCCGTAGCAGCGTCGGTCGCTGCCGCCGCGCCCGCCGTCCTCGTCGCCGTGGGAGACGTCACGCCGACGTCGGCCGTGCTGTGGACGCGCGGCATCGGCGAAGGCAACCTGAGCATCGCCTACGGCCCGGCC
>WNEZ01006025.1_pt1 | contig 10638 bp, 12 predicted proteins | sample 5400521 | NCBI WGS metagenome assembly WNEZ01 (sample SAMN13153339, study PRJNA577476) | soil metagenome | isolation source: 120 cm saprolite under Douglas fir tree site 2 hole 1 replicate 1 | place: USA:California | collected 2015-04-18
CTGGACCGGCGAAATTCTCCAGCCGAATGCGCCCGGGCGTGATCCCATTGTCACGCGCATCATCTGGTTGAGCGGTCTGGAAGTGGCCAACGCGCATGCTTTCAGCCGATGCATTTACATTCACGGCACGCCCCAAGAGAAAATGATCGGGCGCCCAGCCAGCTACGGTTGCATCCGAATGAGGTCCAACGATGTGGCCGCGCTTTTTAGTCGGGTAGCACTCGGCACAATTGTGCAGATTGTTCCCGACCATCTGCCGAGGGCAAAACAAGCTTTGACCGAGCTCGCGGCTCCTCTCGTTGGTGCGCCGCTTAACGATGGGATGACATTGGCGCACCGTTCCGGAAAATCCCCGGCTACGGTGCATAAAAATTCGACGGCAAGACTTTGATCTCGGGACGGCAGATTGAAGTCGTAGGCGGCACCAATAGTAGCTTGCGCGCTTTGCGTCTCAGGTGCCCCACCCACAATTGCTTCTCTACACCCGCTGATTGGATCCTGCCGGTTAGACCCGGCACCGCCCGGCATAGCTCAGTTGGTAGAGCAGCTGATTTGTAATTCAAAGAGAAGTATTTGCGCAGTTTTTCGCCGCGTTGCGCTGCGTGTTTCTCGTAGGTGAATCTAACGAACCCACTTTGTAAAGTGCGTCGCAGAATTGACGCAGTTTTGTAGCAAAAAATCGATGGAGCGTAGAAGCGACCGTGAAAGAAAAGGGTCGCGTGCGCGCGCGTGGAAAAGAGTCGCCGAGTAATCTGCATCGGTTTCGACCGGCCATCAGGCTGTAAATCTGGGTTAGGCTGAGGCGTCTTCAGCGGTCCGTTTCGGACGTTGCCATGCGCTTTTCAAGTCACGCGTATCCAAGTAGAGTGCCTGAGGTGACGAGCGCTTGGTCAAGGCGCGCAGAGTGAACGCGAAAAACTTCTTCGCCGAGCTGAAACGGCGCAATGTTTACAAGGTCGCAATTGCTTACGCGATTGTCGCATGGCTGCTGATGCAGATAGCGACGCAGGTTTTCCCGTTCCTGGAGATTCCAAACTGGGCAATCCGGCTGGTGATAATGCTGATCGCGATTGGTTTTCCGATTGCCCTCGTGATCGCGTGGGCCTTTGAACTGACGCCGGAAGGATTGAAGCGAACAGAGGTTGCGGACGAATTGCCGAAAAAATCGGCGCGTAGTCGCGCGTGGATTTATGTCGTCGTCGTAGCCGGCGCGATCTCGATGAGTTTGTTTTTCTTCGGGCGCTACACTGCGACAACCAAGCAGAGCAGATTAACTGAGTTGCCGGCGAAATCGATCGCAGTTCTCCCGTTCGAAAACCTGAGCGGTAACCCTGAAAACGCGTACTTTACTGATGGTAGGTCGCTAGCCAGGTTTCCTCTTTCTCGAAATTCCCAACTGGGTGGTGGTTGAGGCGAACCAGATTCGTTAAACTCGCGATTTCTAGATAAAACGAAGCCTATGCCGTCCGACCAGCCCCGAAGTAAGGTTTGAGCTTGCCGCTGAGTGCCTGACCCCGCGTCCACAAAATCAAATAGATACATTTTGGACGCCAAAGAAGGCCGTTCGCGGAGAAACCTTAGACCTCGTTTGGCCGGCACTTGGCGGCAACCTAGCGGAGCGTCTTTTGACGCTAATACTATTTCGCACCGGCACTGGACCGCGGAAAGGCACCGCGAAGATCGACAGAACACACACGCACGCGCGCGCGCCCATGCTGGTGCTGGCTGCTGCATGACACTGCATTACACTTTGGCTTCCGTAAACCGGTGTTTTCTTTCATTTCCGGGTTTCTGGCCGGTCACGGAAAAAGCGCGTGCTTCGCTCGTGTTTTACCTATGAAAAAGGAGAGGTGGCTGGGGGCGGAATCGAACCGCCGACACGTGGATTTTCAGTCCACTGCTCTGCCAACTGAGCTACCCAGCCGCGAGGATGCTCACTTAAGCAGAAAACGCCCAACGCTCAACGTCCAACATCCAATGTCGAATTCAGAATTTTCGCGGCAATTTCACGGCTCGCCGCAACAATTTCAAATAATGATCTCGCGAAATTTCGACCGCGCCGAATTGTTGCAAATGCGGTGTCGTCCATTGCGTGTCGAGGAGCGCGAATTTGAGCGCGCGCAAACGTTCGACCAAAGCGACCAGGGCGATCTTCGAGGCGTCGGTTACGCGATGAAACATCGATTCGCCAAAGAACGCGCCGCCGATGGCGACGCCGTAAAGTCCGCCGGCGAGTTTATTTTTGCTCCACGCTTCGACCGAATGCGCGTGGCCGAGCTCGTGCAACCGCTCGTAGCTTTCGATGATCTCGCGATTGATCCAGGTGTCCTTGTGTTTCGCGCACGCCCGAATCACGTCGCCAAAGCGATGGTCGATCTTGATCTCGAAAACTTTTTTCCGGGCGACGCGTCGCAGCGCGTGCGGGACATGAAAATTCTCCAGCGGAATGATCGCGCGCGGGTCCGGCGAAAACCAAGCGATCGAATCGTCCTCCATCGCCATCGGGAAAATGCCAAGCCGATAGCCTTGCAGCAAAAGCTCCGAGTCGATCATCTGAAGCAGAATGCTAGACAGGATTTGCCGGATGGACAGGATTTACCGGAATCGGGCCTCTGCTCCTTTGCTTTGCAAATCCTGTTAATCCTGTCCATTTGCTTTTGATAAGTTCATTCTTAAAATGAGCGGATGAGGCCCTTGTTGATCCTGCTCGCAGTCGCGTGCGCGACGCTCGTGGGCGGTTGCGCCGATCCCCTCGAACAACGAAGCGGTCAAGAAGTGGGATCTCAGCTTGAGCGCGGCGTTTCTGGTCAGGGACAAATCGTCCCCGAACAACGAGAGCCCGGCGATCCAGCCGGCGAACACGGCGTCCCGCAAACGCATCCATAGCGAATGTGAAAACCTCCTCGCCCCCGAAACATTCAAAGATCCTTATCCTCGATTTCGGCTCACAATATACCCAGGTCATCGCCCGCCGGGTGCGGGAGCTCCAGGTCTATTCCGAAGTTGTTCCGTTCAATCTTCCGGCGGCTGAGATCAAAAAACTCAACCCGAATGGAATCATTCTCTCCGGCGGCCCCGCCAGCGTTTACGACAAAGGCGCGCCACAAATTGATCCGGAAATCTTTTCGTTAGGCATTCCGGTCCTTGGAATTTGCTACGGACTAATGCAGATGGCGCATCATCTCGGCGGTCAGGTCGTCTTCACCGGCCGGCGCGAGTATGGCGCGGGAATGTTGCACATCACCAACGGCTCGCAGTTATTCGATGGACTCGGCAATCAACTCGATGTCTGGAACAGTCACGGCGATGAAGTGACGGCGTTGCCGAAGGGTTTTCTCGCCGCCGGCCGGACGGAGAGTTCCGATTTTGCCGCAGTCGAAGATCAACAACGTAAACTTTACGGATTGCAATTTCATCCCGAAGTCGCGCACACGCCGCGGGGCAAAGAGATCCTGCAAAATTTTGTCTATCACATCTGCCACTGCGCGATGGATTGGACGATGGGCTCGTTCATCGAAGAAGCGTGCGAGCGCGTGCGTCGTCAGGTCGGCGACGAAAAAGTTGTTCTCGGCTTAAGTGGCGGTGTCGATTCATCGGTCACGGCCGCCTTGCTCCACAAAGCGATCGAAGATCAGCTCACCTGTATTTTCGTGAACAACGGCCTTTTGCGTGCGCGCGAAGAAGAAATTGTTCAACGCGTGTTCGGAGAAAATTTTCATGTGCGTTTGAAATATATCGACGCCACCAAGCGTTTCCTGACCGCGCTCAGAGGTGTGACCGATCCGGAGCAGAAAAGAAAAATTATAGGTAACGAGTTCATTGCCGTGTTTCAACGGGCGACCGAAGAGTTGCTGGCGGAAGATCGACAAAGCAACGCGCGCAAATTCACCGCAGCGAGTCCGTCCCGTGGCAGACACGGTCACTACAAATTTCTCGCGCAAGGAACGCTTTACCCGGACGTGATTGAGAGCGTCTCAATCGGCGGCAATCCGGCGGCCGTGATCAAGAGTCATCACAACGTCGGCGGTTTGCCCGAAAAAATGCATTTCGAATTGGTGGAACCGGTGCGGCAACTGTTCAAGGATGAAGTCCGCCAGGTCGGACTGCAGCTCGGTTTGCCGAAAGAAATTGTTTATCGGCAACCGTTCCCCGGCCCCGGACTCGCCGTGCGCATCCTCGGCGAAGTTACGCCCGAGCGATTGTCGATCTTGCGCGAAGCGGACACGATCGTGCAGAGCGAAATGAAAGCGAGCGATTGGTATTATCGCGTCTGGCAATCGTTCGCCGTGCTCTTGCCGGTGCGCTCGGTCGGCGTGATGGGCGATCAGCGCACTTACGAAAACACGATTGTCCTTCGCATTGTCGAAAGTCAGGACGGCATGACCGCTGATTGGGTCCGTCTGCCGTACGAGCTGCTCGCCCGGATTTCGTCGCGCATCAGCAACGAAGTCAAAGGCGTCAACCGCGTCTGCTTCGATATCTCAAGTAAACCGCCGAGCACGATCGAGTGGGAGTAACTCGATTTCGGATTGCGAATTGCGGACTTTTAATTGCTAATCGGCGACGATGAACGCCGAGCAGGGTCGACTCCAGGAGAATGAATCGCCGGAGAAGCCGTGGCATTTTTGGGGACCGTATGTGGCCGAGCGCGCGTGGGGAACAGTGCGCGAGGATTACAGCGCTAACGGCGACGCGTGGAATTATTTTCCGCACGATCACGCGCGGTCACGCGCCTATCGCTGGAACGAGGATGGCATCGGCGGCATTTCAGATCACAAAGGCCGGCTTTGTCTCGCGTTCGCGTTTTGGAACGAGCGCGATCCGTTTCTAAAGGAACGAATTTTCGGCGTGAGCGGGCCGGAAGGTAATCACGGCGAGGACGTGAAGGAACTTTATTGGTACATCGACAACACGCCTTCGCACAGTTTCATGCGGATGATTTATCGCTATCCGCAATCGCGTTTTCCCTACGAAGAACTGGTGGCACAGAGCGGCGCGCGCTCGAAAATGGAAGGCGAATTTGAAATTTGGAACACCAACGCGCTCGCGGAGAACCGCTACTTCGACATCGAGATCGAGTACGCCAAAGCAGATGCAGACGACATCTTGATCCGCGCGAGTGCAAAAAACTGTAGCCCTGAGCCGGCGCCGCTGCATTTGCTGCCGACAATTTGGTTTCGTAACACCTGGAGCTGGGACCGGGCCCAACCAAAACCGACGCTCCGCAAAACCGCCCACCACGGACACGCGGCTGTGATCAAGGCGAGTCATCCCGCGCTCGGGGACTACGATTTGTTTTGCGACTCGCCCGATGATCTCTTCTTCACCGAAAACGAAAGCAATTTGAAGCGACTCTGGGGCGTTCCTAATGCAACGCCGTTTGTGAAAGATTCAATCAACGACCGTGTCGTCGGCGGCAAGATCGACATCGTCAATTCGGCGGAATTTGGAACGAAAGCGGCCGCCCATTACAAATTCAACATTCCGGCGAATGAAACGATTTCGATTCGGTTGCGGTTATCGCGAAGAGGTAGCACTTCACCCTCACCCGCCGACTCCGTCGTCTCCCTCTCCCTGAGGGAGAGGGTTGGGGTGAGGGCGACAGATCCGTTCGCGGACTTCGATGAGATTTTTCGGAAACGACGCGCGGAAGCGGACGAGTTCTACGGTGAGCTCGCGCCGTCGTCGTTAACCGACGAGCAGCGCGCAATTCAGCGGCAGGCTTTTGCCGGGCTACTTTGGAGCAAACAATTTTATCATTACATCGTTGAAGAGTGGCTCGACGGAGACCCGGGACAGCCACCGCCGCCTGAGGAACGTGAGCACGGCCGAAATTCCGGCTGGCGTCATCTCTACAACGAGTGCGTCATGTCGATGCCGGACAAATGGGAATTTCCCTGGTACGCGTCGTGGGACCTGGCGTTTCACTGTCTCCCGCTTGCGCTCGTCGATGTTCAATTCGCCAAGACACAGCTCGATCTCATCGTGCGCGAATGGTATCAGCACCCGAACGGCAAGATTCCGGCCTACGAATGGAATTTCGACGACGTTAATCCGCCCGTGTTGGCGTGGGCGGCGTGGCGTGTTTACCAAATCGAGCGCAAACAGACCGGAAAAGGCGACCGCGCATTTCTGGAAACGATTTTCCACAAAATGCTGATCGCATTCACCTGGTGGGTGAACAGCAAAGACTCCGAGGGCAAAAATATATTTCAAGGCGGCTTTCTTGGTCTCGACAACATTGGCGTGTTCGATCGCAACGCGGAGTTTCCCGACGGCACCCATCTCGAGCAAAGCGACGGCACCAGCTGGATGGGAATGTTTTGTCTGAATTTGATGCGAATCGCGATCGAGCTCGCGAGCGAAAATCACGTTTACGAAAATATCGCGACAAAATTTTTCGAGCATTTCCTGAGCATTGCCGCCGCGATGAATAAACTCTGCGGCAAAGGCCTCGGTTTGTGGGACGAGCAGGACGAATTCTACTACGACGTTCTCCACACGCCGGGCGGACGAAATCTTCCGTTGCGCGTTCGCTCGCTGGTCGGTTTGATGCCGTTGCTCGCTGTTGAAACGGTTCAATGGCAACTGATCGAAGCGCTGCCGGGATTCAAATCGCGCCTGGAGTGGTATCTGCAATATCGACCAGATCTGGCGTCGTTGGTTTCGCGCTGGCAGGAACCCGGCATGAAAGAATTGCGCTTGGTTGCCCTCACCCGCGGGCATCGGATGAAATGTTTGCTCCGACGCATGCTCGATACGGAAGAATTTCTGAGCGATTACGGCATTCGTTCGCTCAGCAAATTTCACCAGGCTCATCCCTACTCGATCACTGTTCGGGGCGAAGAAAAAATCGTTGGTTACGAACCTGCCGAATCGCAGACCGGCATTTTTGGCGGCAACTCAAACTGGCGCGGTCCGGTCTGGTTCCCGATCAATTACCTCTTAATTGAATCGCTCCAGCAATTTCATCATTACTATGGCGACGATTTCAAAGTGGAATGCCCGACCGGCTCCGGTCAGTTCATGCATCTCAAAGAAGTCGCGAACGAACTTTCCAATCGTCTGATCAAAATTTGGCTGCGCGATGAGAAAGGCGAATGCGCATTCGCGCGCGCCTCAGGAAAATCTGTAGGGGAAGCTGTCAGCTTCCCTGGGATTTCTGTAGGGGACGCTGTTAGCGTCCCGGGGAAGCCAACGGCTTCCCCTACAGTCAGAACGCAATCGCGTTATTTGTTCCACGAATATTTTCACGGGGATATCGGCGCCGGGCTCGGCGCGTCGCATCAAACCGGCTGGACCGGTCTCGTGGCTAAACTCATTCAGCAACAAGGTGAGTTCGGCACGATTGTGAAAGAATTTTAGCGGCTACAACGCGCACCGACTTACTCGCTTTGTCGCGGTCGCCGCATGATGTGGATGGCGAGGATCCGGCTTTGATGACGCGCGAGCAGATAATCAATGAAATCGCCGATGATCGAGTTCGGTTTGTTCCCGAGCTTCGTCACCACGCGGCAAATCAGCGTGTTACTCCGGCCGTGCCATTCCAGATTGATCGCCCCGTGAAGATCTCGCGCGCTATGAATTTTCGCCCAACCATGCGGGCGACCCGGTTGCTTGGACCAGGCTTTGATAAAGCCAAACTTTTTCTCCAACTGCGGATCTCGCGTGATCTGGCTGCGCAACGATCCGCGCCCGGTCGCGATCACTTGAATCACGGTCTGCATCGCTCGCTCACGCTAAGCAAATCGGCTTAACTTCTGAATTTTCAAATGAAAATTCGTTAGGCGTTTTCAAACGACTGAAACATGACATAAACATCGACATACCCTTTTTCGGGATGTCGAAACGCGCCCGGTAACGTGCCGATGATTTTCATTCCGAGACTTTGCCAAAGTTTGACCGCCGATTCGTTGGTCGATACGACGAAATTGAATTGCATCGCGTGAAATCCGAGCCGGCGCGCTTCGTTCAAGCAATGCTCACCCATCGCGCGACCGATTCCCTGATTGCGCGCAGCCTTCGGCACTATAAACGCGGCATTCGCGACGTGTGCGCCATTTCCGGATTGATTCGGGTGCAGCGTGTAACTCCCAACGATCTTGCCGCTGTGAAAACTTGACGGCTTTAAGCCGTCAAGTTCTGCAACGTAAGTGTGTGCGGCAGGTTGAAACCAATAGGCGAGCGCATCCTTGCGAGAAATGTTCGGGCCGAGCGGATACGTGTCGCCTGAGGCGACCACTTCATGAAAAATTTTCCAGATCGCATCGCGATCTGCGTTTGTTGCTGGACGAACCTTCACATCATCGACTCAGGGCGAGCCACGCAGCGAGAGCGGCGAGCTTCTGCTCGGCGCGCCATGGTCCTTCAACAGACTGTCCAAGATTTTGGATCACACGTCGAACTTCGCCAATCGATTTCCTTAGCCGAGCCGCTGCTTCCTCGTAGGCATCGCGCTCGGTGAGAACCACCGAGCGGACCCGTTTTGCACGCAAAGCATCGACAAGCGTTGTCGGGAATAATTGTCCCTCGAGCGCGTGGGCGCGAATGTGCGGATTTGCAATCGACGCCGGATCAATCCGGCTACCGACCACGAGCCCTGCACCGCGAACCTTGAGGTTTTTCGCGCGACAATCGGCGAGAACTTTCATAACCGATTGTTTTGTAATGCGGCGGACAATTTGCAACCGGGCTCTCAACCTCCCGGCATTTGTCTCCAATTTACCCATCGCGGCATGGTAAGGCTGTCGTGTTGCAGGAATTTTTGGGTCGCACAAATCGATCGCAAAACTGTGGCAGACGCGCGGCGAACGAGCCGAGCCACTCAGCAGAACCGCGGCCGCCCAGCCAGACTTCACCCGAAAACCAAGCGCCGCCTGATCTATTTGTGATTTCAATCGGCCGTGCGTCGAATTCGGTCAATCCTTCAAGAACCAAATGTCAGGCTTGTCGTTCACACCAGCTTGCTGCATCCGTTGGCGCAAATCATCCGACGCCGCGAACTGCTTAGCTTTGTTCAGATCGCTCGCGGAAAAAAGGAGAACGACTTCGCTGAGATTGTCGATGTTGCGCAAAAGACGTTCCTCTTTCAGGCCGGCATCCGTCCGCACAGAACCGTGCGCGTCATAAACCGGTTTCCACTTGGCGAAGTCAGCAACTTTGTGGCGAATGAGTATGTAATTCATAACTCAATCTCTTTGCGACTGATTCTGAGCGAGTCAATGCCTTTTGACGTACTGCACTGCTTTTTCGTGTTTCTTGGCGGCGGCTTTGGTTTTGAACGTGCCGAGGTTCCGGCGTTTTCCTGTCTTCGGATTTTTCTTTCGCGAATACAAACGGTAACCGGATTTCAGTTTCCGGATCATGCCGATTTCGTTTGGCGCGGCAAGAGGATGCCGACTTTGCCTTCGTGCATTTCCACCTCAAAGATTTTCAAGTCCACTTTTGCCGGGCCGTGGGTGACTTTTCCGGTGCGGACGTCGAAACAGGAGTTGTGCCACGGGCATTGGACGTTGAATCCGTCGAAGCTGCCGTCGGAAAGCGGACCGAAGCGGTGGGTGCAGAATTCCTGAAAGGCAAAAAGTTGGTTGTCGATCTTGACGATGGTCATGATCTGAGCGCTGATTTCTACGCGTAAAGTCTCGCGCTCGCGAAGCTGTTGAGCGGCCATGATTGGAACAAAGACGCCTTCTGCACCGGGAATGGGCGTTGTCAGGTCGATCGTGTCCCGCGGCGTCGGCATGTGTCGTTTATGCCGGCCGACCGCGATGCCTTGATCGTAAACGAGACGGCCGCCGAGATACCCGGATGCGGAGAGAAGCCCGACGCCGATGAAAGACAAAATCAACGGGCCCATGGAAATTTTTGGATCGAGAAGTGAAGACGAACGCACGCCCAAATTGATTCCATAAACGACGACGAGCATGAAATTGAGAATCATGTGCGCGATAGCAGTCCGTTTGCCCGGATGATCGCTGCGAATGTCGGTGTAATCGACCAAACCCGGCACGGCCGCGACGAGAGCCATGATCAGTCCGAGCAGCATCGCGTAGAACGAATCGCGCACGAGATTCGGCACCGACGGGAAGGCAAGACTGGCCAGGTCGATCAAAAAGCTGAGAAGCAACAGTCCGATCGGGAAATGGACCAGCATCGGATGGATCGGATGCCGGAGCGGTTTGCCTTCGAGGAAATCTTTCAACTTCTCGATCTTACTCCGGTGGGAGATTGGCGCCTCCGGCTTGCGCGATCTCGCGCCATTCATCTTTCGACATTCGTGCGACGCTGATGCCGTAGTGGTAAGTCATTCGTCCACCCAAATAGGCGGAGGCAATCAATATTGCCGTTCCCAAGATCGACAATGTCAGCGGCGCCGTCGCCACGATTGATGCGTCACGAAAATCCTGGAGGCGCAGACCGAGGTTGATCGCAAAGAGCGCGGTAACGACCACGTTCAGCGCCAAATGATACAAACCGATCTTCCACGCCGGTTTTTCTTTTTTGATTCCGGTCCAATCAACTAAACCGGCCGGCACCGCCAGCAACGACGCGATCAGGCCGAACGCGATCGCGTAAAAGGAAAGGCGCACCATGGCGTTGCCGCCGATTTGCCATTTCGAAAGCAAATCGAAGATTAGC
>WNEZ01012654.1_pt1 | contig 10636 bp, 10 predicted proteins | sample 5400521 | NCBI WGS metagenome assembly WNEZ01 (sample SAMN13153339, study PRJNA577476) | soil metagenome | isolation source: 120 cm saprolite under Douglas fir tree site 2 hole 1 replicate 1 | place: USA:California | collected 2015-04-18
CGCATGCGCCTTATGTCGAGCTCGGCATAAGGCCCATTATCTCCGGACCAGCGGCTGATGTTTCCACGCGAGCTTGGCGAGTATCGTGCCATCCGGGAACGGAAGCGTTCCGTCCCGGTAAGCTTTCAGCGCTGTGGCGTTGCCGAGAATGCCCCTGAGTTCGTCCAGGCCCGATTCGTGAGAGACGGCGGTCAACTCCCACTCGCGGTATCCGGCGGGAATTTTGACGCCGAAGATCGGGGACCCCTCATCGTCGGCGCGACCGGCTGCGAATGGCATTGCAGCGATGACGCACGCTGCCGCCGCAGCTGCGAACACGAAGACAGGGATCCGTTTCATGGAGCGCCCTTTCATATAATGAGCTTCGCCGGGACTCGCTGGATTGCTGTGCATTCGGTACTTGCTCTATCCAACGAGACAGGTCCGGCTCAGACCAGGTTAATCGCAACGTCGATATTGCCGCGTGTGGCCTTGCTCCGCTTTATCAATGCCGAAGTGTTGCCGCTCGAGCGGGCCCACGCCGATTTTCTGGCTAACGAACGTACGATCTATGACGAGCGCGGAAGATTCGGCTACTGATCACGCATGAACTGAAGACGGAAATTCCGATGTGGCATAGCGATCTACCTGCCCATCAGCAAATTCAGAATGGTGTCGAGAAAGCATGCCGCCAGTTCGGCGACGAGTACTGGCTGCGCAAGGACACGGAAGGGGAGTTCCCGCACGAATTCTACCGCGCCATCGCCGAGGGCGGCTGGCTCGGCATTGCCATGCCGCCCGAACATGGCGGCGCCGGGCTTGGCATCACGGAAGCAGCCATCATGATGCGCACGATCTCGGAGTCCGGAGCCGGAATGTCCGGGGCTTCCTCGGTGCACATGAACATCTTCGGCTTGCAGCCTGTCGTCGTTTTCGGGACCGAGGAACAGAAGGCCCGGATGTTGCCGCCGCTGATCCGGGGCGAGGAAAAGGCGTGCTTCGCCGTGACCGAGCCTGATGCCGGGCTCAATACCACCCAGATCAAGACTCGCGCCGAACGGGTTGGCGGCGGATATCGAATTACCGGTCAGAAGATCTGGATCTCGACGGCTCAGGTCGCCGATCGGGCCCTGATCCTGGCGCGGACGGACTCGGCCGAAACGTCGGGGAGCAAGACCTCGGGCCTGAGCCTGTTCTACACCGCATTGGATCGGAACCGGGTCGAGATCAGGGAAATCCGGAAGCTTGGGAGGCATGCCGTCGATTCCAACATGCTTTTCTTCGATGGCATGGAGGTACCTGCCCAAGACCTGATCGGACAGGAAGGAAACGGCTTCAAGCAGATCCTGCACGGTCTCAATCCCGAGCGGGTCCTGATCGCGGCAGAGGCGGTCGGCCTCGGGCACGCCGCTCTCCACAAGGCATGCCAGTATGCCCGGGAGCGGATCGTCTTCGATCGGCCGATCGGCCAGTATCAGGCCATCCAGCACCCGCTCGCGAGGTGCTGGATGAACCTTGAAGCTGCCTGGTTGATGGTCATGCGTGCCGCGCAGCTCTACGACGCCGGCGCCGATTGCGGAGCCGAGGCGAACACGGCGAAATACCTTGCGGCGGAAGCCGCGTACGCCGCGTGCGAGACGGCCATTCTATCGCATGGCGGGATGGGATACTCGGCCGAGTTTCATGTCGAGCGCTATCTCAGGGAAAGCTGGATCCCGCGTATCGCGCCGGTCAGCGCGCAGATGATCATGAACTTCATCAGCGAGAAAGTGCTCTCGCTGCCGAGGTCATACTAGCGCGCGCGTCGCGAGGCGGAGCGAGACCGCGACGGAGCATGACCCTGAATGCTGGGCGATCTTGCTTATCGCATTGATAGACCCTTTTTCGCATCATGGTCAGGCAGCAAGTCGGGGAATCCAGATCACCTTCTTGAGCAGATAGACCTCGGTGCCGGTCGGCACGGCGTCGTGTCGGCCACCGACGGTCCTCCCTCGCCGAGGCCAGCGATGTTCTACCTTACCGGAATCCGCTCTAGGACCATCTCGATCATCCCGTCGAGCTCGGGATTTCCGTGCTGCGATCGTCGATACCTGGCTCAGCCTGCTGGGCCAGCAGCGCGATATCGTCATGATGGTCAATAGCTGCGCCGATGCGATCGCCGTCGTTCGTGAGACCGATCTGACCGCCGCAGTGCCGCGCGGATACGTCGACAACAGGACGCTGACGCGGAGATTGGAGATTGCCGCGCTGCCCTTCGACAACGAAAAGTTACTCTATAAGCTCGCCTGGCATGAGCGTAATACGCGCGATCCCGCGCAGGTGTGGTTGCGGCAGGTCATCCGCGAGGCAGTCGCCCACGCCTGCGGTACACGTAGCGACGTGCCGCAGTTCGTCAGGCGAGCGCGGGCGTCGCCGGCGGGACGGCAACGCGGAATCCAAGCCGGCAGCCAACACCGTCAGTAGAAGGATGGGAAGGAATGACGATTAAGGGGAAGGCTTATATCGCCGGCGCGTTCGAGCACCCCACGCGATTGGCGCCAGATAAATCGGTGGCCCAGCTTCATGCCGAGGTTGCCATAGGCGCGCTCGCGGATGCCGGCCTCGGCAAAGACGACGTGGACGGCTATTTCTGCGCCGGCGACGCGCCGGGGACCGGTCCGCTCTCGATGGTCGACTACATGAACCTGAGGGTCAGGCACGTCGATTCGACCGACACCGGCGGATCGTCCTACCTGGTGCATGTCGGCCACGCTGCCGAAGCGATCGCCGCCGGCAAATGCAACGTCGCCCTGATTACCCTCGCCGGCAGGCCGCGCAGCGAAGGTATGGCCACCGGCACGGCGCCCCGCATACAAAACGCGGTGCAGCCCGACTTTCAATGGGAATATCCGTTCGGCGTCGCCACGGTGAACAACTACGCCATGTGCGCGATGCGCCATATGTACGAGTTCGGGACCACCAGCGAGCAACTCGCCTGGATCAAGGTCGCCGCCTCGCACCACGCCCAGCACAATCCGAACGCGATGTTGCGCAATGTCGTCACGGTCGAGGAGGTGGTCGGTTCGCCGGTCGTCGCGGATCCGCTGCACCGTCTCGATTGCTGCGTCATCAGCGATGGCGGCGGCGCCTTGGTGGTGGTCAAGCCGGAGATCGCGAAGAACCATCACCGTGCTGATGCAGTTAGAGGATCTGGGGTTTTGCGCGAAAGGCGAGGGCGGCCGGTTCGTTGCCGACGGGAACCTGATCTCGGGCGTCGGCAGACTGCCGTTCAACACCGATGGCGGCGGATTGTGCAATAACCATCCGGCCAATCGCGGCGGCATGACCAAGGTCGTCGAGGCCCTCCGCCAGTTGCGCGGCGAGGCGCATCCGGCGGTCCGGGTGAAGAATTGCGATCTCGCGCTGGCGCACGGCACGGGTGGCTCGCTCGGCAGCCGGCATGGCAGCGCAACGCTTGTCCTCGAACGGGAGTGAAACCATGGCGACGAAGCAACGCAAGATCCCGGCGCCCGCCGCCACCGTGGAGACACAGGCGTTCTGGGACGCCACTTCGCAAGGGCGGTTCCTGATCCGCCGCTGCACAGAATGCGGCAAGGCGCACTGGTACCCGCGCGCTATCTGTCCCTTCTGCTTCAGCGACAAGACGGCGTGGGAGGAAGCATCCGGCAGGGGACGCATCTACACCTACAGCGTCATGCGCCGGGCACCCGAACCCTATGCAATCGCCTATGTCACGCTCGAAGAGGGACCGAGCATGATGACGAATCTGGTGCACTGCGACTTCGATGCCTTGCGCATCGGCCAGGCCGTCAAGCTGGTGTTCAGCCCGACGGAGGGCGGGCCACCGGTGCCGACCTTCACGCCGGTCTGAGCGCCGATCGTCGCACCGCTGCGACGCAGAAGGGCGGCGGCATCGGCGGGGCGATGGACCTCGCGGTCGGCGCCCAGCGCGTCTTCATCGTCATGGAGCATACGACGCGAGACGGTCAGCCGCGACTCGTGGCCATCTGCTCGTTGCCGGTGACGGCGCGCGGCGTGGTGAAGCTCGTCGTCACCGACCTCGGGCTTTTCGAGCCGGTCACCGAGGGGTTTCTCCTTCGCGAGATCGCGCCGGGAGTAGACGTCGACGAAATCAAGGCGACGACGGGTTGCCGGATCATCATCCCCGGGAGCCTCGGTCCCGTGCGCGTGTTGCCGCCATCGCCGAGCGGCTGACACGGTACTGGGGCCGCGCGGGCGCGGTCCGAACTGGCGAGGTCTAAGGGAGATTCGGCGCGGCGATGTTCTTGTCGTCGCAGACGAGGCGGCGCCCTAGGCTCGTCCGGCTACGTCTCGGTGCCCCGCACGAAGCACATGACCCCGCGCTCGGGAGTCCAACAGACGACCGCACGACCGATCGGGTTATCTGTTCGGTCCAGGACCTTGCGCGGCGGAATGACAACCCACTTGTCCTCGATCAGCGCCTCATAATGATCACCGACCGTGCGATAGTCGGTTGGCCGGCAATCCGCGATCGAGCAGCAGGAAACGCCGGTTCCTGGGACTGCCAGACTCTGGAACCATGGCGCGAGTGTGGGGTCGGCGTTCTCCGGCGGCCGTCCGTAGGCACTCGCAACCACCATTGACGATGAGACGAACATCATGCGCATCAATATGCGAGTCGCGAGCATCTTGGCGCCTCGAGCGAGAGCAGCTTTTCCTTAATTCAACGCTTAGGGGCGCCCCGTGTTCCCGCACACGGCGCTGGGTCCCTATTCGATTGTGGGGAAAATGGCTCCCTGCGCCCATTTGGGGCTGTGAGATGCTTCACACAACCGACGCGAGGGCGCTGCTATCGTTTGGCGAGCGGTCAATTTGGGCCGCGATTTTTGCGCCGCTCGAGTCGTCGTTAGCGGTGGATGGGAGGCAGCCGTGGTAGCGCTCCGCTTCTCGCCCTTCCAAGAGGAGGGGCCGGCAGCAACATCATGGGGCGATGTCGCCAGAGCGTGGGCGATTGTCTTCCTGTTCGTGGCGGCGACGCTGATCGGCAGGGCACTTGACTTGCTGGTAACGATCGAGCCCTGAGTTCCGCCTTCGCGATGACGAGGCGCACCGCAAGGACCACCACCCTCGTGTTGCTTCCACCCGCGCTTGACAGGGAGTAGCATTAGGGGAAGAGCCTCGCCTCCCGGCGAGGCTCTTTCTCTGTGACCGTTCCGAAACTGAAAATTTGGTCTTTTTACTAACCCTTCTCTTTTTTTCTAACCCTCATTGCGAGCTTGCTCGCAGAGAGTTCGTAACGCTACGGCTTTCGAAGATGAGTTTGCGCACCGTAACGGGCAGCCTCATGCTCGGCATCGAGCATCTCGGCTCAAGCGCAGACGGATGCCTCATCGACGACCGCGGCTTCAATAGAGGGCAGCGTCACTCCGTTGCATCGGAGCGAGGCCGTGCTGCGACCCGCCCACCTGTAGAATGGCTCCCCGGGCCGGACTCGAACCAGCGACCACCTGATTAACAGTCACAAAAATTGGTCGAACCTCGACTCACACTGTCGCACAAATATCTTGAAAACCCCTGGTATTGTTGGATAATTGTGCATCGTTGTTCGACGGTGTTCGAGGGTGTTCTGTTAGCCCATTGTTAGCCCAGTGTTAGCCCAGGATAAAACCGATGGCCCGCCGCAAGACGATCACCGACAATGGCGTCAAGGATTTGAAACCGAAGCCCGCTCGCTATAACGAGCCCGATCCCGAATTGCGTGGCCACTACGTTCGCGTGTCGCCGGGCGGCGTCAAATCCTTCGTCGCCGTCGCGCGCGATCCGACCAAGCCCAAGGGCAAAAACCAAGTGTGGGCGACGATCGGCGAGACCGACAAGCTCACGATTGACGAGGCGCGCGAGAAAGCGCGCGAGGCCATCAAGCGAATTCAGGCCGGACTTGTCCCCTTCGCGCCGCCGCTAGCCAAGCCCGACACATTTGAGACCGTCGCGAGAAACTACGTCGTGCGGCATGTCGAGAAGCAAGGTCTGCGCTCGCAAGGTGAAATCAAGCGATGCCTGGCTCGATACGTTTACCCGGTGTTGGGACAGCGCGATTTCGTCGACATCAAGCGCAGCGATGTTGCCAAGCTGCTTGACTCTGTCGAGGACAACCACGGCGCTCGGCAGGCAGATTTGGTTCTCGCCAACGTGCGCGCCATCATGAACTGGTACGCCACTCGCTCGAACGATTACGTCAATCCGATTGTGAAGGGCATGACGCGCAGCAAGGCGCGGAAGCGCGAACGCATTTTGACCGATGACGAAATCCGCGCGATATGGCCGATTCTCGATACATGTGGCCGCTTCGGCTCTGTATTCAAACTGCTCCTCCTCTCGGGCCAGCGGTGCGAGAAGGTTGCGGCCATGAAGTGGACTGACGTGTCGGCCGATGGCGTGTGGACGATCGCGAGCGAGGCGCGCGAGAAGGGCAACGGTGGAGTCCTGGCGCTGCCGGGGCTAGCGCTCGACGTCATCCGATCGCAGACGCCTATCGTGGGGAATCCGTACGTCTTCCCCGGACGCCGCGACCGATACTTCAACGGACTTGGCCCGTGCAAGAGGACGCTTGTCACGAAGATCACGGCGAAGCTTGGCGCAGCGCTACCGCAATGGCAATTGCACGATCTTCGCCGCACGGCAAAGAGCTTGATGATGCGCGCTGGCGTCGAGCGCTTCCACGCCGAGCGTGTGCTTGGCCACGCCATCGTCGGCGTCGAGGGTGTTTATGATCAGCACGATTACGGCCGCGAGCGGAAGATGGCGCTCGAAAAGCTGGCTGCTGAAGTCAGCCGCATCGTCAACCCGCCTGCTGGGAATGTGGTGTTGCTCCAGCGGGCGGCTGAGTGAGGCGCTCGACGATGTTCGCTATGGTCTAGCGACACCGAGGCGCGCGACAGCGACCGTACGGTTACGCTTGCGTGATAGCCGAGGTTCGCCGAGTGTCGCCGGGGTGTCGACGGCCAGCGAGAAGCGGTGAGCGAATTTGTGTCCCACCCCTCATGTGGATTCGGCGAGGAGGTACCTCGTGCTTCGACCGCCTGCGACGTCTTTCACGAGAATTCCCTGCCTGATGAGGCCCTCGATGTCGCGGAGGGCGGTGTCCGGCGAGGATTTGGTGATCTTCGCCCATTTGGACGACGTGAGATTGCCTTCGAACCCGTCCAGCACCCGATTGAGCATGGTCCGTTGCCGATCGTTCAAGAAAGCCCCGGCGTATCGCTCCCAAAATCGCGCCTTCTTGAGCACGCCAGCCGACATCGTCTCGGCGCCCTCGAAGGCTCGACCCAGGCAACCAAGAAACCACTCAAGCCAGAGCGTGATATCGAGATCGCCTTTTTGCGTCGCCTCGAGGATGTCGTAGTAGTCGGTCCGCTCCTGTCGGATCTGTGTCGACATGCTGTAGAAGCGTTGCGCGCTCCCCTCCGAGCGCGAGAGAACGAGGTCGGTGATGGCACGCGCGATGCGCCCGTTGCCGTCATCCAAGGGATGTATGGTCACGAACCACAGATGCGCGACGCCGGCTTTCAGTACGAGATCCATGCCGTCGTGGCCGTTGAGCCAGCGTAGAAATGCTCGCATTTCCTTATTGATCCGGCGCGCGGCGGGAGCTTCAAAGTGAACCCTCTCGCGACCGACCGCACCGGAGACGACTTGCATCGGACCCGAACGGTCGTTGCGCCATCCGCCGACCGTGATTTTGCTCATGCCGCTGCGCCCAGTAGGGAAAAGCGCCGAATGCCAGCTCATTAATCGTTCATCGGTCAACGGCTCGTTGTACTTCTGCGTGGCGTCGAGCATCATCTCAACCACGCCCTCGACATTGCGATCAGCAGGTGTAAGAGCGCCGATATCCACCCCGAGCCGACGTGCGAGCGACGATCGCACCTGTTCCTTGTCGAGCCGCTCGCCTTCGATCTCGCTCGACTTGAGAACCTCTTCGGTCAGGCTTTGCAGGGTGGCTTCGGCACGAAGGCGGAATCCAAGATGCTCCATTCGCCCGATCAGCCGGCCTTGAAGGTGGCGGACGGCGCCAAGGCGGCCTTCGAGGCTCGCTTGGTTCCAGTGAAACGATGGCCAGTCTTTTAGCTCGTGGATGTAGGTCGCCATAATCTCCGCACCTTCTGCGGTGAATATGGGGCCTAATCTCCGCAGATGCAAGCCTAATCACCGCGCGATTTGCGGCGAATAAGACATCAAATCTCCGCAACATCAGGGACAGTTTCGAGAACAAATCCATGCCTTGGCGCGGTTTGTCGTGTGAGTGCGGCGCTCGCGGGTCAGATGAGCAATCGGGCTTGGGGTGGGCGCGATCGGCTAGGTTCGAGCAGCATCGGTCGCGGCCGGGAGAGGATGACGGCGTGTGTTATCCCGGGGCAGCCAGTGGGATTGTTGGCGAGAAAACTCGGCAGCCGCCTATCTTTGATAAGGTCCTTTGTCAGATATTTAAGGAGCACCGCTCCTACACCACGTCCCGGGACACGATCGGAATTCGGGCGTGCCCGCCTGCGGCGGTTCGGCTCTACTCTCACCGCTATTGCAGGGCTCCTCGAGTCCCGAGCCCGATTTTATATCGGGCCGGGTCTCGACCATCCGGTGACGATCCTCACGCGATAGTGGTTCGACAGAATACGGCGAGCGATCGGGCGGCCACGCTCGGTCCCGCGCCCGCGAGGGGCACTCCTGCGGGCGTGTCGCGGGGCGCGCTATCAGCGCCGCCCGATCGCTCATCGGCGCGTCCCCGCCGCCGTGGCGGCCTCCTTGCAGCCTGGTGGTGATCCGCTCCCGCTGCGCTCACGCGGACCGGCGTGGGGAAAGAGGGCGTTGCCCTCTCTCCCCCGCGAGGACCGCCTGTTGCGGGGCAGGGCCGCGGGACTTCGCAGGGCTGACGAGGTCTACGACTGCCGCCACGGCGGCATCAGCCCCGCTCGCGCGCAACCCGGCCCCGCGCGCCGGTCCTCGCCCCCCTCTCTCCTACCGCTCGCGCGGCCCCGGGAAGCACGCACGCGCGCTTCGCCGTGTGATTGAAGAGAAGGAGAGAGGCAATGAATGCGGTACGAGAAATTCCCTTGAGCAAGCTGGTTCCCTCGGCGGCGAATGTCCGCAAGACCGGCGCGGGTGTCGGCATCGAGGAGTTGGCGGCGAGTATCGGCGCCCACGGGCTGTTGCAGAATCTGTCGGTTCAGCCCGTGTTCAATCGCGACGGGGCGGCGACAGGCAAGTTCGCCGTCGTCGCCGGCGCGCGTCGGCTCGCGGCAATGAAGCTGCTTGCCACGCGGAAGGCATTCGCGAAGAACGCGCCGGTGCCGTGCATTGTGAAGGAGGCGAGCAATCCGACCGAGATCAGCCTCGCCGAGAATTTTCATCAACTGCCGATGCATCCTGCCGACCAGTACGAGGCGTTCGCGAAACTGCATGCCGAGCAAGGCCAGAGCGTGGACGACATCGCCGCCCGGTTCGGCCTGACTCCAGCGGTGGTCAAGCAGCGGATGAAGCTCGGCGCGGTCAGTCCCGTGCTGATGCAGGTTTATCGCAATGGCGACATGAATCTCGAACAGCTGATGGCCTTCACCATCACCGATGACCACACCGCCCAGGAGCGCGTCTGGTCGGAGCTGTCGTGGAACAAGGACCGCCACATGATTCGGCGGTTGCTCACGCAAGGGCAGGTGCCTGCCCAGGATCGGCGCGCGAAGTTCGTCGGCGCGGACGCGTACGAAGCGGCCGGCGGCGTCATCCTCCGCGATCTGTTCGACGAGACGGATGGCGGATACTTCACCGACACCGCCTTGCTCGACCGGCTGGTGCTGGCGAAGCTGGAGGCGGCGGCGGCCGACATTGCGGCCGAGGGCTGGAAGTGGTGCGAGGTCAAGGCCGAGTTCCCACACGGCCACGCTGCCGGGCTGCGCCGGGTCTATCCCGAAGCGATCCCGCAGACAACGGAGGCGCAAGAGCGGTTTGCGGCGTTGGAGGCCGAATACGAAGCGCTCGCGCTCCAGCATGACGGCGAGGTGTCGGACGAGATCGCGGCCGAGTTGGAGCGGCTGGAGAGCGCAATCGACGCATTGCGCGGTCAGGAGGCGTACCGACCCGAGGACGTGGCGCGGGGAGGGGCCTTCGTCACGCTCGGCCATGAGGGCGCGGTGCGGATCGAACGCGGGTTCGTACGGCCGGAGGATATGCCCGTTGTCGAGCCGTCATCCGTCGTCGAGGCGGACGATGCATCGCCGGGGGAGGCGCCAGACAGCGAGGGCGAGGCAATCGGATCGGAGGAGGCTGAGCCGGACGACAAGCCGCTGTCGGATCGGCTCGTCGAGGAGTTGACCCTTCACCGGACGGCTGCTTTGCAGGATCGTTTGGCGGGCAGGCCGGACGTGGCGCTTGCCGCCGTGGTGCATGCGCTCGCGCTCCGCACTTTCTACGGCGTCGGCGTCAACCCGCATACCTGCCTCAAGATCGAGGCGGGACCGGTGGCGTTCGGAAACGGCGTCGGCGACGGCACGGCCGCACGGGCCGTCGCGGCACGGCATGACCGTTGGGCCGGCATGCTGCCCAAGAAGGACTCCGATCTGTGGGCGTGGCTGATCGCCCAGGACGACGCGACGCGGCTGTCGCTGCTGGCCCACTGCGCCGCCCG
>WNEZ01007279.1_pt1 | contig 10635 bp, 9 predicted proteins | sample 5400521 | NCBI WGS metagenome assembly WNEZ01 (sample SAMN13153339, study PRJNA577476) | soil metagenome | isolation source: 120 cm saprolite under Douglas fir tree site 2 hole 1 replicate 1 | place: USA:California | collected 2015-04-18
GCTTCGGCCGGCCCGTTGACGACGCAGCCCATGACGGCCACGGTGATGGGAACCTTGAGCCTGGCGATGTGAGCCTCCACGGCCTTGACCGTCGGCACCATGTCGTACTCGAGGCGGCCGCACGTCGGACAGGCGACCAACGTGGCGCTCTCGTTGCGGAAGGCGAGGGTCTTGAGGATCTCGTGGGCCACCCGCACCTCTTCGCGCGGATCCGAGGTGGCGAGCGACACGCGGATGGTGTCGCCGATGCCTTCGGCCAGCAGGATGCCCATGCCGACAGCGCTGCGGATGCTGCCCGCCTCCACAGGACCTGACTCGGTGACGCCCAGGTGGATGGGGTAGGCGCGCGCTGCTGCGAACTTGCGGTTGGCCATGATGTTGGTCCACACGTCGGTCGCCTTCAGCGAGACCTTGATGTAGCCGGGACCGTAGTCGAGGTCCTCGAGGATCTTGCAGTGGCCGAGGGCCACCTCCACCATGCGGTCGGCGGTCTGCTCGCGGTCGTCGCGATTGATCTGGTGCTGCTCGCGCATGCTCTTGTGCACCTCTTCGGGCAGCGACCCGGCGTTGACGCCGATCCGAAACGGGATCTGACGCTCCTTGGCCGCGGTCACGACCTTGATGACCTTGTCGCGGTCGGGGATGTTGCCGGGGTTGAGCCGCAGGCAGTGCACACCGGCTTCGATCGCCATCAGCGCAAGCGTGTGGTCGTAGTGGATGTCGGCGATCACAGGCAGTGGCGACCCCTTGACGATCTCCTTGAGCGCCTCCGCCGCTTCGTGGTCGGGAACCGCCGGGCGCACGATCTCGCAGCCGGCCTCTTTCAGCTCGTGGATCTGGCGCAGCGTAGCCTTGACGTCACGGGTGTCGGTCTTGGTCATGGTCTGGACGGCGATTGGCGCCGCCCCCCCGATCACCACACCGCCGACGTTGACCGGGATCGACTTTCGTCTCTGGACGTTCACTCAGTGGCCTCCGGGGAACTGGCCTGTGGCGATTCGCTGGATGTCCAGGTAGCTGATGAGCGCGGCGAGGGCCAGCAGGGCCACGAGTCCCCAGCGCTGGACGTTCAGCTCGCTCTTGCGATCGAACGGCCGGCGCCGAACCCACTCGACGATGACGACGACGATGCGGCCGCCGTCGAGCGCAGGAACCGGAAGCAGGTTGGTGAAGCCGAGGGCCACCGACAGGATGGCGACCAGGAAGACGTAGTTCATCAGGCCCTGGTTGACCTGCTGCGCCGTGATCGTGGCGATTCCGATCGGGCCGGTCAGGCCCTCCGGGCCGAGCAAACCGCCCTTGATCTGGCCCCTGACGAGCTGTTCGAGACCCTGCACGATCCCGCCGATGGCCACGAACGGAAACCTGATCCCGTCGCTGATCGCGGACTGCGGCGTGACCAGGCGCGCCACGCCGATGCCGATGAGGCAGCCGCCATCAGGTGTGCACGCCGGCTGGAGCGTGTAGGAGAAAGAGCGGCCGTCGGCGTGGTAGCCGGTGAGGACGACCGGCTCGTCGGGGTGGGCCTTCTCCTGCGCCTGGATGGCGCCGGGAGCGGTCACCGGCCTGCCGTTCACGGTGCGAATGCGGTCGCCGACCTGCACGCCGGCCAGGGCGGCCGGGGTTGGGCACCGAGCCGTGCCGCCCGGCGTGCAGAGCCGGTCGGTGACGACGCTGACGATCTTGCCCGGGTCGTCGTTGAGCTGCGCCAGGCCGACGCCGGCGACGAGCAGCATCGCCACTACGAAGTTGGCGGCGGGGCCCGCGGCCAGGATCGCGATCCGCTGCAGAGGCGGCCTCGAATGGAAGCCGTCGCGTTCGTCGAAGTCGCCTGCCTCCATGCCGCCCATGCGCACGTAGCCCAGGATCGGGAGCAGCCTCAACGCGTAGAGCGTGCCGCCCCGCGTGAATGACAGCAGCCTGGTCCCGGCGCCGATCGAGAACTCGATCACGCGCACCTTGCAGAGCTTGGCGAGCAGGAAGTGGCCGGCTTCGTGCGGCGCGATCAGGATCAGGAACGCGCCCGCCACTCCGACCACGCTGAGGATCCCGCTCACGCTTTCAGACTACCGAAGTTGATTCTCACGTACTGCCGGGCCCACCGGTCAGCCTCCAGGATGTCCTCGAGCCTCTCGCCGCCACCCTGGAACGCGGCTAACGCCCGATCGACCGTGCGGATGATGCCGCTGAAGGGGATCTCGCCGCCAAGGAACGCGTTCACGGCCTCCTCGTTGGCGGCGTTCAGCACCGCCGGCCGCCCTCCTGCAGCCTGGGCGGCCTGTCTCGCCAGGCGCACGGCCGGAAACCGGCTTTCGTCGAGGGGATGGAACTCGAGCGGTCCTATGTCTTCGAGCAGGGTCTGGGGCACGGCGTCGGGCAACCGGTCCGGATACCCCAGCGCGACAGAGATCGGGAGGCGCATGTCTGGCCGCCCGATCTGAGCCTTGAGCGAGCCGTCGACGAACTCCACCAGCGAATGCACCGCACTCTGCGGGTGGACGACCACGGATATATTCTCGAGCGGCACTCCGAAGAGGTGGTGGGCCTCGATCAGCTCGAGGCCCTTGTTCATGAGCGTCGCGGAGTCGACCGTCACCTTGGGTCCCATCGACCAGCGAGGGTGGTTGAGCGCCTGCTCGACCGTCACCTGGTCGAGGTCGAGATCCGGGTGCGCCCAGAAAGGTCCGCCGCTCGCGGTGATGATCAGCCGGCGGATGCTCTCGCGCCGCTCGCCCCACAGGCACTGCCAGATCGCGCTGTGCTCTGAATCCACGGGCCGGATCCCGCGCGGGCCTGCCGCCCTCATGACCAGGGCGCCGGCCATGACCAGCACCTCCTTGGTCGCGAGCGCAATCTCCTTCCCTGCATCGAGCGCGGCCATCGTCGGCGCCAGGGCGCGCGCTCCCGGGATCGCAACCACGACCAGTTCGCAGCGCGGATCGGTGACCATGGCCAAGACGCGCGCGTCGAAGTCGGGCTCGCCGGCCTGGCCCTGGATAACGTGCTCGGCGCTGCGGCCGGCCGTGCGCCGTCCCTCGGTGAGCCCGAAGAGTCGAAGCCGCCCGGGGTTGCGGTCGATGACGTCGAGCGTCTGCCGGCCGATGGAGCCGGTGGCGCCGAGGATGGCGACGTTGATGGGTCGCGTCACCTCAGTGGATCAGGTGGAACATCGTCACATAGAAGTAGACGAGGATCGGCGGGAACAGGATCGAATCGAGGCGGTCCAGCACGCCCCCATGGCCCGGGATGAGGTGCGACGAATCCTTGACCTCTGCGATTCGTTTCATCTGCGACTCCACGAGGTCGCCGACGAGCGCACTGACGCCGACGAGCACGCCGAGGACGATGCCATGGAGGGGCGAGAGGCCGAGGATCATCGAAGCGCCGATGAACATCACGATCACCGAAGCCACCACCCCGGCGACGGCGCCCTCGACGGTCTTGTGCGGGCTGATCGTCGCGAAGAACGGGTGCCGGCCGATGCGGCTGCCGATCAGCAGCGCCGCGGCATCGTTGGCGACGACCGCCAGGATCGTGAACAGCGTCCACACGAAACCGCTGTCAGTGCCCACGACCACATGCACAGGCTTTGACGTGTACAGGAGCAGGTAGTAGTTGAACGGCATCCCGATGTAGAGCGCCCCGGCGAGGCCCATCGCCCACCGGCCGAGGCCCTGCCGCCGGCCCGGGACGACAAGGAACGCCGCGAGACCTCCCACAAGCGCCAGCGACAGCACCAGGGCGACATCGACGTTCTTGAGCACGGTGCCGCTGAAAGCGAAGAAGGCGCCGAGTGGAAACAGGAGCCAGGCTGGGGCGCGCGAGCCCATGCCCTCCGACAGGCCGAGGAACTCCCATAACGCCAGGCCGGCCAGGATGATGACGAGCGCATACACGCCCCAGATGCCCGCGTAGACGGCGGCTATGACCAACCCCAGGAACACGGACCCGCTGAGGATGCGGACCATCAACGGGCTTGGTTTCGGACGCGCCAGCGGGGCGCTGCCCGTGGTCATCTTGATGCGGCCAGTTCCTGGTCGGGCCGGCCGCCGAACCGGCGGATGCGGGAGTTGTACTCGGCGATGGCAGCCTTGAGGTCGTCGACCCCGAAGTCGGGCCAAAGGGTGTCGGTCACCAGCATCTCGGAGTAGGCGGACTCCCACAACAGGAAGTTGCTCACGCGGCTCTCGCCGGCGGTCCGGATGATGAGGTCCGGATCCGGTAGGTCCGGGTTGTAGAGGCGCGCGGAGATCGCGGCCTCATCGATCTGTGCCGGCGGCAGGCCTTCCGCCACCAGCCTGCGCACGGAATCGACGATCTCGGCACGGCCGCCGTAGTTCAGGCATACGTTGAGGACGCCGTTGGTGTTCCGAGCGGTCCGAGCCATGGCCTCGTCGATGCGATCACGCATGCGGGGCGAGAGGCCGTCTCGCCGACCGCTCACGAGGATGCGCACCCCGCGGCGGTGCATCTCGTCGATCTCTCGCTGCATGGTTTCATGGAACAGCCTCATCAGCGCCCGGACCTCCGCCCGCGGCCGCGACCAGTTCTCGGTCGAGAACGCGTAGACAGAGAGCGCATGCACCCCGAGTTCCTCGCATCCCTCCAGCACACGCTTGATCGCGCGCACGCCGGCGCGGTGGCCGAAGCTCGCCGGGTGGCCGCGGCCTTTGGCCCACCGGCCGTTGCCGTCCATGATGATCCCGATGTGCCGAGGAACTGAGGAGTCCAAGCGCTGCAACTGTACCTACGTGGCCAGAGGTGGCCGGGTTACGTTCGGCGCCTAGACTTCCATGACCTCGGTTTCTTTCCGGCCGGCGAGTGCGTCCACCCGCTCGACCTGGGCCTCCGTGATCTTCTGCAGGCGGACATGGGCGCGCTTCGCCTCGTCTTCGGGGATGTCGCCCTGCTTCTGCATCGCGTCCACGCGGTGGATCTCGTCGCGGCGTACGTTGCGCATGGCCACCCGCGCCTCCTCCGCCTTGTGACGCACGAGCTTCACGTACTCCTTGCGTCGCTCCTCCGTCAGCGGCGGGATCGGGACCCGAATGACCTGGCCGTCGCTGGCGGGGTTCAGGCCCTGCTCGCCCGAGCGCAGCGCCTTCTCGACGGCGCCGATCTGGCTTTTGTCGTAGACCTGCACGACCAGCAGGCGCGGCTCCGGCGCGCTGATCTGGGCCAGCTGGTTCAGCGGGGTCGGCGTGCCGTAGTAAGGCACCATGACCTTGTCGATGAGCGCGGGGTTGGCCCGGCCGGTGCGAATGGTCGCGAGCTCGGCGGCGAAGTGCTCCACTGATTTGGACATCTTCGACTCGGCCTCTCGCAGGATCGGATCGATCATCCCAAGGCGCCCACTAGAGTGCCGATCTCTTCGCCGAGAACGACCCGCTCGATGTTGCCGGGCTCGAGGAGGTTGAACACCACGATGGGCACGTTATTGTCCATGCACAGCGTCAGCGCGGTGTTGTCCATCACCTCGATGCCACGGTTCAGCACCTCGAGATAGTCCAGGTGCTCCAGCTTGACCGCTTTCGGGTCGAGCTTCGGATCTGCGGTGTAGACGCCGTCGACCTTGGTCGCCTTGAGGATGACGTCTGCTTCGATCTCGACGGCTCGCAGTGCTGCGGTGGTGTCGGTCGTGAAGTACGGGTTGCCGGTGCCGGCCGCGAGGATCACCACGCGGCCCTTCTCGAGATGGCGAACGGCGCGGCGCCGGATGTACGGTTCGGCGACCTGCGGCATCTGGATCGCCGTCATCGTCCGGGCGGGGATGCCAGTGCGCTCGAGGGCGTCCTGCAGCGCCAGCGCGTTGATCACGGTGGCCAGCATGCCCATGTAGTCGCCGGTTGCCCGGTCGAATCCCTTTTCGCTTGCGGCCAAGCCGCGGAAGATGTTGCCGCCCCCGACGACGAGAGCGATCTGCACGCCCATCTCGTGCACGCGCTTGACCTGGCCGGCGATGGTCTGCACAACCGCGAGATCGATGCCGTAGTCGCGAGCGCCGCCGAGCGCCTCACCGCTCAGCTTGAGCAGGATGCGGTTGTACTTCGGCGTTCGATCGCCCATCAAACCTATTGGTCAGCCTCGCGGACGTTGAACCGGGCGAACCGGCGCACCGTGATGTTCTCCTGCAGCTTCGAGATGTTCTCCGCGACCAGGTCCTTGACCGTGTGCTTCGGCTCCCGAAAGTATGGCTGCTCCAGCAAGCAGTTCTCCTTGATGAAGTTCTCGACCTGCCCGTCGACCCGCTTGGCGACGGCCTGCGGCGGCGTGCCGTCCTGCTCGGCTTTGCGCTCGTAGAGTCCCCGTTCCTCGACCAGGACCTCGTCGGGCACCTCGTCGCGAGACACCCACCTCGGGTTGGTGGCCGCTATCTGTAGAGCGATCTCCCTTGCCAGCTTTCGGAAGTCCTCGCCCTTGGCGACGAAGTCGGTCTCGCAGTCGACCTCGACCAGGACGCCGACCTGCGGCGGAAAGTCGGGAGTCGTGCGGTGCAGGTAGGCCTCGACCAGGCCCTGGCCGGTCGCCCGTCCGGCTCTCTTGGCCGCTTTCGCGATTCCCTTCTCGCGCAGGATGGTGAACGCCTTCTCGAGGTCGCCCTCGGCCTCCTCGAGCGCGTTCTTGCAGTCCATCATTCCGGCGCCCGACATCTCGCGGAGCTTCTTGACGAGCTCCATCGGTACCTTCGCCACCACTTACCGCGCCTCCTCTTCCTCGCCGGTGCGGCCGATGAACTCATCCTCGGAGACGGTCGGCAGGTAGTCCTCCTCGTCCTCGAGGTACTCCTCGATCTCCTCGTAACGCGGCGTCTCCAGGAACTCGCGCTCCTCAACCTCAGCCGGGATCTCGCCGCGGGCCTGCGCCTCCTGGCGCCCCTCCAAGCACGCGTCGGCGATCTTTCCGGTGAGGAGCTTGACGGCGCGGATGGCGTCGTCGTTGCCCGGGATCACGTACGTGATGAGGTCGGGGTCGCAGTTGGAGTCGACGATCGCGACCACCGGGATCTTCAAGCGGTTGGCCTCCGTGACCGCAATGTGCTCCTTTCGCGGGTCGACGACGTAGACCGCGCCCGGCAGCCGCTTCATGTCGGCGATGCCGTCGAAGTGGAACATCAGGCGGTCGAGCTCGTCCTGCAGCTTCTTGGCCTCCTTCTTCGACAGCTGCTCGAACTGGCCCTCCTGCTGCATCTTCCGGAGCTCCTGCAGGCGATCGATGCGCTTCTTTACGGTGCTGAAGTTCGTGAGCATGCCGCCCATCCAGCGGCGGTTGACGAAGTACATGCCGCAGCGCGCGGCCTCGGTCTGAATCGTCTCCTGCGCCTGCTTCTTGGTGCCGACGAACAATACGGGCCGTCCGCTGGCCGCGACTCCGCGTACGAAGTCCCACGCGTCGTCAAGCAGCCGGACCGTCTTCTGCAGGTCGATGATGTGAATGCCGTTGCGCGCGGTGAAGATGTACGTCCGCATCTTTGGGTTCCAGCGGCTGGTCTGATGCCCGAAATGGACACCTGCCTCGAGCAGCTGCTTCAGCGTCACCTGAGCCACGTTCGATCGCCTCCCTGTTCCACTTCCGCCCGGTACTGGCCTTGAGTCAAGGACAGGAGCATTGCCCCGGGCGTGCTAACTCAGTCGTTTTAGGGGTCCTCGCGAACTCAAGGCGAAGCCTTTGAGTTCGTGGGGCTAAAGGACTGGCCCAATGAGTATACCCAGGGCTCGGATCTCGAATCAGAGGCCGCCGGGAAACCGGCCGGCGCACTGTCCGGTTTGCGCCAGGACCGTCGCGGTGCCGGACGGATAGGCAATCACCGCATCCGGCGCCAGCAGGTTGCTTTCATCGATCCACAGGCACGCGATGTGGCCGGGGGTCGTGACCACCCCGCTGCCTTCGATCCCGAACATCGTCGTGGAGGGTGATGGATTGCCTTGCCCGCCGTTCCCGACGGCGAGATGGCCACCTGACAGCGACATCTCTGTGGCAACTGTGTCTGTCTGCAGCGTGGCGCCAAGCTTGCCGGTCCAGTCGTAAACCCGGACGTGGCCGGGAGGACTCGAATCGAAGCAGGCGACGCCTGCAGGCGAGGGCCAGGCGCTCGGAATACAGCTCGCGTCGCCGATCGATGCCAGCTGGTTTCCGGTCGAGGCGTCCATGACATGCCAGGAGTTGGGGGAAGGAATTGGCTCGAACGCGCACGCGGGCCAAACCGCCAGCACCAATCGACCCTGGTGCCACCCCATCGGCCAAAGCGTCGTCCCCCTCGCGTCCTTCGGCACCAGGTTGTTGTAGATCTCGGCGTGATGGCCGCCTCCGCGCAGGTCTTCGACGTACAGATGAAGGCTGATCGCGGTGCCGCTGGACACATCCTCGACAAGCACAGCGATCTTCTGATCGTCAGGGCTGACAGAGAAGAAGCTGATTACGTTCGCGCCGCCGGGCACTGTGGTCACGTCGGTCGCGCCATCGGGCGGTACGACCACGCGGATTTTCGTGTCCCCGTCGCGGAAGTACACCGCGTCGTCGCTGGCACTCACTGGTGGCGGCGCCACGACCACGTCGCGTTGCTGGGAGCAGTAATGCGTCGAGGGCGGCGCCAGGTCGACGGTGGCCGCCACGGTCCCGTTGGGCCTGACCACCAGCAGGTTTCCGGGCTTGAAAAGAATTCCGTAACTGCCTGCGAGCGGCCCGCTCTGAGGCGAGGCGGCCGGACTGGGCGTTGGCCCGGTGTTGCTCGACCCCGATGAACTGCACGCCGCAAGCAAAGTCATGGCGCTCAAAACAGCGGCTCGGCGCATGTTGGGCAACCACTCTATCGCCCGGTGCGCGGAAAAGAGTTACGCGGTCGCTTCGGCCTTCTTGACGCCTTTCGGGCCCGGGCACGTGGGGTAATCGGAGCACGACTTGAAAGGCCCGTATCTTCCTCGGCGCTCCACCAGCGGCTTGCCACATACCGGGCACGGCTCGTCGAGCAGCTTCGGCCCCTCCCGCCGCACGCCGTCCTTGCCGATGTTGGCGCGGTACTTGCATTCGGGGTAGCGCGAGCAGGCGACGAATGGCCCATAGCGTCCTGTCCGCTCGACGAGATCCCCCTCCGTGCACAGCGGGCACTTCTCGCCCGTCGGCTTGGCCGCGGCCTGCGCCGCGTCGCGCTTGATGTACTTGCAGTCGGGATAGCCGGAGCAGCCGATGAAATCTCCGTACCGGCCGGTGCGCTGCTGCAGCGGCTTGCCGCAGTCGGGGCAGGCTTCATCGAGCAGAACCGGCACCGGCACCTCGCCGTTCGCCGCCGACGCCCGGCGGAACTTGCACTTCGGATATCGCGAGCAGCCCAGGAACGGACCGAACCGGCTGGCCTTCATGACCAGGTGGCCCTCGTGGCAGAGGGGGCACTCTTCGGTCGTGTCGGCGGGCATCGCCTTCTCCGCGGCCACGAGCATCTTTTGCAGCGGACCGTAGAAGCCGCTCACCACCGGTACCCACTCCTGGCTGCCGTTTTCGACCTCGTCGAGGCGCTTCTCGAGCGTTGCGGTGTAGGCGTCGTCAGAGATGACCTTGAAGTGGTCGACCATGATCGCGTTGACGGCCTCGCCGATGCGAGTCGGGTGCAGGCGCCGCTCTTTGACCTCGACATAGCCGTGGTCCTTGGTGATCGTGTCGACGATCGGGGCGTAGGTCGACGGGCGGCCGATCCCCCGGGCCTCCAGCTCCTTGATCAGCGTCGCCTCCGAGTAGCGCGGCGGCGGCTGGCTGAAGTGCTGCTCGGGCTTGACGCCGTGGTACTCGAGGTCCTCCTGCTCGGGCTTGACGCCGTGGTACTCGAGGTCCTCGCCAGCGGTGAGCTCGGGAAGCTCGGTCTCGCCGTTCTCGTCGCGTTCCCAGACCTTGTAGAAGCCGTCGAACGCGAGCACGGAGCCCGTGGCCCTGAAGATGTAGTCCCCGCCCTCGATCTCGACCTGCGTCTGGTCGTACACGGCCGGCGCCATGCGGCTGGCGACGAACCGCCGCCAGATCAGGTCGTAGAGCTTGAACTGGTCGGCGCTCAGGTACTTGCGAATCGACTCCGGCGTGCGGTTGACGTCCGTCGGGCGTATGGCCTCGTGGGCATCCTGGACGCCCGGGCTCGCTTTCGCGGCTCTCGGACCGCCGACGTACTTCTCGCCAAACTTTTCCTTGACCAGGCCCTTGAGCTTTCCTTCCGCCTCGGCCGAGATCCGGGTCGAATCCGTGCGCATGTACGTGATCAACCCGGTCGAGCCCTCGTCGATGTCCACGCCCTCGTACAGCTGCTGGGCTATGCGCATCGTGTTCTTGGGCCGGAAGCGCAGGCGGCTGGAGGCGTCCTGCTGGAGGGTGGATGTGATGTACGGCAGGTACGAGCTCTTGGTCCGGCGCTTCTTCTCGACGCCCAGGACCCGGTAGGTCGCGCCCTCGAGGGCGTGCACGATCGCATCGGCCTCGGCCTGCGTCTTGACCTCGAGCTTGGCCTCGGCCTCAGTCGCGCTCGCGGCGTTTCGAGGGCGATTGAGGCGGGCCAGGAACCGCCGCTCGTCGGCCAGCCTGGAGAGCTCGACGTCGACCGTCCACGACTCGACGGGGACGAACTTGCGGATCTCCTCCTCGCGGTCGACGACCAGGCGAAGT
>WNEZ01013297.1_pt1 | contig 10633 bp, 12 predicted proteins | sample 5400521 | NCBI WGS metagenome assembly WNEZ01 (sample SAMN13153339, study PRJNA577476) | soil metagenome | isolation source: 120 cm saprolite under Douglas fir tree site 2 hole 1 replicate 1 | place: USA:California | collected 2015-04-18
CGATTCACGATTCACGATTTACGAATTTATGTGTGGCATAACTGGTTGGGCCAATCTTGATTCACGCACCCCGCCCGCGGAAGGCGCTGCGGACCTGCTACACGCTATGTGCGAGAGCATGGTCCATCGCGGCCCGGACGGCGAGGGTTTGCTTGTGTCTACCGGCGTCTGAGACTTTGCGAGAGCCTGGTAATCATGCGTCCTATGTCATCCAGCTCCCGGCCGAAATGTTCGTATTCATTCGTAGTGAGATACCCGAGTTTACAAGCGATCACTAACTCAGTGTCTGCCTCACTTGCAGATCCTTGTGATACAGACAAGAACTGCAAGAACTCTTTAGTTTAGGTTCGTGCAGCACCTTCTGCAATGTTAGCCGCGATTGAAACCGCGGCCCGTCGTCCTGGGAAGTTAACCCAAACTTTTCTTCTTTCGGAAAGCGTTCGGTCGCTCTATAGATCGAAACTACAAATTCGATAGCTCGTCTCCAAAGATCCAACTTTTGATGAGGTCTCATTGAGACTCCTTTCAAAGCGGCAACTTAGGGTGAACTTTTAGCGATTCACGATTCACGATTCACGATTCACGATTTTCAAACCCAATACGCTCCCGCACAGCGTAGATGCGTTTTTCCTGCGACTCGTGGTAAGTGCGCACGAGCATTTCCGCCAGCAGGCCCATCAGGAAAAGTTGAATTCCCAACACCAGCATCACCATCGCCATTACCGGTAAAGGCGTTTGAATAAAGTCCGCGTGATGTGGCCAGTCGGCAAACTTCATCAAGCAGGCGAGCAAGGCGGAGAGCAGAGAAACACCAAACGTAAGCAATCCGGCCCAGCCAAAAAGATAAAGGGGCTTGGTTTGATACGAAGCCATGAACTTGATCGTGATCAGATCGAAGATGACTTTGATCGTGCGCGATAGTCCATATTTTGACTGGCCCATCGTGCGCCGATGATGCGCCACCGGAATTTCAGTAACGCGGGCGCCTGCCCAGGCAGCGTAAATCGGAATGAAGCGATGCATCTCGCCGTAAAGTTTGACGTCCTCGAGCGATTCGCGCCGATATGCTTTCAGTGAACATCCATAATCGTGAAGTGGAACGCCGCCAATCCAGGAGATGAGGCGATTGGCGATCATTGACGGAATCTTGCGCGTAATCATTTTGTCCTGCCGGTTTTTGCGCCAGCCTGAAACCACGTCGTAGCCTTCGTCCATTTTATCGAGCAGCCGAATTATGTCCGCCGGATCGTTTTGCAGGTCGGCGTCCATGGGAATCAGCACATCGCCTTGCGCCGCATCGATGCCCGCAGCCATCGCCGCGGTCTGACCATAGTTGCGCTTCAAAGCAACCACACGAACACGACCGTCCAGGCGGGCGATTTCGCGCAGCACCTTTAGGCTGCCATCGCTTGAACCGTCATCCACGTAAATGATTTCCGCGGTGCGTCCCAGCGCCTTCAATGCTTCGTCGAGCTTCGCATGCAGCGGCAGGAGATTTGGTTCTTCGTTGTAGACGGGAAGGAAAACAGAGACTTCCGGCTTTGCGCCGGCCGCTGTGGGTGCGACATTTGTAACTAAAGTCTCCTCCTGTTCATCGTAAATTTTCATCTTTTTCAATCATCAAGCGGGCTTAGTGGCATAGACTTTAGTCTGTGTCTGCCCCGCCAGCACAGACTAAAGTCTATGCTACTTTTCATTCTGTGCTACTCAACCGGTCGCGCCACACAAATGATGGAAACGCCAAACGGAAAATTCAAGTGGCGCAAGAGAAAGCGTTCGGCGCCGAACAGTTTTCCCAGAGCCGCGTTCAGCGCGCCTATCGTGATGTTGTTTTCCGAAGCAGGCCGCAAGCCGGTCGCACGCATTAGCAGCCGGCCAAATAATATCGGCGCAAAGAAACTAAGATTCACATAACTGGCGCGCTCAATTTCAAAACCTGCTTTTCTGATCGCTTCTTTCAAACCGGCCATGGTATAGCGGCGACGATGATTGCTGATGTCGTCCTGTACGCCCCACAAAAACATGAACGCCGGCACAAACAGGACCGCCCTGCCGTCTGCGCGCAACACGCGCCGCATCTCTTTCAAACCGGCAACATCGTCGTCAAGATGCTCAACCACATCAAGCCCGGTCACCAGGTCAAACGAATTGCTCTCATAAGGCAGCGCCTCAGCCGCCCCTTGTTTTACCTGCCGCAAGCCGCGCTGGCGACAAAATTCGAGCGCCTCGGCCGAGACATCGACCCCTTCAGGATTTCCAAACTGCGAAAGCATTTCCAGGTTTGCGCCGGTGCCACAGCCAACATCCAAAATGGTTAGTGATTCCCGAGCGGGTTTTTTCGACTTTAGCCCAACACAAACGCGTTCTAGAAAACTCTCGATAATCTTTCTGCGCCCGACAAACCACCAATGCGTCTCCTCGACCCGATGCATGATCGCGTAGGTGTGCTGCTGCATCTCGCGCGGCAGTGGTTTATCGATGATGTTGGTAACGGACATTGGCTCTTCTGGTACCAGCTCGCTTCGCATTGTAAAACATTGGCACGCCACTCCATATTCGTAGGAGGGATTCCGATTCGATTGGGACGCGGCTTAGCCGCCGTTCGTGCGGAAAGGCTCAGCCTTTCCGTAGGCTCTTCATGATTCATGAGGCTATGCCTCAGATTCAGGCGCAGCCTTGTCCAACAGGCGTACAGTCGGAAAGCCATAGGCTTTCCGCACGGAAGGCGGCAAAGCCGCAACTTCAATAGCAACCCATGGGCAGCAGATAGCTAGCGTTCGTGACGAAACCATTCGACGAATTTCTTAATACCCTCTTCAATCTGCGTCTGCGGTGTGTAATCAAGCAAGCGGCGCGCTTTGGCAATATCAGCAAAAGTTTGCGGCACATCGCCGGGTTGCAACGGCTGGCGATCGATATTAGCTTTTGCTCCCAGTTCTTTTTCCAGCAATGAAATCAACTCGCGCAGCTCGACCGTGCGCGATTCGCCAAGGTTGATTACTTCATAATCGCTCGCTTCATAGTCGATGGCTGTACGAACACCGGCAATGATGTCGTCGATGTAAGTGTAGTCGCGGCGTGTCGTACCGTCCCCAAAAACCGGAATCGATTTCCCTTCAGTTAGCAAATGAGCAAATTTGTGAATCGCAAGGTCTGGACGCTGGCGCGGACCATACACGGTGAAGAAGCGCAGGCAAACGCAGCGAATTCCGTACAAGTGCGAATAGGTGTGACAAAGCAATTCGCCGCCTTTGTGGCCGCGTAAGGCGAGATTGGCTGGCGAATAGGATCGTCTTCGCTGAAGGGAACCTTCGCGTTGATTCCGTACACCGACGATGAAGAGCCAAACACAAATTGTTTGATGTTGTGTTCGCGCGCTGACTCCAGCAAGTTCATTGTGCCGTTTACATTCGTTTCCGCATAAAGCAGTGGTTGTTGCAGGGACGGCCGCACGCCCGCGCGCGCCGCCAGATGGACAATCGACTGAAAATCAGTTTCTGCAAAAACTTGTTCCAGCGCCGGCTTATCCCGAATATCGATTCTGAATAAGCGATAGTTGGCATTGTCCAGGTGCGAGCTTACGTTCTCGTTTTTGATCGCCGGATCATAAAAATCGTTAAAGTCATCGACAACCGTAACCCGCCATTCGCCGGTCGTCAGCAAATGATCGACCAGATGTGAACCGATGAACCCGGCGCCGCCGGTAACTAAAATGTTCTTCATATGTACGTCGGTCAGTAGTCAGTCGCCCGTTGAGATCTTGCAGCAGCGTTGCAACCGACAACTGACAAGTAACCACTGACTATTTAGTCGCGTAGATCCACAAATGCCACCCCCAGCGTGACGCGAGCTGAGATTCCAACGAGCGTGGCAGCAGTCTCCCAACCAGCGGTAGCCAGCGTTTGTTTAAAAAATAGGTCTCCAAAGTCACCTTAGAAAAATCTCGAAAAAGCTCGCCTGCTTCACGTCGCGAATAAACTCGCGCCAGGGGATTGCCGGCGCCGTCAGTGTTTTGACTCAAAAACTCTTCGTCACTCAAATACGATTGCTTTTGCGTCCGCAATAATCTTGCATGTTCCTGGAGCTTGTCGAGCGGCTCGCCGGTAAGCTTATGGACCAGGCTCACTCCGCTGTCCCACTTGAGCAATTGCGCGCCGGCGCGACGCAGCAAGGAAATGTTTACGCGATAGTTATAAGAATTGCGATGGTACAGCATTACGACCGCGCGCCCACCCGGCCGCAGCACACGATGAATTTCGCGAATGGCTTTTGCGGTATCCGGCGTGTGGTGCAACACGCCATGCGAATAGACCAGGTCAAAACTTTCGTCAGGAAAGTTCAAATTCTCCGCATCCGCTGTTCTAAATTCTCCGGGAAGATCGAACATCTCGAAACGCTTGCGTGCTAACTCAACCGCTGCCTCGGTCAGATCGATGCCCGTGTAATTGGCGCCTGCTTTGGCAAACTGTGCGCCGTCGGTTCCCAGTCCGCAACCAATCTCCAAAACCCTCAACCCGCGCGCCGCGGCAAAATCGGCGGCCGACGGAATGTGCCATTCCTTCTCATACCGGTGCGCTTCGACGAGTTCGTAAAAGCGTCGCGTCCCTGGTTCCGCGTCCGCAAACTTCACACCGCAAGGATTAGCTTGCCAGAAAGCACGCACGCGTTCCTTGAGGTTTTGATTTGCGTCAGACATGAAATGACGTGGAAAGATTACGAGGCAAATGGATAAAACGGAGTGTTGCGGAAAACCCAAAAGAACAAAACGACGCCGAAGATTGTCCAGATGTATTTCGCGTCGAGCTGATTTCCTTTTAACTGTCGACCGTGGATTGCTGCGTTGGTAAAGCGCACTAACGCATAAAGCAGAAACGGCAATGACAGAACCAACAGCGGATTAAACTTGAATGCAGCGATGACATCGCCATGGACCAGCGCGTGCATTCCGCGCGTACTGCCGCAGCCGGGACACGCAAACCCGGTCAACGTGCGAAACGGGCAAACCGGGAAAAAGCCTGATTTTCCGGGCTCAAAAATGAAGAGATAAACTCCGGCGACAGCCAGAGTCAACCAACTGAACACAGCCAGCAAACGAGGATTTAATGTCTCAGCGAACATCACGAGACAGCTAAACTATCATGCGGGATTGTTTGGCGGGAAATGCGGCGTAACATCCTTCGCATCGCGTTGCGCGGCGAAATATTTTCGGCGCAACACGGCGGCGAAACATCAAGATCCTAAAACCAACCCTTCTTGTTTTGAATGTAGGTCCTCACAAACTCTTCATCAGACTTTGTTAGATAGATAATCCCTTCCACCAAGCCAACGATCGAGCCGGCTCCGCAGGTGAGTACCGTGATGACAATCTGAATGATTCCTTCGGTGGTGTAACCGAGGACGAATTTATGAACGCCAAATCCGCCGAGCAGTATGCCGCAAATTCCGGCAACAATTTTTTTATCAGCGCCCATGGCTTTCCAATCGGTCATCGGCCCGGAAGAACCTTGATTCACGGACTGCATTGGCTGGTACCCGCCGGGTGAGCTCATAGGCGCATGACAGCTCGTGCAGAACTGCGCGCTTTCATCATTTACGGCGCCACATTTTGTGCAATATCTCGTCATTGTTTTTCCTAATCTGGTTTTTTTGGCCTAACTTTTCCCAACTCAAACTCGAACGACTGGCCGTAGCTTTTAGTGACCTACCTTGACCCGGCAATGCCAGCCAACAATCCGAGAACATTCGCTAAGATCACAACTATCCAACCCACGAGTCCAAGGCAGGCTGACACAATGAGCCACAGTTTTGCACTCTTGGATGCGGCCATCGCACCTTGCATATCTCCAGCGGCAACTTTGCTGTTCACTTGAGTTGCGAAAACGATGGAAACGATCCCCACCGGCAAGCAACAAAACAGTGTCGCAAGAATCGCCGGCACCAAATAGTTCGGCACGTTAGCCGGCGCATCTATTGGCGGCGGCGGTGGCATCCACTGTTGAGCCATCTAAGTATTTTCTCCTGAGTTTGCCTGACAAAGCTATCTACGCTGCGCGTTTTTGAATTTCACACGCTAGATCCATAGCTACCGGGGCCGCCAAAGTTCTGCGGCGGCGGAGGTGTTGCATTGTTTCCTTTGCGCTTCTCAAAAATGGCAGTGCCAATCACGCCACCGAGCGTTGACAGCAAGATAAGCAAGACTGCGCCGATAAGGCTGCCGACAACCATAAGAATCGCGCCCGAAAAAGGCAGGTGCACACCGCTGCGGTTCAACTGCTCTTCCATGGTTGCCATTCCCACCAACAGGGCGATGGGCAAATAAACAACGACGTAGATGATTCCGCCGACAACTCCGGCCAGGCCTCCAACCATCGCGCCTTCGCCCATTTGCACGGGCGTAGTTGAACCTTTTATGTAAATCAGGGCCGCTACCACTCCGCCGACGATACCCCAAATACAGCAGCACATGCTGACGATGGGAATTAAGGAATGTATTGCCGAAAGCACTCCTACGATCAGTCCACCCAGAAGTGCTGGCTTAAGTTTGTTGTTCATTAGTCGTACTCAGAGATTCAGGCTGGAGAAAGCCGGACAAACTATAAATAATGGGATGGTTCTAAAACGACCTGCATAACTAACAAAGCAGACTCGGATTGTCAATAAAATTGATGATTTTGTTCGCTGGTCCGGTTTCTCTCCCTCCCTTTGGGAGGGGTTAGGGGAGGGTGCGAAGCCGACGCACACAAGCCCTTTCCCCAACCCTCTCCCAAAGGGAGAGCGAGACTTCAAACCAAAAGTTTGTCGGACATCGCCCGCTCGACAAACTAAACTTTGTCGGACATTATTCCCAACATGTACGAATTTGCGGTCACTCCGGCAGTCACCGGCATTCGTCGCCGTGGCGTCGAGATAGCCGAGGTGTCGCCGGAAAGCCTGGGCTTTGAATTAGAACTCGAATCGGGCGATCGGATCATTAAGGTTAACGGCCGTCCCATTCGCGACTATCTCGACTTTCGTTTTCAGACGGCTGGTGAAACCGAGCTGATGGTGGAAGTGCGCAAGGCCAGCGGCGAGGACTGGGAACTAGAGATCGAACGAAGCGAAGGCGAAGACTTTGGTCTTAGCTTTGAACAGATTGTGCCGCGACAGTGTGCCAACGAATGCATTTTCTGTTTTTGCAAAGGCAATCCTGAAGACGCCCGCCCTTCGCTTTTCATCCGTGACGAGGACGTGCGGCTATCGTTTCTTTACGGCAACTACACCACGCTAACCTCGCTGACTGACGATGAAATGCGGCGCATCATCGAGCAAAGACTGACGCCGCAGTACGTTTCTATTCATGCAACGGATCTAAAAGTTCGTGCGTATTTGCTGGGCGTGGACGAACGGCGCGCAGACATTCGCGGCAAGCTGACGGAGTTGCTTGACGCTGGCATTGAGATTCATGCGCAGGTTGTGCTTTGTCCGGAAATCAATGACGGCCAGGTGCTCGAACAAACTATTCGCGATCTGGCGGCGGATTATCCGCGCATCTCGAGCGTTGCAATCGTTCCCCTGGGCCTGACGCGCTACAACACAGATTCGAGACTAACTGCGGTGACTCCTGAGTTCTGCCGCAAGACGATCGATCAGGTCACCAAATTACAGCATGAGTTGCGGAAGCAACTGGGAACCAACTTTGCATTTCTCGGTGACGAGATCTATTTGCGCGCCGGCGAGGCGGTGCCTGCGCGCGCGCACTATGGCGACTTGCCGCAAATTGAAGATGGCGTGGGGATGGTGAGGTCATTCAAGAATGGCTTTGCTTCGCTGCTCAAAAGAGCGATGCGCCAGTCTTTACCGGCTGCTGAAAAACTCAACGGCACCATATTTACCGGTACCCTCTTCGCGCCGGAACTGCAAAAAGCGATCGAAGATTTCAACGTGCGCTGCGGTGCAAAGCTTAGAGTGGAAGGCGTCGCCAACAACTATTTCGGTGGAGATGTATCTGTGGCCGGACTGCTGACGGGGGGAGATTTCCTGAACGCGAAGCATCGCATCAGCGGCGCTTTCACAATCATCCCCAAAACCACGTTGAAGAGCGATGAAGACATTATGCTCGATGGCATGACGCTGGAAGAGTTAACAAGCAAACTCGAGGTTCCGGTTTATGCGCTTGATCTAAAGTCTTTCAGTCAATTCGTTTTTCAAAAGAATTGATGCAGAGCCCCTGATGACTGTCCCGGTACAATCAACCTCCGTCACCTCTCCGCAGCGCAAGAAAATTCTTGACGTTGGCTGCGGTCAGAACAAGTATCCCGGCGCAATCGGCATTGATTCAAACCCCCGGGCTAACGCAGATGTCACGCACGATCTCGGCGTACTGCCTTATCCATTTGCTGATAACGAGTTCGATGAGATTATCTGCCGGCACGTAATTGAGCACGTTCCCGATGTGATGTCGTTTGTCAGCGAGCTGCACCGCATTACCAAACCGGGCGGCCGCATTAAGGTGGTTACGCCTCACTGCACAAACCCCGACTGGGCCACGGATCCGACTCATCGAAACCATTTCAATAGTTATTCCTTCACCTGCTTCATGCCCGACCGCACCCCTTTTCCGTTCTATACGACAGTCGAGCTTCGACCCCGGCGCATTTATGTTAGTCTGGCAAACCTCTGGCGAGTGTTTGGTCTTGAATGGCTCACGAATCTCGATCAGCGCTGGCCTGCCCTTCGTTTCACGCGAAAATTTTGGGAGTTCTACCTGTCGAATATCTTCCGTGGTAAAGAACTCCATTTTGAGTTTGAGGTGGTAAAGACATAACCACCTATCTCTACCTCAAATCCAGGTCTTACAAACTCGTCTTCAGCTCGCTTAGAGTTCGTATTGAATGCCTGGGCCCGAAAGAATCCAAATTTACGGAAAGGGAATCCAAAATCACAAAGTTTGTTAGGCCTTTCAAGTTGATCGGAGAAGAGCTAATTGCATAAATAACTAGGCTTACATTTCCAGCTGCCTGCGGCATATTGGTTGCTGTAATGATTGTCGATACATTCTTGCCAGATTCACCTTGTTGAAAGAGTGAAGTACACAAAATTGGATCCGTCCACCTTATCTCGTTAAATTTCATGGAGGAAATAAGATGTTAAGTAGGTCGTTTGCTTTCAAACTGTGGCTAGGCCTTGCCCTGGCTGTGTTTGGTATATCGCTATTGCCAGTCAACACGCGAGCACAGATGACGCGTGGAGCGATTTCCGGCACGGTTCGGGATCAGGCGGGAGCCACGGTCCCCGGCGCGCAAGTGAAAGTCACCAATCCCCAAACTAATGAAGCGCGAGAGGCAACCACGAATGACGAAGGCTTCTTCCGTCTCGGCGCTTTGGAACCCGGAACCTATACGGTAACGGTAGAAAAGGCTGGTTTTTCGAAAATTGAGAACCGTGCGGTCACGGTCCGGCAAGCCACTGAGACCACTTTCGACACAGAATTGAAAGCAGGTGCCGTGAGTGGAACAGTTGATGTTACGGCTCAGGCCGAGGCCATCACCATTAACAAGACGAATCCAACGGTAGGACTAATTGCCACAGCAAGACAGGCAGTCGAACTCCCCCTCGGCGCCGCGCGCAACGTCAACAACCTCGCCCTGCTGTCACCAAATGTCTTCAACACTGGCGGGCAGACTGGCATCTCCGCTAACGGCCAGCGTTCCCGCAACAATAACTTTATGATTGACGGCTCAGATAATAACGACCTCAGCGTCACGATCGCCACTACGCCCGTTGTGGCGGAAGCCGTCGGCGAGTTTCAGATTCAGACCAACGCTTATAGTGTCGAATTTGGCCGTAATACCGGCGCCCAGATCAACATCATCACCCGGGGCGGAACGAACGACTTTCACGGCGACGTGTGGGATTACTACCGCGGCAGTCGTCTGAATGCGATGGACAACATCGAGAAGGGCAGTGGTTTGACCAGGCCCTCCCGCTTCAACCGAAATCAGTTCGGCTTCGATATCGGCGGCCCGCTGCACCTGCCACGCTTCGGCGAAGGCGGGCGATCAATCATCAGCGGGCGCGATCGCACGTTCTTCTACTACCTGTTCCAGGGCGACCGAACACGCACCGGTGCCAGCTTGGGTACAACGACCCGAATTCCAACGCAGGCCGGGTTCGCGACCCTGCAAACTGTGCCTCTCGGTGCCGGGCAAACCCCTGCCAGTCGGGCCGCCGTACTGAATCGACTATCGTTCCTCAATGGCGTTTATTCCACGGGCGCAGCGTGCAGGGCAGGTTCTATTTCGAACCTGACGGTGAACGGGGTAGCGGTCCAGACGTGCCAGGTCAACGTTGGCATTAGGCAACCCAACAACACTTACAATCACACGCTGAGAATCGATCACAAGTTGACCGCAAACGACAACCTGACTGGTCGCTATATTTCGAACAAACCGACAGACAGCAACGTCATCAGCAACACGAATTTCGGGTCTGTCTTCTCAGGCAATCAAGCGATTTTTGACCAGAATCTGGCGCTCAGCGAAACGCATGTATTCGGTCCCAGTCTGCTTAACGAGTTTCGCTTTTCTTATGTCCGCCGCAATCTCCAGTTTCCCGAGAACGACCCGGTGAGCCCAACAGCCAACATCGGCGGCTT
>WNEZ01019100.1_pt1 | contig 10633 bp, 9 predicted proteins | sample 5400521 | NCBI WGS metagenome assembly WNEZ01 (sample SAMN13153339, study PRJNA577476) | soil metagenome | isolation source: 120 cm saprolite under Douglas fir tree site 2 hole 1 replicate 1 | place: USA:California | collected 2015-04-18
CTATGGTCGCGCGCATCGCCGTCGTGGTCGCCGAGATCCCCACCAGGAACGCGTACTTCTCCCAGATCGCGCGGCGCACGTCGCTGCTCAGCTCGGCGGTGATGCCCGCCTTGAGCAGCGCCTCGTGAAGGAGGCGTGCGCGCTCGGAAGGGCGCCCGTCGTATTCGCCGACCACCACCCGTTGCATCGGTCCCGTCTGGAGGATCACGCCGGGGCGGGCGATGGTGGTCGCGACGTAGCACACCCCACCCATGACGGGCGCTTCGCCCAGCTCGCGGCGCAGGATATCGTCCTTGATCACGCCGTTCTGCAGCGACAGCACCCCGGTGCCGGGCTTGAGCAGCGGCTTGATCTGCCGGATCGCGGCCTCGGTATCCCACAGCTTCACCGACAGGATGACGAGATCGACGGTCCCTAGCGACGCGGGATCGTCGGTGGCGCGGACCGTGGGAATGCGGATGTCGCCGTGCGCTTCGCTTTCGATGACGAGGCCGCGCTCGCGCATCGCGGCGAGATGCGCGCCGCGCGCGATGAAGCTCACATCGTAGCCGGCATGCGCGAGCCTCCCGCCGAAGAAGCCGCCCACGCCGCCCGAGCCCATCATTGCGATCTTCATGGGTCGAATGGTAACCTGCCTTGTCCCGGGCAAAGGAGAAAACATGATCCGTGCAGTTCTTCGCGCCGCCGCTACGGCGACGATGGCGGTTTGCGCGCTCGCACCGCTCACGGTCGTTGCGCAGGCCTGGCCGACCAAGCCGGTGAAATTCGTCGTTCCGTTCCCTCCGGGTGGCTCGGTCGATCCGCTCGCGCGCATCCTGGGCGCGAGGCTCGCGGACTCTCTGGGGCAGCAGTTCATCATCGAGAACAAGACCGGCGCGGGAGGCTCGATCGGCACGGCGTTCGTCGCGAAGAGCGCTCCGGACGGCTACACCTACGTGGTCGTGTTCGACACCCACGCGGTGAACCCGGCGCTGATCCCGAACCTCCCGTACGACACCGTCAACGATTTCGCCCCGGTGATGCTCGTCGGCACGGCGCCGATGGCGATCGTCACCAACGTCGCGAAACCCTACAAGAATATCGGCGACGTGATCCGGGCGGCCAAGGCGAAGCCGGAGGCGCTCAGCATCGGCTCGGTGGGCAACGGCAGCCTCGGACACCTCGCCATCATCCTCGTGCAGCAGGCGGGCGGATTCAAGGCCACCCACGTTCCCTACAAGGGCGGCGGGCCGATGATGGCGGACGTGATGGGAAGCCAGATCGATCTCGGCATCGCGTCGGTGGCGGCGCTCTCCGCGAACGTGAAGGGCGGGAAGCTGCGCGCGCTCGCCCTCACCGGCGACAAGCGCTCGCACACCATGCCCGACGTTCCGACCCTCGCCGAGCAGGGGTTTCCGGGCTTCTCCGCGTTCGCCTGGTGGGGCATCTTCGCGCCGGCCGGAACTCCCAAGCCGGTCCTCGACAAGTTCCACGCCGAGCTGGTCAAGGTGCTCAACCAGCCGGACTTGCGCAGGCAGCTGACCGAAACCCTCGGCATGGATCTCGCCTCGAGCAGTCCGGAGGCGTTGCAGAAATTTCTCATAGGCGAGATCAATCGCTGGGGCGATGTCGTGCGGAGCAACAACGTCCACGCGGATTGACGGAGCGATGAGAATCGCTTGGGGCATCTTGAGTGCGGCGCTGCTGTGCGCTTCCGCCGCGGGGCAGGACTATCCGGGAAAACCGGTGCGGCTCCTCATCGGTTTCCCCCCCGGCGGCAACGTCGACGTCGTCGGCCGGATCGTGGCGCAGAAGATGAGCGAAGGGATCGGCCAGCAGGTCCTCCCGGAGAACCGCACCGGCGCGGGCTCAATCATCGCCAACGAACACGTAGCCAAGTCCGCCGCGGACGGCTACACGCTGCTCGTCGTGAGCGGCGCCTTCGTCACGCAGGCGGCGACCATGAAGAAGCTTCCCTACGATCCGGTCCGGGATTTTTCCTTCATCTCCACGCTGGTAACCTATCCGCTGGTGTTCTCGGTGCGCTCCGACTCGCGTTTCCGGACGCTCGATGAATTCATCGATTTCGTGAAGAGCAATCCCGGAAAGGTGAACTACCCCTCGCCGGGGATGGGAACGCTCTACCACCTCGCGGGCGAGATGTTCGTTTCCATGGCGGGAATCGACATGCAGCACGTGCCGTTCCGCGGCGGCTCGGAGCCCCTGACCGAAGTGCTCTCAGGTCGCATGGAGCTGCTTATCGACGCGCTCACCAACTCCTACCCGCATATCCAGGGCGGCAAGTTCAGACCGCTCGCGGTCTCGTCGCTTGCGCGCTCGGCCTCGCTGCCGAATGTGCCGACCGTCACGCAGAGCGTGCCGGGCTACGAGGCGAGCTCCTTTCTCGGCATCGCCGGTCCGCCGGGATTGCCGGGCGCGATCGTCGAGCGGATCAACCGCGAGGTGAGGCGCGTCGTCGCGCTCCCCGAAATCGCGCAGCGCTTCGCCGAATGGGGCGGCGCGCCGAGCGCGAGCAGCCCGGAGGAAATGCGCCTCCACGTCCGATCCGAGATCGAAAAATGGAAACGCGTCGTCGAGACGAGAAAGATCGAGTTGCCGTGATCAAGAGAAATTCGCTTACGCCCGCGGCGCTTCTCCTGCTGACCCTGGCCTGCGCCGGGGCGGCGGCGCAGGCACAGATGCCGTATCCGTCGAAGCCCGTACGCTTCATCGTGCCCTCCGCGGCCGGCGGCGGCACGGACATCATCGCCCGCGCCCTCGCGCAGAAGCTCTCCGAATCGCTCGGGCAGCAGTTCGTCGTCGACAATCGCCCCGGCGCCGGCCAGATGATAGGCATCGAGCTCGCCGCCAAGTCGGCCGCCGACGGGCACACTATCCTGATGGCCGCGAGCACTCTCGCAATCAATCAGATCATGTACAAGACGGTGCCCTACGATCCGCTGCGCGATTTCGCGCCGATCACCCAGGCGGCGTCGCTCGCCAACGTGCTGGTGGTACACCCTTCCCTCCCGGTGAAATCGGTCTCGGAATTGATCGCGTATGCAAAACAACGCCCGGGCCAGCTCAATTTCGCATCGGCGGGCATCGGCACCTCGCCGCAGATGTCGGTCGAGCTCCTGAAGAGCATGGCGGGAATCGAGATGGTCCACATCCCCTACAAGGGCACCAGTCCCGGCGTGGTGGACCTGCTCGCGGGGCAGGTCTCGGTGATGGCGCCGAATCTTCTCACCGCGCTGCCGCACATCAAGGCGGGAAAGCTGCGCGCGCTCGCGGTGACGAGCACGAAACGAAGCGAAGGCTTGCCGGACGTTCCGACGATGGCCGAATCCGGTCTTCCGGGCTACGATTCGACCCAGTGGTACGGCGTGCTCGCGCCGGCGGGAACCTCGCGTGCGATCGTCGCGCGCCTGCACGACGAGATCGTGCGCGCCCTGCGTGCACCCGAGGTCATGCAACGCCTTGCCGCGGATGGCGCGGAGCCCGTCGGCAGCAGTCCCGAGGAATTCGCCGCGTTCATCAGGTCTGAGATCGACAAATGGGCCAAGGTCGCGCGCGCCGCTGGAATCCGCGCCGAATGAATCTGCGCTGCGGCCTGTTCGCCTTCCTCGCGGGGGTGGGTTGCAGCGCGCTCGCCCAGGGCTATCCGGAGCGCCCGGTCCGCCTGGTCGTTCCTCAGGCGGCAGGGAGCGCGACCGACACGGTGGCGCGCATTCTCGCCGCCGAGCTGCCGAACCAGCTCGGACAGCCCGTGATCGTCGAGAACAGACCGGGGGGTGCGCTGACGATCGGGCTGGACATCACCGCGAAGTCCGCGCCCGACGGCTACACCATCGGCATGGGACCGGTGGGAGCGCTCGCGATCACGCGCCACATGGTGGCGAAACTTCCCTATGACATCGAGCGGGATTTCCAGCCGATCGCGCTCGTGACCCGCGGGCACCTGTTGCTCGCGGTCTCGCCTTCGCTTGCGGTCAATTCGGTGCAGGAGCTGATCGAGTACGCGCGCAAGAACCCGGGCAAACTCATGAACGCGTCCTCGAGCAACGGCTCGCCGGGGCACGTGGGGGGCGAGCTTTTCAAATACATGACCGGCACCGAGATCGTGCACATCCCCTACAAGGGCGGGGCGATGGCGATCAACGACCTGATCGCCGGCCACGTGCAGGTGATGTTCGAGAGCCTCAACTCGATCTCCACTTTTGCGCGCTCAGGCAAGGTCAAGGCGCTCGCCGTGAGCGGTCCGCGACGCTCACCGGGCTTTCCCAACCTGCCGACGATCGCGGAGGCGGGAGTTCCCGGTTACGACGCAACCACCTGGAGCGGCGTGATCGGACCCGCGGGAATGGCGAGGCCCATCGTCGACAAGCTGAATTCCTCGATCAACAAGGCGATCGTCTCGCCCATGTTCAAGGCGAGGTTCGGCGAGATCGGGGACGAGCCGGCGGGAGGCACTCCCGAGGAGTTCGCGGAAGTGATCCGCAGGGATTCGGCGAAGTGGGCCGAAGTCGTGAAGCGCTCCGGGGCCAAGATCGATTGAAGACCCTGTAGTCCGTTACGCGCTTCGTGCGTTCATTTGTGAATCGGCGCGCGTCGCGCATGTCACAATTTGTGACAATTCGTTACCACGGCGACTAGAGGTCCTTGCTAGCATGCGGATGTCGAACGGGACGGGAGAGGCGATCATGAAGCGGGACAGCCAGCGCTCCGGCGTTGGCCTGGCACCACGGGCGCGTGCACTTCGGCGTCGTAATCGGCGCTCCGTTCTATCCCTGGTATTACCCGCCTTACCCTCCCTACTACTACTATCCCCCGGTCGTCGCGGCGCCGGCGCCGCCGACGTATGTCGAGCAGGGAGGTGCGCAAACCGCACCGGCGCAGCAGGGTACTTGGTACTACTGCGCCGAATCCAAGACCTATTACCCGTACGTCAAGGAATGCCCCGGAGGCTGGCAGCGCGTGACGCCGCAGCCCGCGCCCGGCGGCTGACACAAGGTCACCTCTATCATGAAACTCCTGCGAATTTCCCCTCTGCTCATGGGCGCGTTGCTGCTGGGCGCGTGCGTGAGCATGCCCAAAGGTCCCAGCGTGATGGTGCTGCCGGGTTCCGGCAAGAGCTTCGACCAGTTCCGCTACGACGATGTCGAGTGCCGCAATTTCGCCGAGTTCCAGGTAGGCGGCAAGTCGTCTGAAGACATCGCCGCGGAAAGCGCGGCGAAAAGCGCCGTCGTTGGAACCGCCATTGGAGCGGCCGCAGGCGCCGCGCTCGGCGGGCGAAGCGGCGCGGCAGCAGGGGCCGGCGGCGGGCTTCTCATCGGCTCGGCGGCCGGGGCAGGCGCCGGAGAAACTTCCGCGTACGGATTGCAGCGGCGCTACGACTACGCCTACATCCAGTGCATGTACGCAAAGGGCCACAAGGTTCCCGTGTCCGGTCGCCTGACCTCCTCTGCACCGGCCGCTCCGAGCTACGCTCCGCCGCCTCCCCCTCCGCCCCCTCCGCCCCCGCGTTGAGTGGGGGCATGAACGCAAGACATCTGACGGTCGCCTTCGTCGCCGCGACGACGTTCGCGGGGACGCTCGCGCAGGCGCAGAGCGCGTGGCCGTCGAAGCCGATCCGCTGGATCGTGCCGTTTCCGCCCGGCGGACCCGCCGACGTAGTGACGCGCCTCGTTTCCGCGAAGCTCGCCGAGCGCGTGGGTCAACCCGGCATCGTCGAGAATCGCGGGGGGGCCGGAGGCAACGTCGGCCACGAAGCGGCGGCGAAGTCCGCGCCCGACGGCACCACCGTGGTGTTCGTCGTTCCGGCGATCATCACCAACCCGTTCTTCCTCAAGGCCAGCATCGACCCGTTCAGGGAGCTCGCCCCGGTCATCCATCTGGACAGCGCGTCGATGGTGTTGCTGACCCACCCGGGGTTTCCCGCGAACACGGTGGCGGAGGTCATCGCGCAGTCGCGCGCAAAGCCGGGCAGCGTCAGCTGCGCTTCCTCCGGCGCGCTTCCGCAGGTCGGCTGCGAGATGCTGCGATCCCACGCCGGCGCCGAGATGATCATGGTGCAGTACAAAGGCAATGCTCCTGCGTTGAACGCGCTGATGGGCGGGGAGGTGAACCTCCTTTTCGACGTCGTCAACATCGCGCAAGGGCAGGTCAAATCGGGCCGCGTGCGCGCGATCGCTTCGACCAATCCGAAGCGCGGCATAGGTCCCTTCGGCGAGCTCCCGGTGCTGGCCGAGACGATACCGGATTTCGAGCTCGTCACCTGGCACGGCGTGATGGTGCCGGCCGCGACCCCGAGGGAGATCGTGCTGCGGCTGAACCGTGAAATCCAGGCGGTGCTGGGAGAGCCCGACATCCGCCGGCGATTCGCCGACGGCGGCCTCGACATCACGGGCGGGACGCCCGAACAATTCGAAGCGATCCTGAAGCGCGATTACGCCAAGTACGGAAAAATCCTGACGGGGGCGGGAATCAAGCCAGAGTAAGGCGCCCGGGAGCAGATTCAGCCGCCGCCATCGCTCCGGCGTTGTCGCGCAGCAGCTTGGAGAAGTCCTCTGCGGCCTGCGGCCTGCGGAAAAAGTATCCCTGGAACTCGTGGCATCCGTGCTCGGTGAGAAAGTCGAGCTGCTCCTGGGTCTCGACCCCTTCCGCGATCACTTTCAGCCGGAGGCTGTGCGCCATCGCGATGATCGCCTGCGTGATCGCGACGTCGTCCGGGTCCTGCGGGATGTCCTTGATGAAAGATCGGTCGATCTTGATGCAGTCGAACGGGAACCGCTTGATGGACGCGAGGGACGAGTAACCTGTGCCGAAGTCGTCGATCGCGAGGCGGATGCCCATCGACTTGATCCCGTCGAGTATCTTCTTCGAGCTCGTGGTGTCCTTCATGACCATGCTCTCGGTGATTTCGAGCTCGAGGCAGTTCGGCGTGAGCGCGCTCTCGGAGAGGGCCCGCTCGATCTCGCGCAGCAGATGCTTGTCCTCGAACTGCCGCGCCGACAGGTTCACCGAAACGGTCAGCGGGGTCGCGACGCGGCTCTGCAGGGTCTGGTTGTACGCGCACCCGATTCTGAGCACCCAGGCTCCGATCGGTACGATCAGCCCCGAGTCTTCGGCGTGCCCGATGAACTCCAGGGGAGGAAGCAATCCGAGCTCGGGATGCTGCCATCGGATCAGCGCCTCCATGCCGGTGATCCGGCCGGTATTGATCTCGACCTTGGGTTCGTAGTGGAGGATGAATTCGTTTCGCTCCAGCGCGCCCTGCAACCGGGTCTCTTTGGCAATCCTGGCGGACAGGTGATCGTTCATTTCCCCCGAATAAAACAGATAATTGTTCTTGCCCTGCTCTTTGGCGCGGTAGGTGGCGATGTCGGCGTTCTTCAACAGACTCGCGAAGTCCGCGCCGTCGTTGGGGTACAAGCTGATTCCGATGCTCGCCGTCAGGTGGCAGGTCTCCCCTTCGAGCATGAACGGCCAGCGCAGGGCATGGAGGATCTTCTGGGCGACGCTGACCACGTCGCCCGGCTCGGAAAAGTCCTCGATGAGCGCGACGAATTCGTCGCCGCCGAAACGGGCGATGGTGTCGCTTTCCCTCAGGCACATTCTCAGACGACCCGCGGCCTCCTGGAGCAGCCGGTCGCCGAAGGGGTGGCCGAGCGTATCGTTGATGAACTTGAAGCGGTCGAGATCGAGGAACAAGAGCGCCATCGTCTTGCGATAACGCTGCGCGTTGTTGAGCGCATGGGCGAAGCGCTGGTTGAACATGTAGCGGTTGGGCAATCCCGTCAGGGTGTCGTGCGTCGCGACGTAGAGCAGATTCTCTTCGGCCTGCTTGCGCGCCATGAACTGGCCGATCTGGCTGCCGATGACACGCACCATCTGCAGCAGCGACGGATCGGGATTGCGGATTTCGCGGCTGAAGAATTCCAGCACGGCGAGGGTGACGTTGCCCGCCAGGACCGGAAAGGCGAACGCACCATGCAGTCCGGCCCTGGCGGCGAGTGGGGCCCGCTGGAAACCTTCGTCCCGGCTCACGTCCGGTATCCAGTGCGGCGTGCCGCTCATCCACACTTGCCTCACCAGGCCTCGATGGGTCGGCTGAAACGTGAGCTGGCGCACCTCGGCGATGAAATCGGCGAATGCCTTGACGGGGATGGTCCAGGTCTCGACGCAGGTTATGGCTTTTTTCCGCTCGTCCATGCTCCAGCGCGCCCCGCAGTCCCAGTTGAGCGTCTCGCAGATGGTCTGGACGATTTTCGGGATGGCCTCGGCGAGCGTTTCCGACTCGGCGAGCACGCGCGTCACGGCATGCTCCATCCGCTCGCGCTGCTCGGCGCGTTTGCGCTCGGAAATGTCGCGCGACACGAGGACGACCTTCGTGACCTTGCCTGCCGCATCCCGGATGACGCGGCCTTCCGATTCGATATGGCGGAGGCTGCCGTCGGGCAGGAGAAAGCGAAATTCGGTCCGCCGCCCGACGCCCGTTTCGACCGTCTCGCGGAAGATCGCCTTGACGCGCTCGCGGTCCTCGGGGTGGATCTCCTTGAAGGAGTTCGTTCCCGGCTGAATCCTGTCGTCGGTGAAGACGCTCCGCCAGGACGGGCTGTTGTAGATGCGCCGGCCCTCGGTGTCGACCAAGGCGACCAGGTCTCCGACGTTTTCGGCGATCAGGCGAAACCGCTCTTCGCTTTCGCGCAGCTGCTCCTCGGCGCGCCGGTGCTCGGTCACGTCGCGGAAGCTCCACACCCTGCCGATCGTCTGCCCCTCGACGAGCTGGGGTCTGGAATAGCGCTCGAAGATGCGGCCGTCCTTGAACTCGATCGTATCGAAGCTCTCCTGGCTGGGCTGCGAGTAAAGCTCCTTCACCTGTTTGCGGAAGTGGTCGGGTTCCTTCAGCTGATCGAGGACGAAAGTGAGCGCGTCCTCGTCGTTTCCGGAGGCGAGGATTTGCGGCGGGATGCGCCACATCTCCGCGAACTGCTGGTTGTAGGTGGTGATCTTGCCGAGATTGTCGACGACCAGAACGCCGTCGGCCGTGGACTCGAGCGTCGCACGGAGCAGGGACAGCGATTTCCGGTGGTCGACCTCGGCAGGCCCGAGGCTCCGGCTCTTCCTCATTCCCCTCCCTTTCTTCTTCTCGGGTTGGGATTGTATCCGGATTTGCTGGCCGGGCAAGTATTGCTCGGAGCGTGCCCTCGGAGCTTCGGAGTAATACAATTGTCCCCGCGCTGTTGTCGATTGGAACATCGCACGAATCCGGAGTGAAAACATGAAGCTGCGCAGCATCGAACTCGAAGTGCCCGATCGCGAATCGGCGGTCCGGTTTTTCCGGGACACCTGGGGCCTGCTGGAGGCCGGCGAGCGAAACGGGGTCTCCTATCTTCGGGGCACCGAAGACATCCCGTACGTGGTCTCGGTCTCGCAGGCGAGCGAGCCCGCCGTGGCCGCAATCACTTTCTCCGGCTCGAAGCCCGAGCTCGCGAGAATCCGCAAGCGCGCCGCGGCGGCGAGTGCGCCGCTCGGTCCCTTGCGCGACTTCGACGAACCAGGCGGAGGGTCGGGATATCTCGTCGAAGGCCCCGAGGGGCACGTGTTCCGCTTCGTCACCGAGAAAAAGCGCGCGAAAAAGCTGCGCCTGGACCGCGACAGGCCCCTGCAGGTCACGCACGTCGTCCTCAACGCGCGGGACCGGGAAGCTTGCACGCGCTTCGCGGTGGAGGTGCTCGGCTTTCGCCTTTCAGATCGGACTGGGTTTATGAATTTCGTACGCTGCGACCGCGTCCACCACGCGATTGCCTACGCGCAGTCCGACAATTCCCTGCTCAATCATATCGCGTTCGAAATGACCGACATCGATGCGGTGATGCGCGGCATCGGAAGGATGAAGGATGCGGGGATGGCGACCTTCTGGGGTCCCGGGCGCCACGGGCCGGGCAACAACGTCTTCGCGTATTTTGTCGCGCCTTTCGGCGCAGCCGTGGAGTACACCGCCGAAGTCCAGCGCCTCGGCAGCTCGTACAGGACGGGAAAGCCCGAAGACTGGAGATGGCCTCCCAACCGCAACGACCACTGGGGCGTTTCGGCGCGAAACGCCGCGGCGATATCGCAGGCCGAGCGGAAATTCCGCTTCCGGCCGCTCGCCGCCTGAAGTTCTTCTTCCTCTCCAGGGCATGGCGCAGCCGACCAGGCGCGTGGTCACCGGCCACGACGCAGAAGGAAGGGCGGTCGTCCTGATCGACGGCGCGGCGCCGAATGCAAAGCTGAGAAAGGCGACAGGAGTCGTCTCGACGCTTTTGTGGGTGACCGATGAGTCTCCGGCCGAGGTGTCCGGCAACGCCGACCGTGCCGCGCGCGAGATCGGCGTCGCACCGCCGCCGGGAGGCTCGGTCTTCCGCGTCGTCGACTTTCCGCCCGCCGCGGATTTCGGCGCCGTCGACAACGCGGCCATGCTGCGCGAGATGGGAATCGGAGCGGGCCCGAGCGACGCGCGCCACGCGAGCATGCACAGCACGAAGAGCATCGACTACGCCGTCGTGATCTCGGGCGAGATCGACATGCTGCTCGACGATTCGGAGGTTCATCTCAAGGCGGGCGACGTGCTGGTGCAGCGGGGGACGAACCACACCTGGGTGAACCGCGG
>WNEZ01010261.1_pt1 | contig 10630 bp, 2 predicted proteins | sample 5400521 | NCBI WGS metagenome assembly WNEZ01 (sample SAMN13153339, study PRJNA577476) | soil metagenome | isolation source: 120 cm saprolite under Douglas fir tree site 2 hole 1 replicate 1 | place: USA:California | collected 2015-04-18
GGAGCGTGCAGACCCGACGGTCGAGGTGACAAGCATGGGCGTTGGCTGATACACGGGAGAGTCAGTTCGTGAGGACCTGCTGTGAGGTCGAGAGTTCGGCGCTGAGGTTACGCGAGTCTCAAGCAGCGCGTCTTGTAGTCGAGATTCCCATTGTTCGTCTTCTCTAGAGGGCGAGGCTGGTGGGCCTCTGTACGCCTGATGGTTAGCCTCCAGAATATCTTGTATATCTTGTGCGAATACCGAAGACTCTGTCAGTGTGGGTGAGCTTACGTGAGGGAACCCTCTGCCAGGGACGAAGTCAGTGCAGTGCATGAAGAGGCGGATTCCTCTGTGCGCTCTCAGTAGGCGTCGTAGCAGTCTAGTCTCAAAACGCCTCGCCACGAAGGCAGTGGCCCATTCCGAGTACAGAAGGTCCGTGAAGGGCCGATCATCGTAGAAGGCACTTTTTCCGAAGGAGAACCCTCGCTCGCTTTCCGCAGCTTGAAAGTATGCATTAAGGACTTCTGCGGTCGCTTCCATGACACCCAGCAGGTGGTCTGCGTAGCCAGTGTTGAACCTGTACCGTGGCACCGAGCTGGATGGGTCTATTGTAGGGATTGCTTCAATCCTGCGCGGGAATTGCTGAGTGTTCCTGGCCTCGTCGAGCAGGCTCAGCAGTGCGCCTAATACGTCATTTTCAGCGTCCTTGCGTCGACGCGTCAGGTCTTCCGTAATGCGCTGAATGTTTCCTAGGCGAACGCCTGCCAAATCAAGAGCGGATTTCGCAGAAGGAAATCTGCCGGGCAAGGGTGGAGTAGCTGGTAGTGCCATTTCGGTTTCGGCGCGAAAGAAAGAGACATTTCCGTAGTCATAACTCCCGGGAATAGAATCAGGTATACCTGGGTCCCACTGCGTAGGAGATCTAGGGCTGTCCAACACATCTTTAGATCGTGTGTGTTTACGCTGAAACGAGTCTCGTGAGATGTTGACTAGATCTTCTGTATCCACGAGGGCTCGAGGTGCTGGGGTAACAAAGGCGGCATTAGAAGGCCTAGGCCCAGCTTTTGGAGTGATAGAGTCCCTCATCGTTGAAGTAGAATTGGAGATGGTTGACAGTAGAGAATCGCGAGGACCCGAAGGCTTAGCGACTTCACGTACGCTGTGGGGCGTAGTGGCATCACGGGCGCTATTGCGCAGCGTGGCATCAGCGACAGACCCAGCTGCCGTGGCATTAACTGGAACGGCATCACGTACACCCGAAGGTGCATTGGCATCACCGGCGCGTTGGCGCAGAGTGGAAGGAACAAGTGGAAAACGAGGAGTCGACGTGGCAACACGTGGACGAGTACTTCCAGCAGAAGCTGGATTGGGATGGGGAACTGCTGACGAGCGCCTTGACATGTCGTAAGAGTTCTTTTAGTAGAATGAGTATCAGGGAATAGTGCGTGAGGGTACGATCAGGGTAGTTTCCCTGTTTCTCCACCAGTGTTAACGGGTTCTCGAATTATCACGTAAGAGAGAAAGGAGAGAGAGAGCCCGTGAGCGAATCGTATAGTCGTATAGCACGTTAGCGTATGAGACCAAAGACAGAAGCGTAAGTCGAACGAGATAACTGCGTATCGAGACCCGCGCTTAGGGGCGATCCTACGTGAAGCGGAGCCAACCGGTTCACGAACTCCGGAGGATGGGGTAATGCGCACCAGAGTAAGGAGTAGACGACAGGTTTCTTGTAGAGATAACCTTAGGCGACGATGTCGCGATAGCAGTCGAGTTTTGTTTGTTTGTGAAAAAAGATAAAGATGTCCTTCTACTAAGCGCTAACTCTATATACGGTAACAACACGTGACAATTGCTATGACGAGTTGAATGGCTATACGACAAGCGATTGGCAGTAAAAAACCTTCGCGTCACGAAGGGAAAAAAGCTTATCGCATAGTGGCCTTAGGCCCGAAGCGGAAAAAGGGGATGAGAGGATGTGAATGGTTTCTACAATAAGATGCGAATGGAGCGCGGTAACACTACCCCCTCCTAGAATCCATTTAGAGTCTCACATTCCCTGATGTCGCCAGGGTAGTGGGGCGTTGTCATAGAGGAAGCAGTTAAATACATATGCGAGGCGCGGTCACGCGTACAGAGGCGTGAAAAGACAAATGAGGGAGGTGGCGGAGTTTCAAGCGAGAGTCTAAGGAAACTTCTAGGAAACCCAAGGGTGACAATTGGATTGAAATTAAGATAAGGTGCAAGCAAGAATGAAGAGCGCGCGTATAAGGTAGGGTAAATGCGAGCAAGGCCAGAGAGCACGAGCGTGGAGAGGCGTCGAGGACGCAAGCGGATGAGGAGATGGTGAGGTGGACCAGCGGATGACGGTTGACACGGATGTCGGTTCGTCTTGCGGCGAGATCATGTCCATGAACCATGAAGTCGAAGGGATTCGAGACGTTGTAGTGCTTTTCGTTCCCGAAAGGTATACATAGTCAACCGGCGGTGCGCGTGGGGAGTTGGCATCAATTTCGAGTTCATGCCGATGAGCGCGTCTGGGAGCGTATCCGTGAACCGCGCGTCGAGACAAGGTTACCATGGGTCTGTGGCGCCCCATCCCGCAGCAGAATTTGATCCCCATCCCGTGGCAGGGTCAGTGGCTGCAGCGTCATTTTCTTGCCGACTCCGCTGACGGCTCGTCGAGGGCTGACTACGAGATTCTTGACGATCCTGCCTTCCTCTGGGACGTCTGAAGGAGCTTTGTCCCGGTGCTGTGCCGCTGGAAGTGGGCGGGTAGCGGTCTTCGCGAGCCCACGAATCCTCCCGAGGACGATACGAGTGGCGGTCTGGCGCGGCGTCCTCCATAGAAGCATATTCGTTTAGCTGGGGTCGAGTGATTCCCAGCTGGCTAAACGAGGCGCGAACGATTGGCACCATTACCAAGTTCCCGGTATCCGCGTCTTGCACCATGCGCTGTTCTTCTTGTGCCGACACGAGACGAGATTCGATAGGGCGCGCTACATCGCGACCTTGGGAAGAGGATGAAGAGGCTGGTGGACGGTAGGCAGGCTCGTAGCGCGGTGCGCGCTCAGGAGGCCTCTCGGAACTGTAGTAAGGAGCTCGCGGTTCTGCGGAGCTCGGAGGCGAGTATCGGCGCCTTGATTCGAACGGGCGCTCGTATACGGAACGACCTTTGTTCCTGGCCTTGGGTTGTTTAAACGATCCACGATAATCTCGCGAGCGAGCATTGGATCGAGTGGGGCGTTCAGGCCCGGGCGAGCCGGATCCCGAATGGTTTCGGCTGTCTGCAGACGCGGAGGAGAAGGCGGAAGGTGTAGCCGACGTCGAAGTCGACGGAGCAGAGGTGGAGGCTTCGCCTGCTAGCTCGGCAGGGCGAGAAAAAAAGGGGGTCATCGCTTGGGATGGCTCAAGGTCGGGCAGGAGAGTTACGTCGCCGTCGTCGTCGTACAGATGCAGTAATTTCCGCTCCTTGGCCGTGCGTTTCACTCCATCCTCGTGGTATACGAGCGTGTCGTACTGCGGGTGTAGCTCCTTAAAATTTGGAGCGTCGTCGCTACCTTCCGGCAATTTGATGACGTGCTCGAGTTCGACGACAAGAGGGGCCTTTGGCCAGCTCGGGTCCAGCAGGGCGTCTCTGGCTGATTCCACCGAGTAGTGCTCGGGTAATTCGGGCGTAAGACCAACGATGGGAAGTCCAAAAAAAACGTATGCGCGGGCGAGGCTTAACGCGGTCCCTTCGATGGCTGACGAGTTAGTTCGGATGCCGACGGGCGGTTTCACTTTCCATGCAGCATCGGGATGCAGAATGCAGTGGCACAGGTTAATGAACGCGTGAAGCATGATCTTGCCTCGATTTATCCTGGTCCAGCGTACGCGAAGCACCGAAGGCGAGAAATACGGGCGAAGTTGGTAGGCGAAAGGGTCGGAGTTTTCCGGGTCTTCGCAGAGAAGCTTAGGCAGGATCTCGCGCACGTAAAAGGGGAGACTTAGACCGATTCGTTCGCCGAGGTCCGCGGCTTCCTCAAGGGATCGGTCGATGTCCTCCTTAAGGGCCTTCACAAGGGCTTTCTTTGGGTAAGGCTGTCCGTTGAGCTCGTGGAGGATGAGCGGGAGGAAGGTGGAGACATGAACCGGGGCGAAGGGTAGGAGACGCTGGTCGAAGGACCCGTCCTGTAGTGACGATAGGTCGACCGGCTCGGCTCCGGGTTCTTTGGGACCATAGGAACCCGAGTGCATGACCAAGTCCTCGTCGTTGAGGGCTAGGAGGGCGCGCGTAGCACTGTCCTCAAAAAAACCTGAAGTTCTACCTTCGTGAGTAGGCGCCGGCGACGATAGAGAGTAGTCAAACGTGATGCGGTGACCGAGCGAGGCATGCTCCCGGTGGTACGTAGCGTAGCGGGAGTTGGTGACGGTAGCGGAGGTAGACATTTTAGTGCGGATAGAGCGAGATGTGGCTGAAACAAGGTGGTGGATCTCAGTGGAAAAAACGCTGGTTGTGGAAGTCACACGTGACACTATAAGAGCCGTCACGCGACTCTGGCGTCCTAATTGACGGTGCCAATTACGAATTATTTCGGGGGCGTTACACAAATCCCGTGCAGTTTGCCAGGAATCGTCCTCCGCGTCATAGCCCTTCCATCGTACTAAGTAAAAGGTCTTGCTGCCTCTTCTTCTTTCAGCCACAATTTTTTCAACTTCATATTCCTCCGAACTTTTTAGCTGGTCTCGAGGGTTCTCTAGGACCTTTCTAGACTTATCTGGGCTTCGGTGATACTTAGTGAGGTGCTGGATGTTGACTACTGGGTGCATCGGATACGTATCCGGTAGTCGTAGTCGGTAAGTGGTGGGGCTGAGAACCTCCATTACTTCGAAGGGGCCTATTTTTCTCTGTACTAGCTTACGGCTTTTGCCCTTGATGTCCACTAATTCGAGCGAGTGCGGGTTAATGAGCACCTCGTCGCCTTCCTTAAGATTGGGCTGACGCCTGCCCCGGTCATAATAGTACGCTTGTTTGTCGAGACTACGCTTCAGAGCATCGCGCGCGGCTTCGCGGTGGGAAGTGAGCTCTGTTAGCCTTCGGCGAAGCTCTGGGAGGCCTTCTGTGAATTCCAGTCCACTCTCATGCAGGAGATCCGAAGGGGAGCGTGGTTTGAAACCCAGCAACAGTTTCGCAGGAGCTTCCTTGTGCGAGGAGTGTGGGGTATTGTTGTAGGCCAACTGTAACACGTCGAGCCACTTAGACCAATCTTTCTGATCGGCGTGCACGTACGCGCGCAACATCGTCTCGAGCTGCTGATTCATAACTTCAGTTTGTCCGTCCGTTTGCGGATGCTTGGAGGTCGATAGTGCGAGACGAGAATTGAAGATTACAGCTAGATTTTTCCAGACGGAGCTAGTCCACCTAGGGTCCCTGTCACCAATGATAACTTCAGGAAGTCCAAACACCTTGACCACGCGTTTGAATATCAAGGTAGCGGTGTCTCCCGCGTTAATGTCACACGTAGTAGCGACGAAGTGGGCGAATTTGGTCAGTTTGTCTACAAGGACTAGGATAGCGTCCTTTCCGTTCGACAGCGGTAATCCGGTGATGAAGTCGAGGGAGATCGTATCGAAAGGCCTTCCTGGTATAGCCAAGGGCTGAAGGTATCCCATTCCAGCGCCACGATCGTGCTTGATCTTTTGACAATGGTCACAAGTGCGAACGTAATTAGTTACATCGCGTCTCATGAATGGCCAGTAATACCGAGTTCGCAGTGAGGCTAATGTACGCTCCCATCCGGCGTGAGCCGTTTCATGAGCCAGGTCATGTACTTCTTGAATGAGGGAAGTTCGTTCCGAGGCCGGTACGCATAGTCTGACTTGGCCATCGGCGTCCTCAAAGTACATTAACCCGTTATCTGCCAAACGATAAGCACGGTACTTCTGCTCCTGCAGACTTTCCTCTTGCGTTCTTTTGAGTACTAGAGCAAAATCCTTATCCTCGAGGTAACCTTTAGCAAAGCGCTCGACGATCCTTTGGTCAGCGTGGACGTGGATGGCCGTTGGCACATAGGCTAATGGGTCACTGACACCTCGGAGCTCATTTACAGGACCTTCTGCTGAGTGAGGTTCCTTTGAAACGCTCGGAGCTCCTGCTTGCTGTTTGGCCTTGAGACGCGTTACTACAGTCTTACTTTCAACCGTGAACTCGCGCTCTTTGATAAAGGCCTCCCACGCAGACTGCAAGTCTTCATGCTCCGTCGAGGCGGTTGGACTAGGGAGGTCCTCTCTAGCTGGCGAGATATATTGAGGTATGCGCGGCAGTCTAGACAAAGGGTCTACATTGGAGTGGGTTCTCCCCGGTCGATGCACGATGACCAGCTGAGGGAAGGCCGCGAATACTAAACCCCATGCCGCTAATCTTCTATTAGCATTTTCATAGGTTTTGGCCCAGGTGAGTGCGGCGTGGTCCGTTACTAGCAAGATTCTTTCTCCTTCTATGAAGGGCTGGAAGCGGACGAGACTTTCCTTAGCAGCTAAGGCTTCGCGCTCGGTAGTGGAATACCGGGTTTCGGCAGGAGCGAGGACTCGACTCCAGTAAGCAACCACTCTTACGACGGGGATCAGGGTTTCTTCCCAGTTGGCGCTCCAGGCCGGCGTAGGCTTCCGGTCATCATGCTCCTTGGACAGTTTCGCTACAAGTTCGGGGACGGGATCTCCCTTCTTGTGGGCATCTAGTAGTCGTTTATATACTCGGGTGCCCTTCAGGTCCCTAATAGCTATAAGCTGAACCTGTTGTAGAGCTCCAGCGATAGCGTAGTCTGAGGCGTCCGTGTATAACCTATAAGCTCGCCCGGCTTCTGGATGACCTCGAACTGGAGCAGAAATGAGCGCAAGCTTTATTAGTTCGAACGCCTGATTCTGATCCTCGCCCCAAGCGAAACCTAAGTCCTTTCGACGGAGGCATTTAAAGAGAGGGGTGGCTATCCAGGAGAAGTAGGGTATATAGGCCGCAAAGTAGACCGCCAAACCAAGGAAAGATTCAAGTCTCTTACGGTCTCGAGGTGCTTCCAATTCCCAGACGGCCTTGAGTTTTTCTTGGTGGGTAGATAAGCCTAGCCGCGAGACCTTATGGCCTAGTACTACAATACTTCGGTAACCAAGGTGACATTTAGGGGGAGATAACGTCAAGCCAGAGTCCGCGATGACCTTGAGCACTTGATCAACGTGTTTAAGATGATCTTCAAAGGTGCGAGAGTAGACCACAACGTCATCTATGTATACGAGAGTGAAAACCCAGAGGTACGGCGATAGAATCTCCTGCATAGCCCTCTGGAATTCCGGAGGCCCATTGCGCCAGCCGAACGGCATGCGCTTGAAGTGGTGCAGGCCACGATGGGTACGGATGGCGGTTATATGCCTGGACTCTTCGTCAAATTCCATCTGCATGAATCCAGAGAGGGCGTCGAACACAGAGAGATATTGCGCTCCTGATAAGGCCTGCAGTATGTCCGTCTGCTTGGGGATCGGGTGCTGATCTGCTACCGTCGCTTTATTGAGCTTGTGCCAGTCGATGCAGACGTGCGGCTTGCCGTTACAGTATACGATGATGATAGGGGCTCCCCAAGGGCTCTTGCTTTCCTCTACGACACCTTGCGAGAGCCACAGGTCCAGCTGTTTATCGATGACTTCGCGTTTAGCGGGCGAAGCATAGTACGGGGCCATAGATATCGGTTTCGTGCCAGGAGCTAGCGTAATGTGCACCTTAGAAGATAGACGTCCGAGCCGGCCGTCGAAGCTAAAGGCAGTTTGGTTTCGTTCCACTACCTTATACAATGCATCCCGCTGATCTGGATTGAGGGCGGAGTCGACATCAATGATTTCTCGTAACTTGTCTGACGAGTAGACCTGATCGGGTGAGGGTTCCGTGGTTTTGGGTCCCCAGCCGGCAGACTCAGGGTCTTCCGATGCCTCACCAGGAACCTCTGAGGTGAAAGGATTTTGTTCGGGTCGAGCATCTAGGTTCGGCACCAATACTGCGAGCAAGCTAGCTTGGTTGTAAAAGAGGGCTTGTTCCGATTCTGGTAGGCTCGCGGACGATTTGAGTGAATCCTTTGCGTTCGAGAGGTATCCTAGCAGCTCCCCGCTCTTAATGCTGATGCGACGTTCAGCGGTGTTAGCGATCTTGACCCGAAAACATCCTCTGCTGTCGGTTTCTACGATCCCAGATGAAGCCGAGACGAACGCGTTAGGGCCACGATTCAGTGGAATCGCGTCGAGGTACATTGCTTCGTTGCTCAAGACACCTTTTACGATGGCGTTAACCGTTGCCACCGATTCCGGCTCAATGGTGAGGCTATCTTTGACTAGAACTTTCCAAGGCCCTTTCGAGGCTTCCGGCTTAAGGTGGACGGGGCGAGGGGTCTTACTCTCCTGTTCGCTCTCAGGAGCCCATCGCGCGGAGAATGACTCAGTAGGCGAAGGGGCTATCACTGCTGGAATCTGATGCGGGGAGTCGCCTACTTGCCAATAGTTTCCTTTCTCACCGCGAATAATGTGCAATTGCCAAGCTCTTTGCGTATCCTCACCGATAAGCATGTCGGCCTTCATGTCCTTAACCACGTAGGCTTCAACGCCTTTGAGACACACGGGCCCGATCTGACTGCGAAAGTAGAGATTAAGCCGCACATACTCGGAACAACCGGCTGAGCCTGTCAGCTGAAGGAGTTTCAGTTTTCGTCCTGCGCGTGGCTTAGGCTTAGAGAACTGGAGACGGTCTAAGAATCCTTTAGAGATGAGCGTCGGCGCTGCACCGGAATCGCCTACAACCGGTGTCGCGGGTTCTTTAAGGCAGTTAACGTGACACTGCACTTTGAACGCGTCAATGCCTTGCACCGCGTGTCCGGCTGGCCTTTCCCAAGCCGGCGTAGGTTCGTAAACGCCTTCGGCGGGCATATCCAAATCATCCTTAGTGTCTACTAGGTTGACCGGTAGACTGATCCAAGAAGCTTCTACGGATTGTAGCGGTGTCGAAGTATAGTCAGCCGGTGCGCTTGGCGCGTCCTCATTGACTTCCGCTACTAGGACGTCGGCTGAGAAGGCTTCATCTACCAACGTATTATATGTAGCACAATACGAGTCGTAATTTTCATCATCTTCCTCAAGCATAGCGACATAGGACTTGTGATAAGCATCGCTGGTTTTATTAGCGGACGTGCTCTTTCCTGGAGGCCGACCTCGACTTCTCCATGAAGCGCAATCACGATCGTAGTGCAAAGGGCTTCCACAGTTTCTGCAAGGACGAGGAGGAACTTTTCTTGACTGATTCGTAGCTAAAGGGTAAGAGTAATTTCCGGGACTCTTAACGCCGTCCTTTGTTTGCTTAGCCTTAGGTTCAACCGCGAGAACCGAAGTTTCTAAGGGCTCTGCCATGCTATCTTCCTCTTCGCCGATGTCAGCAAGTTGTGCCGTGTAAGGTCTGCGTGATCCGCCGGCTTGCGCTCGTTGCAATTCTGCGCGGACGAGTCTTTGGATCTGATCGGCACTGCTGGCTTGCAGCTGTTCTTCTTTATCCGAAGCCAGTTTAATAAGATCTGCTGTGGTTTCAACGAGCGTGTGATCGACATGCGCGTGCCAGGACGGAGGGGCATGGTTCCATACTTGGGCTACCTCCATGCGAAGGTTGGCTGGAGTTGAGTCAGGGTAAATTGGCAAGATTCTACGCCGATGTCGTTGTTTTCTCGAGAGATACTCAGCCGGGGTCTCGTCTTCATGGCCTCGCTGCCGGTAGCGCAGGTGTTCGAACTTGAGCCATTCCTTTTCTACCCACTTAACAGACATTATACTGGTGCGTACGATGTAGCGTAGGGTAGGCCAATTTTCTGAGTATTCAGTGCGCGAATCCTGTGAAAGACCGTTCCACCAGGCGGCTGCTAGCCCCGTGAAATTGAATGTAGCTACTCGCCCTAGGGCGTCAACGATGGCCGGGGACTCAAAACCGTACGAGTATAAGGCGTCGCCTTTCTCTAGCCAGGCATCAAATGTCTTAGGGGATCCGTCGAAGCTAGGGAAGTCAGAAGCCTTAATTTCTTCTTTGAAGTAGGGACCTTTCGGGCCTGGTGGCTCCCGATCTCTCGCTGTGGCTTGCCCAGCTGGGCCAGGTGGTCCAGGTTCTCCTGGCGGGCCTGGGGGACCGGGAGGTCCTTCTGGACCCATGGCGCCGTGGCCGCCGAGTGCCCCTATTGGACCTTCGGGGCCTATAGGACCGTCTCGTCCAGCCTGCCCTCTACGACCGCGAACCCCCCGGTAACGTGGATCATCTGAAGGAGGACCATCAGGACTATCTGATCCTCCAGGGCCACCAGGCGAAGGCGGTCCGGGCGGAGGCAGAGGTGTAGAACGCGGGCTAGGTATAGGCGAGGCATAGGATTCTTGCGAAGGAGGCAATGGCACATTAGCCGGATTTGTCGACGCTCGACTGGACGGACGAGAGCTAGGCGGTGTACGCGCAAAGATGGGTGGACTTCGGACAGAGGAGCGTGCAGACCCGACGGTCGAGGTGACAAGCATGGGCGTTGGCTGATACACGGGAGAGTCAGTTCGTGAGGACCTGCTGTGAGGTCGAGAGTTCGGCGCTGAGGTTACGCGAGTCTCAAGCAGCGCGTCTTGTAGT
>WNEZ01024039.1_pt1 | contig 10630 bp, 9 predicted proteins | sample 5400521 | NCBI WGS metagenome assembly WNEZ01 (sample SAMN13153339, study PRJNA577476) | soil metagenome | isolation source: 120 cm saprolite under Douglas fir tree site 2 hole 1 replicate 1 | place: USA:California | collected 2015-04-18
CGTCCAGGGCTCCGTGGAAGTGCTCAACGAAACGCTCCGCAAGCTCTCCACCGATCAGGTGAAAGTCAACGTGATCCACTCGTCGGTCGGCGCCGTGTCGACGAACGACGTGCTCCTCGCATCGGCGTCGGACGCGATCATCGTCAGCTTCAACGTGCGGCCGGAGCGCAATGCCGCGGACCTCGCCGACAAGGAAGGCGTCGACATCCGCTCGTACACGATCATCTACAACCTCGTCGATGAGATGAAGGCCGCGATGACCGGTCTGCTCGATCCGAAGTTCGAAGAAGTCTTCCAGGGCCGGGCGGAAGTGCGCAACACGTTCAAGGTGCCGAAGGCGGGAGTCATCGCCGGATGCATGGTCGTCGACGGAGTCATTCCCCGAACGGCAAGCGTGCGCCTGCTTCGCGACAACCGCGTGATCTACGAAGGCAAGATCGGCTCGCTGCGGCACTTCAAGAATGATGTCTCCGAAGTCCGTCAGGGCTTCGAGTGCGGCATCGGCATCGAGAAGTTCCAGGACATCAAAGTCGGCGACGTGATCGAGGCGTTCAAGGTCGAGAAGCTCGAGTCAGTGCTGGCGTAGCGTTGAAGGCAGAAGGCAGAAGGCAGAAGTGAGTCACCTCTGCCCTCTGCCCTCTGCCTTCTGCCTTCTGTCTTCCAGACATGCTCGTCGTAGTCGCCCTGTTCGAGCTCCACATCGAATTCGCGCAGTCGCTCAAAGACAAGCGAATGGTGGTGAAGAGTCTTCGCGAGAAGCTGCGCAACCGGTTCGACATGTCCGTGGCGGAGGTCGCGCTGCAGGATCTGCATCAGCGTGCGCGGCTGGGGCTTTCCTTCGTGGCCCTGGAGCATGCCGGCGCGGATGCCACTCTCGAGCGCATCCAGAGCTTCATTGAGTCCAGCACCGATGCCGTGCTGGCCGGCTGGACGAGTGAAAAACTCGAGTTCGACGAGACCGCGTCGTTGTAGCCGGGGAAGGTCGCAGCCGATTCGGTGAGGAGCTCAGGATTTCCGGCTGCGGTGAGCGTATGATTATGGTGTCGCGCGCGAATCGACGGCGCATCGGATCGCCGAGGTCGCCTCCATGTCCTGCGATCATGATCGTCTCGCGCTGTTGCCCTCTACGGGCGGTCCGAGAGATCGCGGTCTCCAGCCGTCACGCCCATGAGTGAGCGACACTAAAAAAGCCGGAAAGGAACGCTCGAGGCTGTCAAATGTACAGGTTCATGGTTACGCAAACCACTCTTCGTTTCGCCGGTGGGTCCATTGGAAGAGTAATCAGTAATCGAATCTGGCGATCCTGAAACGATCACGATCGAGGAGATGTGATGAGTCTGATGTCGCGCTGCCGGTCCGAGCCCATGCAAACCCGTCGTCGCCTCGCTGGTGCCGGAGCCTTGAGCAGCATCGTGATCACACTCGCTTGCGTGGTGATCGGTTGTAGTGCAATGGCGTCCCAGGAAACGGTCAATCCCCCCGGAAGGCCGGCGGATCTCGTCAATCTGGGTCTCGAAGATCTGATGAAGATCGAGGTGACATCGGTGTCCAAACGGCCGGAGAAGCTGTTGGACGCCGCGGCATCCATTTATGTGATCACGGCCGAGGAGATCCGTCGCTCGGGCGTCACCAGCCTTCCGGAGGCGCTGCGCCTCGCTCCCAACCTCGAGGTCGGACAAGCGAGCGCGAGTGGTTACGCAATCTCATCACGCGGATTCAACAACACCTCTGCGAACAAGCTGCTGGTGTTGATCGATGGCCGCACGGTTTACTCGCCTTTGTTTTCCGGTGTGTTCTGGGATGCGCAGGACGTCATGCTCGAGGACATCGATCGGATTGAGGTCATCAGCGGGCCTGGCGGCACGCTGTGGGGCGTCAACGCCGTCAACGGTGTCATCAATGTGATCACGCGCGCCGCGAAGGAGACGCAGGGCTTACTCGTCGCGGCCGGAGCCGGCAATCGCGAGAACGATACCGCCCTTCGCTATGGTGCTGCGGTCGGAGGCGACGGCAATTACCGTGTCTTCGGTAAGTACTTCGACCGCGATCACACTTCGACGGCCTTGGGCACGCCGAAAACGGATGCCTGGCACCAGGCACACGTCGGGTTTCGTGCCGATTGGGGACGTTTCACCGTCCTCGGCGACGCATACAAGGGAAGGAATGGGCAGCCGCAGCCCGGGAGCATTTCCATTGGCGGTGTGAATCTGCCCCTCGGCTCGATTCCGATCTCGGGCATCAACTTGATCGGTCGCTGGAGACACGTCAGCGAGACCGGTTCTGCAATCACAGTGCAGACCTACTACGACCGAACGGAGCGCACGGTCCCACCCACATTCGCGGACAAGTTGCAGCTTCTCGACCTCGAGCTCGAGCACTCCATACGACCGATGGGAAGGCACTCGATCACCTGGGGTGGTGAGTACCGCTACGGCATGGACCGCCTCGTCAACAGCAAGTACTTCGCGTTTTTGCCGGCGAAGCTGAATCAGAAGTGGACGAGCCTGTTTGCGCAGGATGAGATCGCGCTGCGGAAAGAGTTGCGGTTCACCCTCGGCGGCAGAATCGAGCGCAACGACTATACCGGCAGCGAATTCCTGCCCAATGCGCGGCTGGCGTGGAGGGCTGGTGCGAATCACCTCCTGTGGACCGCCGCATCGCGTACCGTGCGCGCGCCATCGCGACTGGATCGCGATGCTTTCATCCCCGGTAGTCCGCCGTTCCTCCTCAGGGGCGGGCCGGATGTGACGTCCGAGATCGCGACGGTCTATGAGATCGGTTACCGGGGACAATACGCAACGGCGATCACCTACTCGGCAACCGTCTTTCATGCCGGCTATGAAGATCTTCGGACCCAGGAGATTAATGCTGCCCGCACCTTCTTTTTTTTCGGTAACGGAATGAAAGGCACAGCGAGCGGCCTCGAGACGTGGGCCTCTTATCAACCTTCACGTGTCTGGCGACTGAGCGGCGGTTTCAGTGGACTCCGGCAGAACTTCCGGCTGCTGCGGGGAAGCGTCGATGCGACGGCTCCCGCTGCACAGAGAGGTCGCGATCCGGAGCGGAGCTGGAGACTCCGTTCGTCGCTCGATCTTCCCTATCATACGGAATTCGATCTCATTGCCCGGTACGTGTCGGATCTGCCGGCTTTCGCCGTGCCCGGCTACACGGCTGTCGACGCCCGATTCGGGTGGCGTCTGGGCCGCGGCATGGAAGTGTCCCTGACAGGGCAAAACCTTTTCGACGGCGGCCATGGCGAATTCACGGCTCGGTTGACGCGGACTCAATTCGGCCGCGCCGTCTTCCTCAAGATTGTGACCCGTTTTGACCGCCATGATTAGTCGTTATTGCACACTCATCGCCGCTGTCGGTCTTCTGGCCACGGCTGCTGCGCGGCCGGAGGCGCGAACGCCGACGGAGTACGAAGTAAAAGCGGCTTTCATCTACAACTTCGCGCGTTACGTCCAGTGGCCCGGAGGATCAGAGCAAAACAAGCCGTTTGTCATCGGCGTGATTGGCAAGGATCCCTTCGGCCCTGTCCTTGATGACGTGGTACGCGGGCAGAGCGTGCAGGGACGCGCCGTTGTCGTCAGAAGATTTCAAAAGATCGAGCACATCACCAACTGCGACATGCTGTTCGTGAGTGGACCGGAGAGCGACCATCTGCAGCGGATCTTCGATGCACTGGACAGTGCCCCTGTCCTGACGGTCGGCGATATGGACAAGTTCGCCGAGCTGGGCGGGATGATCAACCTCATCACGGAAGACAATCACATCCGCTTCGAAATGAACGTACAGGCGATTGAGCGTTCCGGCCTGAAAGCGGGCTCGCAACTTCTGAAGCTCGCGAAGATCGTCAACGAACGAAGGCTGGTTAAGTAGCGATGTTCATCCCGCTGCGCGACCTCTCAATACGGAAGAAGTTGATGCTCATGAGCATCACGGTCAGCGCTTCCGTCCTTCTGTGTTTCAGCGCGGCCTTCATCGGATACGAATTGTGGACATTCAAAAACACTGCCGCGGAACGCCTGGAGACGGATGCCGACATCATCGGCTTGGATGTCACGCCGGCGCTGCAGTTCGACGATGCGGGTGCTGCCACGGTGACGCTGACGGCATTGCGCGCGATCCCGAGCATTACGTCTGCAGCGGTTTATTCGGGTGATGGCAGGTTGTTCGCGAAGTATGTGCGCAGCTCAGGAACGCGAGGCAACTCGATTCCGGACCGATTCTCCCGGGCGACCGGCATACGCTTGATCAGGGGCGATGACCTCATCGTGGCCAGGCGAATTCTCTTCGACGGCAAACCGATCGGCACGGTTTACATCCAGTCGAAACTCAAGGAGATTCCACAACGATTGCGCAGCTATACGCTCATCGCCCTTGGCGTGCTGGCGGCGTCATTCGCAGTCGCTCTTGCAGTTTCATCGCTGCTGGCGCGACGGATTTCCGCGCCTCTCTTGAGCCTTGCCGACACGGCGAGAACGATCGGCTCGCGGCGTGATTACTCGGTGCGCGCGTCCATCCACGCCAGAGACGAAACCGGGGTCCTCGCCGGTGCCTTCAATGACATGTTGAGGCAGATCGAGGACCAGAACCACACGCTGCAGGAAAGCGAGCGCAATTTTCACGAGCTGGCGGACGCGATGCCGCAGATCGTCTGGATCAGCGGCGCCGGCGGCGAGCCGCAATACATCAACCAGCGCTGGTTCGAATACACGGGCTCCACTTCCGGGCCGGCTGTCGAATGGGGCTGGCGTGAGGCTGCCCATCCGGATGACCTCCAGAACTTCCTCGAGGCGAAGGAGGAGTCTCGCCGATCCGAGACACCGTTTACGACGGAGGTCCGCATTCGCAGGGCGGCCGATGGTGCGTATCGGTGGCATCTGGCGAGAGCACTACCTGTCTACGACAAGAATGGCCGGATTGTGCGGTGGTTCGGAACCTTCACCGATATCGAGGATCAGAAGAGAGCGGAGTCCGAGGTCCGGGAGATCAACACGGAGCTGGAGCGGCGGGTCATCGAGAGGACCGAGAAGCTGACCGCCGCGAACGAGGAGCTGGCGAAAGCCAGTCAGGCGAAGGACCGCTTCCTTGCGAGCATGTCGCACGAGCTGCGCACTCCGCTGAACGGCATCATCGGCTTCGCGGAATTCCTTGCTGATGGCAAGCCCGGTCCGGTCAACGACAAACAGAAGGAGTATCTCGGAGACGTTCTCACGAGCGGGCGGCACCTCCTGCATCTGATCAATGACATGCTCGACATGGTGAAGGTGCAGGCCGGCAAAGTGAAACTGAACAACGAGCGTTTCCACATTCGTCAGGCGATGGAAGAAGTCTCAGCCGGTGTGCGGCCTCTTGCGGAGAACAAACGCATCGAGATGAACATGACGATCGCTCCGGACCTCGACATGGTCATGCTCGACCAGCAGCGTTTCCGTCAGATTCTCTACAACCTGCTCTCGAATGCGCTCAAGTTCACGGACGACGGTGGGCGGGTGGGAATCGATGCGGCGCGCGAGGGGGCGGAACGCTTCCGCCTCGCCGTTCGCGACTCGGCAAAGGCAGCGCATTCACTGTCGTCCTCCCGATCGTCGGCCCCGAGGAAATGCGATGAGCTCCGCACGGATTCTCGTCGTCGATGACAACCCGACGAATCTCAAGCTCGTTTCGGACGTACTGGCGTTCGACGGTTACGAGATCCTCAAGGCGGCCGATGCCGAGGCCGCGCAGGAGATCATCGACTCTGCGCCACCCGATCTCATCCTCCTGGACATCGCACTTCCCGGAATGGATGGCCTGACTCTGACCCGTCAACTGAAAGCAGCGGAGCGGACCCGTCACATCATCATCGTCGTCCTGACGGCCTTCGCGATGAAAGGCGATGACTTGAAAGCGCGCGAAGCAGGCTGTGACGGCTACATCACGAAGCCGATCGACACTCGAACCATCTCGGGTGTCGTCGCGGAATACCTGAGACATGGAGATGGTCAATCGAAGGCGAGCCCTGAATGAAGATTCTCATCATTGAAGATCATGCCGGTGAGCTGAAGCTGGTACATCACGTGTTGAGCGCGGCCGGCCACAGCGTGAGCGGAGCGGCGTCGGCAGAATCCGTACTCACGTCGATCAAGATCGACAGACCCGATCTCATCCTGCTCGACATGTCGCTGCCCGGCATGGACGGCCTCACGCTCGTCCGCAGGTTGAAGGCGGACGAAACGGTGAGAGACATCCCGATCGTCGCCGTCACTTCCTATCCCGAGAACTATCCGAAGGATGAAGCGCTCCGGGCCGGGTGCGACGCCTACTTCTTGAAGCCACTCAGCACGCGCACGCTGCCGGAAGCGCTGTTGGAGGTAATAGAAAGCAGGAAGTCCGGACGATGAAACCGCTGTGCATCCTGATCGTCGACGACCATCCGATCAACCTGAGACTTCTTCGAGCTCAGTTGGAGGCGGAGGGCCATAGCGTCGTCGATGCCGCGAATGGCGTGGAGGCATTGGCCGCTCTTTCGCGCGAGAACGTCGACGTGGTCGTCTCCGACATTCTCATGCCGGTCATGGACGGCTACCGTCTGTGCCTGGAGGTACGGAACAGCCCAAGATATCGACACCTTCCATTCATTGTCTACACCGCCAGTTTCATCTCAGCCTCCGATGAAAAGCTGACTCTGGTCCTCGGCGCAGATACGTATCTGCGCAAGCCCGCATCGGTCGATGAGCTGCTTCGAGCCATCAACGATGCTCTGGCCAGTCCACGCCGGAAGCCGGTCGCAGGAGTCGAAAGCGCGGATGTACTCAAGCAGTACAGCGAGTTGCTGGTAGAGAAGCTGGAGGCGAAGAACGTCGCGTTGACCGAAGCGGTCAGCCAGCTCAGCTTGCAGCAGGACCAGTTGCTGGAGAGCGAACACCGCTTCCGCGACATGCTCAACCATCTCGAGCTCGTCTCGATCATGCTCGACCGCGACGGCCTGATCACTTACTGCAATGACTACTTTCTGCGCCTGACCGGCTGGCAGCGCGAAGACGCCATTGGCAGCTCCTGGTTCCAGCGCTTCGTTCCGCTGACGGCAGTCAGTCAACTGAAGAGTGATTTTTCGGCGCTGCTCGCCGACGAGCCTCGTGCCTGGCACCACACGAACGAAATTGTGACCAGATCCGGCGACAGGCGGCTCATCCAGTGGAACAACTCCGTGCTGCGATCGCCTTCCGGCGACGTGATCGGCACAGCCAGCATCGGCGAAGACATCACCAACCGCGACCTGGCGGAGCGGGAGCTGCGCCGCAACGAAGAGCAGCTGCGGATCATCGTCGATGCCTCAACCGATGCAATCTGGGAATGGAACATCGAAACCGGCGACGCGTCCTGGTCCGATCGCGGCTATTCGATGCTCGGCTATACTCGCGACACATTTCAGCCCACGGCAGCCAAGTGGTCGACTGCGCTCATCCATCCCGACGATCTCGACAGCGTGGAGCGCGCGCTCGCCGACCATCTCGAACGCGGAAAGCCGTATCAGATCAGAGTGCGTTTCCGTCACCGCGATGGATCATTCGTTCCGGTTCTGGCTCGCGGACAGTTGCAGCGGGAAACGAGGCGGATGGTCGGAACGTTCACCGACCTTTCGCTCGTCGAGCGGGCGGAGGAGCAGATCCGTGAACAAGCCGCGCTGATCGACCAGGCACACGATGCCATCGTCGTGCACGATCTCGACGATCGAATCACGTTCTGGAGCAAGGGTGCGGAACGCCTCTATGGATGGCCCGCAAACCAGGCCCTTGGGCGTCGTTTCGATGAGATCCTTCAGATTGACGCTCGACTGTTCCAGACCGCGAAGAACGCCGTCCTGGCCGAGGGCGGTTGGAACGGTGAGGTCGAGAAAATCACCGCCACCGGACAGGGCGTCACCGTCGACAGTAGCTGGACGCTTCTGAGGAGCGACGACGGCCAGACCAAATCCATCTTCAGCATCGATACGAACATCACCGATCGCAAGGCACTCGAGCAGCAGTTTTTTCGCGCGCAGCGCCTCGAGAGTCTCGGGACTCTTGCCGGTGGAATTGCGCACGACTTGAATAACCTCCTGATGCCGATCCTCATGGGCGTGACTCTGCTCAAGCGCCTGCCGCCCGGCGATGCCCGCGCGCGAGCCATCAGCAACATCGAGAGCAGCGTGAAACGCGGCACCGACCTCGTGAAGCAGGTGTTGCTGTTCGCTCGCGGTGTCGAGGGCGCGAGGCTGCCCCTCGACATCGCCGGGATCGTGGGCGAGGTCGGCTCGATCGTCGAGAGTACGTTTCCGAAGAGCATCAATTTCTCGACATCGATACCCGAGACCCTGCCTCAGGTCATCGGAGACGCGACCCAGCTCAATCAGGTGTTGTTGAACCTCTGCGTCAACGCTCGCGATGCGATGACGAACGGCGGACAGCTCTCGATTTCCGCGGCGGAGAGAGAGATTGATCAGCAGTATGCAGCGCTGCACGGAGGGAAGGCGGCTGGCCGTTACGTCGTACTGGATGTCGCCGACAACGGCAGCGGAATGCCGAAAGAAGTCATTGACCGGATTTTCGAGCCGTTCTTTACGACCAAGGAGCTCAGCAAGGGAACGGGCCTCGGACTCTCCACCGTTCAGGGCATCGTCCGCAGTCATGGTGGATTCGTCGAGGTGTCGAGCTCTGTCGGAAGGGGTAGCTCGTTCCGGGTCTACCTTCCCGCACGGCTTGACGCGGCGGCCGAGACGACCACGAAAGGCGAGCTCCGGGAAGTGCCGCGTGGCAATGGCGAGCTCGTCCTGGTCGTGGACGACGAGGTGTTGATTCTCGGGATCACGGGACAGACCCTCGAGGCATTCGGTTACACCGTGCTGACGGCGGAAAACGGCGCGCAGGCCATCGAGGTTTATGGACAGGAGCACGCCAGGATCGATGCGGTCCTGAGCGACATGATGATGCCGGTCATGGATGGCGCCGCATTCATCACGGCGTTGCGTCGAATCAATCCAGACGTGCCGATCATCGCGGTCAGTGGCCACGCCGAGGGTGATCAGATGGCGCCTCTCATGAAAACGGGCGCGACGATCTTTCTCTCCAAACCGTACACCGCCGAGGTGATGTTGAATGCGCTCTCCCAGGTCCTCGGCTCGAGCGCGCAGGCGAAGCAGAGTGTCACCTGAGCGGGCGGCGCTGTCCTGTAAACTTCCGCGGTGCGCAAGACCAGACGAACCTCTCGAGTTGGCGAGAACGTGCGCGATGCCCTCGTCGACGTGTTCCGACAGGACCTCAAGGACATCTCCCTCGGTCTCGCGTCGATCACAGCCGTCGATGTCAGTCCCGACCTGCATCTCGCGCGCGTGTTCATCAGCGGATTGAAAGAAGACGAAACACGCCGCGCCGTCGACGCGTTACAGAGTGCTCGCGGGAAGGTCCGGCATTTCCTCGGCAAGCGGATCCGGTTGCGCTACACGCCCGAGCTCGAGTTCAAATACGACGAGACGGGGATGCGCGCGGGACGGGTTGAGGATCTCCTCGCGGATATCAAGGAGAAGCAAAGCGCCGCCGAGGTCGGCGGTGCCACACACGAAGAAGAACATGACGACGACAACGACGACGATTGAGACCGCTGCGCAGGAAGTGGCCGCGCGCATCCGCTCCGGGCGGAACTTTCTGATCACCTCCCATCGCAATCCGGACGGTGACGCTCTCGGTAGCGGCCTCGCGCTGCAGGGTCTCATCCGAAAGCTCGGGAAGACCGCGAAGGTGACCGTTCGCGACGGCTTCGGGATGCCGCTGCACAACATCCCCGGCGCGCACCAAGTCATCGTGTCGGACACGCTGCCCGCCGATTACCCGAAGGCGTACGACGCTGTCTTCGCGATGGAGTGTCCGGAGGTGGCGCGCACTGGCTATCCCGTTCTGCCCGGCCCCGTCGTCAACATCGACCATCACCTCGGCAACGAGATGTACGGCGAGATCAACTATCTCGACCTCGAAGCGCCGTCGGTCGGCGAGATGGTGTTGCAGATGAACCGCCGCTATCTGCGCGTGCCGCTCGATCGTGACATCGCCACGGCGATGTACGTTTCGCTCGCGACCGACACAGGCTTCTTCCGCTATCACAACACGACGCTGCGCGCATTCGTGGCGGCGGAGGAGCTCGTCCGCGCCGGCGCGGTACCGGGCGACATCTCGCTGTGGATCAACGAGAGCGTTCCGCGCGGATCGATCAAACTCCTCGGCCTCTGCCTGACGACTCTCGAGCTGCACGCCGGCGGGCGGGTGGCGACGACGGAGCTGCCGAAGCGCTTCTTCGTTGAAGCCGGAGCGACGCCCGAGGATACGGAAGGGATCGTGAATTACGGTCGCATGATCGAGGGCGTGATGGTCTCGGCGCTGCTGAAGGAAGGCGAGGCGAACACGACGCGTGTGTCTCTGCGCGCGAAGCCCGGTCCCGACGTGCAGAAAGTTGCGGCGATGTTCGGCGGGGGAGGGCACAAGGCGGCGTCCGGATGCACGATGCCGTTCCCGCTCGCCGAGGCGAAGACGAAGCTGGTGGCGATTCTGTTGGGCATCGTATGAAGACGTCTTCAAGCCCTGCCTGTGCCAAAAGCACTTCCCAGATTTGAACA
>WNEZ01006032.1_pt1 | contig 10629 bp, 8 predicted proteins | sample 5400521 | NCBI WGS metagenome assembly WNEZ01 (sample SAMN13153339, study PRJNA577476) | soil metagenome | isolation source: 120 cm saprolite under Douglas fir tree site 2 hole 1 replicate 1 | place: USA:California | collected 2015-04-18
CTGGCCGAACTTCACGTACGTCGGTCCCATCGCCTTCAGCGCTTTGGCGAACGCTTCCGCTCGCTGACGCACGTCCGGTTCCGGCGGTTCTTCGGCGGCGTCCGTGACGACCATCTCCTCCGGCTGGAACGACAGGCGAAAGTCTTTGCGACCGTACTTCGTGAACAGGACAAGCAGATCGCGGTAGGCGCCGAGGTTGCGGGTTCTCAACATTCAACCGCGTTTGTGCAAGTTGACTGCCGTGCTCAGACAGGGGCATGCGGTATGCGGCATGGGTCGCTCCGCCGGTTGAAGCTTTCGACGCGTGCCGCATGCCTCATGCCGCATGCCCATCATGTTAGGATTCGACGACTTCGGATCAGGAGCTTCCCAATCATGGCAACGTACAGAACTCTCTTCACCTCGGAGTCGGTCACCGAGGGACATCCCGACAAGATTGCAGATCAGATTTCGGACTCGATTCTCGACGCGGTTCTCGCCGAGGATCCTGTCGGCCGCGTCGCGTGCGAGACACTCGTCACGACGGGTCTGGCGATGATCTCCGGCGAGATCACGACCAAGACCTACGTCGATTTCCCGTCGATCGTGCGCAACACGATTCGCGAGATCGGCTACACACGCGCGAAGTACGGATTCGACAGCGAGACGTGCGCGGTGATCTCCTCGATCGATCCGCAGTCGCCGGACATCGCGCAGGGCGTCGATACGGGCGGTGCCGGGGATCAGGGCCTCATGTTCGGTTTCGCATGCCGCGAGACTCCGGAGCTGATGCCGCTGCCGATCATGCTCGCGCACAAGCTGGCGCGCCGGCTGGCGGAAGCTCGCAAATCGAACGAGCTCGACTTCCTCCGGCCGGACGGCAAGTCGCAAGTCACGATCGAGTACGAAGGAAAGCGGCCGATCCGCGCGAGCGCGATCGTCGTCTCCACGCAGCACTCACCGACGATCAGCCATCGCGATCTCAGCGAAGCTGTCATCGAATCGATCATCAAACCGGTTGTTCCGGCGGAGCTGCTCGACAAGGACACGAAGTTTCACATCAACCCGACGGGGCGGTTCGTCACCGGCGGTCCGCAGGGTGACACCGGCCTGACAGGACGCAAGATCATCGTCGATACCTACGGAGGTCGCGGACGTCATGGTGGCGGCGCGTTCTCCGGAAAAGATCCCACGAAGGTCGATCGCTCGGCGTGCTACATGGCCCGCTACATCGCGAAGAATCTCGTCGCCTCCGGCCTCGCCGATGAGGTGGAAGTGCAGCTCGCGTACGCGATCGGCGTCGCGGATCCGGTATCGGTCTACGTCGACACGTTCGGTACAGGACGCATCGATCAGCTGAAGCTCATCGAGCTGGTTCGCTCGACGTTCGAGATGACGCCGCGCGGCATCATCGAATCGCTGAGGCTGCGCCGTCCGATCTTCAAGAAGACGGCGGCATACGGGCACTTTGGCCGCACCGAGCCGGAGTTTACCTGGGAAGCGACCGACAAAGCCGACGCGCTGCGCAGCGGCGCGGGTGTGCGCGAAACCGTGACGGTCTGATTAAATCGGCGTGAGCACCCGTCGGATCGCCAGCACATCTTCAATGATGGCGCGCGCGTCCTCGGGCCGGATCTGCGTGCTTCGATCGGAGAGTGCCGCCGGCGGATTGTCGTGCACCTCCATGAAGAAGCCGTCTGCTCCGGCCCCGGCAGCGGCGCGTGCGAGCGGTCGCGCGAACTGCGGTGTCCCGCCAGTCTGCTTTCCTTCGCCGCCCGGCTTCTGCATCGAGTGCGTGATGTCGTAGACGACCGGCGCTCCGTAGTCGCGGATGATCGGGAACGCGCGCATGTCGACGATGAGGTTCTGATATCCGAACGATGAGCCGCGCTCGGTGATGAAGACGCGATCGTTTCCGACTTCATGGCCCTTCTCGAGAATGTTCTTCGTCTCTTCCGGCGACAGGAACTGACCCTTCTTCACCGACACGGCTTTTCCCGTGCGCGCCGCAGCAGCGACGAGGTCGGTCTGGCGGCAGAGGAACGCCGGGATCTGCAGGATGTCGAGGACCATCGCAGCCGGCTCCGCCTGTTGCGGCTCGTGAATGTCGGAGATGAGCGGAAGTCCGGTCTCTTCTTTCGCGGCGCGAAGAATGTCGAGCCCCTCTTTGAGACCCGGACCGCGGAACGATTCGATCGACGAACGGTTCGCCTTGTCGAACGATGATTTGAATACGAGATTGATCTTCAGCTCATCGCGCAGCTTGCGAAGCGTGCGCGCCATCTTCAACACGTGCTCACGCGACTCGATGACGCAAGGTCCGGCGATGAACAGAGGCGGGTTGTCACCGCCGAACGCGATGCCGTCGGTGATTCTGATCGAACGAGTGGCGGTCATCTGCCGGGCATTGTAACGTCAGGGCGTGAGTGACCTTCTCGATCGGATCGGAATCGAACATCCGATCATCCTCGCCCCGATGGGTGGCGGGCCGGGCACGCCCGAGCTCATCGCCGCCGTCGCAAACGCCGGCGGCCTCGGTTCCCTCGGCGCCGGGTATCTCACTCCCGAGGAAATTCGCTCGGCGATCGTGCGGATCCGATCACTCACGACGGGTCCGCTGAATGTGAATCTGTTTGCCGGTGGATACCACACGCAGCCCGGTGTTGATCCGGCGGCGATGCTTGCGATTCTCACTCGCGTCCATGAGCGGCTCGGCATCGCTGCGCCGGCGTTGCCACCCGTGCCGCCGGACCCGTTCCCCGCGCAACTCGAGGTCGTGCTCCAGGCGAAGCCGGAGGTGTTCAGCTTCACGTTCGGTGTGCCCGATCCGATATCGATGTGGCGGCTGCGGGATGCCGGCATCATCGTGATCGGCACGGCCACAACGGTGGAGGAAGCTCGCATTCTCGCAATCGCTGATGTCGATGCGATCGTCGCGCAAGGCGCCGAAGCGGGCGCGCACCGCGGCACGTTCGCGGGGAGCTTCGAGAAGGCGATGGTGCCGGCGCTCGATCTCGTCGAACAGATCATCGCGAGCGTTCGAGCTCCCGTCGTCGCGTCGGGAGGACTGATGGACGGCCGCGACATCGCATCCGCGCTTGCGCGCGGTGCGGTAGCCGTGCAGATGGGCACAGCATTCCTCGCGTGTCCCGAATCGGGAGCGTCCGACGCGTACAAGCGCGCGGTGTTGGCTGCACAACGCGACACCACGGTCATCACACGCGCCTACTCCGGGCGGGCGGCGCGGGGGATCCGCAACGAATTCATCGAGATCGTGCCGGAGGAAGCGATCCTCGCGTTTCCGCATCAGAACTCGCTGACGCGGCCGATGCGCGCGGCCGCGGCGCGTGTCGGCGACGCCGGATTCCTGTCGCTCTGGGCGGGGACGGGGGTTGGGCGGGCGCGCGCGATACCGGCGAAGGAACTGATGGAGGCGTTGATCGCCGAGATCCGTTAGTGGAGGTGTGGCGCCGCCGACCCGCGGCGGCGCTTCGTGCCGCTCGCCGCCGAGGTCGGCGGCGCCACACAAGGCGCGCGATGGCTACACCAGCTCTGTCTCTCTCGTCGCTGGAGTCGCCACTGCCGCCGCCGTCTTCTGCGCGTTCTTGAAATCGCGCGCGGCGGCGATGAATGAGCGGAACAGCGGATGCGGAGCGGCTGGTCGCGATTTGTACTCGGGATGGAACTGGCAGCCCAGGAACCACGGATGGTCTTCCAGCTCGATGATCTCCACGAACTTTCCGTCGGGTGATGCGCCCGTGACGCGGAAGCCTTTCTCCTCGAGCGCCTTCACGTACTCGGGATTCACTTCGTAGCGATGGCGATGGCGCTCTTCGATCAGCTCAGTCCCGTAGGTGTTCCGTGCGATCGAGCCTTCCTTCAGCACGGCGGGATACTTGCCGAGGCGCATCGTGCCGCCCAGGGCGTCGACGCCGATGAGATCGCGCAGCTTGAAGATGACCTTGTACGGCGACTCGTCGTCGAACTCGGTCGAGTTCGCGCCGACCATCCCGACGACGTTCCGTGCGAACTCGATCGTCGCGCACTGCATGCCCAGGCAGATGCCGAAGTAGGGAATTCTCTTCTCGCGCGCGTAACGGATTGCGCGCAGCTTCCCTTCGACGCCGCGCGATCCGAATCCCGGGCCGACCAGGATTCCGTCGACGTTCGCCAGCTCGCCGTGATAGCCCTCTTCCTCGAGCGATTCCGAATCGATGTAGACGATGCGCACCTTGAGGTTGTTCGCGATTCCGCCGTGAATCAGCGCTTCGTTGAGCGATTTGTACGAGTCGCCGAACTCCACGTACTTCCCGACGAACCCGATCCGTACCTCATCCTCGGGATGCCGCATCTTGCGCACGATCTCTTCCCACTTCGTGAGCGCGCCGACTTCCTCGTGCGGGAGGTGCAGCTTGTCGAGAAGAATCTCGTCGAGCCCCTCGCGCGAGAAAGCCAGAGGTACCTGGTAGATGAACTCGACGTCGAGTGCGGAGACGACCGCCTCTTCCTCGACGTTGCAGAAGAGCGCGATCTTCTTCTTCATGTCTTCGGGAATCACTCGCTCGGAGCGGCACAGCAGGATGTCGGGCTGGATGCCGATCTCGCGCAGCTCCTTCACCGAGTGCTGCGTCGGCTTCGTCTTCAGCTCCTCGCTCGCTTTGATGTACGGTACGAGTGTGAGGTGAACGTTGATCGCGTTCCCGCGCCCGACCTCCTGGCGGAACTGGCGAATCGCCTCGAGGAACGGCAGCGATTCGATGTCGCCGACGGTGCCGCCGATCTCGACGATCACGACGTCCACTCCGTCGCTCACCTCGCGGATGCACTTCTTGATCTCGTCGGTGATGTGCGGGATCACCTGCACGGTCTTGCCGAGGTAGTCGCCGCGGCGCTCGCGCTCGATGACCTTGAGGTAGATGCGGCCGGTCGTCCAGTTGTTCTTGCGCGTGGCGCGCATCGACGTGAACCGCTCGTAGTGACCGAGGTCGAGGTCGGTCTCGGCGCCGTCATCGGTGACGAAGACCTCGCCGTGCTGGAACGGCGACATCGTCCCGGGGTCCACGTTGATGTAGGGATCGAACTTCTGCAGTGTGACCTTGAAGCCGCGCGCTTCGAGAAGGGCGCCGATGGAAGCTGCAGCGATGCCCTTGCCCAGTCCCGAGACCACACCGCCGGTGATGAAGATGTATTTCGTGCTCATTCGCAGCCTCCGTATAGAGAATGAAGATGAGGAATGAAGAATTTCGAATGAAGAATTTCGAATGGAGGTGGCGCGCTCGCGCGCGCTGTTAATTCTTCATTCGAAATTCGAAATTCGAAATTCGATTTGCGGTGGGGGGAGTAGTGCTGAGTGTGCTTCGTTTCGACTGTCGTGAGCATCACGCTCACGAACGGGCTCCAATATCAACGCAGTCTCGCAAGCTCTTCCTCAACACGCGCCACATCCTCGGGCCGGTCGACGCCGAGGTGGGGCTTGTCTGTGTGCAATACACGGATTTTAAAACCGTTCTGCAGCGCCCGCAACTGTTCTAGCGATTCTGCCCGTTCGAGCGGAGACGGATCGAGCCGCGTGAACGCGCGAAGTACCGTCGATTGATAGCCGTACAGCCCGATGTGGCGTCGAGCGTCCGCCCGGGATCCATGAGGGATCGGAGCGCGCGAGAAGTAGAGCGCGTTGCCTTCCAGATCCGTGACGACCTTGACGACGTCGGGACTCTGGTACTCCGCGTCGGTCGCGATCGGGCAGGCGAGCGTCACCATATCCACCTCTACACCCGCTAGAGTCTCGAAAAGCGCGTCGACGCTGCGGACGTCGATGAGCGGCTCGTCGCCCTGGACATTCACAACATGATCGAATGTCGTCACTTCGACCGATTCGATGACGTCGAGTGCCGCGGCGATGCGATCGGTGCCGCTCGCGAAGTCGCCGGACGGCCTGACGACTTTGCCGCCGAACTCCTCGACGTGTTCCGCGATGCGATCGTCGTCGGTCGCGACGTACACGGCGCTCGCTCGCGCCGACCGGGCCGCGCGCTCATAGACGCGCCGGATCAGCGAGACGCCGGCGATCGTGGCGAGAGGTTTACCTGGAAAGCGCGTCGAGGCATACCGTGCCGGAATGACGATCAAGCCGCGCATGAGCGAGGCGGATTTTAGTGTAGTCGTCGCTTAGGACTACGACTGCCTGTCCTGGTACGACGCACGTGTCGTTGACGACGCGCTACACTGAACCAGATGTCCGTTGCGCCGCCGGCGCCTTTGCCCTCACCCTGGAAACGTATCCCTCGCTCCGACCGCGAACTGATGCGCCGGATGACGGTGGGACTGGTCTTCCTCTTCCTCTTCGTTGCGGCCTTCTCGCAGCTCGAGCTGATGTACTCGCACAAATTCTTCGATTCGACCGGCCGCGCCGAGTGGATCTGGGCGCGAAGCGAGATCAGCCGCGGTACTCCGCTGGCCTTCTTCGCCACGCGGAATTTCGATCTGCCGCCGAATCGCTACTTCGTGCAGATCAAGATTGCCGGCGATCCTGAATACACGCTGTACTTCAACGGAAGGGTCATCGGCGGGCGGCGGATGGGCGATGAGGATCGTCATCTCGACGTCTACGACGTGACGCCATTGGCGCTCGAGAAAGCCAATCGCATCGTCGTGGCCGTGCGCAGCAGGAACGGCGTCGGCGGTCTGATCGTCTCGGTCGATATCGCACCGGAGAACCGGAACGTCGTCGTCACCGACGCATCGTGGAAGATGATCGATTCGTGGAGTCCGGAGCTTCCGTTGCGCGATTCCGGTCCGGGCAGACGCCCGGTCCTGATCGGACGCCCGCCGATCGGTAAATGGAACTACCTGCTTCCGTCGCCGGAGACGCAGCTGCCGGAAGCGAAGCGTGTGGTCGCTCCGCCATCGTCGTTCGCGTTCAAGACTGCGATTCCGGAGATCGTGTTTCCCGGCGGAGTGGCGATCGTGAAGGCGAGGCCGATGCGCGCCACCGTCTTCGATTTCGGCGGTCCCACCGCCGGCCGTCTGCGGCTCCATCTGAACTACGACCTCGGCGTCAGCTACCTGGTGCTCGTTCGCTTCTCGAACGCGCAGAACGAGCTCAGCGCGATCGACGACAACGTCGAGTCATTCGTATTCGCGCCGCATGAAACGGTCGTCATCGATGAGGTGAAGCGCACCTTTCGGTACGCCGCGGTGTACGGACCGATCAGCGAAACGACCGCGGATGTCGTGGAGTGATCGCTAGAAGATCACTTTGCGTACGAAGTAGTCCTGCTGCGAGATCTGCTTGGCGTCGAGCGCCTCGGCGTCGGACCGTGACATCTGAAAACGACCGGATGATCCTCCGGTCGTCGTTCTCATGAAGAGCTCGACCATGTCCACGCGCGCGCCCGTCACGCCGGCGTTGCGCGTGATCAGGAACGACGTCGCCGAAATCGCGTTGAAGACCTTCTCCTCGCTGTCGGCGGTGAGCTCGGCGCGCAGCGAATGTGGACCGGTCGCAGTCAGCTTCTTCTCGTAGATCCCGACGTTCTCGTACGCGCGATCGAACTTATCCACCACCTCGGATCCCAGGAGCGGACCGGACGCGACGGTCGCGGGTGCGGGAGCCGACGGCTGCGTCGTCGTTGCCGGCCCCTGTTGCATCTTTCGGAGCCTGATCGCGCTGCCGAGAGAGGACTTCGGCGCTGTGTCGGTCTCCGGTAGGTTGGGGTTGAGGTCGATCGTGTTCAGACCGCCCGTTCCGTTCCGCGTGACCTCGTCGGATTTCGCTTCGTTGATGAGCGCGGGATCGATCAGTAGCGACTGACCGCTCTCCAGCAGAATCAGAGCTTTGCCATTGGTGACGGTCCATTTTGTTTTCGCTTTGTACTGCGTCCCGTTCTTCAGAACGACGTAGTACGAGGCGAACGCGTGCGAGGCAACGAGTGCGAGGGCGGCGGCAACGACAAAGGACTTTTTCATTCGGTCTCCGGGGCTCGGAATGATGGCGATGAACGCTCGATTATACTCGCGGCGAAGGGGTCTCCCGAATGCTGATCGTGATGGAAGCCGGCGCACGGCCGGAGCAGATCGAAGCGGTCGTCCGCCACATCGAGAAAATGGGCCTGAAGGCTCATCCGATTCCCGGCGCGCAGCGCACGGCGATCGGCGTGACCGGCCGTCAGGGTATGAAGGACCCCGGGTTCGTCGAGAACTTTCCCGGTGTCAAGGAAGTCATCCACGTCTCGCATTCGTACAAGCTCGTGAGTCGCGAAGCGAAGCCGGACGACAGCGTGATCAGCGTCGGTGGCGTGGACGTCGGCGGAACCGGGGTGGTCGTGGTGGGCGGGCCGTGCGCGGTGGAGTCGATCGACCAGACGCGTAGAATCGCGGAGTCGATCAAGCTCGGCGGCGGCCAGTTGTTCCGCGGCGGCGCCTACAAGCCGCGCACTTCGCCCTATTCGTTTCAGGGACTCGGTGAGCAGGGTCTGGAGATTCTGGCGCGCGTGCGCGAGGAGTTCGATCTGCCGATCGTCACCGAAGCGATCGATGAGCCGACGCTGAAGCTCGTCGAGCAATATGCCGACTGCATTCAGATCGGCGCGCGCAACATGCAGAACTTCTCACTGTTGAAGACGGCCGGCCGCTCGCGCAAGCCCGTGTTGCTGAAGCGCGGGATGTCGGCCACCCTCGAAGAGCTGCTCCTCTCGGCGGAGTACATCATGTCGGAGGGGAACTACAACGTGATCCTCTGCGAGCGGGGAGTGCGGACGTTCAGCGATCACACCCGCAACACGGTCGATCTCTCGATCGTCCCCGCGATCAAACGCATCAGCCATCTGCCGATCCTCGTCGATCCGAGTCACGGAACCGGAAAGCGGAACAAGGTGCTGCCGATGTCGCGCGCATCGATCGCCGTCGGAGCAGACGGCGTGCTCGTCGAGGTGCATCACAAACCGGAAGAGGCACTCTCCGACGGTCCGCAGGCGATCCTTCCGGCGACGTTCGCGCAACTCGTGCGCGAGGTGGATGCGATCGCGCAGGTGCTGGGACGAACGTTGCAGCCTGCGCTTGCCACGTCGTAACTCGCGGCGTCCCGGCTGGAACGCGATTCAAAGCGAATGAAGAATTTCGAATGACGAATGAAGAATTGAGAATCCGGCAATCCTCAGGCTTCATTCGCAATTCGAAATTCGAAATTCTTCATTTTTCTTCGATCACCGGAGGATCCTGAGCCGATCCGGCTCGGACCGAATCGTGAGACGAACCAAAATCATCGCCACCCTCGGCCCGGCGTGCAGCGGCGAGGAGATCGTCTACGAGCTCCTCACTGCCGGCGTCGATGTCTTCCGTCTGAATTTCTCGCACGGCACGCCGGCCGACCGCGTGCGCATCATCGACATCGTGCGCCAGGCGGCGATGTCGATCGGCCGGTACATTCCGATCGTCGGCGACATTCAGGGGCCGAAGCTTCGCATCGGCGACGTCGACGGCGTCGTGCACCTTCAGAACGGCGCGACGTTCATCATCACCACCGAGCCGGTGCAGGGAAATGCACACATGGTGTCGACGCCGTTCACGCCTCTTCCCCGAGAAGTCGCGGTGGGCCAGCGCATCCTCATTAATGATGGTCTCGTCGAGCTGATCGTCACCGGCATCGACGACAAGAAAGTGATCACGCGCGTGGTTCACGGTGGTCCGATCTCATCGAAGAAGGGGATGAACTTCCCCGACTCGGAGCTGACGATTCCGGCGATCACCGACAAAGATCGCGAAGACGTGAAGTTCGCAGTCGACCATCAACTCGATTACATCGCGGCGTCATTCGTCCGGCGGCGCAGCGACATCGAGGACCTCCGCAAGCTCCTCGGTTCCCTCGGCGGAGCGGAGACGAATGTCATTGCCAAGCTCGAGAAGCCGCAGGCGATCGACAACCTGGAAGAGATCTTCGAGGTCAGTGACGGAGTGATGGTCGCTCGCGGTGACCTCGGCGTCGAGTTGCCTCCCGAGGACGTGCCGATCGTTCAGAAGCGGGTTCTGGCCGAGGCCAGCAGGTGGGGGAGGTTTGCGATCACGGCGACGCAGATGCTCGAATCGATGACGACGAACTCGCGACCGACGCGCGCGGAAGCGTCCGATGTTGCGAACGCGATCTTCGACGGCAGCGATGCGGTGATGCTCTCTGCGGAGACGGCATCGGGCGCGTACCCGCGCGAAGCCGTGCAGATGATGGCCCGCATCGTCACCGCAGCCGAGAACGAAGCGCTCATTCATCCGACGAACCTCCGCGCGCCGTTCCGGAAGTCCACGGAGTCCGATGAGTTCACGGATGCTCTGGCCGGAGCCGCGAACTACGCGGCCGAGCAGATCGACGCGAAATACATTGTGGTATTCACGCAGACGGGCTTTGCGGCCCGGTTGATGTCGAAGTTCCGCCCGCGCGCACCGATCATTGCATTGACTCCTTCCAGCTGGGTGGCGCGGCGGATGAACATCCTCTGGGGCGTCCAGCCATATGTCCTGCAGGAAGTGGGAGAGTTTCACGAACAGATCGTCGACAAGGTGGACGAGTTCCTGCTTCAGAAGGACATCGTCCGCGCTGGAGACCGGTTGGTGATCCTGATGGGCTCGCCGATCTACCATCGCGCCAAAACAAATCTGTTA
>WNEZ01006033.1_pt1 | contig 10627 bp, 10 predicted proteins | sample 5400521 | NCBI WGS metagenome assembly WNEZ01 (sample SAMN13153339, study PRJNA577476) | soil metagenome | isolation source: 120 cm saprolite under Douglas fir tree site 2 hole 1 replicate 1 | place: USA:California | collected 2015-04-18
ATAACGCCGTGGTTTAACGTGTGAAGGTCAGTCATCAGTCGTCGGTCGTCCGCCACACCAAACGATTTCGAATGCTGGTTGGCTGACGACTGAAGACCGACGACTGCCGACTGTTGGAGGATTTGGTGCCACCTGTCCCCGAGAATGATCCGATTGTAAGCAAGTCTTACGCGGCGCATTACGTCATCGCCATGTTGATTCTCATGGTGACGTTGTTCTGGGCATTGTGGGACGAAAACTACGGTCAGCGTCCCTGGATATTCTTCCAGCGTGAATGGAAGCAGCGCTACAGCACCTTTCTGAACAGCGCCCGATCGAAATCCTCACAGTCGGAGAAAGAAGTCGAACAGAATTCGCAGTACCAGCAACTGGAGCAGGCCTACAAGGACGCCTACGAAACCGCCAAGCCTCGCCGGGATGAACTGCAAAAACAGATCACAGATCTAAGCGCCCATATTCAAAAAGTACAGGACGCTTTCACCGATCGCAGGGCTAGAATCAACGCCCTCACCTACGAGCTTGAGACTGAAACAAGCGCCTCAGGAAAGCGGAGCAAGCAGCGAGACATTGACAAGAGAAAATCCGAGATATCCAGCATCGAATATCCGGAACGCCACGTCGAGAAGTATGACTATCAGCAGCTGGAAGCAAAATACAACGAACTCAAGGATCAGCGCACCAAGCTGAGCGCCGAACTGGGAGAAGTGCTGAAGCCAGTCACGGAGGCGAGCAACAAGATGTCCGCCTTCGTCACCGATCACATGGTGGACCTCACGCCTTCCCAGATCGATGGCTTAAAGAAAAAGACCGAAGGGTGGGATCCAAAGATCGTGCAGATCAACATGGCGGAAGCCAATATCGTGGACCGCTGCGAATCCTGCCACATGAACGCCCGGGAGCCGCTGCGGATCACGCCTGCGGTGATGGAGGCCAAGGGCGAAAAGAAGCCCGACGAATATGCCCGCGCCTTCAGCAGCCATCCCGAGCCGGAATTGCTGCAGACGCATGATCCCGATCGGTTCGGGTGCTCTCCCTGTCACCAGGGGAATGGCCGGGCAACCACCAGCGTGGAGAAAGCGCACGGCAACTATGAGCACTGGTTGTGGCCGCTGTTTCCCAGGCAAAACGCCGAGGCGGGCTGCCAGACGTGTCACGCGGCGGATATGCATCTGGCGGTCGGCGACGTCGGCGCCCACATTTCCAACGGCAAGTTCCTGTTCCGCCAGCGCGGGTGCATGGGATGCCATCGCTACGAAGGCTACGACAAAGAGCCCGAGGATCTGACCTCGATCGCGCAGCAGCTCAAGCTGTTCGAGCAACAGAAGACCGACAATGCAAAAACCTCGGCCGACATGATGAAAAAGGCCGACGCTGCCACCAGCAACGAAGAAGCCAATGAACTGAACCAGAAAGCGGTGGCGCTCAGAGTCGCCAACAGCAAGATCGATGGCCGCATCCAGCAGCTGGATTTCCAGACTCACAACTTGATGCAGGACGTTAAGAAGATCGGGCCGAACCTGAAAGACGTTCGCCTCAAGCTGAACCGCGACTGGATTCCGGTGTGGCTGAAGAAGCCGAGCGACTTTCGTCCCACCACAAAGATGCCGAACTTTCGCCTGACCGATCATCAGATCCAGACTATCTCGGCGTACTTGTGGCAATCGGGATTCACCGACGCCCTGCCCAAGCAGAAACCGGGCAACGCGGCGCACGGCAAGGAACTGTTTGAGAGCCGCGGCTGCCTCGCTTGCCACTCCATCGGCGAAGGCGACCAGACCCAGGGCGGTACGTTCGCGGCGAATCTGACCCGCGTAGGCGAGAAAGCCAACTACGACTACCTGGTCCGCTGGGTGCATAACGCGCGCGAGCGCACGCGCCCCTACTGCCCCTACGAGAAGAAGGACATCGGTCCCGAGGACTACGCCAAGAAGGGCCTGCCTTACCAGTTCGACTTGCAGCACAGCCAGTGCCCGAACGACGGTCACGAACTGCAGGTGCAGAACATGACCGTGATGCCGAGTCTGCGCCTGAGCCCGGAGGACGCGCAGGATGTCGCCTCGTATCTGATAACGCAGAAAAAGCAGGAGCCCTCGGCCTATGCCGCGGCGTCCTTCATGGATGATCCCGAGCTGAAGGAAGAAGGCAAGAAATGGATTCGCCACTACGGCTGCGCGGGATGCCATGAAATTTCCGGCTTCGAGGACGAAGGCCGCATCGGCACCGAACTGACCTACGAAGGCAGCAAGCCGATCGAGCGTCTCGATTTTGCTCTCTTCACGGAAATCTCGCAGCGCGGTGGCAAGAAGTCAGAGCCAATCACGGATCCCGAGGATCTGGCGCGTCTGCCGGAAGGCCCGGCTAAAGACCCGTGGTACGACCACAAGGGCTTCTTCGAGCACAAGCTGGCTGAGCCGAACGTATACGACAAGGGCAAGGTCAAGTCGGAGACGGAAGTGCTCCGCATGCCCAACCTCCATCTCTCCAGGTTGGAGATTCAGGACCTCACCACGTTCCTGCTGGGCAGCGAGGAGAGTTCGCTGCCCCCCGGCTATCAGTACAAGCCTGGCGACTCGCGCCGCGACATCCAGGAAGGCTGGTGGGTCGTCGAGAAGTACAATTGCATGGGTTGCCACCAGCTCACGCCGGAACAAACCACGATCCTGATGGGCATGAAGCGCTATCAGGATATTCAGGAGCAACTGCCTCCCAAGCTGCTGACCGAAGGCGCGCGCGTCGATCCCGAGTGGCTGCGGAAATTTCTTTCCAACCCGTCGCTCAGCACCACGGACACGAATCGCAACGGCGTGCGCCCGTACCTGCAAGTGCGCATGCCGACCTTCTCGTTCTCCGACAACGAGCTGCGCAAACTGGTGCGCTTCTTCCAGGCACTGTCACAGCAGCCCATGCCCTACATTCCGGAACAGGTGCCCGTGCTCACTACCAAAGAGAGTGACATGGCGCGGAGCCTGTTCTCGAGCACGGCGGCGCCCTGCCTGAAATGTCACGCGACCGGCGATCCCGCGCATGACAGGATCGCGACCGCGCCCAACTTCCTGCTGGCCAAGGAACGCCTCAAGCCAGATTGGGTGGAGCGCTGGATTCTGGATCCGCAGGCCATCAGCCCAGGCACAGCCATGCCTTCGGGCCTGTTCAAACGGGAAAACAATCAGTGGGTTTTTTCCGGTCCGACTCCGCCTTCCTTCAAAGGCTATGACAAGGACCACAGCAAGCTGCTGGTGGATTACATCTTCCAACTCACACCCGAGGAACAGCGGCGAGTGGCGGCGTCCATGGGACACGCCCAGGCTTCGCTTCAGCCGCCGGACAAAAGGAAGCAGGGTGCTGGCACGACTTCGGCGGCAGGCATCGCCGGTTCGCGATAGAATGTGATGTTTTGGAACTCCGTCGTTGGCCCTTGGTCGTTGGCCTCTAGCCACGGGCGTTGATTCTAGCCAACGACCAAGGGCCAACGGCCAACGACGTTCTGCTGGCAGAGATTCTGTTTAGCGATTTAAATCTGACGAAAGGGCGACATAATGACTAGGAAAATATGGGCAGCACTGTTCGCGCTCTGCCTGCTGGGAATGCTGGCGGGCTGTAGCAAGAAAGAAAACACCAACGAGGAACAGGGCACTTCGCCGACCTCAGAAGTAAAGCCGGCGGCCACCTCGACTCCGATCGATCCGGCGACGGCCGCCAGCGTGAGCGGCACCGTGACCTTCGGCGGCGCCGCTCCCAAAGGCCAGAAGATTGACATGAGCCAGGACGCTGCCTGCAAAGGCAACAACATGGCTGAGACCATCGTGGCTGACGGTGGCAAGCTGGCCAACGTATTTGTTTATGTTAAGGAAGGCGTGGGCGATCGCACCTTCGACGTTCCCAAGGACTCAGTCACCATCGACCAGAAGGGATGCCAGTACCATCCTCACGTGTTAGGCGTCATGACTGGGCAAAACATCGAGATCCGGAACGACGACGAAACCACTCACAACATTCACCCCACCCCGAAGGACAACCGCGAATGGAATGAATCCCAGCCCCCGAAGGCTGCCGCGCTGGAAAAAAACTTCGCCCGCGAAGAAATCATGCTACCGGTGAAGTGTAACCAGCATCCCTGGATGAAGATGTATCTCAACGTGGTGAAGACGCCATTCTTCGCGGTCACTGGTGCGGACGGCAAGTACGAGATCAAGGGCCTGCCGCCGGGCGACTACACGCTGGCATTTGTGCAGGAAAAGCTGGGCGAGCAGACGCAGAAGGTGACGCTGGCCGCCAAAGACAGCAAGACCGTGGACCAGGGATTCAAACAGTAGTTGCTTTTCGTAGCGCCGCCGTCTCGGCGGCTGTCCGGCGGGCGTCTCGCCCGCCGCCGGGGGCAAGATGCCCCCGAGACAGCCGGCAGGATGCCGGCGCTACACAGATCTCTCCAGGGAGCTATTTCTGCAGCGCATCGCCCTACCTTATAACCGCGCGCATCACCGCTTTGCGGTGTTCACCGGGTGCGTCACGTTTCTGCTGATCGTCGCCGGAGCGCTGGTGACCAGCAATGACGCCGGACTGTCCGTCCCCGATTGGCCGACTTCGTTCGGATCGCTGTACAAGATTCCTCACCTCGTCGGGGGCGTGCGATTCGAGCACACTCATCGCATGATCGCGCAATTTGTCGGATTCCTGACCATCATTCTCGCCATCTGGACGTGGCGCGCCGACCCCCGCCGCTGGATGAAATACCTGGGCATCACCGCGCTGGGACTGGTCATCGCGCAAGGAGTTTTGGGAGGCCTGACGGTGCTGTTCTACCTGCCTCCAGCCATCTCTTCGGCGCATGCCGCGTTGGCGCAAACCTTTTTCTGCGTTACCGTCCTGATCGCCGTATTCACCGGTCGAAGATGGGTGGAGGAAACGCCGCGAACGGAATTTGATGAGCGCCGCCCCAGTCTGTTTACATTGGTGCTGCTCTCGATTTTCGTACTCTATGTACAGCTTATTTTCGGGGCGATGTTCCGTCACCACGGCCTGAGCTGGTGGCCGCACGTGTTAAATGCGGCGACCGTGGCCACTGTGCTATCTTGGACGGCCATACGAGCGTTATCGCAATATTCCAGAATTGACGCGGTGAGGCGCCCGGCGATTACGATGCTTTCGCTCATGATCGGACAGCTGTGCCTGGGATTTGTCGCTTTTCTCACCCGCGTAGCCTGGGGTCATGACGCGGTACAGCCCGAACTGCCCATGGTGATCTCTACCGTGGCGCACGTCGCGGTGGGGGCTTTGCTGCTGGCCACCACTGCGGTTCTGGCGGTCCAGGTTTGGCGCCATGTACCCGTGGCGCTGGCGGAGCGAGTTCCGGGGCGAGAAGGAAAGCCGGTGGCTGCATGAGCACAGCGATACAACCGCTGGTGGTCCCGCGAAACGGCGCCATGACGCTGCTTCGCGACTACGCGGAATTGACCAAGCTGCGCGTCACCACGCTGATTATCATGACTGCGTGGTGCGGCTATTATTTCGGCGCCTTGAAGTCGGGCGTCTCTTCCTTTTCCTGGGGGCTGTTTCACGCTCTTCTGGGGATCGGCCTGGTTTCGGGCGGGACTGCAGCGCTGAACGAAGTGATGGAATGGAAGACTGACAGCCACATGCGCCGCACCGCTCAGCGCCCCATTCCGGCGGGACGCTTCGGCTTGCCCCACGCCACAATCGTGGGCGTGCTCATGATGCTCGGCGGCGCGCTCTATCTCGCGCTCGCACTCAATCCTCTCACCGGATGGCTGGCCCTGGCGACCTCCGCTGTCTACCTTGCCGCCTACACTCCGTTGAAGAAGATTCACCCCATCTGCACTTTCGTCGGCGCTTTTCCCGGAGCCATGCCGGGAGTGTTGGGCTGGACGGCCGCTCGTGGCCGCCTGGAGTGGGGCGCGCTGGTGATGTTTGCTATCGTTTTCTTCTGGCAATTTCCGCATTTCTTTTCCATTGCCTGGCTCTATCGCCAGGATTATGAAGATGGCGGCATCCGCATGTTGCCGGTGGTGGAACCGGATGGTAAGTCCACCGCTCGCCAGATCCTGCTGTACTCGCTGGCGCTGATTCCGGTCAGCCTGCTGCCGACGTTTCTGGGCATGTCGGGCTGGCTCTACTTCAGCGGGGCGCTCCTGCTCGGCGTGGCCCTGTTCTATGTGGGAGTGCGGCTGGCCACCTTCAAGCTGGCGCCTCACACCCCTCGCTCCAAACAGCGGGCACGTCAGTTGCTGCAAGCCACGGTGTTCTACCTGCCGCTGCTGTTCGCCCTGATGATGCTCAACCCGCATCCTTAGTTTCCAACGTTGCTCGTGTGGGAACGGGTCGGAGCCTGCCGTGAGCGAAGCCGAAGGGACCCGTCCGGCCGAGCGAAGGTCGGCTGGTGCCCCAGGCATGCGGGCCTTTCCTGGCCAACCGAGCGTAACGCCGTAGTCTGCTTAAGATAAAATACCCTGTGGTCTCCAAAGCTCCCGCTTACGTCGCGCTCGACCCCCAAAGTAATGTGGCGCTTGCCGCTCCCGCCGTGATCTCGGTTCAGGACCTGGTCCACCGTTACGACGGCCGCGCCGCGCTCAACGGGGTTTCGTTTGATGTCCGCCATGCCGAACTGTTTGGACTGCTCGGCCCCAATGGCAGCGGCAAGACCACGATGTTCCGCATCCTCTCGACCCTGATGGTGCCGAGCGGCGGCCGCGCCGTCATCATGGGATCCGACGCGGCCAAAGAACCCAACAAATTGCGCCGCCAAATCGGCGTCGTCTTCCAGGCTCAGAGCATCGACGTGAAGCTGACCGCAGCCGAAAATCTGTGGCACCAGGGTCATCTGTACGGATTGCAAGGCGGGGTATTGAAATCGCGTATTGCCGAGATGCTCTCGCGAGTTGGTCTGGCGGATCGGGCCCGCGAAAAGGCCGAAACATTTTCCGGCGGGATGCAGCGCCGTCTGGAACTGGCCAAGGGACTGCTTCACCATCCCGCGGTGCTGCTGCTCGATGAACCGACCACCGGGCTTGATCCGGGCGCGCGCCGTGATCTCTGGCAATACCTGCAGATTTTGCGCGACGAAGAAAAGGTGACGGTGATCGTGACCACACACCTGATGGAGGAGGCCGAGCGCTGCGACCGTCTCGCCATCCTCAATGAAGGGAAGCTTGTGGCGCTCGGAACCCCCGCCGAATTGAAGCGCGAAATCGGCGGCGACGTGATTCTGTTTGATGCGCGAGACGCGGAATCGCTGGCGGAGCAAATTCGGGAACGATTCAATGTGGATACACAGGTGTTGGCAGGCCAGGTCCGGCTGGAGCGGGAGAACGGCCATCGCTTCATTACCGACGTGGTTGAAGCCTTCCCGGGCGAGATTAATGCGATTTCAGTCAGCAAGCCGACGCTGGAAGATGTTTTCATCCACCGCACCGGCCACAAATTCTGGACGGAAGATGAAGAACGAACTTCGTAGCGCCGGCGTCTCGCCGGCTGTCCGGCGGGCGTCCCGCCCGCCGCGAGGATGGCCTGGCAAGGTCTCACTGCTCCAAGCTGAAATCATGTTCGTCGAAATCCAGTTCGTATCTACCCCTCAGGCGGCGGGACGCCGCCTCGACCGCCGCCGGGACGGCGGCGCTACAAGGAGCTACCCTATGATGGTTGTGCTTTCGGTTGTCCTCGGCCTGATTCCCCTGGCCGGTATCGCTTGGACGATTTTGAACGCAAGCATTACCACCGTGGACGGCCTGTTTATGAGCATCATCCTGCTTGCCCTTTCGGGCATTCTTTTCCTGAACGTTTATCTGGAAGCACGCAAGAAGTTCACCGTCAAGAAGGCGCCCCCGGCGCGGAAAACGAGCTGAAGTGGCAACTCAAAGCGCAACTCTTCCAACCCACGCCACCCCCACTGCAAGCGTCCTGCTCCCGGCGTTTACGCTGTGGTGGCGGGAACTGGTCCGCTTCTACCGCCAGCGCGCTCGCGTAGTTGGAGTCATCGCCTCACCTCTGTTGTTCTGGGTCGTCATCGGCTCCGGATTCGGCAGCTCGTTTCGTTCCGGAGACGCCGCCGGGCAGCAGCACTATCTGGATTATTTCTATCCGGGCGCGCTGATCATGATCGTCCTGTTTACTTCGATCTTCACCATGATGTCGGTGATCGAAGACCGCAAAGAAGGCTTTTTGCTATCGGTGCTGGTGGCTCCGGTTCCGCGTGCCGCAATTGTGTTGGGCAAGGTGCTGGGCGGAACTACGTTGTCGGCGATTCAGGGCCTGATCTTTCTTGCTTTTGCTCCTCTGGTCGGCGTGCACCTGGGATTGTCCGAGTTTTTGCTTGTCGTGCTCACCGTATTTCTGGTTTCGTTCGCGCTCACCGGCCTCGGATTTGCCATCGCCTGGTCCATGGATTCCACGCAGGCTTTCCACGCCATTATCAATCTGTTCCTCATACCCCTGTGGCTGCTCTCGGGAGCGCTGTTTCCGCTGGCCGGCGCTTCCGGCTGGATTCGATTCCTGATCAGGATCAACCCGTTGACCTATGGGGTCGAAGCGCTGCGCGACCTGCTTTATCCGGGTAATACGGCCGCGTTTCCTTTGGCTTCGTCGCTGGCTACGCTGGTGCTGTTTTCCGGGCTCATGTTTGGCCTTTCATTTATCATGGTCAACCGACGCAGCACCAAGCCGGCCGCATGATGCAAGTGCCCGCCCAATACGCCATCTACCCGGTCATTGATGCCGCGCTCAACGGCACCAGCGCCGTACTGCTGCTGGTGGGACGCCGCTACATCAAGCGCGGACGCATGGCCGCGCACCGCGCCGTAATGATCACCGCGCTGATTTCCTCCGCCCTGTTTCTGACTTCCTATCTGTACTATCACGCCCACGTCGGTTCGGTGCGTTTTCAGGGACAGGGCTGGTCGCGTCCGGTGTATTTCACCATTCTGATTTCACACACGATACTGGCGGTGGCGATTGTGCCGCTGGTGATTATCACGCTCAGCCGCGCCCTGCGTCAGCGCTTCGACCGGCATCGCAAGATCGCTCGTTGGACGTTTCCGTTGTGGCTCTACGTGTCGGTGACGGGAGTGGTGATTTACGTGATGCTGTATCACTTGTTTGCTGCTTAGGACTCGATTTACCACGGAGACACTGAGGCACGGAGAAGAAAATATGTATGCCTTTCTCTGTGTTTCCGTGCCTCCCTGGTAAAACACCTTCATGGCTATCGTGAAACTGAAGATCGATGTCTCCGGCACGGTGGGAGATGAGGCCTGGCGCAATCTCCGCCAGTTTGACGAAATCCAGAGCGCCGCATTCGGTCCAAAATTCGGATCGAGCGGGGTCTGCAAGCACGCCGCCAACCTGCCGCACGCGAAAGGCGAGTGGATCGGGGCCGAAATCAGGCTGCAGACGCCGCTTCTGGCCCAGTACGCCGTGTCGCACTATCTGGAGCAGGAACGCGTGCTGGACGCGGACGTGGTGGATTAGAATCCAAGCATGTCGGCTCTTCCAGATTCTCCTCCGCAAACATCGTCGCCAGGCGCAGAGTCCGCCGCTCCGCCCGCCAAGCCCCGCATGTCCACCCGCAACCGCCTGCTGTTTTTCTTCACCGCATGGCTGATCGTGCTCATGCCGTTTCTGTTCTGGTGGAATACCTGGTTCGGCCGTCAACTCTCCGACAAGCAGTTGGGCGAATACCTGCAAGACGACAAGAAGCCGCGGCACATCCAGCATGCCCTGGTGCAGATCGGCGAGCGGGTGACACGGCATGATGCCAGCATCACGCGCTGGTATCCCGACGTGGTTCGGCTGGCGTCCTCCCCGGTCGAGGAGGTTCGCAACACCGATGCCTGGGTCATGGGTCAGGACGTCTCCAGCAAAGACGCTTCCAGCGCCGGATTCCACGAAGCGCTTTTGAAAATGCTGAACGACCCTTCGTTGATGGTGCGCGGGAATGCGGCGCTCTCTCTGGTGCGCTTCGGCGACGCCACGGGGAGGCCCCAGATCGTCGCGCTGCTGCAGTCTGCGAGGGTGGTGGCGCCCCAAGCTGGCAAAATCACTGATGCGAGCACTGTGGGCACGGTGATCCATCAGGGCGGGATCGTTGCAAAGATCCAGTCCGAAGGCCAGACCACCGAGGCCCGCTCGCCCATTAGCGGCCGGTTGCGCGACCTGTCCGTGAAAACCGGACAAACCGTCACCTCCGGGGAAGAGATCGCATCGCTTGATCCCGGAACCGATCAGGTGTGGGAGGCGCTGCGGGCGCTGTACCTGGTTGGCCAGCCCGAAGACATTTCTGCCATCCATCCCTACCAGCGGGAATTGCCGGAGATCCCCGACTACGTGCGCAAGCAGGCGGTGGAAACCGAGCAGGCGATTCGGGGGCGCATGAAGTAGCGTTAGCTAATGGCTAATGGCTAAGAGCCAATAGCTGCTTCTCAGAAGGGCATCACTCCGACTTCTTTTTCCACTTCGACCGTGTCCACCATCACAATCGCATCCCAGGGGCAGCCATCCAGGAAGGAGCCATCCGGGCCCTTGCTGGTGCATTTGTTACAGCCGATGCAGAGAATCGGGTCAACCTGGATGCGCCCGAAGGGCGGATTGTCTTCGTCCGGGACCCAGAACATGCAGTCCT
>WNEZ01006035.1_pt1 | contig 10626 bp, 4 predicted proteins | sample 5400521 | NCBI WGS metagenome assembly WNEZ01 (sample SAMN13153339, study PRJNA577476) | soil metagenome | isolation source: 120 cm saprolite under Douglas fir tree site 2 hole 1 replicate 1 | place: USA:California | collected 2015-04-18
GTCGATAACGGGCGCAGCCAGATGCGGGCCGATCCCCGGTTCAAGGACGCATTGCGCTGCATCCGCTGCGCGGCCTGTGCCAACATCTGCCCTGCCTACCAGCAAGTGGGAGGTCACGCCTTTGGCTATATCTACAGCGGCGCCATCGGGCTGGTGGTGACGCCTTTTCACCATGGCCTGGAGGCAGACGCGGGGCCACAGAGCCTGTGTGTGAGCTGCAATGCCTGCGAAACCGTCTGCCCGGTCCAGATCCCGCTGCCGAGCCTGATCCTGGATGTGCGCAGCCGGGTGGTGGAGGCCAAAGGCTTGCCGTGGCTGAAGAAGGTGATCTTTGGGGTGCTGGCACGTCCACGCCTGTTTGATCTGGCGGTGCGATTTTTCAGCGTGGCCCAACTTCCATTGACACGGGGCAGCCATTACCTGAGTACACGCAGCCTGGGTATCCTTGGCAAGCTCCCCGGTGTGCGTGCGATAGCGAACCTCGCCCGCTGGCGCAGTCTTCCCGCCTTCGCCACCAGGCCGCTGCGCGATAGAGTCAAAGGACAGGTGTCGCCGTCTTCAAGGGGTGCAGCAAGCCAGGATGGGACAGAGCATGCTGGCCTCACCGTGTGCTACTTCGCGGGATGTATGATCGATCGCCTGTATCCTGAAATGGGTGAGGCTGCCATGAACGTGCTGAGGGCCTGTGGTGTCCGGGTCACGTTCCCGCGGCAGCAACATTGTTGCGGCCTGATTGCTCTCAATTCGGGCGACCGCGCAGATGGCGCAACCATGGCGCGCCAGACGATTACGATGCTGGAGCAGGCGTTGGAAGAAAGCAAGGCCGACTACATTGTCGGTGCCACGACCAGTTGTGTCGTCACCTTGACACAGGACTATAGCAGGCTCTTCGAGGATCTCCAGCAGCAAGGGTGGCTCCGGCGAGCGCGGGCGTTGTCTGAGAAGGTGATGGATTTCGCGAGCTTTGTGGATCATGTGTTGCTGGCAAGTGGTACAAAGCTTCCGGTGCGCGAAAGCGCTAGCAAAGGCGATGATGTGATTGTAACGTATCACGATTCCTGTCAGTCTATCAATTGTCTTGGGCTGCGGTCAGAGGCACGACATATCATCCAGGACGTGTTGGGTTTGGAGCTACGGGAGATGCCGCAGTCAGACGTGTGTTGTGGATTTGGAGGCTCAACGTCGATTGAGCACGGTGATATGTCAGAACGCATTATGAACAATAAGCTGAATAATGCGGCGAGTACAGGCGCGACGGTGCTGGTGGCGGATAATCCTGGCTGCCTGATGCATGTAAGAGGCGGGGTGGATGCGAGTGGGAGGAAGATGCGGGTGTTGCATTTAGCGCAGCTTATTGCTGAACAATTAGAGTGAGGATATGCGGGGCAAGCCTGGCGCCTGTGCCAGAAAATAAATCAGCGGCGCCGGAGTGCCAGGCTCGCTCCATTCTTTGCTAACTCCATCATTTGGTATATCAGCACTCTCAGCGTTCTCAATTATAGAGAGCAAAACGGAAGTCTGAATTTTCAGGCTGTTGAAAATTCAGACTTCCGGAGTCTTTAGAAACGTAGCTAATTGATCGAAAATGTAGTATAATAAGGTCTGAGCTTTTACTGCAAAATACTTTACTTCGAGCAAACGAGCACTTGAACAATAGAGAGAGCACCAGGCAGATGCTGAATTTGAGTAATGCATTCGAATAGCTGGCAAGGGGCCAAAATTGCAGAACAAATTACTCACCACCACTAGTTCGCTGGCAGCAACCCTCACCGGCGTTAATGCTCCATTACCTCTCATTGACCTCGATAAGATCCTCACCATTGTCACTGACACCTATGATTATACAGCCTCGATAGATGATGAGAAACAATTCAATGACTCTAATCTAGCTGAACCTCTAGAGACATTCGCACAACTACTCAGAAAGCAATACAAACAGCGTGCTCGTGTTTTAGTTATTAGCTGCGGCGCAGGATGGGAAGCAAATTTCCTGATGGCCCGGGGTTTTGATCTCGTGGGGATCGACACTTCCGCTGAGATGCTGCGAAGAGCGAGCAACCGTCTACCGGGCGGAAAATTCGAACACATGAGTATGCAAAATCTGCATTTTCCCTACAAAGAGACCTTTGACGTTATCTGGAGCACACGCACATTAATTCATGTGCCCCAGGCCCTGCTAGTTGATGTATTAGCTTCCTGGAAACGAGTATTGAAGCCCGGCGGCATGTTAGGCCTCGGTGTCAACATAGGTGAACGTAACGGCTGGGAAACAAACGAGGCGAGGTCTGGGCCGTCTATGTTTTATCACTATTTCGCTGATGGTGAACTGGAAGAGGCGCTCGAAACTGCCGGATACCAGGTAGTGGATAAAGCTCCTGTTACAGGCAAATCCAATTCTGCCGAATCGCGCAATTTTTTTGTCTTTGCACAAAGATCTGATACGAACCTGGACAAGACTGCTTATTCACACTATGTGCAGTATGATGAACATGAAAAGCGAAGAACAGTACGACACGAAGACCTGGAACCGGTCATTGCTTTACTTCTACGTGCCGGTTCCCTCACACCTCAAGAACAAACTAACCTGTGCTTGTTGTACGATCAGTTAGCCTTACGGGATAGAACTGACGCAAATCGCTTCAAACTAGCAGCGCAGAAATTGAAGCTTCACCTGCAAACGCCGGAAACCCTTTTCACTGAAGACTTTGCTGTGTGGCTTGCCATGGGCGCATTACATCTTAAGGTGGCTCAGTATCCGCAGGCCGCTTCCTGCCTGCAACAGTCCCTTAGACTTCAACCTGATCACTTCGCTACCTTCCTGCGCTTAAGCTACGCCTACAATGGATTGAAAAATTTCGATGAAGCAATTGCAACTGCGCACACGGCAGAGCGCCTCCCCGAACAAAGCCAGGTAAGTGACGAGGAAAGGGCAGAATTATATCATGCGTTGGGCCATTATTACATCAACCGTAGTCTCAGCGCAAATAACGAGGCATCCGCCCAGGATAGAGAGAAGGGTGATTACTACATGCAGCTTGCCTGTAGTACGGGAAAGAACGGATATATGTATGTCAGTGGTCTTGCAAGTATCTATAATGAAACAAAGCGCTTTTCACAGACCATCCAGCTTTTTGAAACTTTCGTTGAAAATGAGAAGACCCGTGCGGATGAGAGACTCGAAAATGCGCTATACTTTTACCGGGCGGAGGCAGGCATAGGCACAGACCGCTATGCCATCGCCCGGGGCTATCTAGCTCATGTTGAGCGCTACGCCCGGGCGAACCAGGACTGGGATGCACTTGCGCATGCGAAGCTCTATCAAATACGCAACGAATTGAAGTGGAAAGATGTAGGCGAATTGAGTTCTGACGAAATTCGCTCTCACTTATCAGTCCTCTCCGAGCACGAGCCTTCACCGTACGCCGCGGAATCCTTCAAACTCGACCGTGAGAATGTAATCAGTATATTGGGCGCATTCTACCTGATCAACCAATTTATCAATGAACAGGTGCCTCCAGAAGCTTTTGATGTGATTTTAACGGTAGCAATCTATCACCTGGAAAAAATGTACGAAAGAGGTGAAGAGCGCGACTTGAACCTCCTGGTTTTCGCTGATAACCCTGGCGCTGTACCTGGCGGGTTATATAAATACAACTTCGTACCACACCTCTTCAGGTTTGACGAAGTAGGGGCGGATGTAACCGAAAGAGAAATGCATCGATTTAAGGTATGGGCAATACTTGCTTTAATGGGTGAAGCATCCGCGTCGACACTCTCGGCGATCACTTTCGCGATTGGACGCTTCTCTCACGAAGGATACACTATTTATTTCTACGACCCTAAAAGGATCTTGCCCGAGTTTGTACGAAGATCCCTCAATGCGTTCTTCGTGGATAGCATCGAGGAAATTGCACAATTTACCTACATCAATATGCTTTACGACCAAGCGCGTGATTACCTCAGCAGTACGCGAAGCTCATCTGCTATTGATATCACACCATCAGGGCAGAGTTCATCGAACATTGATTTGTTGCCAATCGAGGGGGAGGTGAGATAATGCAGGAGCAGCTTTCACATAAACAGCAAGCATTAGGTGCAGGAATACAAATGTCAGATGCAAGGAGGAAGCGACGTTCGGAGGAGGATTCGCCTGGGCTCGTACTCCAATATGATCTCATTCAGGGCTTCTTACAGAAGATTGGACCGGCACTGGCCGAATATCCACAGCTGCACCTGTTTTACTTTCCTATCCAGTCAGAGCAACTCCTTAGCGTCTACCGTACGGCAGATATGCTTGAGCCACTTCCTCTAGAACTCCGCCCTTACCTGATAATCACTCTGGCTAAAGCTCGCCAACTTTTCAATGAAACGCTAGATGCACGCTTTCTCTCGTCTTACCACCCGCCGCTGGAGAATCTCACCTACCAGTATGGGCAGAACATGGTTCTAGACATTATCTTTTCTACCCTTGGCGGTCAATTACCCTATAAGCATCAAAAAGCTGCTACATCGCTCGTTATTTGTTGTCCTATTCCGGACAAGCTCGCAGCTGCAAGCCAGCGCCTGCGCGACTTATCCGGCCTCCTCATTCTGTGCGGTGACGAAGAGAACTTTTCCCAATCGAGCCATTCTTCACTGGTCAAAACAGTGAGTAAGGAGTTTAATAGATATCTCGAGGATACGGGACAATATGCCATCCGAGAGCTAGATTTCTTTCTCTCATCGCTTATTAGCCAGGATGAACGTATTCAGGACAACCAGAACCGGGCTCTTGGCTTTATTGCTCACATGGTAATTCATCGCTTCCGCAATTTCCGGCAAGTGGCAGAGTTCATTGTGCAAGAATATCCCACCGAGCAGGAGGTTAGCAAGGATCCAGAGCATTTCGAAGAGAAAATACGCGCTATGAAAGCCCAGTTAAACGGCGCCGGGCGCCTGGAAAAACAGCTACAATATATTGGAAGCGCACCACACAAGACGCCAATAACACTGGGTGAGCTCGTTGATATTCTTGAGTATGTTTTCAATGAAAAGAAAAAGCAGTTGAAAAGTTCCATCGAGCTGGAAGTTGACATCCCAGATAGCTCTCGTACAGAGTTGGTCGTATCACCACCACAGGGTGTCAGCGAAGAGATGTTCAATAACGCTCTTGAGAATATGTTCAATAAAATTGATCATCCAGATGTAGAAAACAAGAAGCTGTCGCTGCATTCTCATGCCGAAGAAAAACTCCTTTGCCTCGACCTCATCAATTATGGGCCAGTGATAGCCCCGGATGTTTCAGAGGACTTGCAGCGTCTGGTACGTGTCAGCCGGCCAAGTGGCTCGGGGCTTGGTATATTCTTGTCAGTAATGATCATGCGTCGTGTAGATGGTGACCTGGAAATAATCAGTCCCATACCTGGCAAGGATATAGGCGTGTGTTATACATTTAAATTTCCACGCCCCTAGAAAGGAGAGTTCTACGTGGCTACCATCCTCATTGTTGAAGACCAGCCCGAAAACCAGTCACTTTACACCGATATTGTCTATCGCGTTCAACGTGAACTAGGTCTTACCATGCAACTTCGTTCGGCTTCAGACTTTGAGAACGCTCAACGCGCCCTGCAACGGGGTCTTGAAGAAACTGAAGAAACTCCTCTCTTGATTCTGCTCGACATGGAGATCCCTTACCAGGGACGTAAGGACAAACGTGCCGGTTACCGGCTGATGCAACAGTATCGCGAGCATTTTGCTAGCTCCTATTGGGTGCCGCTGACCGCTAACATCGCATGGCATGAGAAAGACCTGCCTGGCGAGACTCCTCTTTTCGATGACTTATATAAATTACAGCCCTTCGACGTTTTCTCCAAGGGAAGCACTACTGTACTTAAGGATATTGTGCGCCGCGCACTAAAATTATACGTCGAAAGAGCAGAAACCAGGTCACAAGAAGATGCCGCTTCCCTACCAGAAGCAATTATTAGATTCGGCGATTACCTCTATGCCATGCCCGACTACAAGCTGTATCATGAAATTCGCAGTGCTGCTGAGAATACTCGTGGTATTCTTCTCTTTGGTGAACCCGGTACCGGTAAAACTTTGACCGCCGCTTTGATGCATTATTATAGTGACCGGCGAGATGCTAATTTTCTTAGCATTGACGGCTTAATAGATGCAGGCGAGTTAGAACAGATGCTTTTTCCTTCAAGCAAACAGACAGATGATGATTCTTTACTTGATCGAGCACAAGGCGGAACTCTATACATCGCGGATTTTGACAGAATGGGAAAACAGGACAACGAAGAGAGCCAGAGGCTACAAAGAAAATTGCTGCACTATCTGAAGTACCGGAAATATGATGTGCGTATTATCGGGGGAATTAATAGAAGCCGTAAAGGCTTTCCCATTTTTAGTAGATTTCTGCCTCAGATACTGGATACGATGATTTCTGTAGACCTACCCCCTTTACGCGAACGAAAAGATGATATTCCCCTGCTGCTTAACATTTTCCTGGAGCAATTCAACCAACGACGAAAACAGCAGAGCGAGAGAAAGAACTTTAGCGATCTTCAACAGATCTATGAAATCCTGCAGGCACAGGACTGGCAGCATAGTAATATTGCCCAATTGCGCATGGTGATAGAAGATGTCCTGGTCAAAAAGCCATCCATGTCGGTCACAGCAGATGACTTTAGAGATGTTTTAGAAGCGCATGGAGCGGAATATGCCTCGGATACTGTACCGGTATCCTTAGAAACGGACGAGAAGCGACAGGCAAAGGTTACTAAACCCCCTCTTATCATTACCGATGATGATTTGCGCAGATTCGGCATTCGCTAACGACTCGCTGAGGAAGTAGCATGAAATTTTTGGTCAGCCCGAAAGGGAATTTCTCCAATACTACCGCCTCTATCATCATTCAGGACGGCCCTGAGACAATATTTAATATGAAATTGTCTGGCGAGCAAAACACTCTTGCTGGTTGGTGCAATCGCTTCACATACTTACGCAAAACGCAACCTCAAGTGCTAAATGAACTTCTTGGTGCCATACCCCGACTCCTCGAAATACAAGTTGCTGAAGATGCGCATCCAACGTACTTAATTATGTTACACGCATTGTCCAAGTGGGCAGGAGAAGAAGAGCATGAGTTACAAGAGCAAAGCTCCATAGAAAATGACCTGCCAAACCTGTACGGCCTGCACCAACAACTTAAACACGCTCTTTTCAAATTTGAAGTGAGTATCTCTGCAGATAACGAGTATTACGTAACGGTTTTCCCTTATCCCGGTCAAGAGAAACTTCCGGTTCATATCCCGAGCAACAGATTTGATAAATCTCCTGTTCAAACGAGTCAGGTGATGCTCAAGATGGCTCATGAGAGTGACCCCAAATACATCGAATACTTCATTAACTACTACTCACACATCCAGGAATATGTCATCAGTGCTGATCCAACAACTCTTAATGTCTTCACTGGTCTATCGAAAGCCCTGGTTAAGTTAATAAAGCAAGAAAATGGTAACCTGGGCATCTATAGCTCGCTTGTCCCCGACATTTGCACATTTATCGTAAAAAAAGAATTGGATCATGAGGAACAGAAGGAATATCTCAAGCCAATTTTGAGTAGCTTTGAAAGCGTCGAACAGAAATTAGAAAGACTGAACGGTATCATTACGGATGTCAAGAGTGAAATTTCTCTGAGACGGATACCGCATCAAGCAAACGTAAGGCAGTTTCAGGAAGATGGCCATAGACGCTTAATGCATGTAATCAGCCTCATTTCAGAACACTACTTGACAATATATGATTTAGATAGCTCAGCTAATTTCTGGCGCAAGGCTAAAAGTAAAGACCCTGTACTTTGGCTCATCCTGGTCCTTCACCGCTGGCCGTTTATTTACTTATTTCTCCAGATAGTGTTGTTGATCCTTCCTTCCGTTTATGCTTACCAGCATTGGCTAACAGGGCAAGATTGCCCTCTCCTTCTTGGTTCACCTGGCCGGTTTTTCCAAAAATGTCCTCCTGCGCTCGATTCATTTAGCCCAGAATTCATTGTTGTACTGACATGGTATATTCTCCTTTTGCTGCTCCTCTTTTTTATCTTTACACAGATTATGCGCAAGCGCTGGTTGTATTCTGAACTGGTACTACCACGCCTGCTAGGGGCAGCTATCGTTGGCCTACTTCCCCTACTGCTCAATGATCAATCCTGGAGTATCGGCGTTCTAAGTAGCGTGTTCAACTGGGGCTTAATGGCGCTGCTTACCTATATTGGCTCATTTATCTACATATTTATCGAAGTACACAATATCAAGAAATTTATAAAGGGCCATTCGATAGCGCAAGTCTTGAAGGAGAGTGGAAGAATCTTTCTCATTGCTCTTACAGAGACATTGTTTATCGTTACGGTTGCCTCATCCCTCATCTTCCCCGCTGTAATCTCAAGTATCGGAGGCGACATAACGAATTACAGGTTTGGAATCTACGCCTCCATACCACTGCTATCTTTTGGCTTCTTCCCATCTCTCATCATCCTCTGGACCGGGATAGCGCTTTTCATTGGTTCTTTCGTCCAACTCCTATGGCAGGATCAACGCATCACAGCGTCTATTTAGGAAGATACATAAGCAGAAGATGAACCTTTCGCTCTCAAGGGCTCGCATCCGACAAAGCATCGTCTATCGCTTCGTCCTGCGTGAGTGTTGTTCCTGTGTTCCATTCCTTTACAAAGCCTGGCTCGTCAAGGGCTGCTTTTGCAGTTGCAACGACCTGCTCGAACGCTTCGCGTTCGGCAGGTAGCAATAGGGTCTGTGCCTGCTCGCGCAGAGCTGCCGCCGCCGCACACAGGCGCGTCGCTTGTGCATAGTGTCCTTCGGCACAGGCAGTGGCGGCATAGCCATCCAGACATGCTGCAATGTAGGTAGGGCTGCCGAATGCACGATAGAGGACCAGCGCTTCCCGGTAGCGCGCTTTGGCCAGTGGATAGTGCTGCTGCTGGTGAGCCAGGTGACCAAGCAAGGTCATGTGGATGGGGATATCCCACATGATTCCGATCGCTTGTGCAAGGGCCTGGGCTTCTTCTAAGAGCGCTGTGGCGCGTGCCATGTCACCCCGCATTCCTGCCAGCTCCCCAAGATGGAACAGGGCAGCACTCAAGAGGACACTATGCTCAATCATCCTGGCATGCATAGAACTTTCCGTATAGGCAGCCTCCGCCTCATCGAGCTTGCCGCTCGCCTGGGCGATCATCCCGAGCGTCGCGAAGGCATTGCTGATGCCGTGGTGGTCACCAATCTGCTGGGCCAGCTGGAGGGCTTCGTTCGCTGCCGCTTCGGCACGACGCTCCGCCTTCCCATGGCGCACCATGGTTCGCCCTAAGCCATAGAGGTACTGTATGCGTAGGGTGAGGGGCGCAGTGTGCTTTCCCTGCTCTCTCGCCCGCAGGTCCAGCGCCAGCATGCGTTCGAACCAGTGCTCAGCCTCGCTCATCTGGCCTCGGACATGCCAGAGGCGCGCGAAGCCTGCCAGCCGCAGTCCCAGTTCCGCCTCACGCCTCTCCTCGGCCCACTGCAGCGCTGCCCGCGCATTTGGCAATTCCAGTGCCATTATGAACGCAAAGTGTGCCTCACGCACTCCCGGCTCGGGCCCAAAGTGCGCAAGAACGGTCTCTGCCAGGCGGGCGTAATAGGCGGCATGCCGGCGCCGGCACTGCTCCTCCTCTCCTGCTGCGTGCAGCCGTTGCAGGGCATAGTCCCGCATCAACTCCAGCATGTGAAAACGTACTGCACCTCCGGCCGCTATCTCCGTCTGAACGAGGCTTGCGTCCACCAGAGCGGCTAACATGAGAACAGGCTCTGCGGGCGCTGTCTCTCCCTCGGCCCAGCAGACTGCCTCCGCCGCTTCGAGCGTCCAGCCCCCTATGAAGACGGCAAGGGTACGAAAACAGCGCTGTTGTTGCTCCGTGAGCAGCTCATAGCTCCAGGCGATAGCGTCCTCCATCGTCTGCTGGCGCGCTGGCAGGTCTCTTGCACCTTCGCGCAGGAGTGCCAAACGATGGGTAAGCCGCTCACGCAACTCCGGTAAGGAAAGTACCTTGACATGCATAGCCGCCAGTTCGAGCGCCAGGGGAAGGCGGTCCACTTGTGCGCAGATGGCCGCCACCTCGCTCACTGCATACGCTCTGCCTGGTCGTCCGGCCTGGACTCGCTCGCAAAAGAGCGTCACCGCGTCTTCGAGCAGGAGTGGAGCCAGCAGGAGTTCCTGCTCGGCGCGCAGGCGCAATGGCGTCCGGCTCGTCACCAGTACAGACAGACGAGGGCACGTTGCGAGCACATCAGCGACAAACGAAGCGGCATCCAGCACCTGTTCGAAATTGTCCAGTACCAGCAAGACGTGCTTCTCTTGCAAGAACACTTGCATCTGCTCTGTGGGCGAGGAGGAAGCCACTTCGCGAATTCCAAGCGCCTGGGCAACTACGCCGGGAACGAGCGCAGCATCGCGGATGGGTGCCAATGCCACGAAGGCCACGCCATCGGTAAAGTCAGGAGCGAGGTCCTGGATAAGCTGAAGCGCCAGTCGCGTCTTGCCGACGCCACTGGGTCCTGTCAGGGTGAGCAGGCGCGTCTCAGTGCGATGTAGCAG
>WNEZ01010229.1_pt1 | contig 10625 bp, 9 predicted proteins | sample 5400521 | NCBI WGS metagenome assembly WNEZ01 (sample SAMN13153339, study PRJNA577476) | soil metagenome | isolation source: 120 cm saprolite under Douglas fir tree site 2 hole 1 replicate 1 | place: USA:California | collected 2015-04-18
GCGCTCGGCCATCCATTTGGCGCAACGGGAACACGCATTTTGAGTCAGGCCGTGAAGCAGTTGTCGACCGTGCCTTCCGGTCAGCGCGCCATCGTCAGCATTTGCGCCGACGGTGGGCAAGGTACGGTCGCGCTGCTGCAGGCGGCCTGATCGATACCCATTACGAACCAGCAGCGGTCCTTCAAGCGCTCCGTCCTTCAGCAGGCCCTGCATCAGCACGATATCGCCGGAATCGAAAAGTTCGATTTCGGGGCGAAAGCCAGCTTTCCTTCCGGGCACGGGGTTTTGGGCCAAGACGGCTTGACTTGGTTTGCAAAGCTTGACGACAAGGCTTGGCGTGCAAGGTCAGGGCACGAAGGGGTCAGCGAAACCGGGTCGTCAGGAACGCCGTGAGGGCAGCATCGAATTCGTCCGGCTTTTCGATGTGCGAGACGTGACCGGATTCGGCGATTTCGATCAGCTTGCCGTCGGGAAGATCCTTGAGCGCTTCGCGGCCGAGCACCGGCCAGTTGCCGAGCGGCTTGATCGCGTCGGGCGAGGCGTAGCGGCGGAAGAAGACGCTGCGGTCGCTCTGCCCGATGACGAGCAAGACCGGCATCTTCAACAGATGGTATTCGTGGCGGATCGGCTCGTTGAAGATCATGTCGTAAGTGAGCGCCGAGGCCCGCGCCCAGCGCGGATAATCTGGACTTTGCAATACCCGCGAAAAGATATCGACATAGTGCTGCGCGGCCACCGGCCAGCCGACGAAGAAGGCCGCCATGAAGGCGCGATAGCTCTGCGGCGTCTGCGCCATCTCGGTCTTGATCAGCGCCTCGACCGGCTGCGGCGGGATGGCGCTGCGATAGTCCTCAAGGCCGATCGGGTTCTCCAGCGCCAGCACTGCCGTCGTCTCCGGATAGTCGCGCGCGAAATAGACTGAGAGCATGCCGCCGAAGGAATGGCCGACGATCGCCGCGCGGGTCACTCCGAGGCTGTCGAGCAGCATCTTGGTGTTGCGGGCGAGGAGATCGAAATGATAGCGGATGTCGGGCTTCGACGATTTGCCGAAGCCGATCTGGTCCGGCACGACCACGCGATAGCCCTGGCCGGTCAGCGTCGCGATCGTGTGCGCCCAGTAATCGCCGGAAAAGCTTTTGCCGTGCAGCAGCACGACGGTTTTGTCGTTCGGCGGCGCGGCCGGCGCCACATCCATGTAGGCCATACGCAGCGGCTAGCCCTCGATGGTGAGATCCAGATGGTGCACTGGGTAGGGATAATCGATGCCCTCGAGGCCGATGCCGAGCGGTTGCAAGGCGGGCGATGGAGCGGCCGGTGTCTGCGCCATGGCGCCGCCGCTCAGCGCGACGGCCGCAAGGAGGACAGCGCCATACAGTCCGAAACAATAAGTCATGGTGGATTACCTCATTCAAAAGTCATTTTGCCGACGGACGTGTTTGCGAGAGGCCCGGGCCATTGCGGAGCGGACGCGGCGTCCCGGCGAGACCGGTCTTCCTGCGCGTTCCGTGCGCGCACCGCGCCCCGGACAGCGATCCGCGGGCGCGGCACGATTGCCGTGTTACGCGGCCCTCGCCAGCGGCCCGGCGAGGGTCGTGTTGATTTCGACGCGGGCCTTGTCGAGCTTGTCGTTTTCGAACATCAGCCGCCCGGCATCGATGAAGGTGACGCCGGTGATGCCGATGAAGCCGAGGATGTGCCGGATATAGGGGGTAGCGAAATCATAACCGCTGCCGAGCGGAACGCCGCCGGTCGTAACGATGACGATGGTCTTGCGATCCTTCAGCAGGCCCTCGGAGCCGGTCTCCGACATCCGGAAGGTGCGGCGCGCCCGCACCACTTGGTCGAACCATGCCTTCAGGCTCGCAGGGATCGAGAAGTTCCACAGCGGGGCCTCGATGACGAGTAGATCGGTCGCCTCGAGTTCGGCTATCAGTTGTTCGGAGCCGGCCAGGGCGCGGACTTGGTTCGCGTCGCGCTTGTCGGCATCGGTGAAGCTGGCGCCGATCCAAGTGAGATCGGGCAGCGCGACGCCGGTCGATACGTCACGAAGGATCGTGGTGGAAGTGGGATCGATCCGCTTGGCCTTCGCGATGAGATGGTCGCCGAGTTTGCGACTTTCCGAGTTTTCTCCGCGAGGACTGGTCTGTACTCTCAGGATCTTCATGACACTCTCCATATGCGTGTGGCAGGTTGATGATTTTGTTCAGGCGACTGCAGTTGTTTCATTGTGCAAGCAGCGCGACGGCGAGCCGTTCGCGTCCGTGGGGTGATGTGAAATCGAGCACGGGGCCGGCGGGAACGATCCCGCTCGGATTGATCGAGCGATGACTCTCATAGTAGTGCCGCCGGATATGCTCGAAATTCACCGTCGCGGCGACGCCGGGCGATTGATAGATGTCGCGCGCATAGGCCGACAGATTGCGATAATCGACCAGCCGGCGGATGTTGCACTTGAAGTGTCCGACATAGACCGCGTCGAAGCGGATCAGCGTCGTGAACAGCCGGATGTCGGCCTCGGTCAAGTTGTTACCGAACAGAAAGCGCCGGTCGGCGAGCCGTTGCTCAAGCCAATCGAGCGTTTCGAACAGCGGGAGCACCGCTTTTTCATAGGCGGCTTGCGTGGTCGCGAAGCCCGCCTTATAGACGCCGTTGTTGAGCGTGTCGTAGATCCGAGAATTGACCGCGTCGATGTCGGCGCGCAGCGCTTGCGGGTAGTAGTCGCCGGGTCTTGCTCCGACCTCATCGAACTCCGAATTCAGCATCCGGATGATCTCGGAGGATTCGTTATTGACGATGGTGCGCCTGTGCTTGTCCCACAGCACCGGAACTGTGGCGCGGCCGGTGTAGTGCGGATCCGCAGCGGTGTAGATCTCATGCAGGAATTTGGCATGGTTCACCGTATCCGGGACGACGCCGGGGCCATCGGCGAAGGTCCAGCCGTGATCCAGCATCAGCCAGTGCGCCACCGACACCGAGATCTTGGCTTCGAGCCCTTTCAACATCCGCATGATCAGCGTGCGGTGCGCCCAGGGGCAGGCGAGGCTGACATAGAGGTGGTAGCGGCCGGCTTCGGACTTGAAGCCGCCGATGCCGGTCGGACCGGCGCTGCCGTCGACGGTGATCCAGTTGCGGAACGCCGCGTCCTTGCGCACGAAGCGGCCGCCGGTCGACTCGGTCGGATACCAGACGTCCTGCCATCGACCTTCAACGAGCAATCCCATGTCAGCCTCCTCAGTGTTTCCCTTTGATGCGCCGGTTCAGGTGCGGGTGATCGAGGCGCCGCCATCGACCAGCGAGGCGGTGCCGGTCACGAAAGCCGCATCGTCGGAGGCGAGGTACAGCACCGACCGCGCCAACTCTTCCGGCTTGGCCACCCGCTTCAGTGCGTGCAGGTTGGTGATGAAACTGGTCTTGTCCGGCGTGTCGTTCATCTCCCGGTACATGTCGGTATCGACCGCGCCCGGCAGCACCGCATTGACGCGTACGTTCTGCGGGCCGAACTCGGCGGCGAGCGCTTGCGTCAGTCCGATCAGGCCGGACTTACTCGCGGCGTAGGCAGCAACACCGGGGAAAGCGAAGGTGTGTCCGACGAATGTCGAGGTGAAGATCACCGAGCCGCCGCCATGCTTGACCATCTCGGCGATCTGATGCTTGGCGCCAAGGAACGAGCCGGTGAGGTTGATCGCGATGGCATCGCTCCAGCCGGCCTCGGATACGCCGGTCGAAGGACCGGCCTCGCCGAGAGTGCCCGCATTGTTGAAGGCGACGTCGAGCCGGCCATAGGTCTTTACCGCCAGCGCCACCAGCGCCTTGGCATAATCCTCCGAGCGGACGTCGCCGGCGAGCGACACGGCGCTGCCACCGCTGCCCTTGATCTCAGCCACCAAGCCCGCCAGTTCGGCCTCGCGGCGGGCGCCGACGACGACCTTGGCGCCTTCGGCCGCGAAAAGCTTGGCGGTGGCTCGGCCGATGCCCGAGCTTGCGCCGGTGACGATGGCTACCTTGTCCTGAAGACGTCCCTGTGCGGTTTCCTGTGTCATGGTCGTTGTCCTTGTTCCTCGGCGGCGTCGATCGCCGCGTGATGGGGTCTGAGGTAGACCCGTCCCGGACTTGGAAGAAGGCACGGAAACTGGTTACATCATTCATTTTTCATGAATGATCGGGTGGGGCATGGATCGTCTGCGGGCTTTTGAGGTATTCGCGACCGTGGTCGGCCAGGGCAGCTTCACCCGCGCCGCGGACAAGCTGGAGACCTCGCCGGCCAATGTCACCCGTTATGTCAACGAGTTGGAGGAGTCCCTTGGCGCGCGGCTGCTCAACCGCACCTCCCGGCGCCTGTCGCTGACCGAGACCGGCAAGACGCTCTACGATAAGGCGCTCTCCATTCTCGAGGATGTGGCGGAGGCCGAGGCGATCGCGTCGTCCGCGGCCCTGCAGCCGCGCGGACGGTTGCGGGTGAACGCGCCGCTCTCGTTCGGCATTCTGCATCTGGCGCCGCTTTGGCCGCGCTTCATGACGCGCTATCCGGACATCGAACTGGACATCAGCCTGGTCGATCGCGTCGTCGATCTTGTCGAGGAAGGTTATGATCTGGCCGTGCGTATCTCGCGCGGCGGATCGCCGGCCCTTGTCAGCCGCAAGCTCGCGACCGCGCGTCATCTGATCTGTGCATCGCCGGACTATGTCGCGCGCCACGGCGCGCCCGAAAGTCCCGAGGATCTCAACCGCCACGCCTGCATCGCCTACACCTATTCGGATTCAGCCGATGAGTGGCGGCTATTGGATGATGCAGGTAAGGTGCACGCCGTCGCGGTGCCCAACATCATGCAGACCAACAATGGCGATACCGCTCGCGCGGCGGCGCTGGCCGGCCTCGGCATCATCAGGCAGCCGACCTTCCTGATCGGCGAGGATTTGCGGCAGGGCCGGCTGGTGCCCTTGCTCACCGGCTACCGCATGTCCGAGATCGACGTGCTGGCAGTCTATCCGAGCCGCCGCCACCTCAGCGCGAAGGTGCGCGTCATGGTGGACTTTTTGGTCGAGGCATTCCGGGGCACGCCGCTATGGGACTAAAGGGGCGGGATTGACAGGCGCATCGTGATGCCGCGAAGGCCGTCTGCTCGCAGCGTTTGGGGCCCCACTGACGACGGTCGAGTCCGTTGTAGGTCCGTCAGAAGCAGACGCTCCATAGCCAACATTACGCGAATCCGGGTTGTTAGGGGACCGAAGTTGCCCCAAGTTCCGTTCAAGCCCGCAATGTGCAGGCTCGTGGCATTTTGCGTGACCACGGACCTGATCGAGAGGAGTGAGCAAGTCGAACAACTAGAAGAACTATGAGTTAAATCGAAGGCCAAGCGATCCCCGACATCATAAACTGCCTTTTAAAGTGATCGTCCACGTTGCCTTGGGCTCAACGCTTACGAGTCCTTCACGAATCCTCGCTGACAAAACGGTTTTAGATACCAAACCTTCAATTTGGCGATCAGAGCGAGGTCTCCGGAAGGCCCGCAATTCGCAGCAAATTGGTGGTCCCCGATGCGCCGAACGGGATGCCGGCGACGATCACGATGTTATCGCCGGGCTTCCCGAAATCCCCCGCGAGCGCAGCGTCGCAAGCGAGCTTCGTCATCGACGCCTCATCGGTGATTTCGTTTTCGACCACGACAGAATGAATTCCCCACACCGGAGTTAACTGGCGCGCGGTCGCAATCAGTGGCGTTAGACTGAGAATCGGGGCGGCGGGCCGCTCGCGAGCTGCCCGCATGCTGGTGAAGCCTGATCTCGTGTAAGCAATGGTCGCTGTTGCCAAGACCAACTGCGCAACAAGCCGCAAGGCGGAACAGATCGCATCGGCATGGGAAGCGCCGGACTCCCCCTGCCTCTCAGTGGCAGGTGTTTGGAAGTCGATGTCGCCCTCGACGCCATGAATGATCGAATCCATCATGGTGACTGCTTCGCGCGGAAAACTTCCACTGGCGGATTCGGCTGACAGCATCACTGCATCGCTGCCTTCATAGACCGCCGTCGCGACATCAGAGGCTTCGGCCCGGGTTGCCACTGGCGACGTCGTCATCGATTCGAGCATTTGCGTTGCCACGACGACGGGTTTCCCCTCGCGACGGCATGCCCGCACGATCCGACGTTGGATAATAGGAACCTGTGCCGGCGGCAGTTCTACACCAAGGTCACCACGCGCAACCATGATGCCATCGGCTAGAGCTACGATCGCATCGAGATTGTCTATGGCCGCAGGCTTCTCCAACTTCGCCATGATCAAGGCGTGCGAACCAATCAGGACCCGTGCCTGGGTGATGTCTTCCGCTTTTTGCACAAACGAAAGGGCGACCCAGTCGGCCCCCTGTTCAAGCCCGAAGATGAGATCGCGACGGTCCTTTTCGGTAACCGGCGACAATGGCAGAATGACATCGGGAACATTGACGCCCTTGCGCTCCGACAACCTGCCGCCGATCTTCACGCGTGTTTCGGCGTAGTGTGGACCGCATTCCAGGACCTCAAGGCGCACCTTGCCGTCATCGAGCAACAGGTCGGTACCGGGAACCAGGGCCGCGAAAATCTCCGGATGTGGCAGTGCCACGCGTGTCCGGTCACCCGGGGTCGTCTCTATGTCAAGGCTGAACTTGTCTCCGCAGCGAAGTTCGACAGGGCCGTCGGAAAAGGTACCAATGCGTAGTTTGGGACCTTGCAAGTCTATCATGATTCCGATGGGACGTCCGACATCCCGTTCCACATCCCTGATCGCCTCAAAGCGTTTCTTGTGATCGCCGTGAGTCCCATGGCTGAAATTCAGCCGAAACATATCGACGCCAGCATCGAACAGAGACCTGATCATCGCCGGCGACGAACTGGAAGGTCCAAGGGTCGCGATGATTTTCGCGTTTCGTGAGCGGCGCAAAGATCAACCCCTTTTTGTAATCAATACAGTTCTGAAGTCGTTGACGTTGGTGAGCGTCGGACCGGTCATGACAAGATCGTTCAGCGTTGCAAATACGCTGTAGGCGTCGTTATCCGCGAGCCGCGTCTTGACATCGAGATCGGCGAGCTTCGCGCGTTGGAGCGTGTCAGGCGTAAGAATCGCTCCCGCATTGTCTTCACTGCCGTCAATGCCATCCGTGTCTGCGGCGAGCGCCCAGAGGCCGTTCCTGCCGTCGGCAGCGATCCCTAGACTTAGGAGAAACTCCGCATTGCGGCCTCCGCGGCCGATGCCACGCACGGTTACGGTGGTCTCACCACCGGAGATGAGCACACAGGGGATTTCGAGCGGCTGGCCCCAATCTCCGCATTGCCGCGCAATGCCAGCATGAACGATGCCGACGTCGCGGGCCTCGCCCTCGATCGCATTGCCAAGGATCACGGAGAGTAACCCGGCATCTCGCGCGACCCTGGCCGCAGCCTCCAGGGATTTCTGTGGTGTCGCCACAAGACTGTTTGCGACATTTGCAAAGCGCGGATCGCCCGGCTTCGGTGTCTCCGAGACGTCGTCATTCAGGTGCATCGCAACGATGGCCGGAATCTCGATGCCATATTTTGTCATTACGGCCAGCGCGTCGGCGCGCGTGGATACGTCCGGCACAGTGGGACCGGACGCAATAACGGAGAGATCATCGCCTGGCACATCGGAAATCGCGAGCGTGACTACTCGCGACGGCGCGGCTGCGACGGCGAGACGACCGCCTTTGATCGCGGACAAGTGTTTTCGCACCGTGTTCATTTCGGCGATATGCGCGCCGCATTTCAGCAACGCGCGGTTGATGGCTTGCTTGTCGGCTAGACTGATATGGTCCGCCGGTAATGCGAGCAGAGCGGAACCTCCGCCCGAAATCAGAACCAGAACGAGATCGTCCGCCGTCAGCCCGGAGACCTTGTCGAGAATTCTGCGAGCCGCCTTCGATCCCGCCTCATCGGGGACGGGGTGTGACGCCTCGACGACCTCGACGTACTTGCAGGGTACGCGGTGGCCATAGCGCGTCACCACCAGCCCTTCGAGCGGTCCATTCCAATGAGCCTCCACGGCGGCCGCCATCGACGCAGCCGCCTTGCCGGCGCCGACAAGGATTGTACGGCCCTTCGGCCGCGGCGGCAAATGCGCCGGCAGACACAGCGCGGGCGCAGCCGCGTTCACCGCCGCCTGAAACATGTCGAGCAACAGACGGCGATAATCGACACTCATGTTGGTTCCGGCCGACCTCAGGTCTTTCCGATTTCGTGGGTTGACATCATCTCCAGCGCCCTCACCATCGCGGAATGATCCCAGGCCTTGCCGCCGTGGGCCGCGCAAGAGTTGAAGAGCTGCTGCGCCGCTGCTGTATTCGGTAAAGACAACCCCAGAGCCCGTGCACCTTCCAACGCAAGGCACCTTCCAACGCAAGGTTGAGGTCTTTCTGATGCAGTTCGATACGGAAGCCAGGTTCGAAATTTCGCTTCACCATGCGCTCGCCGTGCACTTCGAGGATTCTGGAAGAAGCGAAACCCCCCATTAGGGCTTGTCGTACGAGCGCCGGATCAGCCCCGGCTTTTGACGCAAATAGCAGAGCTTCTCCCACCGCCTCAATCGTTAGTGCGACGATAATCTGGTTGGCGACCTTCGTGGTCTGGCCATCGCCGTTCCCGCCGACGAGAGTAACGTTCTTGCCCATCTTTTCGAGTAGCGGCTTCATGGCATTAAACGCCTTCTCGGGGCCACCCACCATGATCGTCAGCGACGCCGCCTTCGCGCCAACCTCGCCACCGGAAACGGGAGCATCGAGATAATCGGCGCCACGGGCGTTAATCTTCTTCGCAAATTCCTTCGTCGCCAGCGGCGAGATCGAGCTCATATCGACGACAATCTTGCCTTTCGAAATTCCTTCTGCGACACCGCTTGCGCCGAACAGGACCGCTTCCACATGAGGCGTATCCGGCACCATGACGATGACCACGTCGGATTCTTCGGCGACCTCCTTGCCCGATTTGCAGACGATGCCGCCTGCGGCAACGAGTTCCTGAGCAATGGGCCCGACGTCGTGAAGAAACAGGCGATGCCCGGCAGCCTGGAGATGGCCAGCCATCAGGCGTCCCATGATTCCCAGGCCAATGAAGCCAACATCAATCATTTGAATTTTCCTTCCGCGCCTGACTATGCGTCGATCGTTTGGGTGGCGTACCACCCGAGGCCTTCGACGGTGGTTGTCTTCGGCTTATATTCGCAGCCAACCCAGCCGCGATATCCGATCTCGTCGAGATGCCGGAACAGAAAAGAATAGTTGATCTCTCCGGTGCCAGGTTCGTTGCGGCCGGGATTGTCGGCCAGCTGGACATGCGCAATACGCGCGAGATGTTTTTGCAACGTTCGCGCTATATCGCCCTCCATCACCTGCATGTGGTAAATGTCATACTGAATGAAGAGATTATCCGATCGGACATCGGCGAGGATCTGAACAGCCTGCTCTGTCCTGCTTAGGAAAAAGCCCGAAATATCGAGTGTGTTGATCGGCTCGATCAGCAGGCGAATGTCTTCCCGCGCGAGGGCATCCGCAGCGAATCGCAGATTCTTCAGAAGCACCTCGTTCAACTCGAACACATCTGCACCGGCCGGCGCGACACCGGCGAGACAATTCACCTGACGGCAATCGAGAGCCTTTGCATAGTCGATGGCGCGCAGGACCCCATCGCGGAATTCATCGACCCGATCCGGGAAAATCGCGATTCCCCGCTCGCCGGCCCCCCAATTACCCGCAGGCAGGTTGTGCAATACTTGCGTAAGTCCATGCTGCAGCAATTGCTCGCGCAACACGGCCTTTTCAAAATCATAGGGGAACAGATATTCGACGCCGCTGAAGCCGGCAGCTTTGGCCGCGGCGAAGCGGTTGAGGAACGGCAGTTCGTTGAAGAGCATGGTGAGATTGGCAGCAAATTTTGGCACGATCAAATGTCCTCGCGTTGTTTGGCGACCGCTGTTCATCAATCCGGGTGGAAACTGCTGCGTCAGACCGGCAGAAGCTCGCCTCGCCGCGTAGCGTCCGGAATCATGGGGGCGTCGTCGACCGGCAAATCGAGGGTCTCCTCGAACTCGACGATGTTGTCGATCTCGGTACCCATCGCGATGTTGGTAACTCGTTCGAGAATGAACTCGACCACCACCGGCACGCTATGCTGCGCCATCAACTCGCGCGCCGTCGCGAAAGCCGCCTGCGCGTCCTTCGGATCGGTGACGCGGATAGCCTTGCAGCCAAGGCCCTCGGCGACCGCAACGTGATCGACGCCGTAGACTCCAAGTTCGGGCGCGTTGATGTTCTCGAATGACAGTTGCACATGATAGTCCATGTCGAAACCGCGCTGGGCCTGACGGATCAACCCGAGATAGGAATTGTTCACGACGACGTGGATATAGGGCAACTTGAACTGCGCACCGACCGCGAGCTCCTCGATCAGGAACTGGAAGTCGTAATCGCCTGAGAGCGCGACGATCTCCCGATCCGGATCGGCGGCCCGCACGCCCAGCGCCGCAGGAAGCGTCCAGCCCAGGGGGCCGGCCTGTCCGGCATTGATCCAGTTGCGCGGATGGTAGACGCCGAGGAATTGCGCGCCGGCGATCTGCGACAACCCGATCACGCTGACATAACAGGTAT
>WNEZ01011560.1_pt1 | contig 10624 bp, 4 predicted proteins | sample 5400521 | NCBI WGS metagenome assembly WNEZ01 (sample SAMN13153339, study PRJNA577476) | soil metagenome | isolation source: 120 cm saprolite under Douglas fir tree site 2 hole 1 replicate 1 | place: USA:California | collected 2015-04-18
GTGCTGCTGTTCCACGGATCGGAGCCGAACCGTTCCGATGACCGGCGCATCGGTCTCGCCATCCGCTACATCCCGACCCATCTGAAGCAGGCTGTCGGTCAGAAGGATTGGGCGACGCTGGTGCGCGGCAAGGATACCTACGGCCACTTCCTGCCCGAATACGTGCCGAAGCGCGACCTCGAGCCCGAGGCGCTGGCCTTTCACAAGGCGGTGTCGGAAGAGCAGGTGCGCGTGCTTTATCGCGGCACCGGCAAGACCGCCTATCGCGCGTGACGTCGACGCAAGTTTTCCGTCGAGGCCAGCGAAGGACGATAGATCAGTCAAGCCAGACCGGATCAAGATCCCGCGGATCCGGACACTATCCGCAGTACGGGATCGAAAGCCATTGCGTCCCGTGGATCATCCTGCTCGGGCGTCGCAGCTTGTCGCACCAGGGGAACCAGCAAGCGACAAACCAGACCTTCGGAACGCCAGTCGAATAACGCCTTTCCGCCGAGCTGTGACTCGATACTGGCAATCACGCTTCGTGTTCCGAATCCTCTCGACGTCGGCTTGCGTACCATGGGGCCGCCGGTCTCTTCCCAGGCCAGCATGAGGAAATCCCCCTGCATTTCCCATCCGATGGACAGGCGGCCGGACAACGTGGAGAGCGCACCATATTTCGCCGAATTGGTGACGAGTTCGTGCAAGGCCAGCGCCAATGTTTGCGCCGTCGCGGGCTGCAACTGAACTTCCGCGCCGCTTAATTTGATCTGGCCGGCCTCGAAATACGGCGCCAGTTCCTCATCGATCAGTCTCTTGATTTCCGCGCCCTGCCAACTCGACAAGGAGAGAATGGTATGCACCCGCGCCAGCGCAGTGATGCGACCTTCGACCGCCTGAATGTAGGCGCCGACATTTGGAGCCCGCGTCAATCGAACAATTGATTGCGCCAGCGCCAACGCGTTTTTCGCGCGGTGGTCGACTTCCCGGCTTAACAGATTTTGACGTTCCTCCGCACGCTTGCGTTCGGTAATATCGACCGTGACGCCACTGACGTGGACGACGCGACCGCCCTTGTCGAGTGTCGCCGCCGCCGTTCCGACGCACCAGCGCACCTCGCCATCCGGCCGGGTGACCCGAAACTCCGCTTCGTAGGATGTCGTACCCTTTGCAAACTGGGCCATCCCATGGCGCAATGCGTTGGCATCGTCCGGATGAAGCATGGCCTCAACGCTGGCCGCGGTCACTTCAAAACTCTGCGGCTCGACGCCAAAGATCTGATATTGGCCCTCGTCCCACATCCAGTCGCCGTTGACCCAGTCCCAATCCCAGGACCCCATTTTGCCCGCGGCGATAGCCATGCTGCGGCGCTGCTCGCTCTCGATCAGTCTCGCCGTCGATTCCTCCAGCTCCAACGTTCGAGCCCGGACGCGATGTTCAAGCTCGGCATTGAGCCGCTCCAGCTGCGCGGTTTTGCGATAAAGCTCCGCGAAGACTCTTATCTTTGCGCGCAACACCTCCGGCACAACGGGCACCGGAACGTAGTCGACCGCGCCCATCTCATAGCCGCGAAGCCGGTCAACATCGCTAACCTGGATCGCCGAAATGAAGATCATCGCCGTCCTCTGGAAGCGGGGATGCTCGCGGATCATGGCGGCAAGCTCGAAGCCGTCCAGTTCCGGCATGCAAACGTCGAGCAGAATGACCGCGACCTCGTTCTTCAGCAGATACTCAAGCGCTTCCCGCCCGGAAGCCGCGGCCACCAGATTTTCTCCAAGCTCCTTCAATATCACTTCGTAGGCGAGCAGCTTCGCCGGCTGATCGTCGACCAGAAGGATGTTTACTTTTTCGTGGTCCATCATCGAGCGCCAGTCAACGGTGTAGCCACATGCGTATGGCGAGGAGCAGCTGCTCGGTGTTGACCGGCTTGGCCAGATAGTCGGAGGCGCCTGCCTCCAGGCATTTCTCTCGATCCCCTTTCATTGCCTTGGCGGTCAAGGCGATGATCGGGAGGCGGCGGAATGACGGGTTTTGGCGAATGACCCCGATGGTCTGGTATCCGTCCATGTGCGGCATCATGATATCCATCAGGACGATCGCGATTTCGGGGCTCGATTCGACAAGTGCGATGGCCTCACTGCCGGTCGTGGCGGTCAGTACCTTCATGCCGCGCCGCTCCAACACGCTGCTCAGCGCGAAGATGTTGCGCGCGTCGTCGTCCACCAGCAGCGCGGTCCTGCCGATCAGATCCTCATCGGAACTATTGAGCTTTTCGAGCATCCGCTGCTTCTCGATCGGCAATTCCGTGATCACGCGGTGCAAGAACAGAGACGTCTCGTCGAGCAGGCGTTCCGGCGACTCCACCCCTTTGACCACGATGCTTCGCGCCATGGTGTGAAGTTCGGCATCTTCCTCGACCGAAAGTTCGCGGCCCGTGAACACGACCACGGGCACGTTAGACAGCGAGGCGTCGTTGCGGATCTGGTCAAGCACCTCAAAACCGCTCATGTCGGGCAACCGCAAATCCAGCACCACGCAATCGCAGGGACTTTCTCGCAAGGTTAAAAGCGCACCGGCGCCGGTATCGGCTGTGACGATCTCGATGTCCTTGTGATCGAGCAACTCCCTGATGCTGAGCTGTTCCGCCACATTATCCTCCACGATCAGCAGCCGCTTGCGGCGCGGCTTGGCGTATTCCCTGATTTCCGACAACGCCGCGCTGACGCCTTCGGTCGTCGTCGGCTTGTTGACAAAGGAAAACGCGCCGCGCGCCAGCGCGTGCTGGCGGTCTTCGTCCAGCGTGATGATCTGGACCGGAATGTGTCGGGTCAGAGGGTTATGCTTGAGCTGGCTGAGAACGGTCCAGCCCAGCATGTCGGGCAGGAAGACGTCGAGCGAGACCGCCCCCGGCTGGAATTGCTTGGCGAGATCGAGCGCCTCCGAGCCACGCGTGGCGACCAGGACTTTGAAGCCCTTGTCGCGGGCGAGATCGATCAGCACCCGCGCATAATGCGGGTCGTCGTCAACAATCAGAAGAATGGTGTCTCCCGGTTCGAGATTTAACCGGTCGTCCGGCAGCGCTTCGATGACCCGCTCCTGAGCTGGGACCTGCAGCACCGGCATCGTGTTGTATGATGACAGAGCAGGAGCGCGAGGCGCAACCGTCGGGCCCGAATATTTGAGCGGCAGATAAAGTACAAATGAACTGCCCTTGCCGGGCGTACTGCGCAGATGGATTTCGCCGCCGAGCAGATTTGCGAGCTCCCGGCTGATGGCGAGGCCGAGGCCGGTGCCGCCGTATTTCCGGCTGGTGCCTGCGTCCGCTTGCTGGAATGCCTCAAAGATCAGCTTCTGTTTTTCCGAGGGAATACCTATGCCCGTGTCGGAAACCTCAAAGGCGACGACCGCCGGAGTATGATTCAGGATCGGATGCTCGGCGCTCCAGCCCCCGACAGCCGCCGAAACGTTCAGCCGCACGCCGCCCTCGGCGGTAAACTTGAAGGCGTTCGACAACAGGTTCTTTAGCACCTGCTGCAGCCGCTTCGAATCGGTGACGATACTGCGGCCCAAATTGGGATCGAGCGTGACGATGAACGACAGCTGGCGGTTTTCCGCCTCGTGCCGGAACGGCCTTCCGACCGTCTCAAGCAGATTTGAGGTAAGGATTTCTTCCGCATCGACCGTCACGGTTCCCGATTCGATTTTCGACAGATCGAGAATATCGCTGATCAGGTTGAGCAGGTCGGTGCCGGCGCCGTGGATGGTTCGGGCAAACTCGACCTGCTTCGCCGACAGATTGCCGTCCGGATTCTCGGTGAGTTGCTGGCCGAGAATCAGAATGCTGTTGAGCGGCGTACGCAGCTCATGCGACATGTTGGCCAGGAATTCCGACTTGTACTTCGAGGTCAGGGAAAGTTCCGTGGCCTTCTCTTCCAGCGCGCGCCGGGCCTGCTCGATTTCCTGGTTCTTCCTCTCCACCTCGACGTTGCGTTCGGCCAGCTGTTGCGCCTTTTGCTCAAGCTGTTCGTTGGTCTGCTGCAGTTCCTTCTGCTGGGTCTGCAATTCGCCGGCGAGCTGTTGCGATTGCTTCAACAGACCTTCGGTCTGCATCGTCGCCTCGATACTGTTGAGCACGATACCGATGCTGTCGGTGAGCTGTTCGAGAAAGGTCATCTGCGAAGTCGTGAACGAACTGACGGAAGAGAGCTCGATGACGGCTTTGACCTGGTTCTCGAACAACACCGGAAGCACCACGAGATTCTTCGGTCTGACGCGCAGCAGCGCCGAATTGATCGAAACCGCATCTGTCGGGATGTCCGAGATCAGCCGCTGACGTTTGTCCATGGCACTTTGCCCGACCAGGCCCTCGCCAAATTGCACGAGTTGCGGGTGAGGGTTGGTTCCGTCGCCCGCATAGGCCGACAGCAGACGCAGTTGCGGATTGTCTTCATTTTCGACCTGGTAGATCACGCCCATATGGGCATTCACCAGCGGCGTCAGCTCGGTCAGGAGCAGCCGGCCCACGGTGGTGAGGTCGCGCTGGCCCTGCAGCATGTTGGTAAACTTGGCCAGGTTGGTCTTCAGCCAGTCCTGTTCGGTGTTCACGTCGGTGGTCAGACGCAGATTGCCGATCATGGTGTTGATGTTGTCTTTGAGCTCGGCCACTTCGCCGCGCGCATCGACCTGAATCGAGCGGGTGAGGTCGCCCTTGGTGACGGCGGTGGCAACCTCGGCGATGGCGCGCACTTGAGAGGTAAGGTTGGCGGCCAGCAGGTTGACGTTGCCGGTGAGATCTTTCCAGGTGCCGGCGGCACCCGGCACGTTGGCCTGACCGCCCAGCCGGCCTTCGACGCCGACCTCGCGCGCCACGCTGGTGACCTGATCGGCAAAGGTCGCCAGGGTGTCGGTCATGTTGTTGATGGTTTCGGCAAGGGCTGCGACTTCGCCTTTCGATTTCACGGTCAGGTTCTGCTTCAGGTCGCCGTTGGCGACGGCCGTCACCACCTTGACGATGCCGCGCACCTGCTCGGTCAGGTTGGCCGCCATGAAGTTGACGGTGTCGGTCAGATCCTTCCAGGTGCCGGCCACGCCGGGGACTTGCGCCTGTCCACCGAGCTTGCCCTCGGTGCCGACCTCGCGCGCCACCCGCGTCACTTCGCCCGCAAACGCGTTCAGCTGGTCGACCATGGTGTTGATGGTGTTTTTCAGTTCGAGAATCTCGCCCTTCACGTCGACGGTGATCTTGCGCGACAGGTCGCCGCGCGCCACCGCGGTGGTGACTTCGGCGATGTTGCGGACTTGGGTGGTCAGATTGGCGGCCAACAGGTTGACGTTGTCGGTGAGATCCTTCCAGGTGCCGCCGACGCCGGGCACCACGGCCTGGCCGCCGAGGCGTCCCTCGGTGCCGACTTCGCGCGCCACCCGCGTCACTTCCGCGGCAAACGAGCGCAGCTGCTCGACCATGGTGTTCAGGGTATCCTTGAGCAGCAGGATCTCGCCGCGCACGTCGACCGTGATCTTTTTTGACAGGTCGCCGCCGGCGATCGCGGTCGCGACCTCGGCGATGTTGCGGACCTGCGCGGTCAGGTTCGACGCCATGAAGTTGACGTTGTCGGTGAGGTCTTTCCAGGTGCCGGCGACTTCCGGCACCTCGGCCTGACCGCCGAGCTTGCCTTCGGTGCCGACTTCGCGCGCGACGCGCGTCACTTCGGAGGCGAAGGCGTTAAGCTGGTCGACCATCGTATTGATGGTGTTCTTGAGTTCGAGGATTTCACCTTTGACGTCCACGGTGATCTTGCGCGACAGGTCGCCGCGCGCGACCGCGGTGGTCACTTCGGCGATGTTGCGAACCTGCGCGGTCAGATTGCCCGCCATCGAGTTCACGCTGTCGGTCAGATCCTTCCATGTGCCGGCGACGCCCGGCACGTTGGCCTGACCGCCTAACCGGCCTTCGGTGCCGACCTCGCGCGCCACCCGCGTCACCTCGCCGGCGAAGCGGTTGAGCTGGTCCACCATGGTATTGAGGGTTTCTTTCAGCTGCAGGATTTCGCCGCGCACGTCGACGGTGATCTTGCGCGACAGGTCGCCGCCGGCGATGGCGGTTGCCACCTCGGCGATGTTGCGAACCTGCGCGGTCAGATTACCCGCCATCGAGTTGACGCTGTCGGTCAGGTCCTTCCAGGTGCCGGCCACGCCGGGCACCTCGGCCTGACCGCCGAGCTTGCCGTCGGTTCCGACTTCGCGGGCGACGCGCGTCACCTCGCCGGCGAAGGCGTTGAGCTGATCGACCATGGTGTTGAGCGTTTCCTTCAACTGAAGAATTTCGCCCGAAACATTCACGGTGATTTTTTTCGATAGATTGCCCTTGGCGACCGCGGTTGCGACCTCGGCGATATTCCTGACCTGGCCGGTCAGATTGCTCGCCATCGAATTGACGCTGTCGGTCAGATCCTTCCAGGTGCCGGCGACACCGCGCACCAGCGCCTGGCCGCCGAGCTTGCCCTCGGTGCCGACCTCGCGGGCCACGCGCGTCACCTCGCCGGCAAACGCGTTGAGCTGATCGACCATGGTGTTGATGGTGTCTTTCAGTTCCAGAATCTCGCCGCGGACGTCCACCGTGATTTTCTTGGACAGGTCGCCATTGGCCACCGCGGTCGTCACTTCGGCGATATTGCGAACCTGCGCCGTCAAATTGCTCGCCATCGAGTTGACGCTCTCGGTCAGATCCTTCCAGGTGCCGGCCACGCCCAGCACGTTGGCCTGACCGCCGAGCCTGCCCTCGGTGCCGACTTCGCGGGCGACGCGCGTCACCTCGCCGGCGAAGGCGTTGAGCTGGTCGACCATGGTATTGAGCGTTTCCTTGAGCTGCAGGATTTCGCCCGACACGTTCACGGTAATCTTCTTGGAAAGGTCGCCGCCCGCGATCGCGGTGGCGACGTCGGCGATGTTGCGCACCTGGGCGGTGAGGTTGCTGGCCATGAAGTTGACGTTGTCGGTGAGATCTTTCCAGGTTCCGGCGACGCCGGGAACCTGCGCCTGACCGCCGAGCTTGCCCTCGGTGCCGACCTCGCGCGCGACCCGCGTCACTTCGGAGGCAAAGGAATTGAGCTGGTCGACCATCGTGTTGATGGTGTCCTTCAACTCCAGAATTTCGCCGCGTACGTCCACGGTGATTTTGCGCGAGAGGTCGCCGCGCGCGACCGCGGTCGTGACGTTGGCGATGTTGCGAACCTGCGCGGTCAGGTTGCCGCACATCGCGTTCACGGAGTCGGTGAGATCCTTCCAGGTTCCGGCGACGCCGGGCACGATGGCCTGGCCGCCGAGCTTGCCGTCGGTGCCGACTTCACGGGCGACGCGGGTAACTTCGGAGGCGAACGAGCGCAGCTGGTCCACCATGGTGTTGATGGCTTCCTTCAACTGCAGAATTTCGCCGCGCACGTCGACGGTGATCTTTTTGGACAGATCGCCGTTGGCCACCGCGATGGTCACTTCGGCGATGTTTCGAACCTGGCCGGTGAGGTTGTTGGCCATCGAGTTCACGCTCTCGGTGAGGTCTTTCCAGACACCTGTCACCTCGGGAACCTGCGCCTGACCTCCGAGTTTGCCCTCGGTTCCCACTTCGCGCGCGACGCGCGTCACCTCGGAGGTGAACACGCTGAGCTGCTTGATCATGGTGTTGACGATATTCGCCGACTGCAGAAATTCGCCGCCCAATGGGCGGCCATCGACATCCAGTTTTACGGTCTGCAACAAGTTGCCCTGGGCGACGGCGGCAACGGCGCGGGTCACTTCACGGGTGGGCCACAGCAAGTCGTCGATCAGGGTGTTTACCGAACCCTCCATGTCCGCCCATGATCCGCTGGACAGATCGAACTTGACGCGTTGCCGGGTTTTTCCTTCGCGGCCGACGACCTGGCCCATCGCCTGAAGCGCGTGCAACAGATCCTGCAACGGGTCAGGTTGCCCGTTAGGAGCTGGTTTGCGCTTGGCGACCCCACGAAGGGTCGATGAGGCGCCGGGATCGAGATCACTCATGGTATCCCTCTCAAGGAAAGCATGCGGCAGAATCCGAACCCGCAGCGATTTTACGCCATAGAAGCGCCTGCAAATTGCCAAATCAACAGGAAGATCGGGTACATCCAAAAATTGCAGCTCCGCAAAAATTCGGCCGAATGACGCTAATTCCGAAGCCGGCTATTTGTTCCGGCTGGTCCGAAAAATTCTAAAGGTGTACCGAGCCGGCACCGGAAAGGTCGGCTGTCGACGCTGACGCGATGATGTTTCCAGCCGGTTCAGAATTCATCCGACCGGCTGCAGGTTCCGTGTGCAGCCATATGTCCGTCGGCTGACAGAATGCGAGCGGCCAACAATGACCGAATCATGCGCAATCATACATCGGACGAGCGATTAGGTATCGCTGGTCTTTGGCAACTTCAAGTCAACGTCCATTCTTCGGCGCTGGCGCCAGCGAGCGCCCGGACCCGCGCCTCATCGGCGGCGAGTTCCCGGGCCGGTCCTGAATAGACGACGATGCCGTCATCCAGCACATAGGCGTCGTCGGCGATCTCCAGACTCATCCGCGCATTCTGTTCGACCAGCAGAACTGAAATGCCCTCGGTCTTCATTTGCTGGACGATGCGAAACACTTCGCGTACGATCAGCGGCGCCAATCCTTGCGAAGGCTCGTCGAGTATCAACAGCCGCGGGTTCAACAGTAGCGCGCGGCCGATCGACAGCATCTCCTGCTCGCCACCGGAAAGTTGCCGGCCGCGATTGAGCTTGCGCTCCTCCAGGCGAGGGAACAGCTGGTAGATCCGCTCGACCGTCCAGGGGCCGCCGCGCTCGAGCGGAACTTTCAGATTTTCCTCGACGCTGAGATTGGCGAAGATGCGCCGGCCCTCGGGCACATAGCCGACGCCGCCCTGGGCTGCGATCCGGAAGGTCGGCCAATGCGTGGTGTCCTCGCCGAAGATGGTAATCTTGCCTTCCCGCGCCGGCGTCAGGCCCATCAGACTTCGCAGCGTCGTGGTCTTGCCCGCGCCGTTGCGTCCAAGCAGCGCAGTGATCTTGCCCTCGGCGACCTCGAGGCTGACGCCATGCAGGATATGGCTCTTGCCGTAGTAAGTGTGGAGGCCCTCGGCCGTCAGTGCTGCGGTCATGCGGCGTTGCCCAGATAGGCGGCCTGCACGGTCTCGTTGGCGGCGATCTCCGTGGGCGTGCCCTGCGCCAGCATCTTGCCCTGGTCGAGCACGCAGATGCGGTCGGCGAGATGAAATACCACGCGCATGTCGTGTTCGATCAGCACGATGGTGTAGTTGCTGTCGCGGTGCAGCCGGCGGATCAGCTGGGTGATCTGGTAAGTCTCCTGGTCGCCCATTCCGGCGGTCGGCTCGTCCAGCAGCAGCAGATGCGGTCTTAATGCCAGCGCCATCGCGATCTCGGCGGCGCGCTGATCGCCGTGCGCGAGTTCGCCGACCAGTCGATCGGTCTTGGTCTCCAGCGATACCAGTTTCAGCGTCTCTTCGACCCGTGCATGGATCCTTGCCTGTTCCGACCGGTTGATCCAGGGCCGCAACCGATATCCGCCGGCCACTTCCGCGGCAATGCGGACGTTCTCGAACACGGTGAGTTCCGGAAAGATCTCGGTGATCTGGAACGTCCGGGCCATGCCGAGCGTGACGCGCTGATGGGTTGAAAGTCTGGTGATGTCGCGGCCATCGAAGATGATGGCGCCGGAGGTCGGCGGAAAAAACCCGGAGATCAGGTTGAAGAAGGTCGTCTTGCCCGCGCCGTTCGGTCCGATGATCGCGCACAATTCTCCCCTCGCGACGCTGAGCGAGACTTCACGCACCGCCACCAGGTTTCCGAACCGCTTGGTGACATTGTTGATTTCGAGAACGTTCATGCCTTGCTCCGTTGAATGAAGCCGAGCAGGCCACGCGGGAAAAACAGGACGACGAGGACGAACAGCAGTCCGACGAACGACATCCAGTTGACGGTGATGCTCGACAGGTAGTCCTGCAGCACCACGAACACGGCGGCGCCGAGCAGCGGGCCCCAAAAACTGCGCATGCCGCCCATCACCGCCATCATGACGAAATCGCCGGATTGGCTGTAATGCAGGCCCCTCGGATCGGCAAAATTGTTGACCAGCGCATAGAGCGCGCCGGCAAATCCCATGAAGAAGCAGGACAGGGTGAAGGCGATCCAGATGTGTCGTTCCACCGGGATGCCGAGGAAGCGCGAGCGGCGCTCGTTCTCGCGGATCGCGATCATGGTGCGGCCGAACGGCGAGCGCAAAATGAATCCCATGGCGCCGACCACCAGGGCAAAACAGAACAGCACGAAAAAGTAGAAGTTGTTGGCGCTGGAGAGAATGTCGAGCTTGAACAGGCCAAAGTCGAGCGGCTGGCGTGAGAAGCCGCGCAAGCCATCGTCGCCGCCCGTCAGCGAACTCCACTGAAAGGCGACATAGTAAAACACCTGGCCGAACGCGATCGTCACCATGGCGAAATAGACGCCGCGCCGCCGCACGATCAGCGTGCCGAGGATGGCGCCGCACAGACCGCCAAGCAGCGTTCCCGCGACCAGCGCCAGCGGCGTGCTCAGCGCCAGGAATTTGAGCGTCAAACCGGCGCCGTAG
>WNEZ01027011.1_pt1 | contig 10623 bp, 7 predicted proteins | sample 5400521 | NCBI WGS metagenome assembly WNEZ01 (sample SAMN13153339, study PRJNA577476) | soil metagenome | isolation source: 120 cm saprolite under Douglas fir tree site 2 hole 1 replicate 1 | place: USA:California | collected 2015-04-18
GAGACGGGGATGCTGGCTTCGGCTTCGGACTACCACACGTTCCATAAGTTTAAGCCTGGAGGCAGAAACCAGGCCGCGCAAACCTACCTGGATGCCGTCAAGATGACGTTGGATGCAGGCATTCGTCCCCGGCTCCATCTGGAGGATGCCACGCGCGCTCCGATGGATTTTCTCCGCCCATTTATCCAGAATGTGCAGGAGATCAGCGAGCCCTATGGTCCTGAGCTGCGCCCGAAATTTCGCATCTGCGATACGATGGGGCTCGGTCTGCCGTTCGAGGATGTCGCACTGCCGCGCAGCATTCCCCGCGTCTTCCAGGAGATGCGCAAGCTCGGCCTGCAATCCAGCGACCTGGAATTTCACCCGCACAACGATACGTGGCTTGTCGTCGCGAATTGCCTGGCGGCAGTTCGTTCTAGTTGCAGCGTCATCAACGGCACATCGCTGGGCAAAGGTGAGCGAACCGGCAATGCGCCGCTCGAAGCCGTCCTGCTGCACCTGATCGGCATGGGCTATTACCGCGAAAAGCAGCCACACTACCCGGTTCTGAATGAGCTTGTAGATCTCTATGCCGAGATGAATGAGCCTGTTCCGCCCAAGTATCCGCTCTACGGCCGTGATGCACACCGCACCAGAGCCGGCATCCACGCCGACGGCCTCAACAAATTCTGGTGGATGTACGCCCCCTTCAATGTCCCCGCGTTGCTTGACAGGCCGCTTGAGGTCTCGCTCACCAAAGAGAGCGGACTGGCCGGCCTGATTTTCCTGGTGCACCAGCATACCGGCCGTGAGCTGCCCAAAGACGACGCGCACCTGCAAAAGGCGTATGCCTGGCTTCTCCATGAATTTGATAATGGTCGTCAGACCAGCGTCGAGTGGGAAGAGATTGCGCCTCTATTCGACCTGGCTTAACGGTTCCCTCTTTCCACTTTTCCACTACTCTGGTAGAATAGATTATCGTTCTCTGTCTAGAAAGGCAGTGTCAAAACATGGCCGTAGACCTGCATCGCCTCTTTATGAGTGTGGAAGAATACCTGGAACTTGACCGCAATAGCCTGGATGCACGCTATGAGTATATTGATGGCGTCGTAACCATGTTAGCTGGTGGCACCACCAATCATTCTCGAATCAGTGTCAATATGGTCAGCCTCCTCCAGGCAGCCTTACGAGGTAACTCTTGCGAGGTGTTCAACTCTAATCTGCGTGTCAGTATTTCCAGCACGCGCTATGTCCTTCCCGATGCTTCCGTCAGTTGTGATCCACACGACCTGGAAGGAGAGAATGATATCATTTATTCGCCACGTGTGATTGTTGAAGTGCTTTCCCCCTCGACTGAGGCGACCGACAGAGGAAAAAAGTTTCGATATTACCAGAGTTGCCCTTCTATCCAGGAATATGTGCTCATCAGCACGCAAGAGCAGGCCGTCGATGTCTACCGGCGAGCAAGTGATAATCTCTGGACGCTCCATCCGTTCGGGCCAGGCGATGGGGTAGAACTAAAAAGTATCAATGTCAGCATTTCTCTCGAAGCGCTCTATGAGAATGTCACATTCCCATTGGGAGAAGAGCATGAACGATGACCACCACATCGCAGCAGAAGCCATGAGAATACCTTCCCCTCTCGACGCTCGCGCTCATCTCTGGTATAATAAAGCAAGTCAATTATAGAACACTCGTTTCATGCGACAGGAGTAAATCATGAACGACCGACTTGTCTCACCAAAGATGAGCGAAGAAGAGCAGGCCATCGAGGGCAGCCTACGACCTCGCAGGCTGTCTGAATATATTGGACAGGAGAAAATCAAGGGGAACTTGAGCATCCTTTTGGAGGCTGCACGGCGTCGTAACGAGTCGGTCGATCATGTGCTGTTGTATGGACCGCCAGGACTGGGGAAAACCACTCTCTGCAATATCATCGCTGTCGAGATGGGTGTCAATTTGAAGACTACTTCCGGCCCGGCGATTGAGCATGCAGGTGACCTGGCATCCATTCTCACCTCGCTGCAGGCAGGCGAGGTGCTTTTCATCGATGAAATACACCGCCTGGCGCGAGCAGTTGAGGAGCGCCTCTATTCAGCTATGGAGGACTTCGCGATTGATGTAGTGATCGGTAAAGGGCCTGGCGCCAGGTCGCTACGTATCACTTTGCCTCCTTTCACTATCGTAGGAGCTACTACGCGAGCCGGTGCAATGACAGCGCCACTGCGTGATCGCTTCGGAGCCATCTACCGCCTGGAATACTATGACCAGGAGGCGCTTAAACAGATCTTGATCCGCTCGGCGCGCATTCTCAAAGTGCCGGCAGATGAGGGAGGTATCGAGGAAATTTCTGGCCGCGCTCGTGGCACGCCGCGCATCGTCAATCGCTTGCTCAAGCGCGTGCGTGACTATGCGCAGGTGAAGGCCGATGGCGTGATTACGCGCGAAATCGCTCAAACGGCGCTGGACGCGTTGGAGATCGATCATATCGGTCTCGATCAGACCGACCGCAATCTGCTGTTGACGATCATCCAGAAGTTCGACGGCGGGCCGGTCGGGCTGGATACACTGGCAGCCAGCACCAGCGAAGATACGGAGACGATTGAGGATGTGTATGAGCCATACCTGCTGCAGCTTGGCTTCATTGCACGCACGCCACGAGGGCGCATCACTACACGCCTCGCCTACCAGCACCTGGGGTTCCCTGCACCTGGCGGAGGAAATGGATTAGGACCGGGATTGTGGACGACACCACTGGCTTCAGAATAAGCGACTTTGATTACAATTTACCCCAGGCATTGATCGCCCAGACGCCGATTGAACCACGTGATGCCTCGCGCCTCTTAGTGCTCAGTCGAAGCAATGAGACGATTGAACACCGGCATTTCCGGGATATCGGGGCATATTTGCGCCCGGGCGACCTGCTGATTGCCAACCAGAGCCGCGTATTGCCGGCACGAATGCTGGGACGCCGGGCAGAGACAGGCGGCGCGGTAGAGGTGTTGCTGCTGGCAGAGCGTCCAGACGTGGGTCCCGACCACTGGGAAACACTGGTGCGTCCAGGCCGTCGCCTGCGCGAAGGGTCACGCATCGTGTTCGGAGATGAGAACGGGATGAAGCAGGCGGTGACTCTCAGTGCAGAAATCCTGCAGCGCACCGAGGCGGGAGGGCGTATCGTGCGTTTCTGGGTTAGGGATGCGGAATCTCCTGCGGCGGCCCAGGGACATGATGAATCGCGTCACCACATAAGCGTGCGAGAACTGATCGAGCAATTGGGTCGCATGCCGCTTCCTCCTTATATCCATGAGACGCTGGCTGATCCAGAGCGCTACCAGACGGTTTATGCGCGTATCACAGGCTCAGCGGCAGCTCCAACTGCCGGGTTGCACTTTACACCGCACCTGCTCGAGCAATTACGCCGGCAAGGAGTGCGCATTGGTTTCGTGACCCTGCACGTGGGACTTGATACGTTCAGGCCCATTGAAAGCGAGGATATTCGCGAGCATAAGATGCACAGCGAAGCGATCGACCTGGATATTCCCACTGCCGAGTTGATTAATGAGACACGGCGCGCTGGCGGTCGCGTGGTTGCGGTCGGCACAACAGCGGTGCGCGTGCTGGAGAGCGTTGCCGGCTTTTACAAGGAGCGCAAGGGGCGTATTGAGCCATATCATGGCGCTACGCGCCTGTTCATCACGCCCGGCTATCGCTTTCAGGTAGTAGACGCAATGATCACTAATTTCCACTTGCCCCGCTCAACGCTGCTGCTGCTTGTGAGCGCATTTGCCGGTAAGGCGCTGATTGAGAGAGCCTATCAAGAAGCCATACGCGAGCGCTACCGCTTTTATAGCTTCGGAGATGCGATGCTCATGCTGTAGCTCTTCTACTCATTGACAACAACTGCGAGTTGCCGCACAATGTAACACACGTATTTTTTAGCCTCGCGCTAAAAAGACACATGTATTTCTTGAACAGAGGCGAGGAACGAATATGAACGTTTTTGAAGAGTTTGAGTGGAGAGGGTTGATTTATGATGCTTCAGAGGGATTGAAAGAGGCACTGGCTGGTCAGAAAATTACGGGCTACATCGGATTTGATCCCACGGCACCGAGTCTGCATGTCGGCTCTCTGCTGCCCATTATGGGCCTGGTGCGGCTTCAGCAATATGGTCATACGCCAGTTACGCTGGTGGGCGGTGGAACCGGTATGATCGGCGATCCCAGCGGCAAAACAGAGGAAAGGCAACTATTGTCGAAGGAACAGATCGAGTACAACCTGGAGGGCATCAGGGCGCAGCTCAGCCGCTTCCTGGATTTTGAAGTGAGGACAAACAAGGCCGTGCTGGTCAATAACGCTGACTGGCTGGTTCCCGTCAGCATGGTTGATTTTCTGCGCGACGTGGGAAAGCATTTCACCGTTAACTATATGCTGGCAAAAGAATCGGTGAAGCGGCGCTATGAAGAGGGCATTTCTTTTACCGAATTCAGTTATATGCTGCTGCAAGCCTACGATTTCCTGGTGCTGCATGATCGCTATGGCTGCACGCTGCAGATGGGAGGAAGCGACCAGTGGGGCAATATCGTCGCGGGCATTGAACTGATACGCAAGCTGCGTGGAACAAGATGCTACGCCCTGGTCTCTCCACTGGTGACGACTTCTGCCGGCATCAAATTTGGCAAGACCGAGGCCGGATCGGTCTGGCTTGATGCAAACCTCACCTCGCCCTACCGCTTCTACCAGTTCTGGTACAATACCGATGACCGCGACGTAGTGAAATATCTGAAGTTTTTTACCATGCTCAACCGGCAAGAAATTGCAGCGCTGGAAGCTTTAACCGCTAGCGCACCGGAAAAACGCGAGGCACAAAAGCGGCTCGCCGAAGAGGTGACACTCATGGTGCATGGCGAATACAACCTGCGCAAAGCCATTCAGGCATCCCAGGTGTTGTTTGGAGGCGAAATAGCCGATCTAAACGCCAGCGAGGTACTTGACATTTTCGCAGATGTGCCTTCCAGTGATATCCCCTGGGCTAGCTTTGCGGGGGATGGTATGCCTCTTGTGGACCTGGTTATAGCTTGCGGCTTTGCTCCGTCGAAGGGCGCAACCCGGCGTTTGATTGAAGCTGGTGGCATCTATGTCAATAATCGCCGTGTTGCAGATGTGCAAGCGACCATCGATCTTTCTGCGTTGATCGAGGGGCAGTATCTTGTGCTGCGCAAAGGTGCGCGAGAATACCATTTAGTGCGCGCTTTGTGAGAATAGCTCAAAAGACCAGCTCATGCTACCATGCACCCGGTGCTACGCACTATGAGTAAAATCAGGAGACAAACAGCCAGATGACCTGTTCGTTAGTCCACGGCGTGTCTTCATAGGAGATTCTTCAATAGGGCGAACGGAGCGGCATGCATGATTTCTTCTGCCTTTTACTGTGATTCCTGCGGCGCAGCCAACCGGGCACAAGCGGTATTCTGTTTTGCCTGCGGCCAGCCTCTCCATAACCAGGGAGGAAATAAATCGGGTCTCACCACCGGGTTGCTTGTCTACAATCACCTGCTCAAGCAGCGCTATCGCATCATCAATCCCGTCGGCCAGGGCGGTTTTGGCGCTGTCTATAAAGCAGCCGATCTCCAGTTTGCTCAAGAACTCGTCGAAGCCACCGAAGCTTTCAAACGCGAGGCACTACTACTGGCTGGCCTGACGCACCCCAACCTCCCGCGCATCTACGAGCAGTTTACCGATATGGGCCGCTGGTATCTCGTCATGGATTTCATCGAGGGTGAAACCCTGGAAGAGCATCTCGACAAGCTGAAAGACGGAAAGCTGCCGGTTGAAAAAGTGCTTGAAATCGGCATCCAGCTTTGCAATGTGCTTGAATACCTGCACTTGCGCCAGCCGCCCATTATCTTTCGCGACCTCAAGCCGGCGAACGTTATGCTCACCATCCACGGCCACGTCTACTTGATCGATTTCGGCATTGCCCGCCACTTCAAGCCAGGGCAGGCCAAAGATACAACCGCCCTCGGCTCGACGGGCTATGCAGCCCCGGAACAATACGGCAAGGCACAGACCACGCCTCGTGCCGATATCTACGCTTTGGGAGCCACACTCCACCAGTTACTATCGGGTAAAGACCCATCGGATACGCCTTTTCAATTTGCCTCTCTGCAACTGCTCAGCCACCCGGTGCTCGCCAGGCTTGAGAAATTGATCCTGCAGATGGTGCAAATGGATACCAGCAAAAGACCCGCCAATATCGCAGTCATCAAACAAGAATTGCAAAGCATTGCCACGCAGCAGCTTATCGGGAAGACGAATCCCCTGCAAGCTGGCATCCCGCTTGCCTACCGGCCGCCCGCACTGCCAAGAATATCTAAACAGGCAACGCTGCCAAAACCACAGAAAACCACGCGCCATATCTGTACCGGTCATACCAGCCGGGTCACAGCCGTGACCTGGTCGCCAGGGGGAACACAGATCGCTACCGCAAGCTATGATAAGACCGTGCGCGTGTGGGACGCCTCTCAGGGTTCCAGCATCATCACCTATCGCGGCCACTGGGATAGAGTGCAGGCCGTGGCCTGGTCGCCCGATAGCAGGCGTATCGCCTCGGCAGGCGACGATGGCACGGTGCAGGTCTGGGAGGCTGCAACAGGGCAACATGTCATGACCTATCGGGGCCATGCCAACGCGGTTTCTGCCCTGGCCTGGTCGCCTGATAGCAAACGTGTCGCCTCGGCAAGCGAAGATAAAACCGTTCAAGTATGGGATGTTCCCAGTGGAGTGCTGGCCTTTGCCTATCGCAGCCATACCGGTAAAGTGCAGGCCGTGGCCTGGTCGCCCGATGGCAGGCGTATCGCTTCCGGCAGCGAAGATAAAAGCGTGCAGGTCTGGCCTCCATTCAAAGATAAGAGCAGCTTCTTTAGCGCGTTTCTACAGGCGCCACGCGGCCAATTTATCTATAAAGGCCATTCCGGCCGGGTTAACGGGCTGGGGTGGTCACCCAATGGACTGCGTGTTGCCTCGGTCGGCTCCGACAAAAGCTTGCAGGTGTGGGACTCTTCCACCGGCAGGAAATACATCATCTATCGCACTACTTCCTCCGGCCTGAATTCCGTCTCGTGGTCGCCCGATGGCCGCTACTTTGCCTCTGGCGGCAACGATAAGATGGTGCAGGTCTGGGATGCCATCACCCGGAGTAACGTTTTCACCTACCGTGGTCATACCGGCTACGTGACTTCCGTGGCCTGGTCCCCCGATGGCAAGCAGCTTGCCTCAGCCAGTGTCGATCACACTATGCAAGTGTGGCAAACGAGTTAATGGCGTTCACAACACAAATGTCATCAAATCCCGCCCCACCATAATCGTCCCTGCATATCCAGCTTTCTCAGCCAGTGCTTGCAGCCGTGGCGCATCAATCTCTCTATACAAATGCGAGCAAACAATCGTTTTTGCCTGCGTTGCTGCTGCAAGCTGCACGATCTCGGCATCTTCAATATGACCCGAGTCTATGATGGCGAGATCGACGTTGCTTAGAAAGGCTATCTCCTCCTGGTGGAAATACGAGTCGCCCGTCATAGCATATTGCCTGCCCTTCCATGCGAAGCGCAGCCCGTGATTGCCCGCTGGCGGCAGGCTGATAAAGTCGAAGTCATGCGGCCCTATGGAGAGCCGTTCTTCGATCACTTCATGCACAACGATGCTGTAGGAGGGCTGCTGCAGGCTGGCTGCTCCAAAGATATTCTTGAATCCGTCGATCAGGCTTTGTATGCCAGGCGGTCCGTAGATATGCAGGTCGGTGGTGCGGGGATTGCGTCTCGACCAGGCGCCAGCGTGCAAAAAAGGCACCAGGTCCGAAACATGGTCTGGGTGAAAATGAGATATCACGATGTGCTCTAGCTCGTTGTGCTGCACACCAGCCTCCAGCAGCCGTTGCACTATACCATGCCCGCAGTCGAACAGGACGGGCAAACCGTCCAATTGTATAAGTACGCTCGATGCCCGCCGCTCAGGTTCGACCTGGCACGTGCCGGTACCAAGAAGGGTGATACTGCTCATTTGCGAGATTTTTTCCTGCCTTGCTCGAATAATTGTAAGTGCCGATATCTCTTACTGCTTCGCCAATTATGCCGTCGGAAGCCTGGTGACCGCAAGGGTCAGTTTGACACTTCTTTATATTGCATGCTACCATACTTTATACAAGACGTAATATTAGTCCAGATAGGTTTTTGAGGTAGAAATGTAGTGACACTCCTTCTCCTTGCGTCTCACCTGACCCGCAGGGTAGCTGCGCAGCAGCGTTGGTGAGACGGATTGGTGCCAGCGGGTGTCAGGCCCCACCGCAAAATTCAACCTGGACTGACTACTATTTCAGAATGTGTATTTTTAGTATCACGAAGGCTGGCCTGCTAGCATGCTACTTTTTCATCGTCCTGGGGTAAAAAGGCAGGAATATGGTTCCTTCTACGCTCTACTGTATTAACTGCGGTGCAGCAAACCTGGCACAGGCAAAATTCTGTTTCGGCTGCGGTCAATCCCTGCAAACTTCTGTAGCGCCGCCAGGGGTCAGTTCGCTCACCGGACTGCTTGTCCACGATCATATACTCGACCAGCGCTATCGTATCATCAGCCAGGTTGGCAGGGGCGGTTTCGGCGCTGTCTATAAAGCTATCGATCTCAAATCTGGCAATCGACTCGTCGCTGTCAAGGAGATGAGCCAGAGCGGTCTCAGCCAGCAAGAACTCGTCGAGGCTACCAACGCCTTCACTCGCGAGGCCTTGCTGCTAGCCGGTTTGTCGCACCCCAACCTGCCGTGCATTTACGCGCAATTTACCGAAATGGGGCGCTGGTACCTGGTGATGGATTTTATCGAGGGCGAAACGCTGGAAGATTACCTGCGGAAGACGCCAGGAGGATATCTTCCACTTGCAGAAGCGCTCGAGATCGGCATTCAGCTCTCTACTGTGCTTGACTACCTGCATACGCGCCATCCTCCGATTATCTTTCGCGATCTCAAGCCTGCCAATGTCATACGCGTACCCGCTGGGCATCTCTATCTAATAGACTTTGGCATCGCACGTCACTTCAAACCCGGACAGTCTACGGATACTATTGCGCTCGGCTCACCGGGCTATGCTGCCAGGGAACAGTACGCTAAGCTGCAGAGCCAGACCACCCCACGTTCGGATATCTATAGCCTGGGGGCCACTTTACACCAGTTGCTGACCGGGGATGATCCCTCTTTGATGCCTTTCCAGTTTGCGCGTATGCGCAGCCAGCCTGTCCCTGCTGCCATCGAATCGCTGATTATGCGGATGGTGGAGTTGGACGCGCATAAAAGGCCCACGAGTATAGCTCTCGTGAAGCAAGAGTTACAGCGCCTCGCTGACCGGCAAATGCTTTCGCCGGAGCCAATCAGCATGCCTGCCAGTCAACTCTTCCGACCGGTAACATCGCCGCTGCCGGCTGCGCCCGCACAGTATGTAAAGGCCTCGCCACGAACGGCCAGGACCCTCCGAACCTATCATGGTCATTCCAAGGAAGTCTATGCCCTGGACTGGTCACCCGATGGCAAGCTCATCGCCTCTGGAGGTAAAGATGAGACCGTGCAGGTCTGGGATGCCGCCAACGGCAGAAGATCCCTCACTTACTTTGGCCATTCCCATTGGTTTGGCAATGGCCTGGTACAGGCTGTAATGTGGTCGCCTGATGGAAGCCATATTGCCTCTGGCTCCTGGGATAAGACTGTGCGCGTCTGGCATGCCAGTACAGGTAACACTGTCTCGACTTACCGCAGTTATTACGAACTTGTGGAGGCCGTAGCCTGGTCGCCCGACGGAAAATACATCGCTTCCGGCAACCGTAACGGCACCATTCACGTCTGGGACGTTTCCAACAGCAAAAATGTGCGCACCTTTCTCGGCCATTATTCTAAAGGCCTCAACGTTGACGTAGTCTCAGTAGCCTGGTCGCCTGATGGTAAACGTGTTGCCTCCGCTTCCTGGGACAGGACTGTACAGGTCTGGAATGCTCTTAAGCAGAGTAAGCGCAATGATTACCTGGTATTTCGCGGTCATGCAAATGAGGTGAATGCCCTGGCCTGGTCGCCCGATGGGACGCGCATCGCCTCTGGAGGCAGGGACAATCTCATCAAGGTGTGGGATTCTAGCAGCGGCGGGCTTATCTTGACCTACCGGGGCCATACTGCTTATGTAGTCTCGGCAGCCTGGTCGCCCGATGGGACGCGCATCGCCTCCGCTGGCGCCGATAAGAGTGTACAGGTCTGGGATGCTGCTACCGGCAACCTTATCTGCACCTATAGTGGCCATTCTAACCGCGTAAATGCTGTAGCCTGGTCGCCCGATGGGACGCGCCTCGCCTCCGCGAGCAATGATTTTACGGTGCAGCTGTGGCAGGTACCGTAATACAGATTTGCTATAAGTAGGGTGGGGCTTGTCCTACCCTCTTCCCAGGCATGCTGGCCATAGACCCGGTAGAGCCAAATATTTATCATCAATCGATCAGTTAGTCTCTGGAATGCGCATACAACCAGATCCCCAATGCTGCTTCGGGGTCACAACGATAGTCTACCAATGTGGCCGCTAACGCATCTTGCAAGGTATAGGTCCATACTCGTATCTCTTCGTT
>WNEZ01006040.1_pt1 | contig 10622 bp, 13 predicted proteins | sample 5400521 | NCBI WGS metagenome assembly WNEZ01 (sample SAMN13153339, study PRJNA577476) | soil metagenome | isolation source: 120 cm saprolite under Douglas fir tree site 2 hole 1 replicate 1 | place: USA:California | collected 2015-04-18
TACCACTCGATCATGCCATGAATTTCCTCGCCGTCGCGCAGCACGATCACCATGGGAGTCTTCGACTGCATCTGCTTCTGATAGTAGAAGTTTTCCGCGTTAGTCTGCTCCGGGGGCGCAAGCTTCCGTCCGCCGCTGGGCCGGTCATTTCGCTCATTCCGTTCGGTGCGCTCGGAACGCTCTCTATCTCGATGCTCTCCCATGGGGGAGGCCTGCGCATGATTGTGGTCGGTGCGATTCAGCGAAGGGCGAATCAGCTTGCGATTTGCAAAGCCCTCCGCTTCTGTAGTCCGGTCGGCTGGAAGTGAATCGATTGCATCTTTCATGGCGCCACCCGTTAGACACCCTTCTTGAAGACCACAACACACACGCTGCTGTGATTGTGGGTACTGAAGGCGTGAGTTGCCTTTAACCTAGCACAGCAACCGCAGGTCTGACAATGCTCAAGTGGCAGGGGAGAAAGCACTTAGCAATTCTCGGGAGGGCACGGCTTTCAGCCGTGCCGTTCAAATTGCCGCGGATCAACGGCACGGCTGAAAGCCGTGCCCTCCCGAGAAGTTTACGCACGCTCCAGCGCCGTCGCAAACGCATCCAGAGACAACGAGCGCAACAGGTTACGGCGCATTCCTCGTTCGACTTCGTTGAGGAGGTCGGCGGCAGAAGCGATCCAGGCGAAGTCTGCAGCTTCCGCCAACCTCTTCAGCTCGGCCTGAATATCGGTGTTTCGAACCAGCTCCGGGGTTCTTGAGTTGAGGAAGGTCAGGTCTTGCAGCAGGCTGTACAGCGTGCGTAGAAGCTTTTCAATCTTATCGCGCCCCTCCGCCCCGGCACGGTAAGTCTCCGTGACCTTGAACAACTCGCTGTGATCCGTTCCGCGCAGCGCAGTATTAAGTATGGTCAACGCCTGCGTCCGGGCAGCGGTATAGCCGCCGAGGTCGAAGCTGCGCGCCGCCCCGACGGCTCCATTGGAAAGCCGGGCCGCCAGCGCCCGCTGCTTAGGCGTCCACTCGGTACGGTGCCGGGCCAGGTCTTGCTCGATCTCCTCCGGCGACAAGGCGGCCAGCGTGACGATCATGGAACGCGAACGGATCGTGGGCAGCAGCTCGCCGGAGTTCTCGGTCAGCAGAAAAATGGTCGCAAACTCGGGCGGCTCTTCCAGCACCTTTAGAAGCGAGTTCGCAGCCTCCTTCATGAAAGAAGAAACGGTGAAGATGTAGACCCGTTCCCTGGCATCGCCCGGCCGGTAATAAATGGTCTCGATCACGCGGCGCACCTGGTCCACTTTGATCATCATCTGCGGCGGATCGGGCGGGACGACCAGCACATCGGGATGGGTTTGAACGAAGAGGCGCGTCTCTTTCTTGTCAGTCTCGCGCAGGTTCTCGCGGGCCTCGACCGCTTCGGCGAAGCGGGCATCGAGATCTTCGGATTGCGCGATGCGCACGCAGTTGGAACACTTGCCGCAGAAGTCGGGCAGGCCGTCCGTGATCACGGGCGAAAGGCAGTTGATGGCCTTGGCCAGCATAAGCGCGAGCGTGTACTTACCCGAGCCGGCGGGACCCGTCAGGATCACCGCCTGGGGAAAGTGGTTGCGCGCCAGCATGTCGCGCAGGCGATGGACAACCTCGGAATTGCCGTGGAAATCTTTAAACACAGCTCTCAGCTTTCAGCCAAAGCCAGCACTTGGCAATTAGCACTTGGCATTTTGGGTGAATCAGGTTTCGAGTCTAGCAGAGTTTTATTGGACTAAATGGCAACCGCGGATTGCTGTGGGCTTAGCTGATAGCTGATAGCTTCCTACGCAATCTTCGCCGCCAGCCTCAACCTTCGCCGCACAATCTGTACGATCTTCGCGTGAGTCTCATTCGAGGTCCCACGCGCATCGACCAGCAATACTCGCTGCGTTTCACGCGCCGCGATCGCCAAATAAGCGTTGCGTACACGCCCGAAAAAAGCCCGGCTCTCCTGCTCGAAACGGTTTTCGTCGCTCTTGCCACGACCATCTCTGGCAGCGTGCATCTTATTGCGGCGGCGGGCGCGCTCCACACTTGTTGCTACATCGGAATCCATCAGGATGGTGAGGTCAGGTTGTAAATCGTGGCACAGGATGTGGTGCAGTTCGAGGACCGGCTGGCTCCCCAGCTTGCGGCCCCCGCCCTGGTACGCCTCAGTGGAATCGGTGAAGCGATCGCAGAGGACGATGCTGCCTTCCACCAGCGCGGGCTGAATGACTTCCTTTATATGTTGCGCGCGCGAGGCGAACATCAGGGCTAGTTCCGCCTGCGGAGAAAGCCCGGCGGTTGCGGTGTCCAGCAGCAGGCGGCGGATTTTCTCTCCGGTGGCAGTCCCGCCCGGTTCCCGCGTCACCACCACCGACAAGCCCTGGGCGCGAAATACGCGGGCCAGCTTCTCCAGTTGCGTGCTCTTGCCGCAGCCGTCCAGTCCTTCGAAGGTGATGAACCTGCCCCGATGATGGTGGGAAGACACGCGCAAATGATAAATGAGCATTTGGCATTTGGCACTTGGCATTTGGCTTAGACCGCAAATGCGATCGCCAGATTTTCTTGGCGTCCTTTGTGGTTTTCCTTCGCGGCCTTTGCGGTTAAAGTGTTTCCTCACTCACACCAGCGAACAAGTCAGCCTCAGGCGCGAAGTCTCCAGCTTTTGCGGCAGCCGCCAGGTGGAATATTTCTCGCCTGCCGCGCTTTCGCACGTACTCTTCGAACACCGGCCAAAGCGGTCGCTGGCTAATGTGCGCCCGGAAGGCCTCGATCTTGGTTTCCAGGTAGTGGCCAATCTCGATGGCCGTTGTGATCGGAGCCAGAGTGACCGGTTCTCGTCCCGTAAGAAGGAAGTCGGCGGTGGCGTAGTAAAGCTTCTGCGCACGATAGGGAGCGATGGAGTCGCCGAGCTGGTCGGGAAAGCGATTGCTCCGCCCTGCCCAATGGAAAGCCAGCGTGGCAAAGATTGACGCCATCGAATGATCGGTGTGGCCGGTCACCCCGCCCGCCGGGTCAAACGTGAGTAAGACCTGCGGACGAAACTCCCGAATCCGCAGAACGAGATCGGAAACCACCCGCTGCATCTCCAGCCGATGCAGTTGGCCATCGGGATAGTCCAATACTATTCCGCGCGAGACTTTCAGGATTTCGCAGGCGGCGGCAAATTCCTTGCGCCGCAACGCCGCCAGTTCCTGATCGCCGTGTGCGCCTCCGCGGTGGGTGGCGGCCTGTCCCGGGGTCAGGCAGGTGATGCAGGTTTCTACTCCCCGCTCCCGGTAAACCAGCAGGGATCCGCCGAAGCTGCTGGCTTCGTCATCTGGATGAGCGGTTACGACCATCATGCGGAGCATGAAAGGGATTGTACATTCGCACGTGTAGCGCCGGCCTGTAGGTGGGCGGGACGCCCACCAGACAGCCGGCGCCACACAACCCTACGCGGACTCTAAGCTCTCAGGCTGGTGTTCTTCATCCGCTTCTTCCAGCATGAAGGCCAACACATCCTGGGGCACGGGTGCGTTCCATACTGGAGCAAAAGACTGGCGATGCAAAGGGCAGGGCCCGTGCTCGCGCAACGCCGCGAGGTGACGGGGCGTACTGTAGCCCTTGTTCGAGGCCAGTCCGTACACCGGAAAGACCGGGTCCCACTCCACGATCATGCGGTCGCGTTCCACTTTCGCGATGATCGATGCGGCAGCGATGGAAGCGGAAAGCGCGTCACCGTGAATGATGGGCTGCTGGGGAAGTTCACAGTCCAGGCGCAGCGCGTCCACCAGCAAGTGGTCCGGGCCAGGATCGAGACGTGATACCGCTTCACGCATGGCCAGCCGTGAGGCCTGATAAATATTGATCTGATCGATGCGAGCCGCGTCGACCGCCGCAACCGCCCAGGCGACGGCATGCTCCCGGATCCGTTCTGCCAGAACTTCCCGACGCTCCGCCAGCAGCAGCTTGGAATCGCGCAGCCCCCGAATGCGGTACGCAGGATCTAGGATCACAGCCGCAGCGACGACCGGCCCGAACAGTGAGCCGCGCCCGACTTCATCGACTCCGGCGACAAACCGTGCACCCAGTTGCCAGGCTTTCTTCTCAAACCGGAGAGTGCAATGCAGTTTCTTCAGCAACCGCAGCTTGGCAGCGGAAGCAGAGAGCGCTTTCCCGGACGCGGACATGAGTTTTTGTGGCACGGAAGTGACGGTAAAACCATCTTCGCCCAGTCCGTGCTTGTGGTGCAATGTGGAAAATTCCTCGCCACAGTAGGCGCCTCTGTTTTAGGTATAGGAACGCAGCCCGACTGTGCTGGCCGAGCAACGGTAGTTGGTGGTCGCCTGTTTACAACAGCTACAGATGGACAGTCCCCGTCTTGATGTGAGGCTGTCTCAATTCGTGGATGTAAAGACCCCACACGAGCGCGGAGCAGAAACCCAATATCAGTCCCGCCGGGCCACTATAGCCCGGAATCCCCCATTCGAGCCCGTGGAATCCATCGTTCGTGAACCAGAACCAGAACAGACTGTGCGCAAGAAAAGCGGAGATACCGAGCCATAGCGCGGCAGGCCAAGGTGCTTTCAAGAACATCCAAAGACAGATCAGGGCTAGCGTAAGCTCACCGAAAACCATCTTGTATGGCCACTGAAGTGACCACCCATTTCGCTCGTACATGCAAACCCAAATCGCTGATGGACACAAGAGGATCCCTACGCCAGCCGCAGATCGTAGGACTTCCTGCGTGAAACTCAAGTGCCGGGAAAGACGGAACACGGTCCAAATGCACAGCGCCAATGTGAGCGATGGGACCCAAACCTCGAAGTAGCCACGAACGTAGTCAGTTTGTCTGATGTGCAAGATCTGGTTAAGGTAGACCTCCAGATGAGCGAATGGAATCGAGGCCGATGGAATTGCGCAAAACACCGTCGACGTCCCGGCATACCCTATATTGATTGAGAAGAATACTTCTAGAAGAAGCCGGGACATTGGCGTCAGAGTTCTTTGGAGTTCCATCGCAATTCTTGTGGCTGCCTATCAGATTTAGACACCGTACCCGCGATGTTTGCACATGCCGGTGGGTTGCGTCGACGGACACTGGGCTAACCCAGGTTCAGGATGCGTCTTCGATGGCGGAGTGTTTGCCGCCCGCAACCCCCGTGGATTCATGGGCCCGATGGTAACCAAAGAGTGCCATTACGGGGGTAAATTGACCACCTTGCGCTCACTTGCTACTTTTCAATCGAGAGCGTTGTCCCTGCAGCGGAATCATTGTGATCGAAGAGATCTCCAATCCATCGCTAGAGCGCCAGAACAAGCGCATTCACGCCGCCCTTCCTATTCGTGTCACCTACTGGGACAGCGAAAACAAGCCCGCCCTTGAAATCGGCTGCACCTATGACATTTCCGAGCGCGGGGCACGGGTCACCGGGCTGCGCTGTGTAAAGGCGACTGGAGAAATCATCGCCATCGAGCGGGGCCGCAACAAGGCGTTTTGCCGGGTGGTGTGGATTGGTGGATCAAATTCCGAACTACGCGGTCAGATCGGCATCCAGTGTGTGGAAGAGGATCGCACTCTGTGGGAGGCCGAACTGCGCGACATGGAAGAAGCCTATGAGCCGATCCTCCTGGATGGAGGACTCAAGCGGGCTGGTACGTATACCTCGCACGAGCGGCGCCGCCGCCGTGAACGCTTTGATCTGGAGGGGGTCGCGGAGCTGATCAAGCTGGGGCCGAACAGTACTCGCGCCACCGCAATTCTGAAGAACATGTCAGAGATCGGTTGCCTGGTTTCAACCAAGCAGATCCTGCTTCCCGGCACGGAGTTGAAACTGTCGCTGAACCTCGGCGCTCATGAGCTGGCGCTCAAGGGTCAGGTTCGACACGGCGATCAACACGCGGGGCTGGGCATTGAATTCCGTGAGATTCGGAAGGGTGAGCGCCAGATCCTGCAGTTCCTGATGCGCAAGTTGGCGGAAAAACACCTGGAAGACAGCTTGCAGTTCGAAGTCCACCCGTAGCCCGGCCGTTCTACCTGCCACGGGTGTCAAAATGTGCGATCACTTCGCGGCCACTTCCGCCACAGCGTGTTCGCGCTCCACATCCTTCAGACGGGCAGCCTTGCCTTTGAGACTGCGCAGATAGTAAAGCTTGGCACGGCGGACCTTCGAAGAGCGCAGCAACTCCACCTTGTCGATCACTTTGGAATGAAGCGGAAAGATGCGCTCGACCCCATGGCCGAAGCTGATCTTACGCACCGTAAAGCTGGCCTGCGGCCCGCGGCTGCGTGAAATCACAACGCCTTCAAAGGCCTGCAGCCGTTCCTTGTCGCCTTCCTTGATCTTTACGTGCACCCGCACGCTGTCGCCCGGAACGAACTCCGGAATGTCGGTGCGCTTGGTCTTGGCCAGAAGTTTTTCGATGATCAGGTTGGTCATGATCTTGCCCCTTCGTTCTAGAAATTTTTGCCTTGCTGCTACTACGTTTCCTTGCCCGCGATGCGAGCCAGCAATTCTTTGTCTTCGTCACCGAGCGCGGCGCGATCCAGCAGATCGGGCCGGTTGCGCAGCGTTTTCTCCAGTGCGGTGCGCCGTCGCCAGCGGCGTATCTCTTCGTGATTGCCGGAAACCAGCACCTCCGGCACCTGCAAGCCACGAAAATCCGCGGGCCGCGTGTAGTGCGGGTAGTCCAGCAGTCCGCCCGATGCGCAGGTGGAATCGGGGCCGTCACCAGACCCCGGTTCTCTGGACACTGTAAAAGACTCCTGTCGGGTCGAAGCCTCGTTGCCCAGCGCGCCGGGAATGAGTCGCGTGACCGCGTCCACGATCACCGCTGCGCCCAACTCGCCGCCGCTCAGGACGTAATCTCCGATCGAGAGTTCGCGATCGGCCAGGTGCTGTCCCACTCGTTCGTCGACGCCTTCGTAGCGGCCGCAGATCAGGACAATCCGTTCCAGCGCGGCCAGTTCCTCTGCCATGCCCTGATGGAAACGCGCGCCCTGAGCCGACAGCAACACCACACTTTGTTTCGCGCCGTCCGGCTTCGCCCCACCCGCAATGCGATGCGCGCGGGGTTGGACTTTCAGGTCCTCAATACACTCAAAGATCGGTTCCGGCTTCAGCACCATGCCTTCGCCGCCGCCGAATGGGCGGTCATCCACGGTCCGGTGCCGGTCATGCGCAAAAGCCCGCAAGTCGTGGACTTCGATCGCCGCCAGGCCCGCTTCCCGCGCCCGGCGGATAATGCCGTAATCCAGCGGTCCGCGAAAAAAATCAGGAAAGATCGTCAAAATGTCGATCTTCATCGCGGGAACCTAAATGTCTGCCGAAACCCATGTGGCGGCGGGCGACTCGCCCGCCCGGCACCAGCCGCCCGCCCAAAAAAAGGCAGCGGCTTCGCTCAGGACGACAGTTTCTTGTTACACATCCTCTGCTGCTCTTTCTCTTCCGCGGTCAGCGGAGCATTCACTTCCAGCATGCCTTCCGGCAACTTCATGCAAATCTTTTTGTGCTCAATATCCGTGCTTGCCAGATACGCTTCCGCATAAGGGATCTCATATTCTCTCGATCCTGAGATGACGATCAGCAGGGGCGCTTCACCGGCTCCAAACTGTACATCCTGAACTTGTCCAATCTCGCGATCCCCGTCGAAGACCGTGCATCCCACAAGATCGCTGACATAAGTCCATCCGGGATTGAGCTTCGATCGCTCCCGGCTCGAAACCTGCAACTCGCAGCCGATAAGCGCCTCGGCATCGGAAATCGAATCGACACCCGCGAACTTCACGACCAAGTGGCCCTTATGCGGCCACAACTCCTCAATCTCTAACTCCCGGCGTGCTCCGTCCCGGGGCAGCGACCACAGCCGCATCCCGGGATGGAACCGGTCTGGGACGTCGCTGTGCACCTCAGTTGCAACTTCGCCCCGCCGTCCCTGCGTCTTCAGAACGCGCGCGAGAGTAATGAACTCGTCGGCTATTCCAGAATCTCCAGCGTGAAACGCTTATTAAATCTTATGCTGGCCGCCCCCAGCAGGTTTCGCATGGCCCGTGCCGTACGCCCCTGCTTGCCGATGACCCGTCCCAAATCGTTCGGGCCAACTGTCAGTTCGAGCACAGAGTCGCCGCCTTCCTCGACCTGGCTGACTGAAACCTGCGCCGGGTCATCGACCAGTGCCTTGGCGATCTGTTCGATCAGGACCCGCAGGTCCCCGGTAGGCTCGCTCGTCTTTTGTTCGCTCAAAGCGGGCTCCTGCTCGTTGGGATGGAATTCGACGCGCCGCGCACAATGCGATCAGGCAACGGACGCGGTACTTGCCGGAGCCGGCTTGGACACAATCTTGCTGACCCGGTCCGACATTCTGGCGCCCTTGGAGACCCAGTAGTCGATGCGCTCGCGCTTGAGTTCAATGCTGGCCGGGCTGGTACGAGGATTGTAGGTTCCCACAATCTCGACCGGACGGCCGTTGCGCGCGCGTTCCTTCTCGATGACCACCACCCGATACTGCGGTTGCTTACGCGCACCCGTGCGCGACAGACGAATCATTAACACAGAACTTTGTTCCTTTCCTAGTTGCTTCAGGCAGGCTGAGACAAACCATTATTTTTGCAGAATTTAGCTGGATTAGCAAGTTCGAGCGCGGATTAATGGGGCCACGGGCGTCTCGCCCGTGTCCGCGTGGGACGGGCGGGACGCCCGTCCTCCATTAAAGACGAATCCGACACTAAAGACGAATCCAAAATTGTACCCGTCGCTCACATTCTTGCTAATATAATCAGTTCACTAGAGTTCGGCACACTAGGGAGACAAGAGCTCATGACTTACGTGATCGCAGAACCGTGCATTGGCACCAAAGACACCGCCTGCGTGGACGCTTGCCCGGTCGATTGCATTCATCCCAAAAAGGATTCGCCGGCGCATGCCGAAGAAGAAATGCTCTACATCGATCCCGTGGAGTGCATCGACTGCGGCGCCTGCGTGCCCGTATGCCCGGTGTCGGCGATATTCGCCCTGGACGATCTCCCGGAGAAATGGGCATCGTTCACCGAGCGCAACGCGAAGTATTTCGGACGATAGTAGTTCAGACGTCGGGCGGCGGACCTTGGCGGAGATTCCTTGGCTGAGATTCGAAGATAGCAATCGAGAATCCTGAGGTCAGAGGTCTGACGCCCGACGCCACCTTCCCATCTCCCCACCTCTCCATTACAATCGAGCATTAACTTGCTAGGCTTCCATGGCACTGAAGGAGTCGGAAGCGATCGTCCTGCGCACCTATCCCTTGCGTGAGGCCGATCTGCTGGTCACGCTGTTCACCCGGACAGAAGGAAAAGTTCGCGGCGTGGCGCGCTCCGCCAAGAAGTCCAAGCGGCGGTTTGGCGGGGCGCTGGAGCCGCTTACCTACGTCCGTGCTTATTACGAAGATCGTGAGCGGCAGGAGTTGACCCGGCTGGATTCGTGCGAGGTACTGGAATCGCCGCTGGCAACGGAGGTGAGCTATCCGCGGGCCGTGGCCCTGGCGCACGTGGCGGAGGTGCTCGACGAGCTGTTACCGGATCGCGAGGCCAATGACACGGTGTTCCGGCTGGCTCTTTCAGTGTTGGCCGGGTTACGCGGGTCGGAAGTCTGGATGCCCGTCACTTATTTTGAGCTGTGGATGACCCGGCTAATGGGCTATCTCCCCGAGCTTTCAGAGTGCATCGCGTGCGGCCGCACCCTGAACGGCAGCCGGGCGTTTTTTCACGTCCTGGCCGATGGCTTGATGTGCGCCGATGACAAGCGTTTGGCGTCGTCAGAGATGTCGCCCGGCTCGCGGACCCTGGCAGCTCAGATGTTTCGCGCGCCGCTGGAAAGTTTTGCGGGCACGCCGTGGCCCCGGAAGCAGGGAAGCGATCTGCGAAAATTTCTAATCCAGATCCTGCAGCGGCATATCGAGAAGAAACTGGTAACCGCAACCATGCTGGAGAAGATTAACTGAGAACTGAGTACTAGAGACTAAGAACTGAGAATTCCCGAACAAAGTAGCATGCCGCTTCCCCGACCCAACCCGCTCACGTTCCAGGAACTCATTCTGCGCCTCCAGACTTTCTGGGCGGAACGCGGATGCGTACTGCAGCAACCGTATGACGTTGAGGTAGGCGCCGGCACCATGGCGCCCGAAACTTTTCTGCGCGTGTTGGGAGCGAAGCCTTACAAAGTTGCCTACGTGCAGCCGTCCCGCCGTCCGGCCGACGGACGTTACGGAGAAAATCCCAACCGGCTGTTCAAGCATATGCAGTTGCAGGTCATTCTGAAACCGCCGCCGGAAAATGTGCAGGAGCTGTATCTCGAATCTCTCGGAGCAATGGGCATTGATCTGCGCCAGCATGACATCAAGTTTGAAGAAGACAACTGGGAATCGCCCACGCTGGGCGCGTGGGGGATCGGCTGGCAAGTCATGCTGGACGGCCTGGAGATCACACAGTTCACCTACTTCCAGCAGTGCGGCGGCGTGGACCTCGACCCGATTTCAGCCGAGTTGACGTACGGCCTGGAGCGCATCGCAGCCTTCCTGCAGGACGTAGATTCAATCTATGACATCGTGTGGGCGCGCGACCCCGATACCGGGCACGCGACGACCTACGGCGACGTGCGCCTGGCCGAT
>WNEZ01013970.1_pt1 | contig 10621 bp, 14 predicted proteins | sample 5400521 | NCBI WGS metagenome assembly WNEZ01 (sample SAMN13153339, study PRJNA577476) | soil metagenome | isolation source: 120 cm saprolite under Douglas fir tree site 2 hole 1 replicate 1 | place: USA:California | collected 2015-04-18
CCGGGTATGGAGATTAAGAAAACACTCTGGTTATTAGAATACGGGGATGAGCATGTAGGGAGGCTGGTACCCTTGTACGCGGTAGATGAAGGCGGAGCGTGGTTAGAAGCGGCAGCCTGGGCAATGAGAAACAGGATCGTCTTGCCTGAGACATCAACCCTTATCCACTTTCCTCATGGTTTCACCATCCATAGGTGCACACTTCCAGGGGAGATCATAGAGGCTGGCGAAGAAAAGAGTGATCAGGTTGCAGATCAGGAAGAGGCGCACTCGGAGGCCGGCGGCGGTGGTTCGACATCGGGGAGGTAACGTTCCCCAAACTGCCTGATCGCCTCCATGATGTCGACGAGTGCCAGCCCTTTCTCTGTCAGGCGATACTCGACGCGTGGTGGAATCTCGGCGAAGTACCGGCGCTCCACAAACATCATCTCTTCAAGCATCTTGAGCCGCTGTGACAGCGTCTTGGGACTGACATTGCCCATCGCGTCAAGCAGTTCGCCAAAGCGCCTGGGGCCACTCAAGAGCGTGTAAATGATGATGAGCGTCCACACATCGCCGAGCAAGCGCATAGCTCGGCCCAATGGCCGGGTCGCACAGGTTTCTGGCTGTTCAGTTGTTTTCGAAAGATGGGTCATACTCATATATAAGAAGTATACCATAGTTTCCCTCAAAAAAATACATCCTTGACAATAAGAACTTTCCTGTCTATACTTATTTCCGTAAATGAAATAATGCTTGCAGAGGGAACGGTTAATCCTTTTAGTTCCTCTGCAAATCGAATCCGAAACTTTTATTTTCAAAGGAGGTAGAGACATGACGACACACAGTGAACCGGAAGCCGGAACTCGCAATGTCTGGCAATTTGACCCAAATCACACGCTCGTCGAGTTTGTAGCTAAGCACATGATGATTACGACGGTCAGAGGTCGTTTTAAAGGTGTGCAAGGCACACTCATCCTCGACGAGACCGATCCATCCCGCTCCTCGGTCGAGGTTGATCTCGATGCGGCCAGCCTGTATTCGGGAGTGGACTATCGCGACAATCACCTGAAGTCCGGCGACTTCCTGGAGGTCGAGAAGTACCCGAAGATCACGTTCAAGAGCACCCGCGTCGAGCCCGAGGGCAGCGACCACGCGCGCGTATTCGGGAACCTGACGATCCGCGATGTCACACGCGAGGTGGTGCTGGATACCGAACTCACCGGACGTGGGAAGAATCCTATGGGCCAGGAGGTCGTCGCCTTCGATGCTAAGACCTCGATCAACCGCAAAGACTACGGATTGAACTGGAACATGGCGCTGGAAAGCGGTGGCTGGCTCGTGGGCGACACCATCAAGATCGAGATCGCTGCTGAGGGTGTCAGGTAGTTCTGAGGAGATGGGCGCAGGAGTCTTGTTTATGGGCAACAACGATAGTCAGATGGCGCGGCGGTATCACCGTGAAACCAGCCATTCGCTGCAGAGCCTGAGAAGCAATACCTGGAGACTCGACTGGTCCAATCGTCCCATTCCTTACAAAATCTACTCGTCACTTGAGCCGCTGCCACTCCCAGGTGATTTTACTGCACTGCCCACCCCGGCGCTCGACGCTATCGCATCTGTGGGGCAGGCTTTTGCCGGCGAGCAGATCCCGGATGTGGAGACACTTGCTCGTTTATGTTTCTTTGCTAATGGCATCACGAAGCGATGGCACCGGGCGTCAGGGCAAGAATTTGCGTTGCGGGCTGCAGCCAGTACTGGCGCGCTCTATCACATTGAAGTGTATATCGTTTGCGGCGACCTGCCAGGATTGGCGGCGGGCGTCTATCATTTTGGAGCGCATGATAATGGTTTACGGCAACTGCGCGCGGGCGATTTTCGCCAGGTGCTTGTCCAGGCCACAGGGAATGAGCGCTCGATAGCGTCGGCACCTGCTGTGCTGATCTGTACCAGTACGTTCTGGCGCAATGCCTGGAAATACCAGGCACGAGCCTACCGCCATACCTTCTGGGATGATGGCACGATTCTGGCGAATGTCCTGGCAGAAGCTGCCTCTGTCCAGATGCCGGTGAGAATCGTCCTGGGGTTTGTAGACGAGACCGTCAACCAGTTGCTTGCTATCGATGGGCAACACGAGGCGGCTGTCAATCTCATCGCCCTCGGCCACACGAGCAAGCTCCCAGCGGAAGCTCCTCCTGTCGCGCCGCTTCACCTTCCGACGGAGCGACTTTCACCACGAGAGTATGAGTTCCCTCTTATCTCAACGATGCACACCGCGTCTTCGCTGCTGAGCGGAGAAGAGGTTGCGGCCTGGCGAGGACAACCTACGCGTCGAGTGCTGCCACCTCCGGGCGAGCCGCTCATTCCACTGCGGCCTCTTGATACATCTGCTCTACCGGGCGATACAGTGGAAGAGGTGATTAAAAGGAGAGGTTCCAGCCGTCAATTTACCGGGGAAGCGCTTTCTTTCGAGCAGCTTTCGACCATGCTGACCCGCTCGCTGCAAGGCATCCCTGCTGATTGCCTGGATGCGACAGGGCAGTTATTGAGTGACCTGTACCTGATCGTGATGGCGGTCGATGGGCTCGAGGCGGGGGCATACGTCCTGCACCAGGAGCAGCAAGCGCTCGAGCCGCTGAAGCGAGGCGATTTTCGCCATGCCGCCTCTCACCTGGCGCTGGACCAGGATCTGGGTGGTGATGCTGCCGTCAATATCTACTTCATGGCGGACCTGGAGCCCATCCTGGAGCGATTTGGCAATCGTGGGTATCGCGCTGCCCAGCTTGAAGCAGCCATCGTTGCGGGAAAATTGTACCTGGCAGCCTATGCCCTGCACTCAGGCGCCACAGGACTCACCTTTTTCGATGATGAGGTGACCGCATTCTTCTCCCCTCATGCGGCAGGGAAAAGTGTGATGTTCCTGATGAGCCTTGGTCAACCGCTCAAGAAACGGAAAGAATAAACCCCGCTCTGCCCTTGCTTTAGAAATCCATGTGCCCTGAACGTATGAGCTTGACAGCGATCTGGTAGATATCCGCGCGTTCACCCTCTTTGCGTATCCCTAATGCAATCACAACCACAACCACCTTCTCGCGCTCAACCCTGTAAATAATACGGTACCGCTGCCCGATGGCTCTTACGCACCGAAAGCCTGAAAGGTCGTTGCGCAGCGGCTTGCCTTGATTTTCAGGATCGTTTGCCAGTGCCTCGGCCCGCTCAAAAAGATGATCGCGAACTCGCTTGTCTTTAATTCCTTGTAGTTGTTCGAGTGCAGGTTTTGTAAACTCAACTCGCCACTTCATGCCATATCAAGTGCACGCCGCGCTTCTTCAAGAGAAACAGTATCACCGTTTTGTAAAGCCTTCATACCTTCACGAATGGCATCCATCAGTTCAGCGTCCTGCAAGATTTCTATGGTTTCTTGCATGGCTTGCATCTCCTGGCGCATTGTTTCAAGTTCCTCGCACATACGCGTGTAGAAAGTGAAAGAAACAATAGTTGCCACTGGATGACCACGGCTTGTTACTATCACCTGCTCGCTTTTGTTCAGAAGCTCTGGCAAGTGCATTAACTCCTCTCTTAATTTAGTAACGGGTATCGTCGTACCCGTATTGTGCATTTTCATGTACACCTAAGTGTACATACATATGTACGCACTGTCAAGAGGCAAATATCACAATCTGACTATTTTGCCTACCCCTTCTTAGTGCCTATCCGAATAACCTGTGTATGGTGGATTTGCGCAGAGATACTGGCGCAAAATGTCTGTCAAGCCGCATACAGTGAGATCCACTCAGAACTAGAGGGTGCAGAGGGCGAAGCCACCCTGCCGGGGGTGTGGGGGTGTCCCCTTTGGCGTCAACTTAAGCACTTGAACAACCGAAAAGTACAACGAGATCCGACTGGCAGAGCACCTGCTGGCAGAACTGGTAACGACGTTGGTGTTCGAGCAGCGGACGCTTGCGCCGCTCGACGAAGAGTCGGCACAGTTCTGGAAGCACAGCCCGCAGGCGCGCAGGGGTCCAATGCCCCTCGAGCACCTTGCGCAAACTTTCAAAGGCCAGATGCGCCAAGCGCCAGCTACTGAGGGGGCAATCGACCGGTTCGCCATCAGTGAGCTGGCGACGCAGGGACTCGACATCCGCTTCAATGAGCAGCCAGGCTACCAGCAACGCGCAGATCATCGCTTGCGCGCCCTGTGGGGTCTGAGCTGGCAGGAGGTGCATCGAGAGCACCTGTTTGATGCACTTGAAGAGCCCTTCAATCTGCCATCTGGCTCGGTAGAGCTCCAGGAGGCGCTGTGGGGACCACGACTGCGCTGGGAGGGTCGTCGCCAGGAGCACAAAGCCGGGAAGACGAGAGGGCGTCCGGCGAGAGCGTGCGCCCTTTGTCGCGGGCTTGCCGCTGTTTCTGTCGCCGTAACGCCTCGGCTTGCTCCACGACCATGGCCTGCCGTTCGTAGAAACCAGGCGACAAGGTGCGCAACCAGGCGGGCACATCCAGCCGATACGGCGGTGTCCACGCCGGAGCAGCAGGCGCGTAGAGCGGCAAATGCGCCGCACTGTAGCGCACCAGGCTGAAGGCCTGGGCCTTGGCGACCGAAAGCCTCTACTTGGCACAGATGTAGGCCCCATCGCCCACCACGATATCGCCGACGTGCGAGCCTCAGATGGGCAAAGCCTTCACCTACGTGTTGCGTGCTGATGCGCACCCAGGCCAGCCGTCCCGAAAGCCTCTCGTAGGCCGTATGCAAGCGCCAGGTGCCCGCTCGCTTGTCTCGGCAGGAGATATGGGTGGCATCCACCAGCAGGATGCGGTGCGACTGCTCCCCAAAGCTCCCATTGGGGGCGGAAAGCCTCGCATTGAAGAGCCACAAGAGCCAGTCGGCACTGGGAAGTCCGCGGTAGTGCCAGGCCTGACTCGAGATGACCTTGCTGGTCAGGCTGATCAACCGACTCCACACACTCAGGTCACGCAAGCTGGCCTGGCTGAGCACATAGTAGAGCAGTCCGCGTAACAGGTGTAGCGCCGATGGCAGGCCACGCGCCCGCACAAAGGCTTTCAGCTCGCGGGCCTGGTCTTGCAGCTCGGCAGGCAAACGCTCTTCGACCAGCCTCTGCCAGGCCTGATCGGCGGTGGATTGCGGGTCGACAGGCCATACGTTAGAATGATCTCGTTGAGGCATAAGTCGCTCCTTCCTTGAGTAGGTCAGTGATGACTTCCTACTCTAGCAGGTTTGACTCGGCCTCGCTTGCTTTTCAGTTGTTCAGGTACAATTGTCTTAAGTTGACGCCAAAGGGGGTGTCCCCCGCCATCTTCCGCTCATCTAAGCAAGCGACTTTAGCCGCGCGAGGTGTAAGTTATGAGTGAATGTCAGGCATACAATTTCGATTGGATGCTGACACGGCATTGTTGCATGTTTTGGCTTGTCGTGTTTCTGAGAACGTCACTCACGCACAGTTGCCCTTAGTTCCGGTGAAACGTTGTGGCAGAGGTGTGAAATCCGCCAAGGCGTGCGGCACTCATTGTTCTCTGCAGCAGAAATTGTGTGCGTGTGATTTTCCCTACATTTGGTTCTCGTCGTCAAATGCGTCAAGCAGGTTCTGTCGTCGTGCCATTCCTGTTTTCTCAGGAGAAGCGGGAGTCAGACGAAAGAGTGCGGACAGGACGACAAGCCGCTGTGTCGTCCCGTCGAGGGAACGCTCCTGCTGTGAGAAAGCCAGGCTCCTTCATGGGGCTGTCTAAGGAGCCTGAATGGCATACACCTGGCCACCGTAAGTGCTAATATAGACGATGCCATTGACCACAATCGGCGAGAAAAGGGTGGAGCCTCCCGCCTGGAAGGACCATTTCAGGGTGCCAGAAGCCGCATCCAGCGCATACAGGTTGTCGTCGGAAGAGCTGATATAGACGAGGCCATTGACCACAATCACATCCGGCGGGAGAACGGTGGAGCCTCTTGCCCAGAAGGACCATTTCAGGGTGCCAGAAGCCGCATCCAGCGCATACAGATTGTCAGAGCCGACATAGACGAGGCCATTGACCACAATCGGCGAGGAAGTAAGCTGGCCTCCCACCTGGAAGAACCATTTCAGGGTGCCAGAAGCCGCATCCAGCGCATACACCTTGCCATCATAGTGAGTACTGACATAGACGACGCCATTGACCACCGTCGGGAAGCCTCCCGTCTGGAAGGACCATTTCAGGGTGCCAGAAGCCGCATCCAGCGCATACACCTTGTCGTCGGAAGAGCCGATATAGACGATGCCATTGACCACAATCGGCGAGGAAGTAAGCTGGTCTCCCGCCTGGAAGGACCATTGCTCGGTCAGGCTAGGGATCGTCTGGTTTCTCGAAGCTACGCCGATGATTACGCCAATGACCAGGAGAAAGGGCAATCCGATGAACAGGGCCATCATCCCATTGGCAAGAACGGTCCCGCGCTTCTTTCGTGACGTTCCTAGCGGTGCCGGGGGAAGTGCAGGTGAGGAGGAACGTTCGCCCTCCATCGATGGCGATCGCTCATCTCCGAACGCCTGGCCCTCCCGATCCATGCGATTTTCCATTGATTTATCCCTCCTGCGGTGATATCCTAGGTCAATCCCGCAAATACAACACCCAACCACAAACAGCAACCAACAAACACCAACGCGATGGACACATACCCAACCACCAGACCAACAACCCCCACCCTCATCGCCCGCCTGTTCCTAGACCTGCGTGCTCTGGCCACTCCGAGACGTCCACTGACAATCGCAACTAGCGTGGCTACACCCCCTATGAGCAGAAAGATCAGGGCCAAGCTTTCTCCCCTCCCTATACCGTTCATTATAGCAAGATAGGAAGATTCCCATGGTGGAGACTGGTAGCCCACGTAGATGACCGCTTGCAAGGATTGCACATAATGGACGCTCAAAAAGGTACCGATGAACATGATGACACTCAGATACGCGAAAACACAACTTATCATGCCTGACATAAATCCCTCCTTGCCCTGCGTAGCGGAGGGCTGCTGCTGAAGCTCCTTGTCGTCTTGCATGGCACAGCTCCTTTCTGCTCTTTTTCAGACGTTTGCTCAGGTACGGCAAACCATTCCTCGACGACACCACTCTCTTCATCAAGTGTAAAGGAAATAGTTCAAGAAGAAAGGTGTCATTTGCCCCATTTTTCCCAAGGAGCAGCAGCTGTACATTGCAGTATCCGGTGGGTCGTGGCGCGTGGCGCGCTTTGTGCCTGAGCATCTGGCTCATGCACCATGATCCTGATTGTCAGCACCAGGCGGTGGGATAGGCGACCATTCCGTCAGAAGATCTGGCATGCGCATGATACGCTGATACAATAGGAGGTATGAGTAAACAAGAAACCACGAGACGAATACGTCAACGGACCCCGAATAATCGGACCACGACAGGATTTCGGATCTCCGATGAGCTGTGGACGGTGTTGCAGCCGCTGCTGCCCGTGCAAGTGAATACCCATCGCTTTGGCGGTGGACGTCCGCGCGTCTCTGATCGAGCCTGTTCGGACGCGATCTTCTACGTCCTACGCACCGGATGCCAATGGCAGGCGCTCGACCAGACCGAGTTGTGTGCGCATGCGACGGCCCACGATCGCTTTCAAGAATGGGTGCAAGCGGGAGTCTTCCTCAAACTGTGGCAAGCAGGACTCGAGCAGTTTGATGACCTGTGCGGGATCGACTGGGACTGGCTGAGTATGGATGGAGCGATGACTAAAGCCCCGTTGGGGGGGGAAAAAACTGGGCCTAATCCCACTGATCGCGGCAAGAGCGGCGTGAAACGCAGTGTGCTCACGGAAGGGCATGGGGTGCCGATCGGCGTGGCGATTGAGGGAGCGAATCGTCATGATATGAAACTGGTGCGACCGACCATCGAGAGCATCTTGGTCGAGCGTCCGGAGCCGAGCGAGGCGCAGCCACAGGGGATGTGTCTGGACAAAGGCTACGACTACGAGGATGTGCGCGCCACCTTAGACGAATTCGGCTTCACCGCCCATATTCGCGCGTGTGGGGAAGAAGCGAGGGCCATCAAAACCGAAGCTGGCTTCAAAGCGCGACGTTGGGTGGTGGAACGGGCGCATTCGTGGATGAACCGTTTTCGCCGTCTGCTGGTCCGCTGGGACAAAAAGCCGCAGAATTATCTGGCTTTTCTCCATTTTGCCTGTGGCTTGATCGCATTTCGTGCTGCCGGGTTATTCGGATAGGCACTTAGCATGCATCAATGCCACTTCCGTAACCCTCTTCTCCGGCGTGTGTGTCTCTGCTCATGTCTGGCGCCACACTTTTGCAATCAACTACCTGGAAGCAGGAGGCGATATCTACGAACTGAGCAGGCTCATGGGCCATACCTCAGTCAAAGTCACAGGCTGTTTAGTCTCGCTCGATAGTGACGGTTGGTTCAAATGACATCATCCATCGGGGGTTATCTCCTTCCCATGGGTGCCAGCCTTTTGAGAGGTACATTCAACGCCTCTGCGAATTGCTGCAAAAGCGGCGTCTCATAACCAGCCGACAGGTCATGATAGAGGCTATGTATATCTAGCTGTGTTGTTGTGAGCGCTGCGTCTATTTGCGCAGAAGGCAAAGCAGTCAATAGGGCAATCCGCGTCACCTCTTCCTGGTGTTTTGCTCGCTCTTGGGTGACAGAGCGCATGCGAGGCGACAACAGCGCCAGCAGCTGGAGCCGCCAGAGTGGACTTTTGATGGTATCAAGATAGTGGAGGAGATGTTCTGACACATCAGTCGCTTCTGCTCGCGCTTGCCGGTACATGCCCTCAAAATCAATGCTCATCGTGGGTTACTCCTCGCGATGGGGTTCGCTCTGCTGGTCATCTACTCGCAGCTTTGTTGTGACATCCAGGTCCTGGTGAGTGAGCTGGTGGAGCATATCCGTATGGCTATAGAGCCATTGCAGCAGTATCCAGGCTTCTTGAGCGTCAAGGGTGACCTGTCCTAACATATTGCCTAACTCAGCTTCATGGGCGCGTATAGTGAGCATCCCTTGCTCACTCATGGTTGCCTCACTTCCGGTAGAGGTGTCAAGGTAGACGTGCGCGTTCTCCATGTTCGTTAGTCCTTTCTCAGCGTCCCAGCATTGCCAGCTCGCACACTGGATCTGCAACATCCGTAAGGGCAATCGTAGGAGTGCCTAGTGGCACACGTCGCGCTGCCTTCGGCGGGGAGTTTGGTAAATTTTATTAATTTTATTAAGGCATGGTTCAAATGCACTTGACAGTTCCTCACCAACAGCAAGACCCAGCCCTGTCATCCTGAGCGAAGCGATGGATCTCGCTGCCAATCGCGACAGACCCTTCGCTTCGCTCAGGGTGACAGGGTGTGACTGTTCAAACGGTCAAGCACAATTCGTCCAAATTGAACCTTGCCTAAATTTTTAAATTTACAATAAAATTCTTAATAAATTCTCCCGCGCCGTGTACCGTATCCCTTGTCTCAATCCCCTTCAATATGCTATACTAACCCCCAGAACAAAGGAGACGGCCAACCAGCTTCCAGATCTGCCGAAGTTTCGTACGCCCAGGCATTTCAGGATTGCTCCCGGTCAGTCGCCTCTTTTGTTCGCAATTACTGTCATATGGACAGTCATCGCATGTCGATAGTCTAGATAGTTTTGTACACTATAGAGACATCATCATCATTTGCTATGATAACACAACGGTGGGTTAACTGCAAGAAATTTTTTTTACCATTTACGCGCAGTAATTACTATACCAAATGCTTGCAAAATTACCCACAGTAATTAGTATAGCAAAAAGCTTGCAAAATTATGCGCAATAATTACTGTAGCAAAAAGCTTGCGATGACTGCTCCGTTCATGTTGTTTTGAAGGAGCATACCATGAATCCTTGGGATTGGATTCTGGGCTTACCAAGTGCGATTGTAAGTTCCTTAGCCTTGTGGCGTGTGTGTAGGAACTTCTGGAGGCGTCGTCAGCGCCACCATCGCTAGCCCGCGACATGGGTGCTCTCAGCGAGAGAGCACCCATTTTTCATGCGGCTTTAGGGAGAGTAGGTAGCCTAGCTCAGGCGATAGAGCATGGAGTTTGGCAGCCCTTGCCAAGCTGTCCTTCGTAATGTACAGTGAGCAGTAGAACAGTTGGTTGAGGAACATGGTCATAGACATAGGGACAGAGCCTGCCCACACTGGGACGCAGCACTTTTGATGACTGGTCGATCGGTCTGGGTAGGCTCTAGAGGCTGAAGTAGCGGCGACAGGAATCGAACCTGTGACACGAGGCTTATGAGTCCTCTGCTCTACCGACTGAGCTACGCCGCCACGAGTTGAGTCTACAGGCTGCTTCAGCAGATTCCGTTTTCGAGAAGTCTCTTGCTCTGCCCGCCTGTATCCCTTGCTCTTGCCTCTATATTAGCATATTTGTCAAGGCGCCTACCGCTAAAGCGGTGGCGAGCGCCAGTGGTTCGATTCCCCTTCATTCCTGGAACTGGTGGAGAGGCAGCAGAAACGGGAGAACCACACTATAGAAGCTGATGCTGAAGAACTGGCCCTAGAATAATCATCGTGGGCACAGGTTTCAACAGCGCTCACCATGGAGAGGCAAGGGCCCTGTTAATGATGGGTAATTAGTAGCGGGAACAGGATTCGAACCTG
>WNEZ01006043.1_pt1 | contig 10620 bp, 9 predicted proteins | sample 5400521 | NCBI WGS metagenome assembly WNEZ01 (sample SAMN13153339, study PRJNA577476) | soil metagenome | isolation source: 120 cm saprolite under Douglas fir tree site 2 hole 1 replicate 1 | place: USA:California | collected 2015-04-18
TGCTGTCGACATTGCAGGTCGGGCCTCGCTTCGCTCGGCTGACAGCCGAGGCGGCTGTCTCCACATGGTTCCTGCTGGTCCGGACGTTCGTGTTTCAAGTTTCCAATGACGCTGGAGTTGAGTTCGCGTATGGGCTCGCGTCCCGGTAGCGCTTTTCGAATTCCTCACGCGTGCACAGAGTCTTGGTATCCACGATGCGGTCGACGGCGAGGATGCCGTCGAGGTGATCGATTTCGTGCTGCAGGAGTTCGGAAAGGTTGCGGTCGTCGCTGGCAGTGAACTCTAGACTTTCTCCCTGCAGATCTTGATAGCGGACTGTGACTTCGCGGTGACGTTCGACTTGCATGAAGATCGAGAGGAAGCTGAGGCAGGCATCCCAGACGATGATCTTTTCTTCGCTGCGTTCGATGATTTCGGGGTTAATGAGGGGCCAGGGCTCGGCTTCGGGTAGCTTCAGGAAGATCACGCGCTGCGATACTCCGAGTTGTGGTGCGGCGATGCCGCGGCCGTATCCGGTGGTGGCGCGCCAGTGGGCTAGGGTGTCGGCAAGGTCCTGGATCAGGGAACGGATTTGTGGCGATTTGGGATCGGCGACTGGGATTGCTACTTCGCGCAGGCGCGGGTCTCCGAGTTGGAGGACGGGGCGGATGGGCATGGGTACAGTTGCCAGTTGCCAGTTGTCAGTTGCTAGTTCACGTCAACTTCTGAGTGTTCATTTCTGATTGACGATTTTATAACACTAGCGGCTGTGAAAGCCCCCGGCTTTGCCCGGCTGGACAGCCGAGGGCGGCTGTCCCCACATGTTCTTTTCGTCTGCAATCGCGCATTACCTTGCGGCGGCGGCGTCGAAGAGGTTCAGGAATTCGAGCTTCTTTTCGGCGGGGAGGAAACTTGCTTCGAATGAGTTTCTGGCCAGCTCGCGCAGGTGCTCGTCGGTGAAGGCGAAGGTGTCCTGGGCCAGCTGGTATTCGCGGGAGAGACTTGTTCCGAACATCGCCGGGTCGTCGGTATTGAGCGTGATCATGATGCCCTGGTCGAAGTAGCTTTTCGCGGGATGCTCAGCGATCGCTTTGCACACTCCGGTGCGGAGGTTGCTGGTCAGGCAGAGTTCAACAGGGATCTGGCGGTAGGCCAGTTCTTCGATCAGGTCGGGATCCTGGGCTGCGGTGACGCCGTGTCCGATGCGTTCGGCGCGCAGGTTGAGCGCTCCCCAGATCGATTCGGCAGGGCCGGTCTCGCCGGCGTGCGCGGTGAGACGAAGGCCGTTGTCCTCGGCATAGCCATATACGCTGCGGAAAAGCTCGGGCGGAGCTTTCAGTTCGTCGCCGCCGATGCCCACTCCGACGACGTGGCGGTCCAGGTAGCGGACGGCCAGCTCGAATACTTTTTGCGCTTCTTCGACGCCGAACTGCCGGACGGCGTCGAAGATCCAGAGCAGGGAGATGCCGAAGTCGCGGGCGCCGCGGGCGCGTCCGCGGTCGAGGCCTTCGAAGATGGCGGCGAAATCCTGCTTGCGCCACAGGCAGACGCCGACGGAGATGTAGACCTCGGCGTGGAGGATGCTCTCCTCTTTCAGGCGCTGCATCAGGCGATAGGTGATGAGTTCGTAGTCTTCCGGCGTGCGCAGCTGCTCGGTGATGTTCTTGAACGCCAGCAGAAAGCCCTGGAAATCCTGATAGAGGTAAAGTTGTTCGGCTTCCGCCCTTGTGGCGTGGTCGCCATGACGTTCGCGGAGTTCGAGTAGCGTGGCCGGCTCGATGGCGCCTTCGAGGTGGAGATGCAGCTCGGCCTTGGGAAGCGTACGAATGAAGGCGTTGGGCGGGTGGTTGGGCACGGCGGGCATCAGTCAGATTGTAGAGACTTGAGCGGGGATTTGCGAGGGAGCAGGATCTCCGTTCCGACAATTCCTTCGGTTACAATCCGGGAGTTCTTACATCAGGCCCAGGGAGATCGCATGAACGCGAAGATCGTCAGCAGGTCGCTGATTGTGTGGGCAGTGCTGGCCATGCCGTTGGCGTTGTTTGGTGCATCGTCGGCAACGCTAGTAAAGACCGACTCGGGCACGGTCGAGGGCGAGGACGATGGGGCGGTGCACGCATTTCTTGGTATCCCCTACGCCGCGCCGCCGGTGGGCGATCTACGCTGGAAGCCGCCCATAGCCGCGGCGAAATGGGCGGGCGTGCGCAAGGCCACGGAGTTCGGCGCGCATTGTATGCAGGGGAACGTGTTTGGCGACATGAACTTTCGCGACGCTGGTGGCAGCGAAGACTGCCTGTTCCTGAACGTGTGGGTCCCAGCGACGGCTAATAGCCGGAAGCTGCCGGTCATGGTATGGATTTATGGCGGAGGATTCGTCGCGGGCTCGACCTCTGAGGCGCGGCAGGACGGCACCCATCTGGCGGGGCAAGGCGTGGTGGTGGTCTCGATGAATTACCGGTTGGGCGTTTTCGGTTTCTTCGTGCATCCCGAACTGGCGAAGGAGTCGGGGCGGAATGCGGCGGGCAACTACGGTCTGCTCGATCAGGTGGCGGCGCTGCGATGGGTGCGTGAAAATATTGCGGCATTCGGCGGTGATCCGGGGAACGTCACCATTTTTGGTGAAAGCGCGGGATCGTTTTCGGTGAGCGCGCTGATGGCGTCTCCGCTGGCGAAGGGACTCTTCCACAAGGCGATTGGAGAAAGCGGTGGCGCCGGTGAGCGCCCTGACCCGGAGGCCGCTGAAAAATCTCGTGAGGTAAAAGATTCGAAGCTGGCCAGTTCAGCTCTGGGAGTACAAACTCTGGCCGAGCTGCGCGCGGTGCCCGCGCAGAAACTGCTCGACGCATTCTTCAAACCTGGTGGAGAAAACAATTTCGCTTTCGGTCCAGATGTCGACGGGTACTTTCTGCCGGAGCCTGCGCCTGCGATCTTTGCGGCCGGGAAGCAGAACGACGTCCCGCTACTGGCGGGATGGAACCATGACGAGGGCAGCTTCGAGATCGTTTTTAGTCCGCAGAAGCCGACCGTGGACAGCATGAAGGCTACCGCTCAGAAAGAGTTCGATGAGAAGGCGGATCAGTTCCTGCGCCTCTATCCGGCGACCACAGACGCGCAAGCCCTGCGATCCATGGAAGATTTCGCCAGCGACCGCTTCATTGCCTGGTCGACCTGGTGGTGGATGGAGGCCCAGTCCAAAACCGGCAAACAGCCCATCTATCGCTATCGCTTCGACCTTGGCCCGCCGTCTGATCCAAAAGGCCCGCAGCTGGGAGCGTACCACTCGGCGGAAATCGAATACGTGTTTGGTCAGCTCGATTCCAAAGCTCACGTAGAGTGGAGACCGGAAGACCGGGAGCTCAGCGCGCAGATGCAGAAGTACTGGGCGAACTTCGCGCGTAATGGAGATCCTAATGGACCAGGCTTGGCGAAGTGGTCGGCTTACGGGTCATCCGGCGGGTGGCAGGTGATGTACTTGGGAGCACCGTCGGAAGCGCGCAAGGATGAGCACCGGGAGCGGTATTTGTTTTTGAGTTCGGTTTGGGAAAAGTAGGGCGGGGGGCGGCAGCGACCAGAACTCTTTGAGGCCGGTGGCGACGGACACAATTGCAGAGGTCCTTCGCTCCGCTCAGGATGACACCGCGTTTTTGCTGATGGCTGATGGCTGCCAGCTACTTCCTCGCAAACTCGCTGCGGTGGCGGCTGTAGAACAGATATATCAGCAGGCCGAGCACCAGCCACAGCACGAAGCGCAACCAGGTGATAACCGTCAGGCCGGTCATGAGGCCGACGCAGAGGACGATCGAGATCAGGGGGAACCACGGCACAAGCGGCACTTTGAAGATGCGCTTGCGGTCGGGCTGGGTACGGCGCAGGATGATCACGCCGAGCGAGACCAGGGCGAAGGCGAAGAGCGTGCCTATGTTGGAGAGGTCGGCGGCATCGCTGATGGCGAAGATGCCTCCGGGGATGCCGACGGCGAGACCTGCAATCCAGGTTGACCAGTGCGGGGTCTTGAACTTGGGATGGATTTTCGAGAAGAACTTGGGGAAGAGTCCGTCGCGCGACATAGCGTACCAGATTCGTGCCTGGCCATATTGAAAGACCAGCAGCGACGAGATCATGCCGGTGAGCGCGCCGATGACGATTACGGAACGGGCCCAGCGGCTGGCACCGAGCGCCTGCAGGGCATACGCGACGGGGGCGGCAGCGGCGGGACCGGAGACGAAGGTTGTGTACTTCATCATGCCAAGCAGCACAATGGAAACGCCGACGTAGAGAATCGTGCAGACGATCAATGAAGCGATGATGCCTATAGGCAAGTCGCGTTGCGGGTTGCGCGATTCCTCCGCCGCGGTGGATACCGAATCGAAGCCGATGTAGGTGAAGAAGACGATGGCGCCTCCGGTCACGATGCCGCCGAATCCGGAGGGGGCAAAGGGCTTCCAGTTGCTGGGATTCACCAGCGCGCCGCCGACGACCAGGAATACGAGAATGGCGCCGATCTTGATGGCGACCATTACGTTGTTGGCTTCGGCGGATTCGCGAATCCCGCGTACGAGCAGCACGGTGAGGATGAAGATGATGAGGAAGGCCGGAAAATTGAAGTAAGAGCCCGTCCAGTGGCCGGACTCCCAGACCGGTGTGGACCAGCGATCGGGCAAGTTTATGCCGAAGGAGGCGAGTTGCGACTTGCTGTAGGCGGCGAAGCCGATGGCGACTACAACATTGCTGACGACGTATTCGAGGATGAGATCCCAGCCGATGATCCACGCGAAAATTTCGCCCAACGTTGCATACGAGTACGTGTAGGCGCTGCCGGCGATGGGAATCATCGAGGCCAGTTCGGCGTAGCAGAGTCCGGCGAAGCTGCAGGCCAGGGCGACCAGGAAGAATGAGATCGCGATGGAGGGGCCGGCGGGTGGGCGTCCATGCATGAGGATTTGCGAGGTGGTGCCGCCGCGCAGGAAGTTGACGATGATGTCGAGAACCTGGGCGTGGAGGATGGAGGGAGCCTGGAAATATTCTCCGGCGGCGGCGGTGCCGGTGAGCACAAAGATACCCGAACCGATCACGGCGCCGATGCCTAACGCTGTCAGCGACCATGGGCCGAGCGTTTTTTGGAGGCGCTGGCCGGGGACTTCGGATTCGGTGATCAGCTTGTCGATGGACTTGCAGCAGAGAAGCTGGTTGTCGGAGGTGCGAATGGTTGCCGCGGGTTCCGTGGATGGTTGTGACAAGCGGTTGTGGTCTCCTGCAGAACCCGGCTCTTAGCCATTCGCTCTTGGCCATTGGCCAGAGCCTGCGTCGCTTCGCGACGGAGCGGGCGAGTCGCCCGCTCCCACACGAATCCTTGCTCTTACCGCTTCGCCTGGCCGCGGGCCAGCTTCTTTACTTTGGGCTTTTTCGATCCGCGAGCATAGTCGCGGGGCTTGAGCGGCTTTTCCGCCTTGCGCTTCTTGCGGGCGGTGCGGCGGGCTTTCTTGCGTTCTTCCTTGCTGAGTGACTTTGTGTTTGCCATGAATGCGGTTGATGTCCTTCTATCGTATGGATTGCCGGGGCGTGGTGCCTCGGGTGTCTCTTTCGCCCCTTCGGGGCTGAAATCTTTCTTCTTGCTTCCCCACGGCTTGCGCCCCTTCGGCAAGCTCAGGGCAAGCTGTGGGCTGCATTCTTTCGCCGCTTCGCGGCTAGTGGCCGGAGAACATCGCCTCGCTTTGCTCGGGCTGGACTGCCGAGGCGGCTGTCCCTACGTGGTTCTAGGCGCGCTCCAGCTGGGCGTACTTTTCCACCAGCTTCTTTAATCCGAAGCGAGGGAATTGTACCGTAATCTTGGCTTCTTCGCCTTCTCCTTCGCGCTGGTAGACCGTGCCTTCGCCGTATTTGGGGTGGCGGACTCTTTGGCCGGGACGGAATCCGCGCTTGCCGGTGGGCTCTTCGGGTGGGGCTTTCGGGACGCTGAACTTCCTGCCGCGGCTGGCGAAGAACTCGGCGATGTTTTCGATGGAGTTGTAAGGGCGGGCCGGAGTGGTCGGCTTGGGGAAATCGCTGCGGGGCTTCGCCCCGCCGGACAGCCGAGGACGGCTGTCCCCACGTGATTCATGCCACGACGTGCTTTGGTCTTCGTCTTCGTAGGAGTAGTAAGTGTCAGCTGCATCGAAGGCTGCCGGGCTTCGCCCGGACGGACGGCCGAGGGCGGCCGTCCCCACACGAGTTCTGCTGGTCCCCAGCTCTTCGATCAATGGGGCTGGGATTTCTTCCAGGAACCTTGACGGAACGCTGGCTTCGGGCAGATCTGTGCCGTATCTGCGGCGGTAGACGGCGCGGGTGAGAATCAGTTGGTCCATGGCGCGGGTCATGCCGACGTAGCAGAGGCGGCGTTCTTCCTCGACGTCTTCGGGGACTAGCATGGTGCGGGAATGCGGGAATAATCCTTCTTCGAGGCCGCTGAGGAAGACTAACGGAAATTCGAGACCCTTCGCGGCGTGCAGGCTCATGAGCGTGATCTGGGCGCGCTGGTCGTAGTCGTCGGCGTCGCTGATGAGGGCGGCGTGGTCGAGGAACTGCTCGAGAGTTTCGGCGCGGTCGCGGGAGTCCATGGCGGCGTTGACTAGTTCGCGGAGGTTTTCGATGCGAGAGTAGGCTTCGGGGGTGTCTTCCTCTTCGAGGAGCTTGATGTAGCCGGTGCGGTCGATTAGGAATTTGAGGAGATCGGCGGTGGAGGGGAGGATCGCAGACGCAGGCAAGCCGGCATCGGCCTCGGTAGCGCCGGCGTCCCGGCGGCTGTCGTGGAAGCGTCCCGCCTCCACACCTGACGCAATCTCAGGACCCGCAGCACCAAAATCAAAAGAGAAGTTGCCGAATTCGGTGGGATCGAAGGTGGTGGCGTCCGCATCGGCGGGGTTAGTGCCGTCCCTTGCGGGACTCGCCGCGTCTGCTTCGCTTTCCCAGGACTTACGTCCTGGGCTAATGAATTCCGTCCCCTTCGACTCGCTTCGCTCGCTCAGGGCAGGCTCTTCGGGCCTCCGCCCCCGGTGGCCCTCGGAGCCGAGTTCTCCCACAACCTGAGGTGGTGCTTGCATCTGCGCGGGCGAGGGCGCCCGCGCCACACTTTCCCCCTGCGCATCTTCTTGCAGTTGCTCGGCGAATGTTCCCGTCTGCATCGCGCTTGCGTCTTCGATCAGTTGCTGGAAATTCTTTAGCGAGGATAACGCGCGCGGCGGCAGGAGTTGGCGGCGGATTGCTTCACCGATTGCGCCCCATAGCGACAATCCCGTCTCGAGGGCTAGGCGCTCCAGAGTATCGATCGTACCTTTGCCGACGCCGCGGGTGGGAGTGTTGATTACGCGGAGGAGCGAGATCGAGTCGTCGGGGTTCTGGATGACTTTCAGGTACGAGATCAGGTCTTTGATCTCGGCGCGTTCGTAGAAGGAGAAGCCGCCGACTACGTGATATTTCAGGCCGTAGCGGCGCATGGCTTCTTCAAACAGGCGCGACTGCGAGTTGGTGCGGTAGAGGACGGCGGCGCGCGCGGTTTCTCCGCGCTCGGTGGCTTCGCGGAGATACCTGGCAATGTTGTCGGCGGCGAAGAGGGCTTCATTCTCGCCGTCGGGGGCTTCGTAGTAGCCGATCTTGGTGCCGCCCTGGCGTGAGGTCCAGAGGTTCTTGCCCTTTCTGCGGATGTTGTTGGCGACCACTGCGGACGCAGCCTGCAGAATGTTTTGTGTGGAGCGGTAGTTCTGCTCGAGGCGGATGATTTTCGCCTCAGGAAAATCGTGCTCGAATTCGAGAATGTTGCGGATGTCGGCGCCTCGCCACGAGTAAATGGACTGGTCTTCGTCGCCGACAGCGCAGACATTGTGACGGTCACCGGCGAGCATACGCATGAGCTCGTACTGCGGGCGGTTGGTGTCCTGGTATTCGTCGATCAGGAGATATTGGAAGCGACGGTTGTAGTACTCGCGCACGGGTGCGGACGACTTCAGCAGGCGGGTCGCTTCGAGGAGCAGGTCGTCGAAGTCGAGGGCGTTGGCCTTGCGGAGTTCTTTCCGGTACTCCTCGAATAGATGGGCAATCTTCTCGGTCTTGGGATCAGCGGACTGAAGGTAGAGCTCCTGCGGATCGAGCATGTGATTCTTGGCCCACGAGATGCGCCCGAGGACGGTGCGCGGGGTGAGTTGTTTGTCGTCGAGGCCGAGGCGCTTCATGATCCCTTTCACCACGGAGAGCTGGTCGGATTCGTCATAGATCACAAACTTCTTGGTGTGGCCGATGGGCGGCTGGCCGGGTACGGTCGAGGGAATGCGCAGGGCTTCGATGTCGCGGCGCAGGACGCGTACGCAGAACGAGTGGAATGTCGAGATAACCGGCTTGGCGATGCTCAGTCCGCCGACGAGTTTTTCGACGCGCTCGCCCATCTCGGCGGCGGCCTTGTTGGTGAAGGTCATGGCCAGGATGGATTCGGGCATCACGCCCTTGTTTTCGATGAGATGGGCGATGCGGTAGGTAATTACGCGCGTCTTGCCGCTGCCGGCGCCGGCGAGGATGAGCACCGGGCCTTCGGTCGTTTCGACGGCTTCGCGCTGCTGCGGGTTGAGTTGGTCGAGAAAAGACAATGCGGGAGTGGCTCCGGAGTCGATAATTGAATTTTACAGGGGAATCGCGACGCGTAGATGTGGGAAGTCAATTCGACAGCTTGTGGCGTCCCTACGGGACTCGCTCCTATGGCTGCTTTACCCGGCACTGCCGTGCCGGGCTTTCACATGCCGCCGCTTCGCGGCTGGAGCGGTTGCGGGGTCGAAAGCGCTGGTGGTGGCCTAGTTTCAAACGAAGCTGATCCACTGCCGACGCTTAGACCTCTTTGAGTTTCGCAGAGAGAGGGGAGAGCGGTCTGTGACAGATGTCACCGAGAAATCCACACAGTTGGTTCAAATCGGGAGGCGCTGTCAGATCGCGGTGACTTTGGCGGTCACTTCGTTGCTCTCTCCGCCTTGCATTCTTCGCAGGGGCAGACTTCACGGAGGTACTTCCAGGAATAGAGGCCGAGGTCGTGATTGTCGTTCCAGTTGAACTTGATGGCGTATTTGCCGACGGCTTCGGCGGAAATGGGCTTGGCGGTTGGTTTAAACATGGGCAGGGTGCCGGGGGCGAGTTTGAGAGCCTGGCCGGGTTGGCGTCCGGCTTGGTCGCGCTCTTCGTTGCACATGGCGCAGGGACAGGCATCGCGGAGGTAGACGAAGGTGTAGTGCGAGGTGTGGCCGTCGTTCCAATCGATGTCCACGCCGGTGCCGGTGGTCAGGTTGACCCTTACCGACTTGGGGTCTGTGGCGGCGGTGGGGGATTGGAGTGGGGACTGCATCAGTTCAAGTATCGCATAGGAAATTGAGGTGTTCCCCCTTTTGGAGTCCCATTCGTCTTGAATGTGATGTCCAACCATGCAATCTTCGGCGATGCGCGAATAGACTGCCGAAGGGCCGTGGTGTAATGGAAACACAGCACCCTGCGACGGTCGCAAATGCGGGTTCGAATCCCGTCGGATCCAGGCTCAGATTTTGGAGCGCAGGTTCTGTGGGAGCTGAAGCAGGGACAAGCTCCCTACAAAAGTAACTCGACTGCACCCTCACAGGCTTTATACTGGGGTTGTCGCAGGGTGCTGTTTATCTACCCAGTTTGCAGGCCTCGAGAGATCGGGGCCTTCTCATTTTCAGGATCACGCCCGCCTCTAAGGGATCGGCAACCAGGCTTGTCGGAACTGCCCAATCTCCTGTAAAATCTATGTTTTAACCTAACAAGAACAGAATCCTTCTGGGAGTCGTCATGGCACAACAGTGCGATATCTGCGGCAAGAAGCCGCAAGCGGGAAACCGCATCAGCCACGCCCATAACGTGACCAAGCGGCGCTGGAATGTTAATTTGCGTCCGGTGCATGCTCGGGTGGGGTCGGCTACCAAACGCATGCGCGTGTGTACGTCCTGCTTGCGCAGCGGCAAAGTGGTCAAGGCTTAGCCGCTCGCCCTTTCCAAAGTTCCTGCAATTACATTTTCTCGGATGCGCCCGGCTTCGCCCTGGCTTGGACAGCCGATGCGCCTGTCTCTACATGTGCATCGCCCGCTTCCATTGGCTCTGTTTACGCCAGCGCAACGACGTCGATTTCTACCAGCACATCTTTGGGCAGGCGTGAGACCTCTACCGTGGATCGGGCTGGGGGGGCGGAGCTGAAGTATTTGGCGTAGACCTCGTTCATTGCGGTGAACTCGCCCATATTTTTCAGGAAGACCGTGGTGCGGACAACTTTCCCCAGACCGCTGCCGGCGGCTTCCAGAATCTCTGACAAATTGCGCAGGACGCGATCGGTTTGCGCTGCCAGGTCTCCGGCGATGACCTGCTGGGTGGCGGGATCGATGGCGATCTGGCCGGAGACGAAGATGAATCCGTTGGCTTTGATGGCTTGGGAGTAGGGGCCGATGGCCTGTGGGGCGTCTTTGGTGGAAATGACTTCGCGCATAATGCAGTGGCCAGTGGTCAGTGGCTAGTGGCCAGTAAAACAATTTACCACGGAGGCACAGATTCAAGGGTTACTGACCACTGGCCACTGACCACTGACCACTGCTTCTAGATTTTCTGCAATCTCTGCACTTCGTGCACCCC
>WNEZ01008910.1_pt1 | contig 10620 bp, 12 predicted proteins | sample 5400521 | NCBI WGS metagenome assembly WNEZ01 (sample SAMN13153339, study PRJNA577476) | soil metagenome | isolation source: 120 cm saprolite under Douglas fir tree site 2 hole 1 replicate 1 | place: USA:California | collected 2015-04-18
GTGCGTACACACCAGTTTGTGCTCGCAAGGCGACACGGCAATTGGGACGTTCTTGAGACCGCCACGCTCAAGCGAGCCAAAGCCGAACTCAAGGGCCACAATGAGGAACTCGAACGACGCGTCGTCGAACGGACCAGCGAACTGATGAAGGCCTCGGAAGCGTTGCGAGAGGCGCAGGCGGAACTCGCGCGCGTCACCCGGCAGACGGCGATGGGCGAGCTGTCGGCCTCGATTGCCCACGAACTCAGGCAGCCACTCGCCGGGGCCGTCGCTAACAGTGATGCTTGCCTGGCTTGGCTCTCAAGCCAGCCACCAAATCTTGATGAGGCGCGTGCCGCGGCAGATCGCACGATTGAGGCGGCAACTCGGGCGAGCGATATAATCCGCCGAATTCAGGCCCTCTTCAAGAAGGCTGCTCCGGAAAGACTGAGAGTGAACATCAACGAAGTGATCGAAGAGACTCTCGGCCTGATCCGGAGTGAGGTGTTGGGGAATAATGTCTCCTTGCAAACGGAACTCGGCCCCCAGTTACCGCCCGTGCTTGGTGATCGCGTTCAGCTACAGCAAGTGGTGCTCAATCTGGTGAAGAACGGGATAGAAGCCATGCGCGGTGTCCAAGACCGGGCACTGCAGTTACGGATACGGTCGGCAAGATATGAACCGAATCAAATCGTTGTTGCCGTCGCAGACTCTGGAGCCGGAATAGACCCGCAGGTCATCGGCAGGATTTTTGAACCGTTCTACACGACGAAACTGCAGGGGACAGGCATGGGGTTAGCTATCAGCCGCTCCATTATCGAGGCGCATGGTGGACGCCTGTGGGTAGAACCAAACCCTTCCCACGGTGCGACCTTTCAATACACGTTGCCAGCGCTCGAAAGCGTGCAATGAAGGAAGATCCTCCCACTGTCTTCGTGATCGATGACGATCCGTTAATCCGTAGTGGAGTCCGAAGCCTCATTGGATCGGTGGGTCTTCGAGTGCTGACATTCGGGTCTGCCCTGGACTTTCTTCGTAGTACACGGCCGGATGCGCCAGCCTGCTTGGTTCTGGACGTTCGGCTTCCGGACCTCAGCGGATTGGATCTCCAGCGCGAACTGCGCGAATCGGACATCCACATTCCCATCATCTTCATCACGGGCCATGGCGACATTCCCATGACGGTAGAGGCCATGAAGGCAGGCGCGGTGGAGTTTCTGACCAAGCCTTTCCGTGGCCAGAATTTACTGGAGGCGGTTCAGGGAGCGATCGCCCGCGACCGCGCCGCTCGCCAGGAGCGGGCGGAAATAGCAGAACTTCGGAAGTGCTTTGACACGCTGAGTCCCAGGGAGCGGGAAGTTCTGGGTATGGTTGTCGCCGGCCTGCTCAACAAACAGATCGCTGCCGAGCTCGGCATCAGCGAATTGACCGTAAAGACTCACCGCGCACATATAATGGAAAAGATGCGCGCAGGGTCTTTGGCCGAATTGGTCCATATCACTGACAGACTGCGGAGCGTCCCTCCACGAGAGTAGTCGACTCCTCCCAAAGCAGGATACCCTTCCAGTTTACGAGCTGCTAGCATCACGCCCGGACTGAAACTTCTAAGACAAGAGTTTGGAATACTGAAATGGGAATGCACTCCGTAAGCCGCTTGATCTCAATCGTCGATGACGACCCTTTAGTGCGTGAAGGCCTGATAAGCCTGATGAGATCCGCTGGCTTCGCGACCCAGGCCTTTGCCTCAGCCGAGGAATTCCTATCGCTCGCTCATCGCGACGACATAGCATGTCTCATTCTCGACGTAGGCTTGCCGGGGATAAGCGGACTCGAACTCCAGAGTCAGCTGCTGACCGCCACCGTTTCGAATCACCGAACTCCAGTGGTCTTCATGACAGCCCGCGATGATGAGGCCACGCGCCAGCGGGCATTGAAGGGCGGCGCAGTGGATTTTCTCCGCAAGCCAGTACGCCGCGAAGCTTTGCTCAGTGCCATACACTTGGCGTTGCAACAGAACGACGGCAAAACGAGTGGGTGAAGAAGGAGCAACTAGTTATGAGCGACACCGGTGTTCTTGTTTACGTGGTGGACGATGATGTGTCCGTGCGTGAAGGAGTGGCAAGTCTGGTTCGGTCTGCCGGGCTGGAGGCAAAAGCCCTCGCATCAGGGCAAGAGTTTTTGGCTATCCAGCGACCTGAGATACCGAGTTGTTTGGTGCTAGATGTCCAGCTCCCCGGGCTGAGCGGACTCGACGTGCAACAGGAGCTTGTGAGGTCCGGAGCTAATCTCCCGATTATATTCCTGACGGGTTATGGCGACATCCCAATGACTGTCCGGGCGATCCAAGCAGGTGCAGCTGATTTCTTGACGAAACCGTTCGAGAAAGAAGAGCTCTTGAGCGCCATCCGGCGCTGCTTCGGCCGATATCACACGTTCAATCGGCAACCCCGGGATCAATTCAATGGCAAGCTCACTCACGAAAAGCTTTACCTGGAAGATGAAACCCGCTCAGAAATGAATTTCGGCGAGATCATAGGAAACAGTGCTTCCTTGCGCGGGCTCCTCAAGCGAGTAGAAACCGTAGCGCCGACCGATTCGACCGTGCTGATTTACGGCGAGACAGGTACAGGCAAGGAGCTCATCGCGCACTCAATCCACAAGAAGTCTCAAAGATCCGGGCGAGCCTTCGTAAGCGTGAACTGTGCCGCGCTGCCACCATCACTGATTCCTTCGGAGCTCTTCGGTCACGAGAAGGGCGCGTTCACTGGAGCGATGCAGCGCCGGCTTGGCCGTTTCGAACTGGCGGATGGGGGGACGATTTTCCTGGACGAAGTGGGCGAACTTCTACCTGACACCCAGGTCGCGTTATTGAGGGTGCTACAGGAACGGGAGTTCGAGCGAGTTGGGGGAGGACGACCAATTCGAGTAGACGTTCGCGTCATCACTGCCACCAATCGTGATTTGAACACAGCCGTAGCCAACGGGACCTTCCGCGGGGACCTCTTTTATCGCCTAAACGTCTTTCCCGTCGAGGTGCCACCCCTCCGAGAACGGAAGGACGACATTCCGCTCCTGGTGTGGCATTTCACACAGCAGTTCGCCAGGCGTATGAACAAGGTGATTGATACCATCTCGTCCGCGACGATGGATGCCCTACGCCGATATCATTGGCCGGGAAACATCCGGGAACTCCAAAACGTCATCGAGCGATCGGTAATACTTTGCGAAACAGAGATTTTGTCGATCGACGAAAGCTGGTTACCACAGCAGCCGTTTCTGACAGAACCGAGAAACCAAATTGAGCTCTCCCGAAGACTCCAAGCGGAAGAGATGGACATTATTGAGGCCGCCCTGAAAGAAAGCGGCGGGCGCGTGTTCGGACCCACGGGGGCCGCGGCAAAGTTGGGCATCCCGCGGTCCACGCTGGAATCGAAGATTCGGTCACTGAAAATCGACAAGAATCACTTCAAGCCTTTCTCCGACAACTTGAGAGCTCTCGTCTGATATTCGGTCAGGCAGCGACGCCGGAACAACCCGAGCAGCGCAAAGACACGTCTCCGCGGTGAATTCTAAAGCAAACAGGCTCCCCTCACGGCGCTCATGATTTGCAACACTTCCGAACAATCCCGTTCAAACTGTTCATGGACTTGTGGGACAAGAAATCGTAAGCGTGCATTGTGTTCATCGGGCTGTACGGAAGACCGAAGCATGCAAATCCAATGGGAACACTCCACGGAGGAATTCAATCAACCACTGCAAGATCTCACCCATGGCGTTCCTGGTATTCGGGATCATAGCGGAATCCAGCCAACCAAAAAAAGTGGCAATGGTTATTTCACTTCCAAAACTGCGCCGGGGCGGACTGGCATCACTGAATCTCAAGAGAGAGATGCACCGGGCAGAGTGATCTCAGAAAATCTCGAGCATCGAAAATCTCGCCAGCGGCGGCGACGCCAGTGGTCTTGGCCAGCCCGTTGACGACACGTTGAGTCGCTTCCACCACAATGGGTGCGGTGATCGCATAGATGTCTCGTCCGCGCGCTGTCGCGCAGCGTTCCTCGCTTCCCCTTCGCACGATTACTTCGACAAGGAAGATTTGAGACGAGCACCCACTCTCGTCCGTCGCTGCCGGTTCCGGCGTGTTCGGATCGCGGATGTCGTTGATTGACACGAGGTTCAGATAAGCGCGAATCTCAGGCGCCTTCAGATGCCGTGAGATGGTGATGGTTTCGGCGAGAGCGAGACCCAGGACATCTTGCGTTCCGAACGGCGCCGAAAAATTCCATGTGCGCGCTGGTGGCGGATCAGCACGCTCCAATTTGTTATTCGAAAAGACGAAATGTTTGCCGGGATTGCGTTGTCCTGTCAACCGAGTTCCCCGCGTCGGCTTCCAACTATCGAGCGCGGTCGCGATACTGATTTCGTCTGCGGCACTCCAGTCGCCCATAGCTGCAGTGGCCAGAAGGTCGCTCAATCCGCCGTAGAACGCCATCGCCGGAGCGACCAAAACGGCCGTATCTCGCGCGGCGTCCGCAAACTTCTCGAAAACAGCGAGGACGGCCGCCTGTTCCGCAGCTACATCCAAATAGTGAATGCCCGAACGAAGGGCGGCTTCGATAACAGGGACTGCTGTGTCGATGAACGGTCCCGCACAATTTATAATCGCGGCGGCGCCCGATATTGCGCGGTCAAGTGACGCGGGGTCGTCTACCGTTGCGACGCGCACTTCCGATCCCGGATGCGCGTCGCCTACGGCTTTTAACTTCGCGGTGTCTCGACCACAAAGAATCGGAGTCCATCCGCGTTTGAACAATTCTGAAACAACGAAGCGCCCAGTGTGTCCGTACGCGCCAAAGACGCTCACGGTTTGATTCGATGTCATTGGAGGGTTCCTTTTGCAATGAATTGTTTCTCATCCCACAACTTTGACGCTTCTTCGGAGATTCCTTTTTTGTAACTTCTACTGTGCGGCCTGCCAATGTGCGCGTAGTTCCTTGTTGAATTCTGCCGAGCGCTCCTCGGGGAAAAAGATTCTGGCGCCCTTGAACTCAACGCGACGTCGGGTGGCGGGAATGTTGTCGGCTAGCCAATGCGACCATTTCACGTCGAAATACACATCATCTGTGCCCCAGACGATGAGCGTCGGCGCTTTCAGCGTCTTCAGCCGATCTTCAATGGCGAGCGTGTGCTTGTTGTCGAAAGCTGCGAGGAAGCGTTGCAGATCACGCGTACGTTGCTCGGTTCTAATCAGTGGACGCAGATACTTTTCGATGCTGTCGTCACTCAGAAGTTCCGGATGTTCATACGCCGGCCCAAGCGCTTGCGGCGAGCGATAGACGCTCTTATCCGACAACATCGCGTCAAGCGTTCCACGTAAACCACCGGCAGCCGCCATCGCCAGGAACGGCTTGAAGGCTTCGGGTGGCCAGTTGTCGTGAGTGTCGCAGTCGGTGAGCGTGAGGCTGCGCACGCGCTCCGGATACAACGCGGCGAAAATTTGCGCAATACCGCCGCCGCTATCGTTACCCACGAGATCTACCTGATCGATGTGCAGGGCATCAAGAAATTCCTTAAGCATCTTGGCATTGGCGGTCACGGATACATCCTGATCCGGCGCGATTTCGGTGTCGCCATGCGCAAGCAGGTCCACAGCTATGCAGCGACGAATGTCGGATAAATCCGCAAGCTGATGGCGCCACAGATGTCCGTTCAGCAGCACGCCATGCACGAACAATGCGACCGGTCCTGTGCCTTGCTCCGTGTAGCTGATACGCCCAGACGCGGTCTGCACGCTACGCTGGATCGGCGATGGTTTCTTTCCATTCATGGAAAACACACCTAACCTTTCAGTGCGCGGCATCACCCGCGCCTTCGCTCCTACACGCCCCGGCATCACCGCACTCACGGATAACCCGATGACCAGCGCGCCGGTAAGCAATGCCGCTACCGGCCGAGCAACTCGAGACTGATCGTCAAGAACTCTTACAGCCATTTTGTTTCGGTCCATCGTCAAACCTTCCTCGCCGCAGTAGAGGAATGCGCTTCCTTCAACTTCTGTGCGCACTCATCACAACACACCTCAACCGTCTTGCCGCCGATCTTGACCTTGATCGGATTCCCATCTAGCTTGCAGTCGCAAGCCGCACATGTGGTTTCAATCATGATGTCCCTCTCCTTGAATACCCGAAGTCCGGGTGCGACCAGTAGGCCACGCAGGAAGAGAGAGTCGCTGTCAGAATCTTTAGCGATATTTAGTGATTTGCTTGAACAGGACTAACGATACAGCGCCGACTGCCTGAACTCCGAAGGCGAACGGCCGTAAGCTTCGCGGAAGGCAGCACTGAAATGGCTATGGCTCGAGAAGCCGAGGTCCAGGCTTAGAGCGGTCAGGTCGTCATACTGCGCGAGAAGGTCCAGCGCCCGCGCTAGCCGTAGGCGCAACTGATAGCGATACAACGGCAGGCCTTCCACTTGTTGGAAGACCTGCGTGAGATAAACCGGGGAGCCGCGCACTTCGGCGGCGATCTCGGCCAACGTCCAGCGTCGTGCCAGATCGCTCGCCAACACGAGCTTGGCTCGATCCACCAGTCGTTGCCGTCCGACACTGGCGCCGGGTGCGTGCGTGGTGCGTGGCCCCAGCGCCCGCTGAACTAGGGTCAAGGCAAGACTCTCCGCTTCCAAAGGTTCCGCAATGTTTTGGCGCAGGCTGTGCCGTAGCAGTGCCATGAGCGCTTGAGCTCGCGCATCAATCCGCAGACGCTGCAGCCGAAATGCCAGCGCCGCGCCATCGCGCAGAAAAGCACGTGGCGCCATTTCACGCAGCTGCAGTTCGCTGATGACCAGCGTCAGACTGGCATCGCCACCCGGCACCGGGTGGCTGATCCGGTAGCCTTCGGTGGCATTGAAAAACAGCACTTGGTTCGCCTCGGCTACGGCCTGGTCATTCCCTAGATGTCGTACATAGACACCGCGATATGGAAACACCAGTTGTGTGGTGGCCGTGCACTCTTCCGTGGTCTGGTGCCGGCAGCTGCCCTGGCAGTACGTGTCCCGGATCGCAACGGTCGGAGTTTTCAGGAGAGATTGAACGACAAATTCAGACATGCGTTTTTACTTTCGATTTTTAGCGCCACACCTTTGACCCGGCGGTGCCACAGGAAAAGTGTATCACTCCCGTCGTTGAGACCTTGTAAATGACCGATGAAAGGGGCCAGTCGGACGAGTGATTTTTTAACCTTCGAACCGGTGACCTTCTGCGTGACATGCGCGGACTCGTCGTTCGGAAAAAATTCACCGGCAAAGAACGGGACAGCGCCTCGACAACTTCGGTGCCCGCTACGACTCCTCTTCCATGGGCCGCTTCATGTCGCCTGATCCTTTATTAAGCAGTGGTCGACCAACAAATCCGCAGACTTGGAATCGATATGCCTATGCCTTAAACAACCCAGTGCGAATCGTTGACCCGACCGGACTATGGGGTTGGAGCGAAACAGCGGGCGGCACTATGAGTGACGACGATCTTCAAACCATCGCCGGGGACAAACATAATAAGATAATGAGCGTCACAAGTGGGCGCAGGACGCTTTAAATTTTAGGGAAAAATTCAGGTCTGCGTTGGACAGCGCCGACGAGGCGGCAGGAAGTTCTGCATTATCCGACGATCAGCAGTCCGCTGCGAATTTTTGGTTCTGAATCCATGGTGTCTCTTGTTTTGAACGGCCAGCGGCCTCTAGCAGTGGATCATATCCAAGCGTTGAGTCGCCGATTCAAGGTTTCTCCCGCAGCTTTTATCAAAGCGTAGATTCACAAAGGATTTTAACAAATAAGAGGAGGCAGTTCTCCGGAGCCGCCTTTTTCATTTTCAGTGAACCACATTCGCGGAAAGACTAAGCGTCGCCGGATAGTACAAAAATGATAAAGGAAAGTGAGCTAAGACTGCCGGAATGCGGGACAGGTATGTCGCGGAAGCAGAAGCAGACGCGCCGCAGGCGGACGAAACAGACACGGCAGCAGCAGAGAGGGATTAATTCGCAACTGTATGTAGGAAAAAAAGCGACAGACCACACAGCGACCGGGAAGAAGACCTAAAACTTCGCGACTTGCTAGGATGTTCTCCCCGCTGCTCCAATTGCAATCCATTTGAAACTTGAAACCTTTGAAAAACGTCAAATTGTCGCCAATTTGTGCGTTTTTAGCTGTCTACAACAAGCTTCCCAAGCTTCGGACCTGGGTTCGATTCCCATCGCCCGCTCCAGATTCTAAAAGACTTACGCAGCGGCGCCGGTTTCCATGGTTTCCAAAACATCAATTTTGTTGCCAAACTTCATGGAAAATTCGGTGCGGATTTGTTCGAGAGGAATTTCGCCAGTGTAATGCTGACGAATAACGGCCGGGTTTACTCCGGCTTTGCGCCCGGCTCGGAAATTGCGAGTGGTACGCTACGCCAGTCGGTTGACCGAGGCTGTGCGGCCCCGTTGGCCTGAAGGGAAAATGCGATGAGAACTCCCCCATTGATATGGAGGCGGAAAGAGGCGTAATTCTCACAACGTGGGGTGGAAAGAGTTTTGATTTCGTGTTTGAACGGAGTCAGTCCTTGGCTGCGAGTTCGATCAGCACTTTGGGCCTTGCATTTGCGTAAAGCAGCTGCCGCAATCGAACTCTCAACGTGCATCAAAAAATGGCGTGCCGATCAACCTGCACCGAAGACAGAGCCTCCTTTTTTGACCAGAAATGTTAGTAGTTAGAAGTGACGGATGGAACTAATGGAGTCGAGTTGCGTGCGCCCGAGGCAGCGCGTTATCCAGAGCGGATAACGAGCTCATCCTATGAAAGTCCCTCGCCCACATACTTGGCCTTACGCTGTTGCACTTACGTCTGGCCTGCAAAGGCTGATTCTGTGGGAGCGCGATTAGCAGCCATTAAGCGCGCATCGCGCGTCTTGTCGCGCTGAAGCTCGCGAAGCGACTCACGCAGCCGCTTTCGGGCCTTGTGCAACTGCGACTTCGAGTCACCTACCGAGCGACCCAAAAGGTTTGCAATTTCGCGATGTCGATACCCTTGGATATCATGCAGGACAAAAACCTTGCGGAAACCCGCGGGCAAGCTCTGGATGCAGCGTTCAAGATTTACTCGGTCGATCGCGCCCTCGAGGATTGGGTCGGACGCCCCAAGTTCGAGGCTCCTTGGTGGGGCGGTTTCATCGTCGGGATCGGGAATCGCTTCGATCGAGACGAGTGGTAGCTTCTTTTTGCGCAGACGCATCAACACGAGGTTGACCGTCAGCCTGTGCAGCCAGGTCGAGAAGGCCGATTCGCAGCGGAACGTGTGAATCTTGCGGAACAAGAGCAAGAACGCTTCTTGAGTGAGATCTTCTGCTTCGGCCGTGTCTCTTACCATGCGCAGGCACAGTGTATAAACGCGTCGGCTATGTAAGCGATAGAGATATTCATACGCTGCTGGATCACCGGCCTGAGCTCGTTGGATGGCTTCGGCTTCGTTCAGGATATGGCTCGCGCTGGGCGAGACTGGCGGCGCGGCCTTCGTCAGATTGCATTGCGTGCTAGCGCGTGAATCGCACCTGACGCTACGCCGATTTCCTGGAACGGGCCTTGGTAGCGAAGCAACTGATAAGTTTCTGAAGCTCGCATTTGCAGTAACTGGCATGACTTTTTCCTTAGCGACCTGTCGCGTGAACCTCGACGAATGTTTTGTGTTCGGTGGCCTGCGACGCAGGCGCGGCCTGTGGGACAGGTTCAATCGGTCTTGAATTGCGAGACATTTTGTTGTCTTCAGGGTGTAAGACCGCGTGCCCCGGTGGATAATTCCCGAATCCCAGGATATTCAGCAGGTGGGAATAAAATCGTGAGTGTTTCGGTCTCCAATGTGAGGGCGTTTCTCAGCAGACCGTGTAGGGATGATTCATGGAGACGCCCGAATAACTATCCTGTTTTTTCCGATACCACCAATAATTCGGGCCCACGCGTTCATGTGCTGACAGTTCCAATTCGCTGAGGATGTGACATCGTATCTAGGTTCGTAAGACCTGTTAGAACTTGACGAAGGCGGCCTCTGGCACGCGACAGGCTGGACATCACGGTACCTGCCGGCATCCCCGTGATCTCCGCAATCTCTCGGTAGGACATTTCCTCGAGCTCGCGCAAAATCAGGACTTCGCGAAGATTCGGCGGGAGCATCTCCAATGCCTTTCGCAGCACGGCGCCGTTATCGTTCTGCAGCACAACTTCTTCTGGACCGGGAGTTCGAGAATCAGGTAAAAGATTCTCGTCAAACTCCGCGGCTTTTTGCAGTGGCCGGTTGGCATGCAACCAGGTGTAGCAAGTGGTGCGGACAATTTGCATGAGCCAAGCACGCGCACTGCCACCGCGGAAGCCGGCAAAGAACCGGAAAGCACGCAAGCAGGACTCCTGGACAACATCCTGCGCGTCCTGCTCATTACGGGTTAGCCAGCGTGCGAGGTTGTAAGCGGCGTCAAGATGCGGTAGGACTTGGATCCGGCGCATTTTGTGTCCCGAATTATGCAGAAAAGCTGATTTGACGCGCATTTCAAGGTTGTTTTAGAATTCAAGGAATTCATAACCGTCGGTTAGCAATTCCTTGAAATGCCCTACTCTCCTAGAAATA
>WNEZ01006046.1_pt1 | contig 10619 bp, 9 predicted proteins | sample 5400521 | NCBI WGS metagenome assembly WNEZ01 (sample SAMN13153339, study PRJNA577476) | soil metagenome | isolation source: 120 cm saprolite under Douglas fir tree site 2 hole 1 replicate 1 | place: USA:California | collected 2015-04-18
CTTCTCGTGCCGCTTCTTCGATCGGGACCGCGTCGTCCCCCAGCTCAAGGCGTGCTTCCCCGGCGGCACCGTCCAGGAGGCGTTGATCGCCCGGGGGAGCCGGTACCGGTTTCTGCGCACCGAGCGCGAGCGCGAGCACGCCAAGTCGCGCGCGTGGCTCCACCCGGAGGGGTGACACCATGTCCCAGCGCGCCAGGTACGACGATCCGCGCCTCGTCCGCGAGCCGATGGCCGTCGTCGAGGGTGACCAGAGCCAGTCCGTTCTCGCCCTGCTCACGAGGATGCGCGCCTCCGCCTTCCAGGGGCGCCAGCTCGGCGAGGCGTTCGAGACATGGAAGCGCATGATCGAGGGCCCGAGCCTCATCTGCCTGGGCTACGCCGCGTCGCTGTCGAGCGCGGGGCTCTGGCCGCTCGTGACCTGGCTCATGGAGCGCGGATACGTCGACGTGCTCGCCTCGACCTCGGCCAACATCACCGAGGACCTCCTCGAGCAGCTGGACGGCAACCGCCTCTACCGCGTCAGCGCCGACGACGTGGACGACGCCGACCTCTGGATGGCGGGGTACTACCGCTTCTACGACCACATCGTCTCCAAGGCGCGGTACGACGAGCTGGAGACCCGCGTGCTGCGCGGGTTCATCGACGACCTGGCCGAGCGCTGGCGGAAGCCGGCGATCCCGACGGTGAGGCTTCTCCACGAGCTCGGCCTCTGGCTCGAGGAGAAGGGGTTCCGGCGCTCGATCCTGGCGACGGCCGCGCGCTGCCAGGTCCCCGTGTTCTGCTGCGGGCTGCCCGACGGGCCGATCGGCGAGGCGTACGACAAGGCCGCCCGCGCCGAAGCGGCGCCGATCGTCGACTTCTTCCGCGACTACAAGCTCGCGACGGACATGATGGACACGGCGATCACCGGGGGCCGTGGGACCTCAGTGATCTTCCTCGGGGGCGGCGTGCCCAAGGACTTCCTCCAGATCACGGCGACGAGCGTCTCGTCACGGCACGGCAACGCGGAGGCCAAGCCCCACGTCGCCGCGATCCAGATCACCACGGACAACACCGTCTACGGCGGCCTGGGCGGCGCTGCGCTCGCCACCGAGTGCATCTCGTGGGGCAAGGAGGCGAAGGGCGGCCCGAACGTCATGTGCTTCTCGGACGTGACGATCGCGCTCCCGCTGATCTGCCAGGGGCTGCTCGAGCACTTCGGCCCCGCTCACCGCCGCCGGGAGCCCCGGCCGCTGAGCCTCCTGGAGGTGTTCTAGCCGCCGGTTGACTTACGAGATCGAGGCTCGGCGAAGACATGCGGAGCCCGCTCAAACCCCTGCCCGCGGCGGTGGCGCGCTGGACCGTCACGGCGCGCATCCTGCGCTGGCTCGACGCGCTTGCCGCCTGGCTCGGTGTCTGGGCCGGCGCGGCGCTGGCGCTCCCGAGCGCGTCGCGCGAGTCGCTGGCCCTCCTCGCGGTTCTCGTCATCGCGCTCGGGGCGCTCGCCCGTCCGCTCCGGGCGCGTTGGCGGCCGGTCAGCGGCGTGGTCGGGCTCGCCGTGAGCAGGCGGCTCTCCCCGGGAGATCCGGCGTGGTACGTGCGTCCGGGCGACGCCGAGCGCGTCCTCGTGACGGCGCTCCACCGGACGCGCGTCGTGATCGCGCACCTCGATGGGGCGGGCGCCGAAGGGCTCAGTGTCCGCCGGACGCGCGTGCTCCTGGTGCCGGCCGACACCGTCTGATCGGCCGGTCACGAGACGCGCGCGAAATCGATGAAGCCTCGCTCGACGTCCGTGCGCACCAGCTCCACGCGCACCCGGTCGCCGACGTCGATCCCCTCGAACCCGCGGACGACCTTCCCTTCCACCGGCGGCCGGAGCACGCGCGCCCACGTGCCCTTGACGGACGCGCCGGTCACCATCGCGTCGAACCGCTCGCCGATCCGTGACGCGAGGAGGAGCGCCGCAGCGGACTTCCGCACCTGGCGCTCCACCTTGTCGGCGTTGTCCTCCTGCTCGGTGCAGCGGCGGGCCAGCGCAGCGAGCTCCGTGTCGGTGTACGGCGCCGACCGTCCGGCGAGCGCCGCCTTGAGGAGGCGCTGGGTGATGAGGTCGGGGAACCGCCGGTTGGGGGCGGTCGAGTGCGTGTAGTCCCGCACGGCGAGCCCGAAGTGTCCGTCGGGCGCGCCGCCGGGGGGGTCGAGGACGTACTCGCCCGAGCCCAGGAGCTTCACCACCGAGAGCGACAGGTCGGGGAAGCGCGCCGGATCCGCCCGGCGTCGCGCTCCGAGAAAGGCTTCGAGCGCGCGCGCGTCCGGCGCCGGCGGCAGCCGCTCACCGAGGCCTGCCGCCAGCTCGACGATGCGCTCCCAGCGCTCAGGGGCGCGGAGGACCCGACGCAGCGACGGGGACCCCCGCGCGTCGAGGAACTTCGCGGTGACTTCGTTGGCCGCGATCATGTAGTCCTCGATCAGCTCCTTGGCACGGTTCTTCTCGTCGGGGAGGAGATCGGCGAGCATGTCGCCGTCGAACACCGGCCTGGGCTCGAGCGTCTCGAGACTGAGCGCGCCGCGCCGGTGGCGCTGGGCCCTCATCGCCTGGGCAACCCGATCTTGAAGTCGGAGCTGCGCGTCGAGGCCGGGGACCGCGGCGATCCGCGGCGGCGCCGGCCCCGTCGCGTCGAGCCACGCGGCGACGGCGTTGTAGGCGAGCTTGGCGTGGTTGACGACGCGCCCGCGATAGATGTCGCCGCTTGCCACGACGCCGTCCGCGCCGATCGTCATCTCGACGACCAGCGCGAGCCGCTCGTCGCCCTCGCCGAGCGAGGTGAGGTCGGTCGAGAGCTTCTCGGGGAGCATCGGAAAGACGTCGGCCGCCGTGTAGACCGAGGTCGTGTTCGTCTGGGCGTGACCGTCGATCGCCGAGCCCTTCCGAACGACCGCGTCCACGTCGGCGACCGCGACGAGAATCTTCATCGCGTCCCCGCCCGCCGGCTCGGCGACCGAGAGCTGATCGAGGTCCCGCGAGTCATCGTTGTCGATGGAGGCCCAGAGGAGGTGGCGGAGATCGTGGATGGCGGGATCGCGGTCGTCGGCAGGCCTCGTGATCGCGCCCGTCTCGGCGAGGACCGCGGGGGAGAAGTCCGGCTCGAGCCCGCGCTCGATCATCACCCGCCGGGCGATCGCCCGGAGCTCGCCCCGATGCTGGCGCGTCCCCGAACTCATGTGCGCGACTCGCGCTGGGCCGGTCGACCGTAGACGACGATGTCGGTGAACGTGCCGCCGATGTCGATCCCCAGCGAATAGCTCGCCACTGGCGGAAGATTCGGCCCTTCGTCAATGCTTGTCAAGCGTCGCTGAACTTGGGAGGATGCGATGCGTGAAGGTGGAGCTGAACTCCACGGAGGAGCGGCGATGAACGAACTCAAGATCTGTCTGAACGGCAAGCTCGTGCCCCAGGCGGAGGCGGTGCTGCCCGTCGACAGCGCCGCCGTGTTCCACGGGACCAACGTGTTCGAGGGGCTGCGGGCGTACTGGAACGAGGCCGACGAAGAGCTCTACGCCTTCCGACTCCAGGAGCACTTCACGCGGCTGCGTGAGTCGATGAAGATGATGCGCTTCACCGTCCCGTACAGCGACGTCGACCTCTATGAAGCCGTGCGCGAGGTCCTCCGGGGGAACGCGATCCGCGAAGACGTGCACATGCACCTGGTGGCCTACGTCGTCGGCGTGGGGATGGATGCCACGTCACCGACGGGCCTCTACATCAATCCCCGCCGGCGGGGCCGGATCTCGGCGGCGGGCCTACGCTGCTGCGTCAGCTCGTGGACGCGTACCTCCGACAACGCGATCCCGATCCGGCTCAAGTGCGGCGCGAACTACCAGAACGGCCGCCTCGCGGCCCTGCAGGCGAGGGCCGACGGCTATGACGCGCCGATCCTGCTCAACCAGCAGGGACACGTCGCCGAGGGCACCGGCGCGACGTTCTTCATGGTCCGCAAGGGCAGGCTCGTCACGCCGCCGGTGACCGCCGACATCCTCGAGTCCATCACGCGCGCGACCCTCATCGAGGAGATTTGCCCGAATGCTCTCGGGCTGGACGTGGTCGAGCGCGAGATCGACCGCACCGAGCTCTACGTCGCCGAGGAGGCGTTCTTCTGCGGGAGCGGCTACGAGATCACGCCGATCGTCTCGATCGATCGCTTCCCGCTCGGTGATGGCGAGGTCGGGCCGATCACCCGGCGCGTGCTCAAAGCCTACATGGACGTCGTCCGGGGCGTCGACAAGCGATACACGGAGTGGCGCACGCCGACCTATCGCGCGGTGACGGTCTGAGCGAGGGCTCGGGCGCTCCCGGAGGGAGGACAGCAGCATGAGACCTGGCTCCGCACGGCTCACGGTCCTGAGCGCGATCGTCGTGGCATCGATCGCGGGACACGCGGCGGCGCAACCGCTGTACCGGTGGGTCGACGAGAAGGGCGTCGTGCATTACTCTCAGTTCCCGCCGCCAGCCCCCGCCGAGCCGCCGTCGTCGTCTCCCGAGGCGAAACCGTCGCCAGCTCCGGAGGCCAAGCCGTCACCGGCTCCCGAGGCGAAGCCGGCACCAGCTCCGCAGGCCAAGCCGCCGTCGCCGGTTCCCGGGGCGAAACCGTCGCAGGTTCCCGGGGCGAAGCCGACGCCGGCTCCCGAGGCGAAGCCGTCGCGCGCGGCGCCGCTCCGCCCCCGTCACGAGCGCGCGATCCGCGAGCTGGTGCATATGGCGGCGGGCTCCGGGGTCACCGACGCCATGTTCCAGCCGGTCGCCCAGGCCCTGGTCCCCGGCCTGAAGCCGGGGCTCGAGCGCCAGTTGAAGCGACCCGTCTCGGCCGAGGAGGAACGGAAGCTGGTCGACGTGATCCGCCGCACGTTCGTGGGCGTCTTCCCCAGCGCGCTGTTCGAGAAGGAGCTGATCGAGGTCTACGCGAAACACTTCAACGAGGCTGAGGCCGAAGAGCTGCTGCGCTTCTACCGGACGCCGGTCGGCTCGAAGGCGATCGGGCTGACCGCGGTCCTCGCGGGAGAGGGCGCGGTGATCGGCCAGCGCCTCGCGAAGTCCCGGGAGGCCGAGTTCGCCCAGCGGCTGCGCGAGGAGCTCGCGCGCGAGTTTTCGCCGTAGTCGCTCCTGCACAGCAGGCGCATTCGTACTGGAGCCTGCACGGTCACTCGCTCGTGAGGCGGTAGCCCACACCCGGTTCGGTCAGGAGATATTGTGGACGAGCCGGCTCGGCCTCGAGCTTGTGGCGCAGGTGAGCCATGTACACGCGGACGTAGTGGGCCTGGTCGGTGTGCGTCGGTCCCCACACCTCGCGAAGCAGCTGCTGGTGGGTGACGACCTTCCCCGCGTGCCGGACGAGCGTCGCGAGCAGCTTGTACTCGATCGGCGTCAGGCGCACCTCGCGGTCGCCGACGAACACCTGCCGGTGCAGGAGGTCCATCCGGAGCTCTCCGACCTTGAACGCCGCGTCGTCCGCCTCGTGCGACGCGCCGGCGGTGTGACGGAGCGCGACGCGGATTCGCGCGAGGAGCTCGCTTGCGCCGAAGGGCTTGCTCACGTAGTCGTCGGCGCCGGCATCGAGAGCCGTTACCTTGTCGCGCTCCTGGCCCCGCGCCGAGAGCACGATGATCGGGACGGCCGTCCACTCGCGCAGCCGGCGGATGACGTCGATCCCGTCGACGTCGGGCAACCCGAGGTCGACGATGACGACATCCGGCTGACGCGAGCCGACCTCCACCAGGCCGTCCGCTCCGGTCGTCGCCTCGAACAGCCGGTACCCCTGGCCCGTCAGCGTCGCTCGAAGGAAGCGTCGAATCTGCGGCTCGTCTTCGATGAGGACGACGACAGGATCAGGCATCGGCGGGCACCGAGGCGGGAGGCGTCCCGGTCAGCGGCAGCGTGAAGAGGAACGCGACGCCCCCCTCGGGCAGGTTCTGGGCCCAGATGCGCCCGCCGTGCGCCTGGACGATGCCCTGACAGATCGCGAGGCCGAGGCCGGCGCCCCGGCCGCCGGCGGGCTGCCCGCGGTAGAACTTCTCGAAGACCTTGTCCTCCTCGCCGCGGGGCAACCCCGGGCCATGGTCGGCGATCTCGACGGTGACGGCTTGGTCCGTCGCGGTCGCGATGATCCGAATCGGACTCTCTGGCGGGGTGTACTTGATGGCGTTGTCGAGGAGGTTGACCAGCACCTGCTCGATGAGCACGTCGTCGATCGCCACCAGCGGCAGATCGGGCGGGACCTGCGTGGTCACGCGTCGGTTCGCGAGCCGCTTGCTGAGGCGGCTCAGCGCGGCGCCGATCACCTCCTCCAGCGGGTGCCAGTCACGGTGCAGTTGCAGAGCCCCTGACTCGAGCCGCGTCATCTCGAGCAGGTTCTGGACGAGCCGGTTCAAACGCTCGGCCTCGTCGCGGACAGATTCCACCAGCTCCTGCTGGACCCGCTGATCCAGACGCGCGCCGCTGTCCAAGATCGTCGTGGCCGCGCCCGTGATGGCGGCGAGCGGCGTGCGCAGGTCGTGAGAGACCGAGGTCAGCAGCGCGCTGCGAAGCCGCTCGGTCTCGGCGCGCACGCGCGCGTCCTGGGCTTCGTCGGCGAGGCGCGTCCGTTCCAGCGCGAGCGCCGTCTGGTTCACGAAGGTCTCCAGCTGCCGAAGCGGCTCGGGTGTCGTGAAGGCGTCACGCCGTCGCGGCCGGACGCTCACCACACCGATTGGGCCGCGATGACCGAGGAGGGGTAAATGCACGGCGTGAGCGGCGTCCGACATCGCCGTGCCCAGCCCGGCCGGCTGGCGGTGCTCGAAAGCCCACCGGCTCAGCATGAGATCGTTCTCCTCGAGCGGGAAGCGTGCCTCGTTCCGGCGCGCCTGGAGTTTCCCCTCGGCGTCGGGCAGGAGCACCGCGACCTCGGCACCGAAGACCTCCGTGATGTGTCGCGCCGCGGTCGCGACGAGGTCATCAATGGCGCCCGCCTCGGCCAGCTCCCGGCTCATGGCGTAGAGCGCCGCGGTTCGCTCCTCGCGTTGCCGGGCCGCCTCCGCCTGGAGCCGGATGCGGACCGTCAGTCCGCTGATGACGAGTCCCACGACGAGCATGACCGCGAACGTCAGCAAGTACTGCGTGTCGGCAACGGCAAACGTGAGGTAGGGCGGGACGAAGAAGAAGTCGAAGGCCGCGACACTCATGACCGAGGCGACGACGGAGGGCCCGCGCCCGTGCCTGGTGGCGATGACGACGACGGCCAGCAGGTACGTCATGATCAGGTTGGCCAGCTCGAAGAACGGGAACATCATCCAGGAGAGGCCGGTCGCTAATGCGACGGCGGCAACCGCCTGTGCATACCCAGCTCCGGTCCAGGCGCGCGTCGGACAACGCGCTGACGGGCCGGACAGGTCGTGGCTCACATCAGGAGTGTAGCTCCGTCTTCGACGAACTCGGCGATCCCCTCGATGTGGCTTGGGCACGATTGCTGCGCGGGGTGCAGCGCGATCACGCGCACGGAAATCTTCTCAGCGGCGCACTCGCACCAGTCCTGCTGATCGAGCGCCATGCGGTTCAACCGGACCCATAGCGCCGCCGCGCCGAAGCCGCTGAGCGCGAGCCCGCACTGAAGCGCAGTTTGTGCGGAGCCAGGGGAAATGGCGATCTCGACCGCGGCCAGAGCCGCCAGCATGAGTGTCACGAGCCCGTAGAGCAGGCCCCAGCGCGGTCGCGGGATCGCCCGTGAACGGCCCGAGCGCGGCGTCACGTCGCACATGAGTCCGAGGTCCCCCTGACCGCAGCGTGCCAGACGCGGCCTCAAGCTCGTGTCAAGAAGGGCCTCGGCCGCGTTAAAAACGCGTAAAAATCCGGTAGGGCGAGTTCGGCGGCACCCGACCGGCGCTAGAGTCGAGGGTGCATGCGACTCACTCTGGTGAAGCGCCTACTGGTCGGCGCCCCGATGCCGCTCGCCCAGGCGCGGCACGAGCGGCTCGGGAAGGCCGTGGCGCTGGCCGTGTTCGCCTCCGACCCGTTGTCGTCGGTGGCGTATGCGACCGAAGAAATTCTCCTGGTCCTCATTCTCGCGGGCAGCGCCGCGCTCAGTTATTCGCTTCCTGTCGCGCTCGGCATCGCCGCGCTGCTCGCGGTCGTCGTCATCTCGTATCGCCAGACGGTCGCGGCCTACCCCCAGGGTGGCGGCGCCTACCTCGTCGCGAAGGACAACCTCGGCATCTTCCCGGCGCTGACTGCGGCGGCGGCCTTGCTGGTCGACTACGTCCTGACGGTGTCCGTGTCCGTCGTCGCGGGGATCGCCGCCTTGACGTCAGCGGTGCCGCAGCTCTATCCCTACCGAGTCGTCTTGAGCGTCCTTGCGGTCGCCGGGATCGCCCTGGGGAACCTCCGCGGCGTCCGCGAGTCGGGCCGGCTGTTCGCGGCGCCGACCTACTTCTTCGTCGTCAGTATTCTGGGCATGGTCGGCTACGGGCTCATCGCCACAGCGCTCGACCTGCTTCCCGAGGCGCCCTACGAGCCCCATCCGCCGGGTCTCGAAGGCATCGGGCTGTTCCTCTTGCTGAGGTCTTACGCCGCCGGCTGCACGGCGCTGACCGGCGTCGAGGCCGTCTCCAACGGCGTCCAGGCGCTCAAGCCGCCCGAGGGGCGCAATGCGCAGACCGTTATGACGTCGCTCGGGGTGCTCTCGATCGTAATGTTCCTCGGCATCAGCTATCTCGCCTACGACTTCGGCATCATCCCGGGCGGCGACGAGACGGTCGTGTCGAAGATCGCCCGCCGGGTATTCGGCACCGGCGTGCCGTACTACTGCGTCCAGGCCGCCACCCTGCTCATCCTCGTCCTCGCGGCCAACACGTCCTACGCCGACTTCCCGCGCCTCTCGTCGATCCTCGCCCGCGACCGCTTCGTGCCGCGGCAGTTCGCGAACCAGGGCGACCGGCTCGTCTTCTCGAATGGCATCCTCATCCTGAGCGGGTTCGCCATTCTCCTGATCGTGGTGTTTGCGGGCGATACCCACGCCTTGTTGCCCCTCTACGCCATCGGGGTGTTCATCTCGTTCACCCTTTCGCAGAGCGGCATGGTCCGGCGATGGCTCAGGCTGCGGGAGAAGGGCTGGCGCTGGCGCGTGTGGGTCAACGGGGTCGGCGCGGTCGTGACCGGTGTCGTCCTCCTGACCCTCGCGGTCACGAAGTTCGGCGAGGGGGCCTGGATCGTCGTCGTCGTGATTCCGCTCCTGGTCGGCGTCTTCATCGCCATGCGCCGCCACTACGACGAGGTCGCCGCCGAGCTCTCGCTCGAAGGCCTCGAGGGACCGCCCGAGTTCCAGCACACCGTGCTCGTCCCCATCGGTGACGTCCACCGCGGGGTCGTGCGCGCCGTGCAGTACGCGAAGACGCTCGCGCCGACCGCCACGGTGCGCGCGGTCTTCGTGGAGACGGACCCCGCGCGCACGGCCAAAGTCGAGGAGAAGTGGAGCAGGTGGGGACTCGGGGTTCCCCTGGTCGTCTTGACGTCGCCGTACCGATCGCTTTTGCGCCCGTTGCTCGACTACATCGACCAGATCCAGTCGCGCGGCGACGAGCAGATGGTCACGATCGTCCTGCCCGAGTTCCTCCCGCGGAGATGGTGGCAGCACATCGTGCACAACCAGACGGCCCTGCTCATCAAGGGCGCGCTCCTGTTTCGCAAGAACACCGTCGTCGCCGATGTGCCATACCTGCTCAAGCGCTAGGTTTAGGTTAGAGTTGGCACTGTCAACTGGCAGGACCGTCAAGAATCGGACACGAGCGACGCCGGGCCGCTCTGCCGCTGCTGTTAGCCAAATGCGTGCCCGAGCAAGCGTTTCCGCTGATTGGAACACCAGGCAATAGCCTGGTACGACGCCTGCAGGCCCTAAGGAGTCCCTCGTCGTACCCTTGTAGAAGGGGCGGGAGAGGGGCACACCCTCTTCCCCCCGGCCCCCGGGTCGCCTGGGCCCGGCACGGAGCACCCTATCGGGAGGATTGCAAGGTGGGTGCGCCCCGCATTGCCCTCGTGCCGTGGGGGCTCCTGATCCTCGCCGGCGTCTACGTCGTCGCCGGGAAGCTCGGGCTGTCGCTCGCCTTCGTCCACGCGAGCGCGACGGCCGTGTGGCCGCCTACGGGCATCGCCTTCGCGGCGACGCTGCTCCTCGGTTACCGCGTCTGGCCCGCGATCCTCCTGGGGGCGTTCCTCGTGAACGCCACGACAGCGGGCTCGGTCTGGACGTCGCTCGGCATCGCCAGCGGGAACACGCTCGAAGGGCTCCTCGGCGCCTGGCTCGTGACGCGGTTCGCGAACGGCCGCAATGTCTTCAGTCGGGCGCAGGACATCTTCGCATTCGCGGCGCTCGCCGGGTTCCTCAGCACGACCGTGAGCGCGACGATCGGGGTGACGAGTCTGTCGCTCGGCGGCTACGCGAGCTGGGATCGCTTTGGAGCCATCTGGCTCACGTGGTGGCTCGGCGACGTGGCGGGCGCCCTCGTGGTGGCACCGGTGCTCATCCTCTGGGGGACGGGCCGCGCGGTGGGGCTCACCCGGGCGCGGGCCCTCGAGCTCGGGCTGCTGCTCGGCTCCGTGGTTCTCGTCGGCGACCTCGTGT
>WNEZ01007538.1_pt1 | contig 10616 bp, 8 predicted proteins | sample 5400521 | NCBI WGS metagenome assembly WNEZ01 (sample SAMN13153339, study PRJNA577476) | soil metagenome | isolation source: 120 cm saprolite under Douglas fir tree site 2 hole 1 replicate 1 | place: USA:California | collected 2015-04-18
AGCGGCTGTGCGGGCAGATGCCTTCTTCCATGCCCGTCAAAAACACATGGTCGAACTCCAGCCCCTTTGTGCTGTGCAGTGTGATCAGCGTCACTCCGGGCTTGCCTTCGAATTGATCGGCGTCGCTGACCAGAGCCGCAGCGTCCAGAAAATCGGTAAACGTTTCGCCGGCCTCCATGCTTTCCGCCACGGCGCGTGTGAGTTCTTCGAGGTTTTCCATCCGTGCAACGTCTTCCGCGGTGTCGCGGTCTTTCAGCATGTCCATGTAGCCGGACTCTTCAAGCACGGTCCGAAGGAATTCCGGCGGTTCCTTTTCTGCGAGCGCGGTTTGCAGCCTCGAGACGATTTCCCGGAACGTTCGCAGCGGCGTCACCGCCCGCCCCGCGGATGCACCCGAGACGAATTCTTCGATGGCGGCCCAGAGGGGCGTGCCATCCACTCGCGCCGTTTCGCGCAACGCGTCCACGGTCGTCTTGCCGATGCCGCGCGGCGGCAGGTTCAGTACGCGCAAGAGCGAAATATCGTCCTCGGGATGCATCGCCAGCCGAACGTAAGCCAGCGCATCCTTTACTTCCGCACGGTTGTAAAAGCTGAAGCCGCCAACTAGTTTGTAGCGCAAACCGCGCCGGCGGAAGACTTCTTCGAAAGCGCGCGACTGAAAATTCGTCCGGTATTCTACGGCGCACGTTTGGTCTGGGTCGTCATTCAAGATGCGTTCCAGTTCACCGGCGACGAATTCCGCCTCGGTCCGGGCGTCACGCGCTTCGAAATACCTGAGATTGGCTCCTGCGCCCTTTTCCGCGCTGAGCGATTTTCCCAGCCGCTCCGGATTGTTCGCTACCACTGCGCCCGCGGCGTTGAGGATGTTCTGCGTCGAGCGATAGTTGCATTCGAGCCGGACGATGCGGGCCGCCGGAAAATCTTTCGAGAAACTCAGCAAGATGGAAACATCCGCGCCGCGCCAGCGGTAGATGGATTGGTCTTCGTCGCCCACCACGCAGACATTCTGCCGTGGCCCGGTGAGCAACCGCATCAGCTCGTATTGCACGCGGTTCGTATCCTGATATTCGTCCACATGGATGTATTGGAAGCGCGCCTGCCACTTCAATCGAGTGGGCATCGATTCCCGCAGCAAGCGGACTGAGCGCAGCAGAAGGTCATCGAAATCCAGCGCCTTGCTGTCGTGAAGAAGTTTTTCATAGGCAACGAAAATGTCGGCCGTATGCCGTCCGTTCTGATCTACCGCCTCGGCTCTCAAGTGTTCCGCGGTTTGGCCGTGATTTTTCGCGTAGCTGATGCGGCTCAGAACGTTTCGCGGCGCCAGACTGTCGTCATCAATTTGCAACTTGCTCATCGCCAGCTTCACCGCGGCGAGTTGGTCATCGTCATCGTAAATAGCGAAATCGCGGGGCAGGCCGGCGGCAGTCGCCTCCCGCCGCAGAAGCCGCGCGCATAGCGAATGAAACGTTGAAAGCGACGGCTGCGAAGGCGGCACTCCCGCACGCAGCAAAAGGTTGGAGACGCGATTGCGCATCTCCTCCGCGGCTTTGTTGGTGAAGGTCACGGCCAGAATTGCTTCGGCGGGTACCCCACTGGCGATCAAGCTGGCCATTCGATAGGTGATCGCGCGCGTCTTGCCCGTTCCCGCGCCTGCCAGGATCAGCACGGGGCCTTCGCTGGTTTCTACGGCAAGTCGTTGTTCCGGATTCAGTTCGTCGAGGAGAGTGAGCATTTGCCCGCGATGATCGGAGAAAGTTTGCACACGTCATCGTAGCCGACCGGGGCGACCCGCGCAAACCTGCCTTCTTTTTCCGTTGCTAGTCGCTGCCCGGACGGCTCAGATCAATTTCGAAATAGGTCAAGGAGCGGTTCTTCTCCAGCACCATGAGATCGGGCACGTAGAGGTGTGCGGTGTTCAAGAGATCAAATTGCCCCTGCAAGTCAAAGTAGAGAAGTCCTTGCACGGTGCTGTGCGGCGCCACGATGCTCGAAGGGACGGCCGCGTTCTCCGCCTGCCTCTGCACTTCAAACCAGTTTTTGTCGGGCGTGGTCTTGGGCGCTCCTGTGGGAAACGGGAACTTCTTTCTGGACTTGGTTGGATCCTTCCGGCTTGGCGCCAGCGTCTCATACGCCACCTGGTCGGGCGTGAGCGGCTCCAATTGCTGCCGGTTGTCCTCATCGATCCGCACCGTCAGCCGGATGCGGTCGAGATTCAATTTCACGCTTTCGTCGGAATCGTTCCGAAACGCAACCATTACTGCCAGGACACCTGCTGCAAACGGCGATTTCTTTGGGAACTTCTCCTTGTAGAGCGCCGGATCAGTCCATGGAAGCGCCGTGATGGTCATAGCTTCGTGCGATTGCAGTGACGCGGTTCGCAGCGAAGCAGGTTGTTGCGGCGCGCCGGGCATCGCTGCCAGCAGCAGCGCAAAGATGGGAATTGAGATGGTTAGTTTCAGCATCCGGTTATAATAGACTTTTCTCATCTCGACGCCTTCGATTCCTGGGGGACGCGCAGGGTTGCCCTGCGCTACGCCGCTTGTTTGTCGCGGAGCGAGGACAGACCGGAGCCACGCTAAGTGTATTTCATTTATAGCCTTTTGGTGGGCTTCGCGGGCCTCTTGCTCGTGCCCTACTGGCTGGTGCAGGGACTGCGCCACGGCAAATACATTTCCAATCTCGGTCAGCGGCTCGGTTTTTCGTTTCCTTCGCTCGTGAGCCTGCCGGTGGAGCGACCCGGCGCCATCTGGATTCATGCAGTCTCGGTCGGCGAGACGCTCTCCGGCGTGACACTGGCCCGGCGCCTGAAAGAAACCTATCCGGACCGGCCTCTTATCGTTTCCACGACGACCATCACAGGACAGGCGCTCGCACGCGAACGCATGCCCTTTGCCGATGCGGTGATCTATTTCCCGCTCGACTGGACATTCTGCATTCGGCGTGCCATGAACGCGGCGCAGCCCTCTCTTGTTTTGATTCTTGAAACCGAAATCTGGCCGAACTTTCTGCGCGAAGCGCGCCGCCGAAACGTTCCCGTGCTTTTCGTGAGCGGGCGCATTTCCGATCGATCGTTTGAAAGGTACCAGAGTTATCTCGGGGCATTCGGTTTTTTCCTGCGCCCCTTCTTGAAGGATGCGCTCTCGAATTCCAGCGGCTTCCTCATGCAAGGCGAAAGAGACGCCGAACGCATCCGAGCTCTCGGAGCGCCGGCGGATCGCGTCTTCGTCAGCGGAAACTTGAAGTATGATCTCGAGCTTCCCGCGCCCACACCTCTCGCGAATTGGCTGGAAACGGAGACTCGGCGCCGCGGCCGCTCGCCGGTCATCGTCGCAGGCAGTGTGGTCGCCACGGAAGAACCCCTCGCACTCATCGCGTTTGGAACACTGCAAGGCGAATATCCCAAAGCGCTCCTGGTTCTCGCTCCGCGAAAGCCGGAACGCTTCGAAGCGGCCGCCGAGTTCATCGACGAATCGCATCGCAAATTCATCCGCCGTTCGAAGCTTCCGATCCCAGGCCCATCGCATTCGGCTGGGGTCTCCGAGAACGGCGCGATCTCGGATGATGTAACCGTCATTCTGGTGGATAGCATCGGCGAACTTGCCTCTCTCTATCGCGTCGCCGATGGAGTATTTGTCGGCGGGTCGTTGGTCCCGTCGGGTGGACACAATATTCTGGAGCCCGCCGCCTTCGGGAAAATTCCCGTGTTCGGTCCTTCCATGGAGAATTTCGCTGAGATTGCTTCGCGCTTCGTCTCCGCAGGCGCCGCCGTGCAGGTCGAGAGCCCCGAAGATGTCGGCGTAGCCTGGATTGAATTTTTCCGTGATCCCGAGCGAGCAAAGAAAATGAGCGCCTCGGCCCGTAACCTTGTCGAAGCCAGCCGCGGCGCCACCGATCGCGCGGTCGCAGAAGTCGCAAAACTTCTGAACGGTGCCGCCCGATGAGCGTTTCGCCGCTGGTGCATATGCTGCTCCGGCCTCTGTCGCTGCTCTATGGCGCAATTGTTTGGTTTCGTGTCTGGCTCTATGCCAGAGGACTGCTGAAGCAAAAACGCTTGAAAGCGCCCGTGGTGAGCGTCGGAAATCTAACCGTTGGCGGCACCGGCAAAACACCGATGGTGATCTGGATTGCTGAGAGACTAATTTCAGAGGGGAAACGCGTTGCCATTCTCAGCCGCGGCTATGGCGGCTCGAATCGCACCAGCGACGAGATCGAGCTGATGAAGTTGCGCCTCCAAGGCCGCGCTGCCTTTGGAGTCGGCAAGGATCGCTTCACGGAGGGCCAACGCATCGAGTCGCAGCAACCCGTCGACGTATTTCTTCTTGATGACGGGTTTCAACATTTACGACTTGCCCGCGATCTGGACATCCTCCTGATGGACGCTTCTCGTCGGCTGGCTGGCGAGTCTTTGTTGCCTGCCGGCCGCTTGCGGGAGCCGCTTTCGGCAATGAGCCGTGCGAATATTCTCGTCTTTACCCGCACCGAAAACATGCCCGGGACTGTCGAGGCGATTCAAAAACTGAATCAGTATCCGGTTTTCGCGGCTGCCACCCAACTGGTTGGATTCCGCCGTTTAGGCGGCGAGATCACTTTGCTTTCTGCTTCGGAAATTGGCGCCGGCCCCTTCTTTGCTTTCTGCGGGCTCGGTAATCATGATGCTTTCTTTCGTGACCTCCGCGACTGGGGGCTTACCGTTTGCGGGCAGCTGAGTTTTCCCGATCATCACCGCTATACGGAAGAGGATATTTCGCAGATCCAGCTGGGAGCAAAACGCGCCGGCGCAAATGCATTTGTGACTACCGAAAAAGACGAGCAGAATCTCGGTGGCGTGGAATTCACAAATGCGCCTGTATACGTCTCCGTGATTGATCTCGTCGTGAGTCCGGAGGCCGACTTCAAGAATGCTCTTGACCAAACGTTGCAACCGAACACGGGAGCCACGGCGTGAAAATTCTGATTCGTGCGACGAACTGGATCGGCGACGCGATTATGGCCCTGCCCGCGTTGCGTGCGGTGCGCTCGCGATTTTCCGATGCGCAGATCGCGATTGCCGCCCGCCCCTATGTTGCGGACATCTACTGTGACCAGCAAATCTGCAACGAACTCATCCGCTACCACGCGAACGGCATCCACGCAGGTTTTTCCGGACGCAAGCGATTGGCGGACAAACTTCGTGCGCAGAAATTCGACGTTGCCCTCCTACTTCAAAACGCGTTTGACGCCGCCTGGCTCGCCTGGCGGGCAAATATTCCTGAAAGGATCGGCTACGCCCGAGATGGCCGCAGTCTTCTGCTTACGAACCCGGTGCCCGTTCCCAAGCCCGGTGAGATCCCAGAACACGAGAAGTTTTATTATTTGGAACTCCTTCGGCGCGCAGGCTGGGTTAATTCGCTTTCCGATGAATCTTTCATTGCCATGAGCGTTCCCGAAGAGAAGCGGCGCCGCGCTGCTGCTTTTCTGCTGGAATCCGGCGCACATCCGCATGCCCTGCGCGTGGCCATCGGCGCAGGAGCCTCCTACGGCTCCGCGAAATGCTGGTCCCCGCCGCGATTCGCAGAGCTGGCAAATCGCCTCCAATCCCAAAGGGATGCCGAAATCATTCTGTTCGGCACCGCGACGGAAGCAGCCGTCTCGAACGCCATTGCTGCCGAGATGGGGCGGCTCCCCATTGATCTCACTGGAAAAACTGCAATTGCCGATCTCCCTGCACTGCTGTCGCAGTGCCATCTCTTCGTCGGCAACGATTCTGGCGCGATGCACGTTGCCGCCGCTGTCGGACTTCCGGTTGTCGCCGTTTTCGGGCCCACGGATCCGCTCGGCACGGCTCCGGTCACGCCGCACTGCACCATCGTCCAAGAAAAACCGTACTGCAGTCCCTGCTTCCTCCGGCGTTGCCCAACAGATCATCGCTGCATGACAAAGATCACGCCGGACATGGTAGAAACAGCGGTCCGGCCCTGGCTTTCCTCGATTGAGGTGCAGCGTGCCTGATTCCGGACCGCTGCGCCCAGCGGTTTTTCTGGATCGTGACGGAACCATCGCCGAAGAAGTTGGCTACTTGAATCATGCCAGCCGTTTTCGTATGTTTCCCTTCGTCGCGGCCGCGATTCGCCGTTTGAACGAAGCGGGACTTCCGGTGGTCGTGGTGTCCAATCAGTCCGGTGTCGGCCGCGGTTATTTCCCGGAATCACTCGTTCACTCGGTCAACGAAACGATGAAAAGAGAACTCACTGCAGCCGGTGCGCGGATTGATGCGATCTACTATTGTCCGCACACGTCCGCGGACCACTGCGATTGCCGCAAGCCCAAGACTGGACTGCTGGAGCGCGCCGCGCGAGAGCATTCGCTGGAACTCGGCCGGTCCTTCGTCGTAGGCGACCGCTACGGCGACATCGAATTGGCCCGTAACGTTCGCGCGCGAGGCATCCTCGTGCGCACGGGATATGGTGAAGGAGAATTGGCCTGGGACTCCGCAAAATGGTCGGCACAACCCGATTTTGTCGCGGAAGATCTTTTGAAAGCGGCAGACTGGATCCTGAGGCAACCACGATGAAGCGTCTCCCCACGCAAAACTCAGCATCTCGATCCGTTGACCTCGTTTCTCTTGCCGAATGTGTCGAGCAATTTTCCTCGAAAACGGTCGTACTTCTCGGCGACTTCGTCGCCGACGAATTTCGCTTTGGCGAAATCCCCCGCGTCTCGCGCGAAGCCCCCGTGCTGATCCTAAAGCACCGCGAAACGCAACTTGTTCCTGGCGGCGGGGCCAACGCTGCCAACAATCTGGCGTCGCTTGGCGCGCGCGTCTTGCCCGTCACCGCCGTAGGTGACGACCCGGCTGGCGACGCGCTCATCGCGTATTTTCGCCGCAAACGCGTGAATGTTTCGGGAATCCTTCGCGTAAAAGGCCGGACCACTCCGACAAAATCACGTTTCCTCGCTGGCTGGGCTCACACCACGGCGCAACAAGTTCTTCGCGTGGACTACGAACCGCAATCGCGTTTGCCGGACGCCGTTCGAAAAAAGCTCCTCCAGCAACTTTCCACGAAGCTCCGTAAGGCTCATGCACTTGCCATTTCGGACTACGGATTTGGCGTGTCCACTCCCGAGCTCGTCCAGCAGGCAACCAAGAAACGCAAATCTGCATTGCACGTCACGCTCGACGCTCGCTATCAACTTCACTCTTATGCGAAAGCTGGCATCTCCGCTGCTACTCCGAACGAAGCTGAGATCGAGGCGCAGCATCACACCAGGATTGGGCAGGATATTGAAGAACTCGCGCGAGTAGCCCGCGCAACCTCTGTCACCATGAAGCTGCAGTCGCTCCTCGTCACTCGCGGGCGGCACGGCGTGGTTCTTTTTGAAGAGGACGATCGATTCACGCAAGTTCCCGTGCATGGCAGCGATGAGGCCGTTGACGTTACCGGCGCCGGCGACACGGTTCTCGCCGCCTACACCCTTGCACTCGCTTGCGGGGCCTCTCCTCTCGAGGCCGCGCACATCGCCAACATTGCCGGAGGCCTTGTGGTGATGAAGCGCGGCACGGCTACCGTCTCGCGCGAGGAACTTCTCGACGCCATTCGTGGCGAGGCCTCCGGGGCCGCCCGCTAAGTCATGCGCGAGGCCTCTTCCAAGATCGTTTCCCGTGACGCGCTCTTCCGAAGACTCGCGGAACACAAGCGCCGTGGCCAGCGCGTCGTTTTGGCGAACGGCTGCTTCGATACGCTTCACGTCGGGCATATTCGTTATCTCGAAGGCGCTCGCCGCGAAGGCGATATTCTGGTCGTTGGCGTGAACGTCGATTCCAGCGTCTGCGGCTTGAAGGGACCCGGCCGGCCGGTGCTCGATGAAAACGCGCGCGCGCAGCTCGTGGCGGCCCTCCGCAGCGTAGACTACGTCGTGCTGTTCGCCGAACCCAACGTCGAAGCACTCCTCGAAGAGTTGCGGCCCGACGTTCATGCCAAAGGCACGGATTACACGGCAGAGAGCGTGCCGGAGCGCGCTGTCGCCGCGCGGCTTGGCATTCGCGTCGCCATTGTTGGCGACCCAAAGGATCATTCAACACGCGATCTTCTCGAATCCATCCGCAAGGCGCCGCATGCCTGATCCGAAATTTCTGGTCGTCCGCCTGAGCTCTCTTGGCGATATTGTGCATACGTTTCCCGCCGTCGCCGCCCTGCGCGAATCTTTGCCAAATGCAGAGATTGTCTGGCTGACCCATCCGCGCTGGAAACTTCTTGTCGAAAGTAGCGGACTGGCCTCGGAGGTCTGGGCCGCTGAGACGCGCTTGCTGCCCTCGATTCGGGCAATCCTGCGCCGCATTCGCGAAAAGAAATTCAGCATCGCGATTGACTATCAAGGTTTGTGGAAATCGGCGGCACTCCCACTGTTCGCAGGAGTTCCGCGCAGGATCGGCTTCTCGCCAGAAACAATTCGCGAGTACGGCGTTCCCGTGCTCTATACCGATCGCGTTCGATGCACGCAGATACACATCGCCGACCAGAACGGTGAGCTTTCGCTGCGCGCGGACGCACAGCGCGGTTGCGCCGGTTTCTCTCTCAACGTTTCGCCATCCGATGCAACGGCATGGCGCGGCTATTTGCAAGTTCACGGCATCGAACGCTACGTTGCTCTTAGTCCCGGAGGAGGCTGGCGCTCCAAGTGCTGGTCCCCTGAGCGATTTGGCTCGCTTTGCAAAAAGATACGCGAGATCCTGGGGTTGCGCTGCATCGTCAACTATGGCCCTGGAGAAGAACAGCTTGCGGCAACAGTTCGCGATTCTAGCGGCACTGCCGGTCCGCTCCTCTATAATGACGACCTCGGCCCGTTGATGGCTCTTTTGCGAGATGCCCTTTGCATTGTTGGCGGAGATACCGGTCCGTTGCATCTCGCCGTCGCCCTTGGAACGCCGTCGGTCGCCCTATTTGGTCCCACCGATCCTGCGCGCAATGGCCCGTATCGTGTCGGCGACTCTGGCGTCGTCGGACGCCGGGATGTCGTCCTCCGCAGTCCGCGGGCAGTCACTACCTACAAGCGAGGCAATCAAGCCGATCGTTCCATGCTCGAACTAGAAGTGGATGCAGTCTTTGAAGCTTTGCGCCGCCAGATCGAGGCCCGCGCATGAGTACCGCCGCCGCATTCTTTGTACGTTGGCGCGTCCGCCTTGGCTATCCGCTCGCAGTTGTCATTCTATTTTTTGCTCGTTCGACGCCGTGCAGCATTTTTGCCGGCGCGCTCGTTGGAGCGATTGGTTTGTGGCTGCGGGCTTTGGCCGCCGGATATCTTCACAAGCAGGAAGTTCTCACAGTCACCGGTCCTTACGCCTTCACGCGAAATCCGCTCTATCTCGGCAGTGCCATTCTTACTATCGGTGCCGGTGTTGCTTCACGCTCATGGATTTCGGCCGTCATCCTATTCGTCTATTTCGCACTGTTTTACTCCGTCGTCATGCGGCGGGAAGAGAAGGAGCTTCATCTCCGTCATGGGACTGCTTTCGAGGAATACGCGCGCGCCGTGCCGCTTTTCATTCCGCGTTTAACCGCCGTCAAAGTGCCTCAAGCATCCGCGGGTTCGTTTACTCTCGCGCAGTATAAGAAAAACCACGAATGGCAGGCCGCAGTCGGCTATCTATTGCTTCTCCGAAGGCGGCGGCGATCGCCACGGCCGGCCGCTTCATGGCACTCTTCGCAACCGCACAAGCGCTTCAATATGAAAAGTCTGCGGAAACAGATCGAACAGATGCATTTCTGTGATTTCGTAGCGTATGCTGGGCCCCGCAATCTCTTTTGGCTTCCGGGACGAGGCCGTCAGCACCGTCAAATCGCGAGCCAGCGTCGAAGGGTCGCAGGAAAGATACACAATCTCCGCGGCTCCCAACTCTGCCAGTTTTTCCGATGCTACTGCGCCCAATCCCGCGCGCGGCGGATCCAGAATCACGAAATCCGGCCGCTCTGCCGTCTTCTTCAAGAACTCTTCAGCGTGTTCGTTGTGCGATGTGATGGCCACGCTCGCGGCTTCCGCATTGGCATAGAGATCGCGCGTCGCCGCGAGATTGGCATCCACGCTCACAACCTTCTGAAACGCTTTCGCCAGCGGCAGCGTGAAAAATCCCACGCCTGAGAACAAGTCCAAAGCTAAAGTGCCGCGCGCGTTGCCCGTCACGGTTTTCAGCAAATCTTCAATCAAGAATCGGTTCACCTGGAAAAACGAAAGATGGCTGACCCGGTAATGGAACCCGCCCGCCTCATGAATCAGGTAGCCTGGCCCCGTCAGTTCAAACCGGTCTTTCTTTTGGTCCAGTAGCAGCAGGCTCGCAAGCTCCGGCAATGCTGCTTGAAACGTGGCCGACAACTCTGCCGCCGGCTTGGTGAACTTCTCGAACGCCACGTTCAGCGCAATCTTTTCATCCGCTGAATCCGTGAACGCCTCAATCTCCTGAATCCCCGCCGGAAGCGTGCCCGCGCGCGCCATCTCCTGAAGTTGCAAAAACGCATGCGTCAGCCGCGGGGAAAGCACCGGGCATTCATCGATGGGAATAATCACCGAGCTCTCCGGCAGAAAATACCCGATCGCCCGCGGCATCCCGCTCCGCACCGCCCACTGCGCGCGATTTCGGTATCCAT
>WNEZ01012221.1_pt1 | contig 10612 bp, 7 predicted proteins | sample 5400521 | NCBI WGS metagenome assembly WNEZ01 (sample SAMN13153339, study PRJNA577476) | soil metagenome | isolation source: 120 cm saprolite under Douglas fir tree site 2 hole 1 replicate 1 | place: USA:California | collected 2015-04-18
AGCAATCATCCGATGCCAAGTACGCATAACTAAACCGAGGTTTCCTTTGTTACTTCGATACCGAAGAAAATTGTACACCTGTCACCCTCCCAGGCACTCCGGATGGAATTCGGCATTTTGGCCGTCAGGCGGGAGTTCTGTACCTCGTTCTCTGCCGTACTACTGCGCTTCTTGAGGAACCCTCAGTGGCTTCGAGGGGCTGGGCTAGCGGCTGGAATCGACTTCGAGCGCCCAGACCTAAGATGACTATCGACTTAAGTTGAGGAATTTGCCAAAGACAATAAGGATCACACTACCGCGGCTGAATCCGTTGCCAAAACTGAGGCGAGCACACGCGGCGTTCCCCAAGGGGCTGGCCGGCGACAATCGCTGACGGATTATCAAGAACAAGGGCACGCGCAACATCGGCACCGAAGCGCTTCGAAACAGCATTACGAGCTTCCGACAGAATCGGCGCACGGTGTTTGTCGTTGTGAGCATCGGACGCGAGCACATGCACGATATCGTGCTCCAGCAACCAGATTGCGCTTCGTTTCGCGATCGCTCCCCACAGACCGGTCACCGCGGAAGCCGTGACTTGGACCAGGCATCCGGCGCCCACCCATTCCAGAACGCGTTCTGGGTGCCGTTGCAGAATCGGATTGCGTTCGGGGTGCGTGATGATAGGAATCATACCCGCCGCTTGAAGCCGAAAAAGTCCGTCGCTTATCTGGGGCGGTATCCCGTACTCGCTGCACTCGACTAGCAAGTACTGCTTTGCGGCGATGGTGTAGCGCTGCGGATGCGCTATCGCATCTTCAATATTTTCAAATGACAGGTGAAAGTCGCAGCCGATGCTAACAGCAAGTTGATCACCGACCTTATTGTCGAGTTCGTGGACGAGATCCCGAACCCGATCGCGGCTGTATTCATAGGTGTCATTGGCATGCGGAGTCGCGACAATGTGCGTGATGCCGTCTCGGATTGCCAGTTGACACATCTCAAGCGTCATGGCCCAGGATTTTGAGCCGTCATCGATGCCGGGAAGAATATGGGAGTGGATGTCAATCATCAACGATATCTAGTCGTAAGACTCCCGCTTGTAAATCAGGGACGCGCTGGATGTCAAGCCCCCCGCTCTTTGCGGGCAAGCCCGATGCCAGCGCGCAAAAAATGTAAAACAGCGCCGCGTTTGCAGGAACTTGCAGATTGAAGTCGAGTAAACTATGCACCAGCATGCCGGTACAACCCACGAGGGACGCTGTGCGAAGAACGCCCAGCCATTCTCGGTCGCCATGGCTGAAGACCTGTAATCCATTGCGGTACGTGACGACAATGAACCAAGCTGCGCAGCAGAAACCCACCAACCCTGTTTCGACCAGCACTTGGATGTAATCATTGTGGGCGGCGTTTATGAAATACACTGTGTAAAAACTACGGAAACCGGGATAGACGTTTTGAAACGTGCCGAACCCCCAACCGAAGATAGGTTTACGGGCAAACATTCTTAGCGAGTCTTTCCAAATGTCCAGGCGCACGACGTCATGCAAATGGCCAAGCCCTCGCCACATTGCGGATGAACCTATGAAAGCGATAAACGCCAGGATTGCGGTTACTAGGAATAGCACCCTGGTGCGGGCGTGGGCGCCTTTCTGAACTGTGGAGGTCATCCAGACGAGCAGTGCCAGTTCGACGAAGAGCGAAATGGTGCCACCGCGGGACAACGAAAGCACTAGGCTTCCTGCCATTACGACGGCCCCGCAAGCAGCCAATATGCGTTGGCCACCGTGTACAAGTCTGCTCAGACTCAGTACCAGGGCAAGTGGCGTCAACAGCTCCATCAGTCCCGCGTAGTGATCATGGCTCATATAAGTGCCAAAGATTAAGCTCTCTGTACCGGGACCGAGCGGTCGCAGCCAAGGCATGCGCAAAGCCGGATTCCAGTTTTGACAAATCGCGAACAGAGCAACGGTCGAACCGAAAATACTGAACGCGAGAACCAGAATTTTGCCAGAGCGCTCGTCCGCCACCACCTGGTTGGCGGTTACCAGCAACATCCCGTATGCCAAATATTGAAGGCAAACCACTAACGTCACATAACGATACGCAGTCAGATTCAGAGCAAGTTGAGCAGCTAGAACACCCGCGAACCCGAGCATGGGAGGATAAAGAGGATTCCACCGTAAATGAGCGCCAGAGATACAAACCCGATGTACGATCATTCCGACGAATAGCAGGGCCGCACCGATCTCCAGGATCGACGTGGACCACGTCTCAACGGCTCCGAAAGTCAACACAGCGAACATCAGCAGCGCGCACAGCGAGATCACGTACGCAAGAGGGTAGAAGTGATGGACCTTGCCGGGAGCACTGGTCCGACGCCCGCGAGCGGCAGAATCATCTATTAATCTCATGGCGTGGCACGCTGCGGAGCAGAGGCTGGTGTCAGCACCACGTCATCCAGCCAAAAAGTGCCCTTGATGAGGGGAGCTCCGGGTGTACGCACTATCCGGAGCGTGACGATATGAGTGTCGCTTCCGGTAATAAACCCTGCACTATGCTCCTCCCAGCCGCTGGTCTCCAGAAATTCGTCTGTGGTCGCAAGCGTTGCACGAGTAGAAGCGTCCTCCACCGCTAGCCGCGGGCCGCTAGCCGTGGTAATTTCTTGAGTTTTTACGAACGCGCTGAATCGATATGGCGTATTTGGCTGCACGGGCACATATTCGTAAAACCCCGTATCCGAGACGCCAGGGCCAGTGAATGCAAAGCGCAATGCTCGTGCGCCGCGGTGATATTCGGTGGCGTCCAAAGCCACATTAATGTCGCCAGTCTGGTCAATGCGCCAATCGAAACCTCCGTTAAGAAACCTTGATTCGAACCCACCATCGTGAACGAGATTGGAGCGAGATCCATCCTGCACTTCCGGGTCGATTCTGCTGAGATCGGTCCAAACCTGGTTGGCCTGATCGACCTGCTGGGTGTGAATCAAGTAATCGAAATAGGGGAATGCTTCTTCAACTGGGAACTTAAACTTTTGTTCGTTCAAATGATGCCAAAGTTCGTTTGCGGGGGATGATTGCTTATCGGCCATCAATATTTTCAAAAAAGCAAAATAAAACGCAGGTTGCGCTGGAAGCGCTTCGCTGACTATCTGGCTGACACTTCTCGTTGCCCGCCAACTCAAATTGAGGGGGAGTATGGTGTTCGAGGCGTCATGTTGGAGCACTACTCGAAAAAGAGGTAGAGCATGGTGAGTATCATTGTGAGCGAGGTAGAAATTCGCCGCTTGCCATGCAATCTGCGTAGAAGTGGGTTCCGCTCGCAACGCTCGTTCCAACGCTTCCTGACTTTCGGTCGCGTCACCCCTGACCTCGTGCGCCACCGCCAGATCGAGCCAGTAACGCGCTTCATACGGATTCAATTCAACCGCCCGATGCAAGGAAGTCAGCGCCCTGTCATAGTCCTGAGTTCCATTCAGGAAGTACTGCCCGAGCAGCCATTGGGTTTCTGCATCCCAGGGCTGGAGGTGCGCGGAAGCCTCCAAGCTCCCTGGGTCTCGCCGATCTTGCAGCCAGTCTGCACGCCAAACGCTGTACACCGCATAAACGTAGAAAGCGAAAGCAACAATGGCAAAAACAGCGGCTGCGATTCGTCTCGGCCGAGAGGTGATAAAGCCTTCCATACGGGGTGCCCAGCAAAGCGGGCCTAAGGGCCAGAACTAGGAGTCTGGAGCCGGCTCCTGCCAACACGACTCTAACATTTGTGCGCTGAAGGTCGGGCAATTTTAACAGAACCACGCTAAGCCGAGGGTTGGTCTCTCGCGGCAAAGCGTGACGATCCACGGCAGCCGCAGCCCAGTCTCACGATGAATCCTCTGGTCATTGAACCAGCCGGGCAAGATATCTGCTATACCTGTTGCCGAACTAGAAGCCGCCCGACCAGGGTGATGCAATGCAAGAATCAACTGCTGCTTAGCTATTCAGGGCAACTGCTAAACTACGCGAGTGCGAGGCGCTTCACTCGATCACAACGAGGCAAAGAAAATGCGAAATACTAATAGTCTCATTGTCACAAAAACAATCGAGGCGAATTGTCGGTTAAGAGCCCGCCGTGTCGCCCTTCTTCTCTTCTTTCTCATCCCGGTCTCGCTAATGGGCCAGAATAAGCAAAGTCAGGACGTGTTCGAGAAAATGTTTGTAGGCGCGTTTGATCCTGACGCATGGAACGGCATAGTCTTTGATGCTACAGCATACGGACAACGGCTCCCTTTCGCTATCCGAGTAGGATCAAAAACGTTCAGCTTTCTTGATGGAGACAGGATCTTCGATGCAGTAACCACCGTTGGAGCTCATGCACCTGATGGCTCTTATGCACTCGTAGGCTGGCGCAATTACCCTCGCACAGCTTTGATCACATTGGAGTGGTCGCGCATAGATAGGACCACTGTAGTAGGTAGGCTCAAGGCTCCGCCAGATATTCATTTGGTGCTTGAAGCATACTCGCCCTATGAGGCTTACTTCACAGGCGCGTACCAGATCAGTGCCGATGGAAAACAAATTATTGGCGACCACCCCATCGACGGCCACTTCGCCTCAACAGCGCGGTTCGTGATCGCTACCGACCGGCCCATTTTGGGTAGCGGGACATTCACCAACGTGGCCCAACTTCAGAAGGTAATGGACGCTGGCCAGTTAATAAACACCGGAGGGCAAACCAAGAGTGGAGCCGCGGGTCTTCAAATTCTTACTGACGATCATTACTTGAGCGGGGCGGCAGGCCTCGAGCTCGTGACAAACCAGAACTCCACCGCTCATTTTGTAGCAACTGTCGGATGGAGTACTTCGGAGTTGTCCAACAACGCACAACAGCTTCTTCAACCCGGACGGATCGACAACATTCTCGATGGGAAGGCTGCAAGTTATGCACAACGGCGGCCGCACATCCAGGGACTCTTCAGCGAGGCCCCCGAAGCAATCGGAAACTCGATGTTCTGGAACACGTTGTACGTGGCGTCTCTCGGACTTGAATTCCCGACCATAAGCCGTCGGTGGGATAAGGGGTTTGGCGGTTGGGTGGTGGGCGAGTGGGACTGCTTCTTCGGGTCCCTGCTGACAAACGTCGAGGATGTGGCACAAACATCCGCTGCGACGCGCGCTATCCTCCTCTCTCAATCGGCGAATGGGGTTGTCCCCAATGTGGACGGAGGATCCGGGACCAGTCCCGACCGGTCGCAGCCTCCGGTTGGTTCTTACATCGTTTGGAAGAACTATCAGCGAAATCAGGACAAAGACATTCTCGAATGGGCTTATCCGCGGCTCACAAAATGGCATGACTGGTGGTTTGCCAATCGCGGCGATGGGCGACCGTGGCGGGATGGGAACCGAGATGGCCTCCTTGAGTGGGGCAGTGACAAAGGTTCGTCGTTCTCAGTGGGAGGCCGCGGATTCCTTCAAGGTGCCAAATGGGAAAGTGGTATGGATGACAGTCCAATGTACGACGATGTTGCCTACGACCCAAACACTTACACGATGAACCTTGACGATGTTGGGCTCAACTCACTGTATGCGCTGGACTCAGAATGCCTGGCGAAGATTGCCGAGATTCTCGGGCAGGAAGACGATAGACGTCGTTTCACCGCTGACTACGAAAGAATAAAATCGACTATGCGGCAAGAGCTATGGAACGAAAAAGATGGGATTTATGAAAATCGATATTGGGACGGACATTTGTCGAATCGTCTCTCACCAACAAATTTCTACCCTATGCTAGCTGGAATTCCGACTCCCCAGCAGGCCAAAAGAATGGTCAAAGAGCATCTCCTCAATCCGAAGGAGTTTTGGGGGGAGTATGTAATTCCCACGATCTCACGCAGTGATGCCGCTTTTGAAGATCAACATTATTGGAGGGGCGATATATGGGGGCCCACGAATTATCTGGTTTATGAAGGACTTAATCGCTACGGAGAGGATGAAGTGGCTTTGCAATTTGCGGAGAAAAGCTACGATCTTTTTATGAACGATTGGCACGCCAACCAGCACACGAACGAGCAATACTATGCCTGGGGCGGAAGCGGAGGCGGAGATAAGCATTACACGTGGGGTGCCCTACTATGTTTGATCCCTATGGAGCAATACTTGGATGAAACGCCGTGGGACGGCCTACGGTTTGGGGCGTTGGATCCGCACGCTACCGGGAATCTTTCGAACATTTCATGGAATCATCATCACTACGACGTCTCCATCGGACCTGATCGCACTGTTGTTGAGCGCGACAATGAGGTTCGCTTTGAAGCGAATGCTGGTGTTGTGGTACGAGATTACAAGTCAGACCCAAACGGCTTGTCGTTTAGTGTAAAAACACTGCGGCCGACGAGCATCACCACTCGGGAACTACGCTCCGGATCGTTATCTCTGAGCATTGATGGTCAGCCTTCGCGGACAATCGCGGTGCAACGTGGCAACGTTGGCTTTGCGCTGACAGCTGGCGATCATCGCATCGTAGAAACCTGGAAATAGTGATTAACAGAGCAAACTGAAACCGCTGTTTCTTCGGCAGTTCGACGCGCGCAGGCGGGACGGTTACCAGGACATCGCAGCGGCTATCACCACGAAAGGTTCACTTGTTTTTCCACGTATCCAGCGCCCGCTGGAAACCGCACGCGCAGCTTGGAAGAATCAGCGGACACCTCTGCTCCATTAGTTCGGAGATGAATCTTCGGATCATTTACTCGCAGGAACAGGGTTTGCAGGGTGTTGGCAGGAGCGGACAATCGCAGCCACAAAGAGTGCGCAGACGCGTGCTGATCGAGGACCTTCATCTGTGAAATTCTGCTTCCCGGTTCCGGCAGGCTATGGGCAATACTTACCTCCGCAGCCGGCAGCGGGATCCTCAACTCTCCGCGTTCTGTCTTCGCTCCCGCCGCGCGCGAGGCAAGTTTCACGCCTTCAGTTGGCTCGCCGATGAGTCGTACGGAGAGCGTTGTTCGTTCCCTATGCAATTCAATAGCAACCCGCGAGTTGCCCACAGGAACTCCCGAAATCTTTGCCTCATTCCACTGGGCAGGCAATCTCGGGGTAACAGTGAGCGTGTGCTCAGCAGCGCTCCATTCCAGTCCGAACATGCCGCGCAGAGTTGGCGTAACCACCATCGCGGAAGACCATAGTTGATGCGAGGTGCTACGCCCGAACCATCGGAAGAACTCACCGGAGAGCAACTCGGTGACCGCGCCCAGGTCCTGGGCCCAAGTGAGGTCCGCATTTTGCATGAGATGCGCGTATCCGGAGAGGCTGCGACCGTTGCGATACTCGGAGAGCGAAACCCACCCTGTGAACAGGGGCCACACGCTGCCTTGGTGATAACTGATAGGGTCGTAGAAGCTCACGCTAGGACTCAAATCTCGTGTCCCCCAATCTGTCGAAAATTCCTCGGAACCCCATCGGCTCAACATCGCGTTAGTGCGTGACAGGTTGAAGGTCCCGTCCCAGGCCGCTACGGCCGGATAGATTGTAGGGCTAGTATCTACGCTGCCATCGGCGTTTCGGCTGAACGCGTAGAAATCTGGGTCGGGCAGGTAGTATTCTTTTTCTAACTGTTGCGCGATGTGCGCTGCGCGCTTCTCCGCATCCCCGGCCAGTTGGGTGTGGCCGGTTGCCTTCGCGATGTTCGAGAAAGCTGTGCTGGCTTGTTGATCCAGGGCCGCCAGGTAGATTTCCTGATGTGGCGGGGTGTCGCATCAGAGGATGCAAATGGATAGGAGAGACTTTTCCAATCCACTAGGTCGGCCGTTTGCGCCCACTCATGGATGATCTGTCCTTCGGGACTTTGCCGGCGCAACAAAAACTCTAACTGATCGCGGGCCAACTGAAAATCACCATAACTGTTTACCGCGTAAAGACTCCACAGAGAGTCGCGGCCAAAGTACCAACCAAAGCCGGGCCGGGCGGAATCGCCCGAACTGTAGAATCCGGCCACCAGCGCGGTCTCCCGGTGGGATGGTGTGGTCTCAACCTTTAATTGATCGATCGAGACTTCCGCCCAGGCGAATGCATCGTCGAACTCCTTATCCGGAGTTTCTATGCTGAGGCGCTCGGTCAAGAATTTCCTGTAATAGGCCCCCGTTTCTTCGTACAAGGATTGAAGAGAACTCCCGAGCGCTGCCAATCTCCCGGCGAGTGCCCCACTGTTCGAATCCGTAAGCGTATCTGAGACCGTAACCAGTAAGGGAAAGAGTTTATTGCTGTCACGAGCCGGATCGAAATGCAGCACGAACTCGAGCGGGTACGTCTTGGGGCGCTCCTGGTAAGGAGCCAGAATGCCGGGCTCGGCTCCGGGCATCTCTACCCCGGCCGCATGATCAGGAAAATTCAAATGCAGCATGTAGAATCCGCCGCCAGGACTCTTGACCCATTCCGGAGATGGCCGGTCATCGGACAAGGCAGGCCACATGCGTTTCATCTCTGGAGTGAATTGAAAAGTGAGCGTAACCGGGCGCACCGCCTCGACTTCAAAAAACGCTAAGACACCAGCGCCGTCGGGCGGATTGCGAGGGGCAAAAAGGACTTCTCTCACGGTGAAATTAGCGTGCGAAAAAGTAATGGTCGTATGATCGGGCTGCACCTCGATTATCGCCGCCTGCTCGTTCACATCGATGGGTACGGGATAATTCTGCATCTCAGCACGAATGCGCAGATTGCTGAAAATCTTCCAGGGAAAGATCCAAGCCTCAAAGGAACCGTCTTGCTGGCCCAAGATCGCTCCCCGCGGGCCAACGACGGTAAATGGTCTGCTTGGGATAGCCTCTCGCACGATCTTGAGCGGCACGCTGTTTTCGAATGGGAATTTGACCACGATAGGAGATTGATCGCCTTCGGCTTGGCCAGTTGCCCACTGGACTGTCATGAAATTGGAAAACAGAAGTAGAGCAACACCAAGAAAGACTGTATTCATTGACCCTCCTCAGTGAAAACGTGTGGGGGAGGCACGGGCAGCCTGGTTAGTCAGACGGGGTAGAATCGGTTGCGCCAAATGGCTGACCTTTTCCGCCGGTAACCAATGCAACAACTCAAGAAATGTACCGTTCGTCCAACCAAATCCAATGACGTTTGCTGCGTATCCCGCCTTCACCTTGGTCTCCGAGGACCGGGTCACAACATTGTATTTTTCTCGAATCGTTTTATCCCGCTCGAAGTTTTGCACTACCATTGACAGAAACTCTGTCGAGACCCGGTCACCCTCTGCGTTGTATCCATAGCGACGCATACCTTCCACCGCCAGCAACTGGATCGGTGCCCATCCAAAGGGATAATCCCATTGACCTTGTGTTTGCTGCACACTCATTGAGATGCCCCCAGCCCTTTCAAACACAGCCAAGTTCTTCATTACGGCCCGAGCTTGTGCATCGCTGGCCAGTCCTGCCCACAGTGGGTAGAACGTGGTCGCATATCGGTAACTCGATCGTCGGTTATTTTCGAAGTCATAATCGAAGAAAAGGCCTTGCCGCTCATTCCATAGGTATTTTTGCACCAGGCGTTTGCGGGCCTCTGCCAGACTCTGCCAGTGCAGGGTGTCGGAGGTCTTGCCCAGTAGACCCCTTGTAGTAGTCCGGCTTCAGTTTCACGAAGTGTTCCGCCTCGCATGATGACTGCGATTGCCCCGCACTGCAAACTCGTACGGAGTACGTCGAGCCCGAGGCCCGGCCGTCAGGAACGTCAACCGCTTCACCTTCAACTGCGGGAACTGCGGGGTGGAAGAGAAAATACGCCGCGACCTGTCGATAAATATCGTTCTCGTCCTGCAGGGCCTCCATCGCTGGTCCTTCACCGAAATCGTAATAGCGGGAAAGGCCAGTGCTGCCGGCCAGATGGGGGTCTTGTGTCCACATGACATAGTCCCGCTTGACATATCCGTAAGCCTTCTCCAGCCAGGCTCGATCGTCGGTTATTTTCGAAGTCATAATCGAAGAAAAGGCCTTGCCGCTCATTCCATAGGTATTTTTGCACCAGGCGTTTGCGGGCCTCTGCCAGACTCTGCCAGTGCAGGGTGTCGGAGGTCTTGCCCAGTAGACGCTGTCCCATCCGTACATTTCATTGAAACGTCCTCCTGGCACCACATACTTGTTCTTGAGGTAAAGCAATCCTGGGGGTTGAATCGAATCGACCTCGTTAGTACCAAGTTGGTGAATGACTTGTGGCAGGTAAACGACCCTAATCCCACAGTCGCGTTGCATCTGGTCAACCTCACTGGGTTTGCCAAAACTAGCAGGAAGATAAAGAACCGGCGCAACGGAAACTTTAGGGTCTGAAATCCCGCTGCAAGAAGTCGTCGAACGAGTCAAAGAATCCCACCCACTATGGATGTAGGCGAGAATTTCTTGCACGCCTGCATTCCCGCCAGAGCGTTCGGGGGATTGTCCTAGCGCGGCAATGCAGATTAGGGTGACGATTGCCACGGCGAGCGCGGGCACCCGGTGGATCCGCGAACGTCGTTTTTTGGCACCTGACCAGAACCCCTGCATCCCGTCGCTCATACGCGGTAACGATAGCGCAAGAATCCTGCCCAACCTAAGATTATTGCTCCTCTATTCCTTCCCTTGTCCGATCAATCGCAGTCCGATCAGAATTGAATCCGCGCCGAA
>WNEZ01026675.1_pt1 | contig 10612 bp, 9 predicted proteins | sample 5400521 | NCBI WGS metagenome assembly WNEZ01 (sample SAMN13153339, study PRJNA577476) | soil metagenome | isolation source: 120 cm saprolite under Douglas fir tree site 2 hole 1 replicate 1 | place: USA:California | collected 2015-04-18
GTTGCGGCACTCATTCGCCACGCATCTCCTGGAGCGGGGGGCCGATCTGCGCGTGGTGCAGAGCTTGTTGGGGCATGCCAATGTCACGACGACCCAGATCTACACGCACGTGGAGCGGAAGCGTTTAAAACTCCTTCACAGGCGTTACCATCCACGCGGGTAATGCGTGCATGGAACACATCATGAAAGGTGATGAAACCGCCGAGTGTTTGGTTGACAGGACGCAGGGGACTTGCTAGTATGCGATGCGATTTCAAAGTGATGTGGACTTATTATTGCATCTGTTTGGGCGGATAGCTCAGCTGGTCAGAGCGCTGCCCTTACAAGGCAGAGGTCACAGATTCGACCCCTGTTCCGCCTACCACGTTTTCGCTACGATTTTATATTCTGGGGCCGTCGTTCAGCCTGGTTTAGGACGCCAGATTGTCAATCTGGAAGTCGCGGGTTCAAATCCCGTCGGCCCCGCCATTTTCTGTGGTGCGCCGCTGGATGGCGTGGGGGGCGATACATCCGAGAAGGTGAGGGGGTGCGCGCGTAATGTTGTTTCGTTCGGGTCTACTTGAGTTCTTCTCCTCCCTGGGACTGGTCTCCAAATTCGTCCTCCTGGTCCTGGTGGTCTTCTCCATCGGGTCCTGGACCGTCATCCTCTACAAGTGGCGCTTCTTTCGCCGCCAGGAGGCCGCGGACCTGCGCTTCCTGAAGACCTACCGTCGTCATGAGCACCCGCTCGAAGCCTCCCGCGAACTGCACCTCCACCGGGACAGCTCGGTGGCCGCGGTCTTCTCTGACGTCGCCCGGTGCTATCGACTCGGCGGGAACGGGAATCCGCGCGCCCGGCTTGCGATGGAAGGGGTGGGCGACGGCGAAGCGGGACTGCCGACCCAGCGGTACGTGGAGCAAGTCCTGGGGCACGCGATCCAGGAACAAATCACCCGGACGGAAGCAGAGTTGCCCTTTCTCGCCACGACCGGCAATGTCACCCCGTTCATCGGGCTGTTGGGGACCGTCCTCGGCATCATCGACGCCTTCCGGGAGATCGGTGTGCAGGGGACAGCCAGCATCGCGGCGGTCGCGCCGGGCGTGGCCGAGGCTCTGGTGGCGACGGCCGCCGGGCTGTTCACGGCCATTCCGGCGGTCATCGCGTACAATTATTTTCTGGCAAGGGTCCGCCGGATGGCGTTCCAGATGGACCGCTTCGCGATCGAGCTGACCAACGCGCTGGAGACGCGTGGCATTCAAGAGGACGCGAGGCGACCATGATCGAGGCTCGCCGCCGGCGGTTCATGGCCGAAATCAACGTGATCCCGTTGGTGGACGTGGTGCTGGTGCTGCTCGTGATCTTCATGGTGACGGCCCCGATGCTCTACCGTGGCATGGACATCACGCTGCCCAAGTCGGCGACCAATACCATCAAGCCGGAGCAGCGCGTGGTGCTCACGGTCGAGCGGGATCGCCGCGTCTTTATCGACAAGGATCCGGTCCCGCTGGGCTTGCTCCAGCCGAGGCTGGAGGCCCTGCATCACAAGAACCCCCGGGTCGCGGTGTTTCTCCGAGCCGATCAGGCAGTTCCCTATGGGACGGTGGTGCAGGTCATGGACAGCGTCAAGAAGGCGGGCATTGCAAAGCTGGGCATGGTGACCGACCCGCTGAGTCCTCATGAGGAACGGATCCGATAAGGCGCGCGGCTGAGAGAGTCCCATGACGGCCGGCATCCCCCATGACATGCGGCGCATCGCCTTGGTCTCCCTGGTGGCCCATGTGGTTACCTTGGTGGCGCTGACGACGGTCCCGTTGACGAAGATCCGTTCGAGGGGAGGCTCGGCCATCGAGGTGCTGCTGGTGTCACAACCGTCGGCGCCGGTTCAGGTCGAGAAGGCCCCTGTCCCTCAGCCGAAGCCTGTCCCTCCGTCGCCGCCCGCTCCGTCGACCCGGGCGCCCCACGTGGCGTCGTTGCAGAAGCGGCTCCAGGAGATCACCGTGCCCAAGGAGGTGGCCCCGGCTCTTCGCATGTCAAAGAGCCCGCCCAAACCTGTCACCGCGGCGCCGGCCGAACCTTTGTCACCGAAGCCCCAGTCTTCACGGGATCTTGCTGAGGCTTTCAAGAAAGCCGAGGACGCCCTGGCCAGGCCGCCTGATACGAAGCCGCTTCCTCCGGCTCCGGCCCCGGCGCCCCCGTCGCGGACGAGCGAGGATATCAAGAAAATGCTCAATACGTTGCCGCCGCTGACGCCTGCTATGCCGAGCGACGCCACGCCGGCCACGAAGGAGCTGGCCCCGGCGGTCGCGCGCGCCCCTCAGGGGGCAGCCACCGTGGCCCGCCCTGCCTCCGTGGAGCGCTGCCCTCCCAAGGCGCGGGCGTATTGCCCGCTTCTTGAAGCGGCGATCAACCGGGTCTGGAACGCGGATACCAACCCAGCCGTTCGGCAGGTACTCGAGAACGCCGGCGATTCGACTGCCGCGATGAGGATCGTCATCCAGCCGAACGGTGAGATCGGGGGCATCGTCCTCTACAAGTCGTCTGGGAACGGCGCGTACGACCGTGCGGTCGAGAGCGTGTTGCGGGAGCTCCAGCGTGTGCCCCCACTTCCGGACGAGATGAAGGGAGAGTCGTTTGTGGCGGTCACCAGCTTCACGTACACCAAGCGGTAGGACTCGTGAGCCCTCATGGTACGTCTTTGTCAACGTTCCGCCGTGCGCCGACCAGTCGGCCTGCTGGCGCTGTTGCTGACGCTGGCGGGCTCGGCCGTGTTCGCAGTGGCGACAGGAGCGGTCGAGGTGTTCATCGACGCCACCCGCGGGGCGATCCAGAAGATCCCGATTGCGGTCTACAGTTTTAAGAGCGCGATTTCTGTGCCGGGGCAGTTTCCGTCGGACGTCCTGAAGGCCGATCTTCGCCGGTCGCTCCTCTTCGACGTCGCCGACCTGGAGCGTTTCGGCATCAGAGCGGAGGTGAACTCCCAGCCTGGGCCCGAGGCCCTTCAAAAGGCCGGCGAAGCGGGGCTGGCGGTGCAGGTCTGGGGCGCCCTGCTGCCGCGGGGGAGCGAGATCGTCATGGAGGGGACCCTCTTCGAGTCCTCGCGCGGCGAAGTCGGACGGAAACGCTACGTCGGATCCGCTGAGGTGGTCCGGTACATGGTCCATCGGTTGGCCGACGAGATCGTCTTCCACTACACTGGGGAACAAGGGATTGCCCGCAGCCAGATCGCCTTCGTGTCGGAGAGAGACGGCGCCAAGGAGCTCTTTGTGATGGATTATGACGGGTATAACCGAAGGCGGTTGACCTTCGATGCGTCTTTGAACCTGGCGCCCGCGTGGTCGCCGGATCGGCGGCGCCTGGCGTTCGTGTCGTATCGCAAGGGGAATGATCCGCGGATTGAGGAGTTGGATCTGATCACCGGCGCCAGGCGGGCGCTCGTCGCGTTTCCGGGTTTGAACATCACCCCGGAGTGGTCGCCCAGTGGGGAAGAGTTGGCGTTCGCGACCACCAAGGACGGCAATTCGGAGATCTACAAGGTGGACAAGTACGGCAAGCGGTTCGAACGGCTGACCGACCATGGGGCCGCGGACCTTGCGCCGACATGGTCGCCGACCGGCCGCGAACTCGCCTTCACTTCAGACCGGGGCGGCACGCCGCAGATCTATCTCATGAGCGCGGACGGCACGAACGTCCGCCCCTTGACCTATCGGGACCAACAGGGGAGCTATAATACGGCAGCCGCATGGTCGCCCAAAGGGGATTGGATCGCGTATGTGTGCCGCGACGAGCGGAGAATCCTCAAGCTCTGCCTGATCAGCCCCGATGGCCAGCAGGGGCGGCAGTTGACGACCGGCAGCAGCAACGACGAATCGCCCGCGTGGTCGGCGGACGGGCGGCACGTCGCGTTCAGTGCCACTCGCAATGCGAGGCGGGATATCTATATGATAAACACCGATGGCACCGGCCTGGAACGGTTGACGACCGGTGGGACGTCCAACGAAGATCCTGCGTGGTCGGCGCCGTGAGCCATCCGTGTCCATGGGTGCCAGCATTGACGTCACAGCGGGATTTGGTAAGATCAGTGCCGACGGACAAATGGAGAACAGACGAATGAGAAGTCTGACGGGACAGACAAGCTACGTGATGGCGGCGGCGATGTTCGCGCTGGTTGGGATACTGGCCCTGGGAGGCTGCGCCAAGAAGAACGTGATGTCGTCGACGGAAAGCGCGGGCAAGGCTCAGGCAGGGACGGCAGAGGGGGGACCGAGCGGGTCCAGCGGATCAATGGGCGAGAGCGGCAGCGCGCCGTTGCAGGGTTTCTCCAAGAGTCCGTCGGAGGAGGCGGTGAAACCGCCGACACCACCGACGGTGGCCAAGGCCGATACCGCGGAGATTGCGGCACGCCAGGCGCGCGAAGCGGCGAAGCGGCAGCTCACGGACATCTATTTTGCGTACGATAAGTGGGCCCTCTCCGGCGAGGGGATGAAAAACTTGGCGCAGAACGCCGACCTTCTCAAACAGAAACCGACGGTCAAGATCCTCATCGAGGGCCACTGTGACGAGCGGGGCAGCCGTGAATACAACATGGTCTTGGGCGAGAAACGGGCCCAGGAGACCCGGCGGTATCTCGAGTCGCTGGGCGTGAAGAACACGGTCGCCGTAACCAGTTATGGGAAAGAACGTCCCGTGTGCACCGACCCCGACGAGTCCTGCTATTGGAAGAATCGTCGGGCGCACCTAGTATTGGAGGGTGAGAGATGAGAAGCATAACAGCCTGGTCGGGTTGCAGCGCGCTGGTCTTGGGGCTGATCTTCGCTCTGTCCGCCTGTTCGACGAAGGAGACAAGCAGCAGAACGACCGAACAGACGATTGACCAAACCGAGAAGGGCGGTGCGCCCCCCTTGCAGGGGTTTTCGAAAACTCCCTCGGAGGAGGCGGTGAAGCCTCCTCCACCCACCGTGACGGCCAAGGCCGATCAAGCCGAGATCGCGGTGCGCCAGGCGCGAGAGGGATTGAAGCGGGCGCTCGGGAATGTCTACTTTGAGTTCGATCGCTGGGCTCTGACCAACGAGGGGAAGAAGAATCTGGCCGAGAGCGCGGCGGCGCTGAAGCAGAACCCCGCGGTGAAGATCCTCATCGAGGGCCACTGCGACGAGCGGGGCACCATTGAATACAATCTTGTGCTGGGCGAGAAGCGGGCGCAAGAAACCCGACGCTACTTGCTGAGCTTGGGGATCTCGAATTCGGTGGGCGTCACGAGTTACGGCAAGGAGCGGCCCGTGTGCACCGAGCACGACGAGTCCTGTTACTGGAAGAACCGCCGGGCGCACCTGGCGGTTGAAGAAGGGAAAGGGAAATGACGGGTCACAGCGCACGGGTCCTGGTCGGTCTCCTGGCGTCGAGCTTGGGGGGGCTCTTAGTCGCCTGCGCGACGCAGGCGGATCTCCGCACGACGTCCCGGGACCTCCTGAGTAAGAACGAAGAGCTCCGCAGCGAGCTGAAGGAGGCTCGCCAACGTAGTGCCGAGGTGGAGACCAGCCTCCGCGAAATCAAAGGTCAGGACCTCTCTCAGATGCTCGGGCAATTGGAGACCCAGCGCCGGGACGTCGAAACTCTCCAGAGCGCGCTGGACGACCAAAAGGCCCAGGTCTATTCCCTCGAGAAGAAGCTTCAGGATCGCCTGGGCGGCTCTGAGAAGCGCGCTGAAATGACCGACAGGAGTGTGGCCCAGGTGGCCGAGAAGGTCCGGGAGATCGGGACCAAGCTGTCGACCCAGATGGATCAGCAGGCCGGGGCCTTGGGCAAGCTGGAGGAGGCGATCAAACACTCGGACCTCCAGATGCGAGCGCTCTCGGCGGAGGTCAATCGGTTTCAGGGTGTGCTCGCAGAATTTGATAAAGTTCTCCGCGCACTGAACGACAAGGCGATCGACGTCGACCGACGGGTCACCGAGTTGACCGGCCGGACAGAGGTGAAAGTTGGGACCCTGGAAACCCAGCAGGGAGACCAGGCGGTCAGGCTGGATGCGCTGGAAAAGACCGTCGCCGCCGCGGTGGCCACAGTCAACGAGAACTCGCGCGGGCTCGGCGAGTTGAAGCGGGTCATGGAGGAATCGTTGGGCAAACAGGCCGTGGGGGGCGAAGTCCCGGAGGCGATCGCGCCGGCCGGCCCCGGATCGGCAGCGAAGGACCCGTCCAACGGCGCCTCGCGGAGGGCGCCGGCGTCCACACTGAGCGACAAAGAAGCCTACGATCGGGCCCAGCAGCACTATGGGCAAGGGCACTACGACGTGGCGCTCACGTCCTTCCGGTTATTCTTGGTCCAGTATCCAGACTCGCCGCTGGTTCCCAACGCCCACTTCTGGATGGGGGAGTGCTACGTCCGGGCGCACGACTACGAGCGCGGCCTCGAGCAATACGAGCACGTCGTCAGGAAATATCCCAAGAGCGCAAAGGCGGCGCCGGCGCTCTATCGCAAGGCCATGACCTTCCTCGAGCTCAACAACAAGGAGGCCGCCAGGTCGGCCCTCCGGCAACTGATCGCGGACTACCCCAAGTCCGAGGACTCCCAACGGGCAAAAGCCAAGCTGGCCTCCCTTAGATGAGACGTGCCATCCTCCTGTCCCTCAGTCTGATCCTGGGCGGGTGCGTGCCGACGGCGGATTTCGTGGACCTGCGCGACGAAGTCCGCCGTCTCGAAGTCGAGAATCGGAAGTTCAAGGACATCGAGGCGGAGCTACGCAAGCGCTTGGAGGAAGCGGACCGCCTCCAGAAGGCGGGCGACATCGCGAAGCAGTTGGACGTGTTGGAGGCCAAGATCGAGAGCCTGCGGATCAGGCAGCAGGGCTTCGACCAGAAGCTGGGCGAGTTGCTCCGGCGCATGGATGAGTCCGCTCGCCAGGAGGAGAAGAAGGAGCCTGCCCTGCCTCAGGCCAAGGCTCCGACGCCGAGCGCCAAGCCCGACGATACTGCCAAGCCCAGGGCGGGCGGGCTCGACGCCCCCACCGCCGCGCTCACGCCCACGGCCGCGTACAATCAGGCGTACAACGATTACCTGAAGGGCAACTATGACCTGGCGGTCGCAGGGTTTGAGGAGTTCCTCAAGAAATTTCCCGAGACCAGCCTGACGGCCCACGCGCAGTACTGGATCGTTGAGGCCTACTTCAACAAGAGGAGTTACTCCCAAGCAATCGAAGCGTACGAGCGCGTGATCGCCAACTATCCCAAGAGTGGTGGACGAGTACCCGCAGTCAGCCGAGGCCGCTCTGGCCAGGCGACGGCTCGCCGAGCTCCGATGACGCCCCAAATCGCGGTCCTCCCGGGCGACGTCATCAACAAGATCGCCGCCGGCGAAGTCGTCGAGCGGCCCGCCTCCGTCGTGAAGGAACTGGTGGAGAACGCCATCGACGCTGGGGCCACTCGCGTGTCGGTGGATGTCGAGCAGGCCGGGCGGCGTTCCATCAGGGTGACGGACGATGGGCAAGGCATCGCGTCGGAGGAGGCCGCGCTCGCGTTCCAGCGCCATGCAACCAGTAAGATCCGTACCGAGGCCGACCTCTCGACCATCCAATCCATGGGCTTTCGCGGCGAAGCCCTTCCCAGCATCGCGGCGGTGTCCAAGGTGCGGCTCGTCACCGTCGCGGCCGGCTCCTCGATGGGCACGGAGGTCCGGCTCGAGGGCGGTGCGTTGCTTGCCCAGCGGGAGACGGCGGCGGCTCCCGGCACCACGGTCGAGGTGACGGACCTGTTCTACAACACCCCTGCCCGCAAGAAGTTTCTCAAGAGCCCCGCCACGGAATTCGGGCATGTCTGCCAGGCGGTGCAGCGACAGGCGCTCGCCTTTCCAAAGATCCACTTCCGGTTGACGCACAACGGTTATGCAGTGGCGGACTATCCCGCGGTCCCTACCTTGCGGGATCGTGTGCAGCAGGTGTACGGCGCGCAACTGGTGGACACCTGTGTGGATCTGCAGGAGGAGACCGGGCGGTTGCGCCTGGAGGGGCTCTGCACCCGCCCCCTGGAGACGGCACACACGAAGACGCCCCAGGATTTGTTCGTGAACTGCCGCTGGGTGAAGAACGCCGCGATCGTGCACGCCCTCTACGAAGGCTATGGGACGTACCTGGCCAGAGGGCACCAGCCCCGGTTCGTCCTGTCGCTCTGGGTGGATCCGCGGCAGGTGGACGTGAACGTCCACCCGACGAAGCGCGAAGTGCGCTTTTCGGATCAAGAACAGGTGCATGAGTGGGTCCGCTCGCGGATCCAGGCTTCGGTGAAGCCCGCGTCCGTCGCCTCCCGGACGACTGTGGTGTCGGCTTGGCCGCCGCCGCAGAGACGCGACCAGCCGGTTGCAACGGACGGTTCCCGCGATGTGCCCGGGTATGCCAACCCAGCACCGGATGTGCTGGCCGGACGGCAACCGCGCCCGGCGGGGGTGGCGGAGCTGGGGCAGGCGTATCTGCCGACGGTGGACCAGGAGGAGGTACGGCCGCTGGGGCAGATCGCCAACCGGTACCTGGTCGCCCAGGTCGGCGATGAGGTGCAGATCGTGGATCAGCACACCGCGCACGAGCGGGTGCTGTTCGAGCGTCTGCTTCGGCAGTTCGAAGCTGGCCAGATCACCTCCCAGCGGGCGCTCCTGCCCCAGGTTGTGGAACTGTCCGCCGCCGAAGCCGTCTCGGTCCGCGCGCATCTTGAGGACCTGGGCCGCCTCGGGAAGGCAGTTTCGTCGTGCGGGCCATGCCGGCGCTCTTCGGCCAAGGCGACCAGCGAGCCTTGCTGCGCGCGCTGGTGGAAGATTGGGACGCGTGCCCCTCGACGCCTTCGATGCAGGAACGCTACAATACCGTCCTCGCGTCCGTGGCGTGCCACAGCGCGGTGCGGGCGGGACGGGCGCTGGAAGTCCCGGAGATGCGGCGGCTGCTGGAGGACTGGCGCGAGACGGGGTTGCCCAGCACGTGCCCGCACGGGCGCCGCATCGCCATGCGCTTGACGATCGAGGAGCTCGACCGCATCTTCGGACGATTGGGATGGACATGATGGTTCGCGACAAGCTGCCAGTGGTGTTTCTCATCGGGCCGACGGCCATCGGGAAGAGTCGGGTGGCGATCCATGTTGCGAAGGCGCTCGGCACCGAAATTCTCACGGCCGACTCCACGCAGGTGTACCGCGGCATGGACATCGGCACGGACAAGCCGACGCCAGCGGAGCGGGATGGAGTGCCCCATCAGCTGATCGATCTCGTCGAGCCGGACGAGCCCTTCAACGTCGGCCTGTACCGCCGGATGGCGTTGCAGGAGATCGCCCGACTGCATGCGGAAGGGCGCGTGCCGCTCGTCGTGGGCGGGACGGGTCTGTACGTTCGCGCTCTGGCTTACGGCCTGTGGGAGGGGCCTCCGGCCGACTGGGGCCTGCGGCGGCAGCTGCTCGAAGAAGAAGAGGCCCACGGCTCTGGCCACCTGTGGCGCCGGTTGGCACAGGCGGACCCCGCGCTGGCCGCCACCCTCCATGCCCGCGACCGGAACAAGATCGTGCGGGCCTTGGAGGTGGCGATCCGGACCGGCGTGCCGCTCTCCGAATGGCACGACCGCCACCAGTTCCGGGAGCGCCCGTTCCCATCTGTCATGATCGGGCTCACGATGGACCGCTCGGCGCTGTACCGGCGGATCGACGCTCGCGTGCTCCGCGAGATCGATGACGGGCTGGTCGAAGAGACGCGCGGCCTGCTGGCCCTCGGCTACGACGAATCGCTGGGCTCGATGAAGGCGCTCGGCTACCGGCAGATGACCGGTTATCTCAAGGGCCGGTACGGGTGGGAGGAGGCCGTCCGGCGCCTGCAGCGGGACACCCGCCACTTTGCGAAACGCCAGCTCACGTGGTTCCGGAGCGATCCTGCCCTCACGTGGCTGACTATCACCGAGCAGGATTCGGCTGGGCCGGTCGCGCAGCGAATCCTGGATCACCTGAGCCGGGCCGGGATCGTACCGATGGGGCAGGTGGCCTGAGTGAAGACGGTCCACGCACCCTTCCTCGGGGTCATCGGCGGCAGCGGGCTATACGAGATGGAGGGCCTGACGCGCGTCACGCGCGTCCGCGTGTCCACGCCATTCGGTCCGCCGTCCGACGCGATCGTGGTGGGCGACCTGGAGGGCGTGCGCGTCGCCTTTCTGGCTCGCCACGGCCGTGGACATCGACTCTCTCCAAGCGAGATCAATTACCGCGCGAACATCTACGCGCTCAAGAAGCTGGGCGTAGAGCGCGTCGTCTCCGTCAGCGCCGTGGGCAGCATGAAGGAGACGTTGCATCCGGGGCACGTCGTCATCCCCCACCAGTTCTACGACCAGACCAAGCGCCGCATCGGCACGTTCTTCGAACGGGGTTTGGTGGCGCACGTCGCCCTGGCGGATCCCGTCTGTCGGGATGAAGCCGGCAAGCTGGCCGAGGCCGCGCGCAAGTGCGGGGCCACGGTCCATGAAGGCGGAGTTTACCTCTGTATCGAGGGCCCGCAGTTTTCCACGCGCGGAGAATCGCTCATCTACAGACAGTGGGGCGTGGACGTGATCGGCATGACCAATCTCCCGGAGGCCAAGCTCGCGCGCGAGGCCCAACTGTGCTACGCCACCCTGGCGCTCGTCAC
>WNEZ01006049.1_pt1 | contig 10611 bp, 1 predicted proteins | sample 5400521 | NCBI WGS metagenome assembly WNEZ01 (sample SAMN13153339, study PRJNA577476) | soil metagenome | isolation source: 120 cm saprolite under Douglas fir tree site 2 hole 1 replicate 1 | place: USA:California | collected 2015-04-18
GCAGAAGTTCCTAGAAAATCTGCAAGCCTCTAAACCGAAACGACGTGGAGGAGCAAAACTCAGGCTCATACAGCTAACAGGATCAGCTAAATGTTCAGAATACGTCAAGCTAGACCTGTACTTCAGAAGCCAATTAGGTCCCGTATGTTTCAAAGGAGTGGAAGCCTATGTCGTCAAAGACATGGAAGCAAATCTAATTGTTGGCGAAGACACGCAGCTCGCGTGGCAATTGCACACAATCCGAGAGGAAGGAAGAAGACACTGGAAAGTCGGAAGCTCTCTCCATTGTATTCCCGCTATTCCTGGACCGACACCTACAGAGACGTTTACCGCTAGTTGGGTACTAGCGTCCTCCGACGTTCAACCTATTAGGACCAAAGCAAAAAGGTTCATCGAAGGAAAACGTATACAATGGAATGCGAGTGCCCTTCGACAGCTTACTATTCTACCGGAGGCAATTGCGACTATAACAGTAGTAGCCAAAGGTGCTCCTGAAAAGACAGCCCTATACCTCGAAGGTATCAGTTTGAAACGAGGATCGGACGCCTTCATACAAGTACCCAATAGCTTGGTCGAATTAGACTCTGATTACTCCTTTCAAGTCAAAATCGCGAACACTACCAATGGAAAGATTATAGTACGACAAGGGGAATTGCTAGGACATCTTTTCAAGGCCGAAGAGGCCTTGAAGACCACTGCCAACATAACGGAACCAGAGATGAATGCCTTCGTTACTAGAGTGGCTAATCTAGCTACTCTGATCCCAAGGCTAAATACACGTTCCGACGCGGCAACCGCTACGCAAACCTTGCCGCACTCAAATCCGAAGGCGACTGAACCCCTTGCAGCAGAAGAAGTAGAACCTACTGACACCGAACACCTCGGAAGAGGCCCAAAAACAGCAGACCCAGGCCCTGATCAAATATACCCTTCCGCGAAGCTCAGAGAAGTTATCGACGTGGACCCGTTGTTGGAAACTACCCAACGCGAAGCCTTGTACAAAGTGGTAGAAAGGAACCAAGCTGCTTTCGGATTTGATGGCCGATTGGGACACCTCAGGTCCGAAGTGCATATCGAACTAATGCCCGGCACCAAACCTATCTCCATGGCGCCGTACTATGCCTCCCCAGCCAAACGAGAAGCTATCGATAAGCAAGTAGACCTCTGGCTATCACAAGGAGTGATTGAAGAAAGTAGGAGCCCTTGGGGGGCCCCAGTCATCATAGTCTACCGAAACAGCAAACCTAGAGTCTGCATTGACTTCCAAAGGTTGAACAAGGCTACCGTAGCTGATCAACATCCAATTCCTAAACAAACCGACATATTACAAGCCTTATCCGGCGCGCAATACCTGTCTGTCTTCGACGCCCTTTCTGGTTTCACACAACTGGAATTCGACGAAGTCTCAAGACCTATTACTGCTATTCGGACACATCGAGGATTACATCAATTCAAACGAATGCCCTTTGGCTGGCGGAACGGACCTCCCGTATTCCAACGGGCTATGCAAGAAATACTATCTCCCTTCTTGTGGATATTCACTCTCGTGTACATCGACGACATAGTGGTTTATTCGAAAACCTTCAAAGACCACTTAGAACATGTGGATTCCGTACTCAAAGCCATTGCGAGTTCAGGGTTAACCTTGTCCCCTCCCAAATGTCACATAGGATATCGAAGTATAGTGGTCCTAGGCAATATAGTGTCTCGACTTGGTCTGTCTACACACCACGAAAAACTTAAAGCTATGTGGGAACTCGAAGCTCCGTCCGACAAAAAGAAGCTGGAAATGTTTCTAGGCTTAGCCGTATACTTTTCCGCATACATACCTTACTTCTCCTGGATGGCTAATCCGCTATTCAAGAATTTACGACAGAAGGAAACACCTTTCGTATGGAGCTCTAACCACCAAAAGTGCTTTGAACTCATCAAACTAGCACTAGTCTCAGCGCCTGTCCGAGGACATCCTGAACCAGGACAAACCTATCGCTTATATACCGATGCCTCCGATTACGCGATAGCAGGAGCGCTACAACAGATTCAATACATAGCGATCAAAGATCTGAAAGGGACTCGAATCCATAAAAGATTGCACGAACTATACAAAAAAGGAGAAAAGGTTCCGGAGCTTGTAACAAGGCTATCCAAAGACCACGACGACCGTCGCCCGATACTAGAGTGGCAGGCGAATTGGGAACGCACCCTAGTACCCGTGGAGCGAGTAGTCGCGTACTGGAGCAGAGTGCTAGCTCCAGCGGAAACAAGATACTCTGCTACAGAAAGAGAAGCTTTGGCAGCCAAAGAAAGTCTCGTACGTTTCCAACCCTTCATAGAAGGGGAACGGGTACTCCTGGTCACAGATCATTCAGCGTTGACATGGGCGAAAACGTACGAGAACGCGAATCGAAGACTAGCTGCATGGGGACTAGTTTTTGCTGCCTTCCCTGAAATGGTCATCATCCACAGACCTGGGAAGGCCCATTCCAACGTCGATCCTCTATCAAGATTGCCACGGATACCTAACTACACTTCCCCAGCAAGAGACGACCTTCCCGAGCCTTCGTTGACAACGGAGCACGAAGAATTGCAAAAAGCTTGGCAATCCTTCATCCACGAACGAGAGCTAGAAGTAGATGTCAAGACTACCATGGAAACAACAACAAGACAGCGAAGAGCCAAGACTAAGGCTAATTCTCTGACAGGCAAGACTGATGGCGTCAACCCAAAGCCATCTCAAGAGAAACAAACGAACCAATCCCAGTTTCATACGGGATTACACGTTTACGCCGATGAAAGCACCATTCGCCGATTCACGGAAGGATACGTCAGTGACAAAGACTTCGCCGTACTATACACCCGCGCTAGAAGCGAAGAAATAAACGAGCAAAAGTATCGTGCATATCGTATAGGTCGAAACGGTCTTTTATATTTCGAAGATGCCGACAAGAAAGTCAGACTCTGCGTACCCGAAGCTGAACGTAATAAAATCATCCGAGAAGTTCATGACGAGGCACATGAAGGCGCGCATGCCGGATGGGAAAGATCCTTAGCTTCTCTTAGAGAGCGCTTTTACTGGCCACGAATGAGGACAGACACGATAGAATACGTAAAAACTTGTGACCCATGCCAGAAAATCAAACATGACCGAGGAGCCAGAATGGGATTCTTACACCCTTTGGAAATCCCAAACAAACCTTTCGACGATATCTCGCTAGATCTCATCACCGGATTACCCAATTCCCAAGGAAAGGACGCTATTCTAGTGGTCGTAGACAAACTCACGAAATATGCGCATTTCATTGCCACCAACGTGGAAACAACCGCTCTAGAAGTAGCCACTCAGCTCTTCAAGCGAATAGTCAAGCACTTCGGCCTCCCTATACGAATCATAGGTGATCGCGATCCAAGATGGACTAGCGCTGTTTGGAAAGCGCTAGCAGAAACGTTCGGCACTCGATTAGCACTCTCCACTTCCAGGCACCCTCAGACAGACGGACAAACTGAAGTGATGAATCAACATCTGGAAACGATGATGCGAGCCTACGTACGCAAGGACCAAAAGGACTGGTCCCAATGGTTAGACGTCTTGCAATTTGCATACAACAACGCTACGCACTCGTCGCATCACTCCACCCCAGCACAGCTGCTCATGGGATACAAGCCTCGATCTCCTCTTGACTATCTAGTGGACGAAGGTTTGGAAGCCAGTCAAAGCCTTCCGGACGTTAAACGACGAATTATCGCACTGGAAGCTCATCGTCAAGCCGCTCGAGACGCACTCAAACATAGTGCAGACAGGCAAGCCTACCAATTCGATAAAGGACGGCGTGCCCCCAAAATCAGTGTCGGAGACGAAGTCTTAATTAACCCACATTCCCTGGAATTAATAAAAGAAAAAGGATCAAGTCGCAAACTCATGCAGAGACGAGTGGGACCATTCGAAGTAACTGAAATTATTAGCCCAACGGCTTTCAGACTACGATTACCAGATTCCTATCGCGGGCACAACATATTCAATCTACAGCATCTATCGAAGTACCACCGGAGTCCCGACAAGGAACGACCCATACTGACTAACCCACGAGACATGCTACCTAGCTCGGAGGAGTACGAAGTGGAAAAAATCGTAGGCGAACAAAGAAAGAACGGTAAACTACACTACCGTATACGATGGAAAGGGTACGATGCCGAGGACGATACCTGGCAAACTGCTAGAGATATAAGGAATGCGCCTGAAATTCTAAAAGCATGGCGACAAAGATTATGACGCCAGGCTAAGTCTAAGACTACCCTGAAAAAGCCTCGAGGCTACCACGTGGCCTCCCTTCGGGTCATCTCAGTTCCAACCACCACGATCACAGAGTCAACCATCCTCCTCATGTCGCAAGCTCCTTCCACGTTCGCCTCCCTGTGCATTCCGGGCACTAAGAAGCCTATGACTGGACGAGCACCTGTGGAGTCCGGGCGAAAAAGAGGTTACTTCAAGGACGAGGAAACAAAGGCCCTGTTGAGTCTGACTTCGGATGAGTTCATGATGAATTCTGGTACCTATGGTGCCAAAGAGATAGGGGAAAACCCTGTAGACTTCGCCACGTTGCGTCACGGATCTTACGATCAACGTTTTTTGCCATTCGTGCCTCGAAGCCATGGTACACTGCGCTTACGTTACCTCGAAATTCGTCTCACCAATAAGCAGTGGATGCCCTCCGCTCGAGCCCTCACAGGACTTCGCGAAAACTTCCTGAACTTAATGGAAGAGGCGAGCAAGGTCGCGCTACGAACCAATCTTCCCTTACCCGACTACGTCTATCAGCTGGTTCCTCGACTCCTATACCTAGATCACGACGAAAGCAAGGTTTTCGAACTACAATTTCAGGCCTGGTTCGAACTGGAAGCCCATTACGCTAGATGGCGGCGAATCGAACGCGTTATCAGCCTACTGGCAGGATATATTAATGCGTGCCATTTGCTCCTAAACCCTGGGAATAAAAACTGGTTTTGCGGAGAACCGATCGGCATTCAGTTCGATCCCTCAAACCCGGACGAACGCGACAAAGGGCTAGTACTAGCATACGTATTTTTAGCCATTCCCGTCAACCGCCCTGATACGTGGATTTTTCCGGACCACTACGGGTTGCGAGAAGCTCGAGCCGCCTTGCTCAGCGAAGGTCGTGGTTCAGAAACCGGTCGTTTAGCCTTTCCATCCATCGAAGGCCTGCCGGGAACAGATTACGACGCACTCATGTTTTCAGACGTCCGGCCCAACTACCCCGAGCACCGCTACATGGCTGACGGCACGAGGCGCTCTAAACAACAGCGCAAGGACTACGAGGAAGGCGAAAGCTCGGACATGGTAGACGCAATTGGTTCAGCAGATGAAGAGAGCGAAATTCCTCCCATCGCATCGGGCAAGATCGTCGAAGTTATGGAAGATGTACAGCCCACTCCCGCACCTGCCCTCCAATCTTTCGAACTCGTTCGTCGAGCATTGCCCGCTCCACCACCTCGAAGCCAGCTACCCGAATCGCTGCTTCAGGACCAGCCTTCTGAGTCGTTACCGCGCAACCTAGAATCGTCCTTGCAGCTGGACATCGCCCGTAGCCTGGCTCCTCCCTTGTCAACGTCCAATCCCGCTTCCGCCTCCTCTTCCGCCCCGGCATCAGCCATCTCCTCAGCCTTTTCCTCGGCCTCATCTCACAACGCCTCATCTCACTCGCGACACGAATCCGCGCCAAGGAGAGGACGCACCTCGAGAATGCGGCAACGAGCGAGGGAATATCCTGGGTCGTCGAGACAGCCACCGCGAGCACCGGCGAGCAGAGAACGGTGGGATCAGTACTTCGGCAGCCAAGAGGCGCAAGGAACGTCTTACGACAATCGCGGCCCAGCTCCACGCACGAGCTCTGCCTCCTTGGCTCCTCGACCAGCGGCGACCCAAGTAGGACCCGTTCGAGCCATCCCCCAAATGCGAGTACTGGACTTGCAGGCCCAACCGATGCTGCTGCACGATACGGCCTCTAATCAACTAGTGGAAGCGGCGATTCTCAGTACTGACTTCTCACAATCCTCCGTCTTGCGGCATGCTATACAGCAGCGCTCACAGGCCTCGCGCCCTCCGGAACGTTCGCGATCGCGTGAACGTAACCGCTCCCCCTCGCGCCCGTCAGGGTCAAGGAATAGATCGCGAGATCGAAGGCACGAATATTCACGACGCTCCCCTTCTCCCGGCTATCGAAGACGTTCTCCCCCCACATCGGATCGGCGACCACCCGAACGGAACTATCGCGATCAGCCGCCACCCCCGCGTGAACAAAGCCGCAGCTCGCGCCGCCCTTCCCCAGCAAGAGATCGAGGCTGGGAATCCATGCGAGGACGGCGACAAGAACCTCCACCCGAAGGGTCGCGCCCTAGGCAGGGAACGGACACGCGCCCTGCCAATCCCTATATATATGCTCCCCCGATCGAGGAAGATTCGGGACATGGGTGGGGATCATCATCACCCGGCTACCCCAGGAACCCGCCTTCTTAGTGCAAGGAACAATACGGTGTTCTCTCTCGTTGACACTCCCTCGTCGACGTTAAGCGATCCTTGAAGGGGGGTGGTGTTACCGGTACTATATATTAGTCAAGGATCACTTAGATCTCCTCTTGTAATTCTCCTTCTATGATTGCTGGTCAATCAACGTGAGCTTACGCTTTTCCTCTTAAAAGAGGTTTTTGGTGCGAAGTCACGCTTGTAGGATATTACCCGTTTAGGTAACCTCGCGTGACCATTCACTTGTAGACGTGTTTATACCTGTAGCCTGCGGCGCTTGTACTCCTCACTCTTAACCTTTACCTTGTTTCGTTCGGCTTATCTGAAACCTCCGTCTCTCGTGACACTAAGTTCTACTCAATACTCGTAGTCCCTAGCGCAGCTCCGCTCACTAGGAACTCGTGAAACGATTAGGCAATCGCTTCACGTTCAGACGACCTCAGGCAGTCTAGCCCTGGTAACTGCAGAGTCGTACGCATTCGCTCGTCGCTCTACCCGTCTCGCTCCCTCGCGCACTTGATACCTCGTTCTACAAACGGCTATACCTATATCACGATCCTATACCGCTATAACGCGAAGGCTAGCGTCTTAATTCCTACCGACGCTAACACTGGTGCCGCAAGCCTGGCTCCACCAGAAACAATAACTTTGCTCTCCCGCTGCATTGCACCTTTCGACGCTTAACGTCATACAAAAGACCCTCGTACTCGATCCAAGCCCTTCCAGGCTTCTATCTACACGACACGTCACCCTTTTCGTTTTAAACGCCAATAGCCATATTACTCGCGCTCGACAACCTAACCAGCATGTCAGCCAGCGCAACGCCTCCCACTACCACACGTGTTTTAAGATCCTCCGCTGGCAAGAGCGGAGATGCCCCGCCTGCAAACTCAGGTCGGTATGCCACGTCAGCGACACCTGAACGTGATGACGACCTCTCAATGAGAGATGCCCCGCCCGCAAGTTTAGGACGGTATGCCGCGCCAGCGACCACTGGACGCGATGACGACTCAAATACCAGAAGACCTTTTCTTATTACCAGACCTAGAAGCTCCACTATAAGTACTGGTAGATCGCCTGCGTCCGAATCCGCGTCCACGGTTCGACGCGAGCCGATACGACGACCGCTTCTGGGACCCCAACAGATTGGCAATATCGTGCAATCCCAGCTTGTAAAGAAAAAAGGCAAACGTGCGGGTTCTTTCGCGACCGTCCTAGAACAAGAGCGCGACGAATCCCCTTCGCCAATGGAGTTGCCCTCGCTATCACGATCTGACCGGACGCACAGCTTCGAAGTGGTTACAAATAGATCCCACTACGCTTCGGACCGAGCCATGACGGGTGATTTCGCATTGAATGATAGCCCGTACAGCGCCCCAGAAGTAGAGGAGCTAGTCTCTCTTCCTACGAGTGAACCCCCGGCCAGCCCTTCGTCCCGAATGACTCGCATCCGCATGGTAGCAGAAGACGTTCGTAACCGAGCTGGAGCTTACGACGATGTCTTAGGAGCCCTTAAGCTCACCTTCGACCAGGAGGAGTTCAAAAAGGCGTTTCCACAGAGAATTAGGGAGCTCGAATCCCAAGAAGGTTCCCAGCGCCGATTCACGTTCCACCCGGACTATGTCCACCATCTAAACAGCGTCATGACGCTTTCAGCAGACACGCTCAACATTTTCCTACGAGCAGCTGGAAGCGAACGATCGTTTTCGTATGGTTCTTCGAAGTATTACGATGGTAAAACCTTCGGAAACATTCTCTACACGGAATGGCCGGCGCCAACCATCGCACTAAGTATTGAAAAAAGATTGATGGATCGGATCGCGGCTGCTCACCGAGCGATCGACATCTTCATGTTCAACGCCAGCGACACGCCTGATCGAGGAATGCCTCGCCCAGCGTCGCCCGCATTCACCGATAATTCTACTTTCGCATCTAGAGTGATGAGCACCTTGCGAAACGAGGAATCGGCCTTCTCCTCACCTAGGCACGAAGACGCTGCTTGGGCTAGCGCCATAGAAAACGATGCACAGAAGTCATACTATCAGGCGGCTGCTGAAGTCCCTGAGGATCGGCCAATCGCTTCTACATCTTATGCTCCTTTAGATAAAGGCAAGGCAAAGGATCCGACGGAGTTCCCGTTAGGACACGCAGCTCAATTAGCAAGGCCTGCAGCTCTCGCGAAACGCCCGGAAGGCGAACATGACGCTGATGATGAAAGCGAACAACTTGCGTCTCGGTCGCCACGAACTAATAGCAATCGAACGCTCAGTCGTCCAGCGAGCCAGCGCTCTTCGCTGAATCGGCGCAGTTCCGGCTCAAGACGAAGTTCAAACTCGTCGAGTACCTCACGAGAATCCGGTTCGCCTAGAACGAGCACAGCGCCAGACCCTCCCGCGCCACCTAGCCACTCTTCGCGTCCTTCTCCACCCTCATCGAGCCGCACGAGCCATGCGTCAAGAGGTGGCGAAGCTCCGAATCGAGGTCCACGAGGACAACGAGGACTCCCCGGTCCTCCCGGTCCACCTGGCCCGGAAGGTGATTCCGGTGACGACGGCCCGTCTGGACCTCCTGGACCACCAGGTCCGTATGGTGACAGAGGTAACCCTGGCCCTCCTGGCCCCCCAGGCCCTCCAGGCCCTCCTGGCCCTCCTGGCGCGAATGCTACAGGCGCCAACAGGCAGCACGGCTTACGATACGAAGAGAAGCTCAAAGCGTCTGAATTCCCTTCCTTCGATGGAACGGAAGAGACGTACGGAACCTGGGCCGAGAAAGGTGACGCATACTTCCATTATGGGCAACAATCAGCTTCCGTGGAAGACCTGGGACGGGTAGCCACCTTTAACTTCACTGGAATAGCTGCTGTGTGGTGGCATGGTCTCACTCAAGAAGAGCGAAACGATAGAACCGAACACTGGCCTACGTTACGCGATGCCGCAAGAGACAGTCTCTTAGCAGCCTCATGGGTTGAGAAACAGTGGGTTAAATTCCACGCGATGCGATACCAGCAATCTGGGCACGAAAAGGAGGCTCCCGCACAATACTTTTCGCGCAAAGTCAAATTGCGTCGCATTCTATTGCCTATATACCCAGACACTCCAGAAGAAGAAAGAGCTTATGAAGTCCTCGACTTGTGGACCCACTGTCCTACGTCTTGGGCCGCCCATATCGACACGTCAGTATGTCCGACAGCAGCAGAGCTCATCAAGGTGGCCACAGACAAGCGTGAGCAGTTACAAGCTAGCAACATCACCGACCTATCCAGGCTAGTGCGAGCGGAAATGCAACGGCTACAACAGCGGCGATTTGCTAACGCTCAGTTAGCGGATATCGAAGAGGAGGACGAAGAGTTCGCCTTGGAAGGTCTTGTCGCTGACACCAAGCCTGTCGCCAACAGGAACCCCATAAAAGCTCCCGGAGCTTATCCGTATCCACCAGCGAATAATCGGTCTAGAAAAACTCCACCAAGACCTTGTCGTAACTGCGGCAGTCCTTTACATTACGATCGCGACTGCGCTTCGTGGAGGAAGCTAGGCAGTGGAAAAGAAAAACCGAAACCGAATAGTAAAATGAACGAATTATACCACAAATCGTACATAGCTATGATCGATTCAAATGATGAAGAATATGAAGCGCAAAGCGTCACCTTCCTAGCCGCGTTAGACTCAGAACTGCCAAATGAAACACTAGTTGCCGAAGTTTTCCTAGCCCACAAAGAGCGTAGTCACAGCTGGGAAGAATTAGTTGTCAACGTAACCAATGCTGAAGTATTGCATCTACCGGAGGAAGACATTTACGAACCTACTCGCATTTGGGAACGACCAGCCGGCCACGCTGTTCGAGGCGTCGACGCCTTTAAATTATGCTGCCACGTTAATACTATGAAGGAACCGGCCGCAGTAGTTATAGGGGATTCAGGAGCGGCTCCTACCTTAATCTTGCAGAAGTTCCTAGAAAATCTGCAAGCCTCTAAACCGAAACGACGTGGAGGAGCAAAACTCAGGCTCATACAGCTAACAGGATCAGCTAAATGTTCAGAATACGTCAAGCTAGACCTGTACTTCAGAAGCCAATTAGGT